>Ga0065711_1000780_pt1 | contig 67778 bp, 43 predicted proteins | sample Hoacrofraction12_FD_59098 | JGI IMG/M metagenome (GOLD analysis project Ga0065711, IMG submission 59098) | Hoatzin crop microbial communities from Cojedes, Venezuela - Epithelial fraction 12 v2 (version 2) | ecosystem: Host-associated > Birds > Digestive system > Esophagus > Crop | place...
TAGGGCAGTAATGTTTCTACTCTATCTTAAAAATTAAGGTAGATATGGTTAAATATTTATGGGTTAAAAAAGCTATGATATACCATTCCTAAAGTTATATTTTGTCAGTGTGTGTGTGTATATATATATATATAAAGATACCATCAACTGCTAGACAATTTTCCACGAGTTTCAAGATCATTTGAAGTTGGGGCAAGTTGTATTATGCTGCAGAAGAATTTATTAATTATGACGAACAAATCAGCACTTAGTTTGAAGTTGCCATCAAGAAATATTTTCGTCGTGTATAGGAGTGGTTGCTGTTGTCCTGCTCGTCTTGCAAGGGAGAACGAGCCTGAAGAGCGCAGCCTGGGGTTAATCAGGGGGGGAATGAAAAGAGAAGTAATTCCTGTTTTTGTATTTTAGAGAGGACTGGACTTTGCGGTGTGCCCTTATCTGACTGCAAGGGCCCGCTTCACCCACTGATGCCCCGAAATGACAATCTGACTCTACTGTGCTGGCAGAGGTCTGCAAATGAGTGTCCGTGTACTTTGGGGTTTGTTTTCAGGTCTGTGCCTACTGCCAGTGTAGTGTAGCAGGTTCTTTGTGTAGCTGCGAATCAGGCCCCGGCTGCCTGTAATCCTGAGATCAAAGGAAGGACTGAGCTTTTTCTGAAGAATAATATGAAGCATCAGGATGTTAATTTGAAACCTGTCAGCTTGTAATTTTTTATTTGTATTCAGAGCAGACCCTCAGCACTTCTCATTTTCCACTAAGCCGAGCGCCAACCTTTCGTGCCTCCCTGTTAGGGAGGGAAGGTTTCCAACTATCAACTCCTCAGCAAGCATCAATTCCAGAAATGCAAACACTGGGAGGGGGGAAAAAATGCAACAGCTTTGCAGGGGATGGCTTTTCAAATAAGCTGTGTGACGGATGACAGCTTGAGGATTTAAATGCAGTTAGCTTGATGTATTTTGTGACGTTTATAGAAATGGCTTAATAAGTAGAACCTTGAAACTGGTTCCATTTCTAGGCTTTTCTTAGCAGTCTTCTTCAGCCCCTAAAATATAGAGTCCTGAACCCAGAAGTTCCCATGGTCCCATATGATACTGCTTCATTCCACAATGTTGATTTACGACCTGTCATTGCAAACGCGTAAAGCAAAATCAGCTTCCATGCTGGAAAACCAGACATACGGGGAGAGGGAAAGAGGAGGAGATTGGCAGGATCTCAAAGGCTATGAAGTTCAGGATGAGTTCAGATAACAAGCAAGTGTTCAGTTTCTTATCTGAACTACAGCATGGAGGTCTCCCAGCAGATTCGTCTGACACTTCCCAGCACAATCACGTACTCCAGCAGTGAGGTTCCCAATATGTGGCTTTGTGTAAATCATCTCTGCTTTCTTCCCGCCTTTCATTCCAATAGTCCCTCTCTTTCTCCCCTCTTCTGATCTTTTCTGAAAAATCCACCGCCTGAATTTCATGCAATATTTTCATCTCCGGAGAGAGGAGCTGCTCTTCCTCTGGCTAGAGGAGTGAGGAAAGCTGGGATCAGGCAGGGGCTGCCTGTCTCCTTCCTCGTCTCCCTTCATTTTACAGCAGCAGACATGCCAGGAAGTTTCTTCCCTTTCCTCAGCCTTGAGGGATGAGCAGGGTTATACAGGTTCACCTTCCCCCAGGGGTGGAAGCTTTAGATAGAGCAGTTGTCTCCACCTTTTGCGAGGAGGTGAGTTTCACAGGTGGGTTGACTGCTGGATGCAGAACAGCTAGCTGCGATGGAAGCCCAGCTTGTGTCCAAATTATTCTTTGTGATAGTGGGAGACCAGACTTAAATAAAGCCTGGCCTGTACCGCGGACCTGTTGGGCCACCTGAGGCAGCTGGATCTAGTCAGTAGAAAAGTGGGTGCAAAGTAGCTCCCTGCTGGCATAAAACTGATGAAGGTGGGTACTCTGCTCCCTGCTCTAGACCTTTTATAAATGAAGGCATCAGGGATGAAGATAATTTGTTGTTGCCAAAAAGGGGCACAGTTAAAAACTGTGTTGACCTGCCCTTCTGCCACGGTAAGATAGCATCACTTCTCAGTCCGCACGGGGTCTGGCTGGCTGCAAACAGATGCCTGGTTTTGGCTGCTCCTCGTCGTCACAGCTGCGAGCGGTACCTTTCCCCTTGCTCCACCTAAAGACAAGGAGCTCTCTGCACATCTTTCCTTCTCCGTTCCGTGGGACGTTTGTTTAAAACAAAAAACCCCCAATGTGTTAGACACGTGGTGGGGAGGATTGCTAATGGATGACTACATCTGGGGACTGGAGGCTGACGGCACAGAAACAGAGCAAGGGAGGAGCATCCTGTATTGCTCAGCACAAAGGCTGCTGTGCTTTTTATTAGGGTCAGTGGCTTTGTTTCTAGTTGCAATATATTGTGTCAATCCTGGAGGATGTAAAGATTCTGGAACAAACTGACCTGAGAGAGGTAGTAATGTGACGCAGGGGACTGTTACTTGGTCACTTCTGCACCTGGCTGGATAAAGGGCTATTTTCTAGCCAGTCAGAGATTAAAAGAAGGGTGTAGTCTAGGGCGTGAATGTGTGTGTGCGGGTTCATTCCGATATCCAGAACCAGCAAAAATTGAAGAAAAATCCACAGTCTCGGAGATGTGAGTGCAATTCCCCTCTACAAAGGGCAATTCCCATCTGTTATCTGAAGTATTTTCTTCTACCCTCAGCATTGCCTCAGACCTCTTTGATACCACGTAATCCCCTGTCTGGTTACTCTGGGAAAGCTGCTTTTTCTGTGTGTTTCTGGGCCTGGCAAGCAGTCCCCTTGCCCCTCTGTGCTCTGCTGAAGAGAATCAGGTGGGAAGAGTCTTCGCTTCCAGTGATGCAGGAGGAGGCATTCCAGGAGATCCCAGCTTGCACTGTCCAAGGGTGGGGTTCTGGCTTCTGAACCCCTGAACATCCCAGCGAACATCTGGCCCCCAGCTTGGCTGGGGAAGGAGTGACCTGTGGGGCTGCTGACCTAGCCCATGTCAAGGGACCTTTCTGGCTTCTGAGTGAAGAGGAATGCTGAACATGTCCCCACGGCACCAAGATCCTCCAGAAGTGTTGCCCATGAGGCTGGGCTTTTCTCTGCAGCCATAAGGGTGCCTGGAAGCCCTCTCATGCTCATTAGTACCCTGTCCCCTTGCACAAAAGGCTGCGAAGCTCCTGGCTGGGATTTGGAGGAGGGCAGTTTAGTCACCTTGAGGAGTGGTTTCGTCTTATCCATAGATGAAAAGGCTCGTGCCTTTCTTTTGTACAGTGGAGAAGTGAGATTGCTCCCTGTGGCATTCATTACTGTCCACCACGGCCACACACTGGAGGCAGGTGCCACACTGTAGCAGGAGAAGCCCAGGATAATTCTGTAAAGAGGTCTGAAGTCCTTTTTGGCAGCTGTACCCAAAGAGCAGCGATGGGAAATGGCATTTTGCTGTCGGGCTTATCACAGGTGGAGTCCCACATGGGTCTGTCATCTTCTTGCCCTGTCCCATATTGACATATGAACTGTGGAGAGCCCTCGGGCTCTCGTAGCACCGGGGTGCCTGTGAGAAGCATCGCAGTCCCTGGTTTGCAGTCCCCAGTTGTTGGGGGGACGCTGGAGGGCAGAGCTAGGGCAGCGGGGTTTGCCCATTGACCCCGCCGGTGCAGCCAGAGCCCCCCTTATGTCCCAGTCTAGTTGAGTTGAAGGTGGTGGCATCGCTGCTGGTGAGAGCAGAAGCTGATACGACAGGTCTTGTGCCTATAGGCAGATGGAGAGCCGTGATAACTTGATCCTCTCCAACTGCTTGCTCGTACACTTCAGCACAATTTCTGAGTTACGGCTGAGTTCCCTGTGGGTGCTGGGCTCACGTATAGTGAACGCAGCAAATATCCCTTTTCTTCTCTGACTGGCTGTGAGTCTGGGTCCTGTCTCTGCTCCTGACCACAGGCCTGCACATTTTTCTTCTCTCTTCCTGGGATGCAGAGGTGAAATTGGTATCTATAAGTGCTGGCCTTGAAGAGGCACCCATGAGAGGTGTGCATCAGTGCCAACCCATCACCCAAGAACTTAAGTGAGTACTTTGCCTGTGTTTTCGGGAAGAAAATCCTGGGGGAAAAGGAAAAATAAATAAGACTAACAAGGTTATGAAAATGGAAAAACAATAATCAAAAGGAGAGCAAATTATGCAGCTTAATGCACTCAAATTGGGGTGACCAGATGACCTCTGTCCCAGCGATGAGACAGACCTGCCTCACGAAATCAGAGGGTCAGAGAGAAATATTTTTAACAAAGCCCAGAGTGATGCCCTAACTCTAAGGATTAATAATGGCTGTGCCCAGCATTTGAAAAGGATGAAAAACGATCAGAGGAAAATTCCAGGCTGTTAGTGCAAGGCCTTCGAATGTTTTTTCAAGCAAAGACTGATTAAAGACATGTTGTTGAGGGAAAAATGGGATAAAATGTGACACAGATTTTCTAAAGATAGATCTTGCCAGACTAATCTAATAACTTTTTGATAAGATAACTGGTTTTCTACCCCAAGGAAATTCAGTAGGTTTCATCTATTTGGACTTGAGTGAACGATTCGATGCAGTCCGTGCAGGGTGCTGTTAGTTAAGATGGAGATGATGGGGATTAGTAAAGGAAATGGAAAGTGAGCAGGGGCTGCCTCCAGGAGTGGTGGCAAGGGCTGGGCTGGCCATGGTGGGGTTACAAGCAGAGATCTTCCACTCTCCCTCTTAAAAACTGGTGTTTTTTAATTTTCAGAAAGGGCTTGGGCACAAATCTTAGCAGTGTGCTCATGAAGTTAAAATTTGCTGATGCCACGATGTTGAGAGGCATTGTCCTGACAGAGGATGTTTGGGAAATAATCCAGGAAAAAATGGATGACCTTGAGGGCTGGGACAAAAGAAATGGGATGAAATGCAGTTTTCCACAAATGGAAGGCAAACACATGGGGATTAATTAAAAAAAAAAAAATACTGCAGTGTATATGTAACACATAAACTATATATGCAGTATAATTTATAGTATATTGGGAGCTGAGTATTGGAAAGGGGGTGGTAAAGACTGTGGTGCAGTGTTTAATCTCAGAATGATTGCGAACCACAAATTTTCTTTAGCCATGAAAAAATGAAATGCATTTTGAAGATACATCGAAAGGGGTATTCCCAGCAGAAGCAGGAAAATATTGGTGCCTCTGTATGTGGAAGTTTTAGGAAGTGATGTGGAATTGCAAATCCTGTGTCCGGGTCAAGAAAATATTCACGTTGGAGCAGATACAGAGAAACAGGCTGGGGTGACTGGGGTTTTGGCAAAATGTTGTCATGGAGGAAGACTAGAAGAAAGGGGCTCCTTCAGCTGAGCCAAGTCGGTTCTGAGGGAACATGTGGCTCGTCTCTAGAAATACACCAGAAGTAAAGACTGCTGAAGGAAAAATGCACTCTATTTAAAGGGCAGTGTGGACACAAGAATGTGTGAATGTTAAGAGGTCAGGAGTAAGTTCAGACTGAAAGTGTAGACGGATCCAGGCCTTTCTGTGGCAAGGAATGGTGTTTATTAACCCTCCAGTCCCATGTGCTCCCACAGCTGCTGCCCCGTCACAGCCTCACCCGGGGCTCTGAGTTGCATTACAGCTCTGATCCAGAAGGACTCCAGGCAAGTGCAGTGTCTGAGTGCCTTTGAAAACCTGTCTGTAATTGAAAATCAGTCCTAATTTCCAATTAGTCTTGGCCTGAGAACACCTAAGTCTGCCTTTCTGTCTGGGACCATCCCTCCTAATGAAGTCTCTCTAGGAAAATAGGATTATCGACCTCAAGAGTGAAGCTTATTTAACATGGGAGCATCCTTGGCTCATTCTAGAGGGTTTTTTTAAAACTGTGGAAAGGGAAAAATACAGCAACATAAAGGGAAGATGTGCTGTTTTGTTTTTTCTGAGCAGTCTATACCATTTGCCTTGTCGTCTTAATACTACACCACACATAAGCAGTTCTAACTTGAAAGTGAAAGAGGAAGGGTTGTATTTAATGTTTTATTTATGGAAATCCTGTGCATGTACTAGAGCATGAAAATATAAATAGACTTTAATAAACAGAGATTTGAAGGCAGAAAAGTATTTCCAGTGCTCTTTGCTCTCCCTTAAAATGCGCACTGGGTAAGGGGCGAAGTTTCTGGAGGGGGGAGAGAGTAGAAAATTGCTAAGAAATTCTGCTACTTCATTAGATACAGCCACATTTCAGTAGGGATGGTTGGCATTTGCCTAGCTCCTTGAACGTCCTTGTTCTTCCCACAAATTTTCATTATTCCGTATACACCAACCATGGCTATTGCCATAATTAGACACAAAAATGACAAATCAGTGAGCGGTAGCAAACAAGCTACTTGACAAAACCCAGCAGTCCCTTGGGGCAGATGGTGCCAGTGGATGAAGGAGATTTTATTACTTAAAAGGTAGAGTATGGGTTTCCTGAGGTGAATCTCAACCTCTCCTGCCAACTGGCTGTTCGAACACAACCGTAATAAAACAATTATTGAAGGGAAGGACCTTGCCCTTATGTTCTCCTTCACTTCAGGACAGAACACACTTATACTTTCGCAGGCTTTAGGATACAGCCTTCTCGGGTTTTTTTCCATTGCAAGCTCATCAGTGTTTCTTATGCTCTGTCTCTATACACATTCCTGAATACAGTGATCAAGATACAGATAACATATTGGCTTCCGCTCATTAGTGAAGACTAGTGCTGTCTGTTCATATGAAAGGTGAATCTGTACCCAGATTTTCCTATGATGTGTTGGCCTTGTTCAAAATCTGAACTCAGATGGTTCCTGGCCAATATACATGGTACTGTTATATTAAGAGTGTTCTGAAATATAGATTTGGGTCTTGATTTGATGGTCACATCACTTTTTTAATATATTTTCCATTATCTGAAACCAATTTATTCTCAGGCCTTTGATGAGAATAAGAGATTGGCTAATAAATATCCACAGTATTTTTGTTTTCTTGTCTTAATTTGGCTCCTGATTAGAGTAAATGGAGATATTTTATATGTGTTAAAAAGTAGTGCTCTTCGTCACACTGACCAACATGTTTGTGTGTAAGTTTCCCTCTCTCCAAAACTGAAAATGCAAATAATTGTCTCAGTATTTATATTGCAGCCCTATTAATATCAGCATTATAGTCCATTTTAAAGCACCACATTGGAAAAAAGAGTGCTCACAAATTTAAATCAAATTGTCTGCTGGTCCTGCTATTGCTGTTTGTGTCTGTTGTCTCACTGAAGAGCCCCAGGCGAGGAACAGGACCCTTTTGTGCTACAGGCTGTGCATACGCAGATCAAGACTGTGATCCCTGACCCCAAGATATTCAGCATTGCAAATGCATGTATATTGCTGGCTAAAATATGACTCCTTCCAGACTTCCAACCAGCTGAATTATAATTTCTGACTCGAGACCTCATTCATTTTTAGGACGGAGACAGACTGAATAAACTGCATGGAGCTAAAAAGATGGATTTAATTAATAGATTATCATTCTTTTAATTGAAAGGGCTGGCAATTGAGTCCCAGGTGGACAAACAAGGTTTTGGTGCTTGGCTATCGAGATGATGATCTATTCCATTCAGTGGAGGGAAGCGTTTGTCCTGCTGCTCGTAGTCATCGTAGTCTGCGCTCCATTTATTTTAAATCAACTATTAGTGTGCTATACCAGCATGTGGAACTTACAACATGATTAAGATATTCTTACTTTTTTTTGGTAACATTAACAGAGCATTGCTGCTTTTTTTAAAATTGTCTACTACTGACTGCAGCAATAATCCCATCCCAAAGAACAAATAATTAAAAAGCTATGTAATAAGAGAGCTACCGTGTCTACCAGTTACGATGGAAACACTTTGCCTTTGAATCATCCGTTTTCCCAAATGTATTCAATCTATGAGTAATTTATTAAAGATCTGCACAGGCCCTATCTTAGCCACTCTGAGTAAAAATGAGAAAGAAAAAAAAACCCCTGCATTTAAACTGTTGCTGTAGAAGTGCTGCGTTACATTTTGATAATGTGAGTTTGGGAAAAGATAAAAATTATTTGCTGTACTGCTAGGACCCGTTATAAATGAAGAAGATTATCTTTGACACCTTTCAGAGTCTGAGTATTTTGGGGTACGATAGAGTGTCATGGTCACCATGCAGCGTTTGACAGTGACCATTTGCAAATAATTAATGTTACCATGGCATCCCCCATCTAAATCCACTGTAAAGTTAATTATGTGCAGTGGTAACACTGTAATGATCTTGAAGATAACTGCTGTAGAAGCAGTATCTGTGAGGAATTGAAAGAAGACTTGGAGAAAATTGTATTGCATTGTAAGTTAAAAAATGTGGTCACAGCTTTGCTACAAATATAAAATCAAGATTATTTCACCTGTTTCTAATTTTTCTTTTACTTACAAAGGCAATTGTTTGTGTGATTCAAGGTAGGAAGGGACCAGTTAGGGAGTTTACAGGCTGTGTGACTGAGCGCCTGAATTAGGGGGTTGGATTTGCTGTTGAGCATGAGGACTATGATCAGTGTATGTTATTAATTCAAGCATATGACGTGTCAGTTCTGGGAGCGGGAGCATGTGTACAGCGGTGGTAGTGCCGACAAGCCTGCCCAGCCTCACGGGTCGCTAAATAGGGGAATAAAGAAGGGACTCAGTCTCTTGAGAGAGGCTATCAACCTTGAAGAATGCTGGCCAGTCCTACCTTTGTCACTATATCACCCCTGGGGACCTCAAAGTTCACCTGACCCAGCCAGTATCCAGGGCAGTGATGTCCTGCTGTCCTGAGACTGGCCCTAGGGAGAAGACCATTGGCCCCCCATGGTCATCCTCTCCTCCTGTCAGCCTTCCCTGCCCCTTCCGTGAAAAAAGCGCCTTTTCTGCAGGGTGAGGTCTTGGAGAAAGGATGACCTGCATGAGCGCTGGCAGCCGGCAGAATCTGGCAACAGACCAAGGTGGCCTTGGAGGGGACGTCCCATCGTCGGGCCGGTGTCAGCCTCCTGTGCGACTGGAAAGCTCACAAAGACTTTCTGGCAAAAGGGCCATGAGCTGACTGTGCAGCTGGGGAGGTTTCCAGCTCTGTTTGCGCTTACGCTGGCCTCCCTTGCTTTGCAGGCGCAGTTTCACAACTCTAAAAAGTGACCCTGTACATTTACCTGACTTAACTGTTCCTCGTCAACCTTATTTTTCAAGCTTCTTCCCATCCCTTTCCCACCTCTTCATAGCTTGCCAGTGTGTTTGTTGCAGTGCACCATTAAGAAGTCTTGAGTGCCTGGATGCCTCCTCCCCTCCTCCTTTTTTATCTTGCATCCTTTAATGTTTGTGATTCTGGATGGTCTCTGTGATGGAGCAGCATCCCTTTATACAGTGTAATATGGAGCAGAGACCCTCCGCTTCTGTTGGATTCAGCATTATGCAGTTTGTGGTATGAAAGAGGACTTGGGAGCAGATGCAGTGCTGTGTTGGCTTAGGGTTGAATTTTGATGGATTTGGCGTGGGTTTTTTTATTTTTCAGTTTTCATTTTGAAATGCGACTGCTTGGTCTATCTGCTGTACCGTCTTCCCAGTTGGCGTTCTCCTGTGGTAAAAGCGGTGCTGTGTTCTCCTATTCTGTACTTCTAGTTCCTGATCATTTTTGATCTGTCTCTTCACTGCTTTTTATCTGTACGTGTTAAATCTCTTTTTCCTTAACTCGTTCATCTCTCTGGCTTTTTGAGATGTTGTTTCTCCTCTGAAGCGTCCCCCATTCCTTTCCCTTGCGTCATGCTCTTGTTTTATTAAACTCCCCAGTTTGATCATTATCCGTTTTATTAGTCAACATATGACAACCGTGACACCAGCAATAATCTATGTCAGATTTTGCCTTATAGTTTCCTTCGCTATGTCCCATAAATCGGGGCTGTTACTCATTCACGGTGGGTCTTTTTTAGGATATAAAAAGGCAATGGGCACCTGGTAATGACACGAAGCTGTGATTTCTTGCTTTGTGGTACTTGATCTAGATCGCGTTTCGTCAGTGCCACCCCACGGCTGTGCAGCTCAGGCACTCCTCTGCATCCGTGTTATTCTTGCAGCGTTTGTACAGCTGCAGCACCCTGGAGCCCTTGGACCAAGACCCTTTTCCCCCCAGCTGATACAGGAGTACTAATTTGCTCCTACCCAATATCAGCAGTAACTAGTGAGTCCCCTTCCTTGGCTGTAAGCAGGTGCTTTTAGGGGACCAGAGCAAACTCATGGAGGAGTTACTTATGGAGAATTAAGTAATTTCTGAGCCTGTGCCAGAGTAGAGATCTGGGCAGCCCGTACAGGATAGGTGAGACAGGTCCTTCTTACTCCTTTCCTGGTATGGGTGTGCAACCCAGGTCAAAATCTGGCTTTTTTTAAAGAGATCGTCGACTACTGTTTTGCGTGCACCAAGCCAGACTGACGTCAGTGAAGCTCTGCCTGTTTCTGCCAGCACTGAGTTTGACCCATTTTATTCAGAGTCTACGTTATAGACCTCAGTACAAATGATGAAGCAGTGGCTCAACACAGGCAGTGATTCATAGTGACAGACACCTCTGCAGTCCTCGGAGGCTGTCTGGATCTTTCCATAGCTGCACTTTGCCGAGGAACCACCTCATTTTCAGCCCAGAGTCATCGGGCAATGGCCATCTGCAGCTGGGAGGCTCAGGCTCTCTCTCCGTGCACCAGAACCCCCAGCATCTAACTTCTGAGCATGCTTTATCTGTGCCCTACGTTAAAGGAGGGCACAGATGATCTATAGCATCTCATGCTGCGGGGGTAACAAGTACCAAATGTTGCTGTAGCTCTTGTGTCAGAAATGTGCCATACAGTGTGAGTGTGTTAAAGCTGCCATTGCTCCCATCGATCTTGGTGTCGTTGAGCTCAGCTCTGCATTTCTGTGCTGGTTTTGCTTTTTCCTTCAACTCGCTCAGAAAATAATGCAGAAAACTCAGCCTTGCTGTGTGTTGCTTTCTTCATCTCTGTTGTAGGCATATTACTGGTGCAGAGTCTGTTATTGCTGTTCCGGTGTATTTATTGTGACCGAGTGTTGTGCATTAATCTTGCAGTATACTGTTGTGATGAAGCGTCATCCTTGTTCCCCTGAGTAACGATACTCCAAGCATACCCTGTTTGCATTCTTAGGACATCAGCTTTTTAGTAGTCAAAACCCAAACTCAGCTTGTAGAATGAAGAGGAACAAAGTTATCTGTTGTCTGCCTGGCTGGTTGTGGCCTGGCACAGCAGGGAGCAAGCTTGAGCTTGAGCTTGAGCTCAGATGCCAGATGCTGCGAAGTCCTGCAGAAGCTTTGATCAAAATACTGTGTATTTTCCATCTCACTTTCCTTCCTCTGCTGAAAGCGGAAGAATGGTAGCTATTACTACATGCCACTGCTTCTACATAAACACCGTATTAGTTGCATATTGCTGTTAAATATTAAGCAGTGTTATATATTTTATAAAGCTCTGATAAAGCACTTTGAAGAAGAAATTTAAATGATAATGATGTGATGTTTACGTTTTTCTTCTGATTTGCTGCATTTTTAAAATATGAAATAGAAACCAAATTTTTGATGTGTGTTTGACTTTTTCACTTTTGATCTTTTGTTTTTCATTCCTAAGTAGCCCCTTGTTTTCTGACCTAGCATTTTTGGAGAATGAAAGTGATGTTTTTGCAAACAGTTCTTTATCCAAGTTCACACCAAAAGCACTGTGGATTTGGACTCCACCCTCTGCCCCAGACACTCCTCAGCATGAAAGAAAAGCAAATCTGTCTTTTAATAAGATGAAACCAAGTTGGATAAACATCAGATTGGAATTGCCTGGCTCTCTCTGGAGCTGTAGATTCACATCTTGGCTAAATAACTCCTAGCCCTTCTTCCGTTTGAAATGGATATCTTGAGCAGTTCACAGTTTGGGGATCTTTTGAATAAGACCTTAAAAGAATCCCATCCTGTCTGTTATGCTCAGCCAGAAAGGATTTGTGGTGTTTTGCTATGAGTACCTGGCAAGGTTGCCTTCTCCTCCCTGACAGCATGGTGCCTTGCTTATCTGCAGGTGGCCCTGCTGGAGCAGGAGGGTTGGGCCAAATGACCTTCAGAGGTCTCTTCCGACCTTAGTCAGTCTGTGACTAGCGCTTTCTGCTCCAGAAAGGCTTCCCTGTTACTGGGACTGAGCTGGTGAGATCCTTGAAGGCGTTTGGAGCGATATTATTTTCTCTTTGTTGCATTGTCAATGATCATACATCCTTTTGATGTAAATTCAAAGCTTACTGAAGCCACTGAAACTTTTCAGAGAGCGGGGGGACTGGATCACCTTGCCATGCAGAGAGACAACTTCGGGTGAGAATGTATTATGTATTGCTTAAACAGGGAAACAAAATCAAGTGAAAGCCATGCTTTTTTGCCCAATTTTTTTATAAATTGTATAACTTGCCCCATGAAAGATAGACCAAGGGCAATCTCCATTAGCTTGCATTAGCATTTCCCATTCAGCACTTCCCTTGAAACATACAGGTCAAAGGAGAATGAGTTTGTGCATGACCTACATCCTTCAAAGACAGGGCAAAGTATTATTTTCCTAGGGACAGCGAGGTCTGTCCTCTGAGAGAATTTATTTCTCACATCCACAGAATCGACGACTGTTTTTGTGCATCTCGGAAACTGGATGCAGTTGCCACTGAAGCGAAGTTCAAGCAGGACCTGGGTTTCCGGATGCTCAACTGTGGCCGAACGGATCTGGTTAAACAAGCCATATCCTTGCTGGGGCCAGATGGGATTAACAGCATGAGTGAACAGGTAACAAGATAGAAATGTAAAGAAGCAACTGTGAAATGTGAGAGTTTTGCCTGCTTATCACAGAAAATAAGCCCCAGCTTTCAGCTAAACATAGAGAGGACCTTAATGCTTTCCCTGCGTTGCTTTGCATTCAGTTAAAGCACCAACAGGTCAACATCTACATTGTTTGGTCTTTTCAAGGTGCATTGATTTGTTGGTACTGAGGTAACTCGGCATGAGGGTAAATGCGTACACTTAAGTCTTCTTAACAGTGAACTGAGTCGGCTGAAGCCAGAAGGGAGATCCCAAGAGCGCTTAGTGTTGATCTGACTACTTAAAACTGCTTGAATGCCATGGACAGTGATGTGGGACAAGGCTTTGTGAGGTGAACATCCTTCTGCTGAACCCTGCCCTGGGATCTGCAACGCATGTCACGTGCACCACCAAACCCCAGCTGGAAACAGTTCATTGCTGGCTGTCTTTAAATGAGTTAAGCCCAGTCTGAACTGACCTTCCAGACGTGAAAGTCTCTCTGCAAATGTTGCCGATCCATGAGTCATTGTGGCCAACATCCACCAGCTCCACGAGGCTGGTGGTTGTGTCCGGGGATGAACCTGCCTCCTTGGCTGCCTGCTGGCAGCAGTCTGCTGGACTGTGATGCTCACCGAGGTGGTTCCCCCTTCCCAGAGGGAAACGATGGCCACGGATATTACAGTTTCATTCTGAAATGGGGTTCCCTGAATTTTCTGGTGCCCCTGATGAAAGTGTCACTGCGTGTTCCCAGAGCGGTGACATCCCCTTAGACAGGAGGCAGGTGGCTGCCACCCCTGGGGTGGTTGCTTGAGACAGGAGCTGGGTTGTAAGTGGCTTTAGGTCCTCTGAGATGAAAGCTGTTCTGGGTTGCTGTTCAGCAGCTTCAGTCTGAGTCAATATTGTTGATTTGTTTGAGAAGAGCTTCAGAAGAGAGCAGTACTACTCCCCAAAAAATTGTATGAGCGAGCTCATTCCAAGGTTCATACATGATACTTCTAAAAATTATTGTTATTTTAAGTTAGTCTGAACCTGGAAACTTTTCACAGCGTATTTCCTCTGTCCTCCAGGCTGAAACCTGGGAACATTCTGGCTTGATTCATCAAAGTACCTAATCGTATGCTTAACTCTGAACACATGCTTACATCCTATCTGAGGGAAAGCTAAGCCTGTGCTTAAATGCTTTGCTGGAGCAAACATCCCACATGTGCAGGATCCCACATCTTGCAGGACCGAGCCCTAAGCGATACAAGGCTGAAAGAAAAAGAGCCATTTTTTATTTTGCTAAAAGCCAAATGCCCTTTGCGTTGATTGTACGTGTTGTTACCATGTTCCTCCGTGTGTATGTGTCGAACACTAATGATGGGCTCATTAAAAATCCATTCCTCCCACATGCAAAGAGAGGGGGCTGAGCGATGCGCAAGGCTGGGGGACTGGCAGAGGCAAAAGCAGCAGGGACAGCAGTGCAAAGGCAGGGGAGGTTAGAAACCTCATTAACTCTTTAAAGCCCAGCTACTGCAGCATGACATTCTGGGCCCCTTATAGTCATTGGTAAGTCCTTCCTCAGCTTCAGCAGGGCCAAAATACCCTGTGTGGCCCCCAGGCAGATCTTTGCTGTGCATGTTGCTGCGGGGTTCTTCGCCGTGGCTGCCCACGTGCTGCATCTTGCAGTGGGGAGCCCCAGCATGGGCTTTTCAAATTCTTCAGATCCAATCAGACCCCTTGTGCTAAACACTTAGTTTGATCATCGAATGGCATCACTTACAGAAATTGAATTAAAAGTTGAAGGAACATGTATTTAATTTTAAGTTGCCATCCCATCCCCTTGTTTTAAGGCTCAAACACAATTATTTGTAATTCTTATGGTCCTGTTTGTTTCTATGGTGTTTATTGACTGCCAAAGGAAATGTTTTGCCACTGACTGTAGCTGAAGTAGTTTCAAATTCTCTTTGCAAGTAACTTCAAGTCACCCAAGAACTCTCCTTGCCTGGAGTGAGCTTTTTTTTTCTTACTATTGGCATGAAGCCCCGAATGCCTACTCCCTTACACTCTCCCCATAAGTACACTGCGGATTTGATCCTGTGTAATGCTCAACATGTTTCACGGGGGCTCTAAGTACCGAGCAGGGACAAACTTTAATTTACTTTTTCTCTACAGGGGCAGCCCTTCCATACATAACCACCTACTACCTTTGCCCTACATGCAAACAGTGAAAATGGGGTATTTCAGCAAAAGTAGTGGTGCTGGGCTCTTGCTAGGAAGAGCGATGTCATGGCTCTGTGTCCGGCCATGCTGGGCACCTCCAGTTTCTCTGAAAATAATTTCACTTCGCAGCAGCACTCAGGTTAAACAGCAAACGGGCTGTTGTCTGACAGCAAATTTACTAGGGGACCTCAAGGTAGGCTATAAACATGCATCAGAGGTAGCTGCATGCTGCAGTGGATTTACTGCAAAACAACTGGTGGCGGTTGATCAACATATCCTACTGTATTTAGTAAACAGCTTTTTCTGTTATAATTTATGGTAGATTTAATGGTGATTGACCGCAGCAGTTATTTCAGATTAATACAGGTTGCATTGTGGTGGTTCTGTTATGAAGGGTCACTTAATCTGCTTTGCCTCCAAACAGGGCCATGTTTTCCTAGAGCCAGCAACTTGCAACAGTGCTGTCTGGCATTTCATTTAAAATTAAGTCCTTGTTTGCTAGGGCATGCAATACAAAGCCTTTACATTTCTAGGTCCTCGTGGTATCGACGTTGAAAAAGCTGTGCCCAAATCTAACTTGTCTTAAGAGAAGCTTGGGATGTTTTTAAAGGCTCTTTTTGAAATTAAAAAAGTTAGATTTTATGAAACTGTGATCATAGAAAACTGACTAGAATTACTGTCTTTTTAAAATATCAGTGGAAATATGGTTGCTTTGATAAAAACTTTTCCCTGCTGGGCCCCGAAGACAAAGGCGCTTAGTTTAGTATGTGAACATGGAGGTGAGGCTGACCAGCCTAGTTTCACTCACCATGCTGAGGATGTTGAGGATAACATGAACACAACACAGTCAACCCAAGTGACAACAAAAATGGAGATTTTACAAAAACGGTTGGCTTTTGGTAGTCTGAGGGGCATGTCTGTAACAGAGGTAACGGCTTTCGTTAAATACATGCTGTTAGTCTTGATGATATATACTTAAATAATTGTTTAAGAAAAAAATCAAAGAGAGTTCTGTGTTAAATTTGTCAATTCCTTTGTTTTTTAACTCCAAAAAATGACTAGGGCATGACTCCACTGATGTATGCTTGTGTCAGGGGTGATGAGGCTATGGTGCAGATGCTGCTAGATGCTGGAGCAGATCTGAATGCTGAGGTGAGGACTTTTTGTTGGTTGTATCTTTGTTCTGTTATTTGTTTACATCTCACACTACCCCCTGAAACTGTAGCAGAGGGAAAATGCCAAGAATTGAAAATAAATTTGTCTTATCCTGGACGGCACCACTTGAAATGAATAGTGGAATCAAACTGCATTAGGTTGACATTGGGATTCACGGCACAGCAGGGGCGAAGTCATCGGACTTACTCCACAGGTAATATTAATTTAGTTGTGTTTGCACACTGCAAATGGGTACAGGCATTAGCACTAGCACAGAGCACAGCTCTAATGATATTGGAAGGACTCCCTGAATCTCAGCTGAGTTAAAATGAAGAGGGTAAAAGAAATACCCATCTGATAACCTGCCAAAGCTCGAGCAGTTCTATGCATTGGGGTGTTCCAGCTAAGCTTCCCCAGCACACAAGTGCAATGTAGGTTCCACTGTTTTGTTTTACAAAGTGCCTTGGGCTAAAAATTGTTGGATGAGGAGCTTGAAGCTTCCAGAATATAAACGCCTCTTTGATGAGTGCACATCACAAATGTACACAATCTGTCCACTGAGCAGAGTGTGGTCCGACTCTGTGCAATGCAGGTATGTACGTTTTTAAAGAGCCGTTTGAAAAACCATGGAAGAATTATTTGTTAATGATTCCAGTTTCAATTTGTTGAGGTCATGAATAAATTAAGCTGTCTGCTTCACTTATCTGTGTTCCATCTGTTCTGTTTGGACTTGAGCGAGCTGATAAATTGTAGTCACTGCTTTCAGCCAGACGTTTTGCACTTCTAAAAAATCTAATTTAAAAGTAGAAATGGATGTCACCTGTAAGAGACTGATGGTCGTTGCTATCTGATTGCTGTTTGGTGGCTTATGTGAAATCAGCTGATGATTTCCATTACCCAAATTCAAGTATGCTACCCTCAAGAGCTGGCAATAATTGAATGCTCGAACACCTGTTAGCCCTCTTGATAGGCACACGAAAGACTGGATGGTCATGGAGGCTGATGTCTCCTTTAACCCTGCCTGTGGCTCAGAGGTGAGATGGCATTGTTTGGTTCCTAGGACAATCTTTCATTAGGAGCAGTCCTCCCAATTGCTCCAGTAATCTTCCAGACTTGAACCAAATGCGAATTTAAACAGTTTTGTCTTCCTGAAACTGCTGACATCTGAGAGAACAGCTCCAGTGAGGAATGTGAACCTCCCCACGATTCATTTCTGTAGAGTGTTTGCTCTAAAATCAAATGAAAACACTTTGGGACAAGAACTGTGAATAATTATGGTGTGCAATTATAAGATGATTTGTGCACACCACAACCAACTGTGCAAATTGGGCAATTACGGCAAAAAAAAGGCAAATCAACCATGAACAAAAATAAATACTCTGTCAGGTGCCTGCATCATTTTCCCCCTTTCACTTTGCAAATCAGTTATATATATATGTTTCCAAAAGTAGCCTCAAATGCTTGCTGCCTCCCTTTCTGATTGCCCATCTTTAGCGAAAGTGGACTCATTTCCCGAAGTGCTCAGAAGCTGCAGTTCGCTCTGGAGTCAGTAGCACTTGTAGCTGCTCCGCAAATCTCAACTGAGGCCTGAAAGCTCAGTCAGCTGCGGGTCTTTTGCAGACACCATGTCAACTGGAAAGTCGTCTAACAAAAAAACCCAAGGAGCAAAGGAGTTAAAATGACTTCATTGTCTTTGCTGCTTGCCGTGGGCTGCCCCAAACAGCAGTGGGAATCCGTGCTTGAGGAGAAGCTGGATGCATTCACTGAACCGTGACCCTGCCCATCCTTGCCCTCCGCTGCTCTTCCTCCCCAGCCTAAATCCCGAGGCTCAGGCTGCTCAATCCTCTTCCTCCCAAGCAAACCCAGACCCAAAGAAGCCCTACGCCTGTGCTCAGACACTGGCACCCTTCTCCCATTGGCACTCTGAGCTCTCTTTTTGGCAAATCTGGGCAGTGACAGCCAGGTGCTGGTGCAGATCTGCTCCTCTGGCAAGCTGCGGGGTCTGCATGGGCTCTGCAGATTTTGCCCTCATCCCTGTCCTTGGGACTGAGGGGCTGGTCGTGTGCTTCTAGCAAGACACTGCATGTGCCGCTTGAAATGTGAGCTGCTAATGCAACCAAGCGTTTAATAACTGGCCCTGCTCCCCTAAATGGGCAAAAGTACTTCAGACAAGGTAGCAAAAGCATAGCTGGCTGATGAGACAGAGCGATGGTGCATCTTTTACTCTGATTTTAGCCCTCCTCTGAAGATCAATAATAAGATTTTGAATTTTAGTGTCACACTCCATCTGAGTGTGCAGTCTCGGATTGCAAACGTTCATTAGATTCTACCATCTCTGTGAACCTCATCAATATTAATACCCCCATCTTTAAGACGGGGAAACTGAAGCAAAGAGTGGTTATTCATCTTCCCCAATGTCTACATTAGAGGCACCGGGCACTAAGGCGTAGAAAATGGAAGGAGCAATGTGAAAAATACCATTTTGTTTTCTAAGGATATAGCTTGCATCTGTTTTAACTGCCACCACCCTGCTCTTTTAACTGAACTCTGTCAGGAGACAGCGGTAAAAAGGAGTTTTCTTAAAACAGCTCTGAAATGCCGCTCTGCCCCATCGCTTCTCAGCTGTCTTTCCTCCTCCTGTGGGAGAGGAGCAGCCTGACAGCACATCTGTGAACTCTGGCGTAGGCCTTGTGATGGGTCTTTCATGATGGCAGTGACCAAAGTCTTACTGATTTATGTGGAAAGGATTTCTGTGGCCCTAGAGCAATCTCAAGACCTGGGACTGTTGATACACCACCTGGAGAAGTCAGTGGGAGCCGGTCCTTAGCTGTAAGAGTCCTGATCCGTCCCTGCTTCCCCAGTGTGTGCTGCTGTAACCAGCTGTGGTTGTTCTGACCTTGTGCAAAAGTATCTGGTGGCCAGTGGTTTAGATGGAGCTACAGTAGTTGGTAAAGAGACTTCATTTGGTATGAGCTCTATTCAAGCTGTCAAATCAGCATGAGCAGTTTCAATATTGAGAAAATTTTTGCAGGAAAAAAATTAAGCCAATCATTTTATAAAGCACCTTTCTCAGGTTTTCTATTTCACTTACTCCCTCACATGCCTGGCTTTCAGGCAGGTTGAATTTTATTACGTGTAGCTCTTTAAAAAAAATAACTTTAATTTGTTTGTAGGTTGTCAGTACTGCTCATAAATACCCATCCGTCCACCCCGAGACCCGCCATTGGACAGCTCTGACATTTGCTGTGTTGCATGGACATATTCCCGTAGTTCAGGTATTATTGTATTTCCCTACCTGCATCTCATTCTTTTGTTTCTCCTCTTCAGTTCTGATTACGTCCATCTCAAACCAGTATCCTCTTGTCATACTCATATTGGTTACCTCTGCTTCTTCTAGAGTGTACTGATATATAATAGACCTATTATATAGCAAATACAGTGTCCAAACCTTAACCAATATGAGGTTTAAATAGGACAATTTTAAAGCAAAGTTGCACCAAAGAAAGTCTGACAACTCCTTGTGCTCCTTCCTGACCACTTGTTTTATATGTCTGTTTATTCATCTATTGCACTTTCTTACACTATAATATTCTAGCAAACACAAAACCGCTGCCTTGGTGGGGGAGAGGTGGACAACAGCCCCTGTGCTGCTCCGGAGGGGCAGAAGCACTCGTTCCCCTTACCCCAGCGAGGCGCCGAGTGGGATATGCTGGTTCTGTGCTTTGGCATCTCCGAAGTTGAGAAGCTGTGTCTGTGGCACACTTCATGAAGCGCCAAAACTGTGAAGGCCTCGAGACAGAAATGGCCGAGAGGGGGCTGGAGCACAGGCTCCATCCTGCTCTCCTTGGCCACTTTTGTTTTCGGCGTTGTTGTTATTTACGTGGAAGTGTCCCCCAGTGGAGATCACGGCTTTTGGACTGAGATTGGTTCTTAAGAATTGCCTTTCTTTTGGCCATGTCTTTATAGAACAGACAGAGGCGATTGAAATCTGATCCATTCTAGGATGGTGCTGGGCTTCTAGAAGACCATAAAGGAAGGATGCTTGTCGGGCTAATTTTCAGTACTTCCATCTTCAGTGCATTACTTCCTAACACTGGCCTTACCCCATTTCCCATTCGGAAACACTGGGCTACACTTTTTTGGCTCTGAAGTTGGACACTAGTGCTCCTGGTGTCTGGCAGCATAAAATGAGCGAAAAAAGGAATGATTTTGCCTCTGTGAAATAATGGAGAGAATTTGCATGTCACTTGTTTCCATTGTATCTGGTTTGCAGATAACAAGAAGCATTAGACTCTCATTCGTCACTGTTCATGAACTCTGAAGGCTGTGATACCCCCAGTTGCTCTAAACGGTGAATTTTCTTTCTAGCTGTTGCTGGATGCTGGAGCAAAGGTAGAAGGTTCTTTGGAGCATGGAGAGGAAAATTACTCTGAAACTCCTTTACAGTTGGCAGCAGCTGCTGGTAAGGGCTTTCTCCTCCCACTGTAATAAGTTCTTCAGTCTGGATCTGTGGTTTAGGTGAGCAAATACTGGATTTTAAAGGAAGTAAAAATGCATCTCTTGACTTGCAGGAAATTTTGAACTGGTCAGTTTGCTGTTGGAGCGAGGAGCTGACCCCATGATAGGAACAATGTACAGGAATGGCATTTCCATGACTCCACAAGGTGACATGAACTCTTTCAGTCAGGCTGCGGCACATGGACACAGGTAGAGTGGGAACAAGTCTAGTGGCATCCTTCAAGTGCTTTTTTTTTTTGCCTGGGCGTCCGGTTTGAGCAGATGGGTGAAAGTTCTGCATGAACAATCGAAATGCCACCAACTGAGCAAAGATGTAAAGCTCTTTGCTAGCATGTGAATTTAACCAGTTGGTGGTACAAGCTGCTTTTCGATAGCTGATGGAGAAAAAAGAAAGGGGGGGGACGCTCCTTGTGGTGTGTTGCAATGCAGTGGTTGTTAAATGGTAGCTGATGTGACGGCAGAAAGGAATGCCGACAACATTCCTTCTGAACTTCTTGTTGCCGTATTTCTCAGGTTTGGGGCGGATTGTGTCTGTACTGCTGCAGCCTTAGTTGTCGTTCAACAGAGTTTCTGCATCTGTGTTTACCGTAAAGTCCTGTGTGCCTTAATATTGTATGTATGCTGCAAATTAAAAAAAAAAAAAAAGTAATGAAATGAGCACCTGGCATGCATGATCTTGCAACGCTCAGGAGCTGACTGTGGCGTGATGGATTAGTATTATGATCTTCACGTTCCTACTTTTCTGATTGTAGCCATCCAGAGGAACATAGATACAGGTTAGAGACAGTACCTACCGTCTGTTTGCTTAGAGACGAGCTGCCAGTCTAACAACACGCTAACGGCATGTCAGGGCAGGTTCGCACAACGTGGCCCACTTGGAGCCTGCGAGGGCTCCCTGGGACAGAGAGGACACGTTGGTTACTGGAGTCTCATGTGCACTGCTCCGGCCTTGCTGCCGGCCAGCATGAGTGGGGGCTGCGTGCCCGAGGAGGACCCGGGGCTCTCCATGGCTTGGCTGCTGGCCGTGCCTGTCACCGGTCGTGGCTCACGCGGTCCTACCCATACACCGCGCATGCACACCCCCCTCCTTCTTCCCTCTCTTCCCCAAATTTGTTTGGGACACGCCGTGCCCCGCTGCCATCCCACGCCGGGGTCTGAGCGAGTGCAGGGAGGACATCAGAGTACAAGGGAGGTGGGATGGGTCCCAGCCTGGTTTCTGTTCTCATGGATGCAGAAACCAAGAGCGACTCTTGTCGAGATCGATGAGGTTATGCTGGTACGAACGTGAGGGCACCAAGTGTCTGACTTTGGGCTTTGCTGTTTGATGGCCCAGCCAGATCGGTGGCTTTGCAGAGTAGTCCCAGATGTGCGCGAACCTGCCCTGACTGGCCTCGTTCAATGTCTAGCTGCTCCAGCTTTCCCAGACTGCTTTGAGTGTTAACTGAGCAGTGGTGCTTTTGGTAGCTCCAGGCAGCTCCCTTCTCAAGTGGCCTCCACGGTGGAAGTCCCGAGAGCTTGTCCACAGGCCTTCCCTGATTGTGGGAAGAAGTCTGGAGTCACTTGTAGCTCCTGGGTCTCTGTTTCCACGATATGCTGCCGCTTGTGCAACATCTGTAGGGTTCCTGTCACGACAGCAGCGTCTTGCAGACGTGGCCCAGACGGTGCCGATGGGCTGGCGGGAGCGATGACTGCCTCAGGTCTTCCCTCAGCTGGTCCTGCCATTAATTGGAGTCATTTCCTGGATAGGTGTCCTAACTTGGCACGTCGCAGCAAGTACGCTGAGCAGAACGAAAGCCTGGCCGCTGACTGCTCTCCTGCTCTCTCTTTCCCTTTCTCCCTCTCTCTGTCGTGCCGTGATTGACAGGAACGTCTTTCGCAAGCTGCTTGCTCAGCCGGAGAAGGAGAAGAGCGACATTCTGTCGCTGGAGGAGATCCTGGCGGAGGGGACGGACTTGCCCGACTCGGCGGCAGCTCCGCTCTGCGCCAGCCGCAACAGCAAGGCCAAGCTGAAAGCCCTGAAGGAGGCCATGTACCACAGCGCCGAGCACGGCTACGTGGACGTGACCATCGACATACGGAGCGTAGGTCAGTCGCCGCGCCCGCTCTCCTCTCCTGCCTGGGAGGGAGTGCTGGAAGAAATGCGTCTCTCTCGACGGGCTGTTGCTTAAACCGACCACAGCTGTGTCTTCCTCAACTCCTGCGGAAGCAGAAGGCGATGGGGGATCTGGCAGGTTCCACAGCACACCCCAGTCAGGGGTCACTGGTGCTTTTCTGCAGGACAGAGTGGTTTCCACCAGCAGCCATCTTCACTGCTGCTTGGCAGAGCGTTAGCTAAGGCTCTGGGGCGGTGTTCAGCTCCCACAGGCCACCTCCAGCAGTTCTTCTTTTGCACTCCACCATTAAAACATCTTTTTTTTTCTGAGGTCTGTGAGCCTTGGAGAGCAGGAGCGAGGACCTGGCTGCTCAGTGTACCAACTGCCAGTGTGGAGATTGAACATGATACTGGCCTGTTGTATTGGGAGATGGCTTCTGCCCGTGGAGAGGGTGGCTGGGTGGCACGGAGGGGAGTTGGTCTGGGCTATGTGTTTACCCTCCCCGCTAATCGGCGTTTGGAGAGAGACCTGGGTGCCTGGCATGCCCCTGTCTGGTGCGGCACTCCAGCCCTGGGGACGTCCAGCGTGGGTCGGGGTGTGCGGTAGCTTGCCGGGAGGGCTGAGCAGGCAAACTACTGGGTGATGAGGGAGAGGAGAGCGATGAGGCTGATCTCCAGGTGCTGGACGTTTGCTGAAATGGAAGGAAAATCCTTTTGTAGCCAAATGCCAGGCTTGCGTTTCCTCCCACTCTGTTCTGCAAGAGCAGTAACTAGGTCACCTCCAGCCTGGTGCCTGCGGAGCAGCATTAGCTCGGTGTGCTTTCTCACTCAGTGCATGGGAGCGGTTCCCTTTAAGTTCCTGGAGAGCGGTTCTTCATGACAAATTGCTCGAAAAGGCTGATCCGCTTAACTCGCCCAGTGCTGTTTAGGGAAAATAATAATGAGCGGGAGAGGACATGGGGTAGCGCTTAAAGAAAGTTTTAATCTGAAGACCACCGGTTTGAATCCAGGTGGGTAGTGACCAAAAGCAGGTTTTTTACCATTTAATGGCTCTCCAGGGCCGCATTCAAACAAATGAGCTAGTGTAAATCTAGTTTCCAAAAGGCTTTTGCATCACAGAGCACCACAGCAATTACCGCAAATTGGCAGTCTCAGCAGAGAAGCTGAAGGCTAGATGAGCGGAGAGACCACGGTCTTCTCTTAGCATTTGGAGGAAAGCCTCTGTGCATTCACTCTGGGATGTGCTGATAGCCACCAGCCTTCTCAGTCACGGATAAATGCGAATTTGACTTCTAGGGTTATTTGGCAGCCTTTGCTTAAAATCTTAAGATTAACGTAACTAGAGGTAAAAAAGCAGAAGGGCACATCCTTCTCTGAAGCTGGGAGTGAGCTCTGTCCTCTGTCTGTAGGTGTTCCCTGGACGCTGCACACGTGGCTGGAGTCCTTGCGCACGTCCTTCCAGCAGCACCGACGACCCCTCATCCAATGCTTGCTGAAGGAATTCAAGTCCATTCAGGAAGAAGAGTACACAGAGGAGCTGATCACACAAGGCTTGCCTCTGATGTTTGAGATACTGAAAGCCAGCAAGGTAGGATGAATTACGCCTTTTAAAGGAGTCGGCCTCATTCACATCCCGTAAAACACAAAACTTGCAATACTGTTTTTGCACAGCTGTCCCAAAGCTTGTTTAGACTGCATAGGTTTATTATTATTTGGATTATGTATCTCAGGTTTTTCTCACTGTGAAAGCGTGGGTTAAAAACACACAAATAATCACATCTCCTGCTAGAACAGCTTAATACTGATGCTGACAATAAGCTGGAGAGACAACAGAAGCTGGTGCCTAGTGGTGAAATTAAAGTCAAACGGGTCACTGCAGTATGGCAAGAGATGTTGATAACTAAACCAACCCAGAGACTAACTTTACCCAGCTGGTTTTACAGGACCGTACAACAAAGCTAATACTCATGTTTGCTTTGGATTTGTTTAACCTCTCACATGACTTTTCCCTTCATGTGGGATTTGGACTCTTAAAATTACAGGGAGACTGGTTTCTACAAGCACAGAACAGGATACTACAAGCACAGAACAGGATAATTTTTTTAAATCTTCCGTGTGAGTGTTTGTACTTGCAGCCTCCCCAGATTTATTCTTTCAGCTGACATTTTCTTAGCCAGACAAACCAGACTAACAAAACCTTTCAAGCGAGGTGCCATTGGGTGTGCAAGTATAATAGCAAAGGGGATGATCATGGGGCAGGCAGAGGAAAATGTCTTACCTAGTGAAGGCTGGATGTTTCCTTTTAAAACTTACTGTAACTAACAGTCCCTTCTCTGCCGGTCCCCCTGACAGTCAGTTGCTCCCAAGGAATGCCCAGTCAACTTTACTATTACCAGAAAGTCATTTTAGTGATGAAAAGCATCAAAAGGATTTGATTGCTGTTCTTTTTCTCATGCACCACAATACACGTTAGTGTTGTCTTCTGACTGTTTAACTGGGAAGTAAGTGACATTTCTCACCCCACTCCATGTGCAACAGGCAGGAGCAAATAATTTTTAGCACCTGTAGCAATAACCTAAATAATGTGAAAAGGGAAGACGTTCTGTTGCTCAATACTGAAAGGGTCCAGACTTAGTACAGCTAGCAAAAGCCTTCATGGATTTGTTTCTTGTATCCTGCTGCTAAAGAGGACTTGGACCACAGTCCCCAGCAAATCCTGAACATTTGTTCGGGCAATTGTTCTGACTTTTGCTCCCACGAGCCTTCCCTTTGGGATTAGTTTGTATTGGATGGGGTATTTGTGAAGAATATTTGAGTTAGTTTTTAGGAAATCATTCCATATGCTAGGATTTGTAGATTCCTTGTTCTGTACTCACTTGGTTTAATGTGTGTTCATCCAGAAACTACCAGCAAGGTGTTGTTTGATTTGAAAGCCGTTATAAAACTAATCGTATTGAAATCTTAACGGAGATTAAGTTTAGGCCTTGTAATCTAGGATGAAGGATGGCTTTAATTGCTCTTCTCCTGGGTAGCTGAAGCCAAAGCCAGTGATCATCGGTAGGATAAGTTATTTACTTAGGAGTATACCTTTAGGACATGGTAGACTGTCTTCCAGAGTCCCTTGTAGGAGACAAGGAAACTAATAAGACTGCTACCCGTTGCTTTGGGTTCACTTAAAACCTAAAATGTGGAGGGGTGAAACAACTGAAATACCACACAACCCCCTACACGACAAAGAAGAAATCTGTCATGGTCTTTATTGCTGCCCCTGGGCCGAGGGGAGCTGCCTGTCTTCACTCTTCATGAGCATGCATATTCACAAACACACACGCATACACTGCTTCGTATTCTTAGAAAAAGAATGAATCATTCTGGGACACTGGAAGGGTTTACAAATTGTCTGCAAATGGCATGAATTATTGCGGCAGTCTTGTCCAAACGGCCTCTCGCAAAGCTCTCCCAGACAGAAATGGGGACAGATTCTATGCAAACCTCTGGAAGGAATCAAGATAAATTCATTTGTAGGAGAATGAGCCAATAAAAGTTCTCCCTGGTCACTCTGTAGAAGGCAGCCGAGGAAAGCTGAGATTCAAAGGAGCTTCTGTTCCCCTTCTCTAGAAGGGCTGAGAGCAGAGACTGTTCTTTATATATACTCACAGAATGGAAATCTGCTTTAAGAGGTGCAGAAGGGCCGTAACTGTGGTTCACATCCCTCTCTTTCGACAGCAGATCGTAAAGCTCTGCATTCTGTAGAGCTGTGGGGAGAGGAGTTTGATTTGCTCACATGGACATACTTTTCCCTGTGGGCTGGGAACTTCGAGAGAGATTATGACTCTTGCTAAACATCACAGTCTGGCCCAGTACATTTCCTTAATGAGTTTTTCAGGGCAAAAAGAATAAAATAAGCAACTAGGAAGCACAGAGCCACTTAGCTTTTCTTGCCTGATGTAAAACAAGATGTCCCATTTGCTACCTATTGTGATGCTCAGTGTATTTTAATTGCATGGCAGCTTCCACCTAATAGAAATGGCATTTTGTATGCCTATAAATAGTTCCAGCTATCCCATAATCTCAGAACAATTTACAAATATTAATGAGTTGAGACATGGAAGAAGATCTTATCCTCCCTTTACGAACAGGGAAACTGAGGTAATTAAACAGGAAGATTTTTCAGCACCTCGTAGAGTGATTGTCTTGACCTCAGAAGCTGTGACAACCTGGATAAGCCAGACAGCAATTTGTAATTTGAGTAATTTGGCCAGAGAGACTCTCCAAAAACCACATAGAAACATAGGGCAGGTCTCAGAATAGGAAGCACGCCTTCTGCCCCTACCCTCTACTTTGTACTGTTGGACAAAATGTTCTTGTAGGTTCCCAGGCTGTGCAAAAAGGTCATATACTACAAAAATGAAAAGATTAAAGGAAAAATAACCAATACCAACAAGAACATCATCAGATGTATGGAATCACTTTTGTCTTATCGATGTTTTTTTAAACGCCTGTTCCTAGAGGGTCCAGATGTGAGGGTTTATGTGGGAGCTCTGCCACCAGCCAGCGCTGACGCTGGTGTCCTGCAGGGTGGCACTCCGCTCCCATTTATATGCCAGAACACTGACAATAGAAATAAAAATAGAATTTGCAGAAGTCCTGATGCTGGAACACAGAATGGCAACAAAAACTGGCAAATCAGGCAAAACTGGCCGAGATGAAGTCCCTAGTTTTATTGCCTGTCTTCAAGCTGTGAAATAAGTGGGGGAGAACAGTGAATAGATTGCACATCGGTTGTTCGCTGCTGCACTAAAGCCCTGGAGGAAGACTTCCAACAGCACGAATGAAGGTTCGATACCCAGCTCCTGGTGGCTTCCAGTGGGACGGAGCGCTTTCATTTCCTTTCATGCTTTTAAATGTCTTTATCAGCTGCACCACTGAGAATTGGATGGAGAGCAGAGAAGTGGCAGTACTTCCATGCTGACGAGGCAGAGCTGGGAGAACAGACAGAGAATCGCTCTGCGCTCGCTCCCGCCATGGCTCCTGCTGTTGGGCAGAGAGCTTGGGTCATTACCAAACCCGAGACCAAAGACGAGGTACTCTGGAGAAGGCAGAACCAGTGGGAAGGACATGGAGAGCTTGGTTTAAGGCACTTTCCTAAGAGCAAGCACAACTCAAACCGGGAAAGCTCTGACACTAAAACTATCAATGACTTGGTGGGTGGTGGTGGATTTGGGCCACCAACTGAGGAGAAAGGGGGCTGCCATTTTGGGGTGCTTTGAATCTCTTTGGCAGACAAGCACACGAACATAGCCTACTAGAAGTGGTTTGGACAGGGCTGCGTGAGATGAAAGCTGGAGAGATGCTTCTGCGAATGAGTAGCCCTGAGCTAAACTTTAGCTGCTGCATAGATCAGATCTGAGTCCCTCAAAGCTAAGATGACACTGGAGATCTTGTTAGAGAAGCAGGATAGGAAGATGCAGCCAGATTTCTGCCTGTCGTTATCTGTGTTGTGCTCTTCATGGCCTGGGGAAACCCCCAAACTTCTCACTGGAAGTTCTCCTTTGCCTGCAGCCGAGGTAGACGTTCGCTTTGCCCAAGCTTGGCTCTGAGCTGGATTGCCCTCCTGCCCCATGTTGGAGGACGATATTTGCATGAGGAGTGGATGTGCTTGAGGGCTGGCCGTGGCTCGCAAATTGGGCCCCCCCAAACAGAGACTTCTAAAAGAGTTGCATGGAGACTGCATCTAGATCTGTGGGCTTGTAGTGCCCAAGGTGGGGCTTGCAGGTCAGCTCTTTGTTGTTGCGGGGAGTTTCTTTTGAGGAGAACGTGCTGAACGTGTGGGATGCTGCTTTGTCCCCTGTCTACGAAAATTCTGAAGCTATTTCAGTTTGATCTTGGCATTTCCATAACCTGAAAAGAGAGAGACCCAAAACCACAACCTTGGAAGTTAAACACATCTGGCCTTTGGACAAGATTCGTTTTACATTTCCACTCTGCAGTTCGGCTTGAGCTTGAATTGTCATTAAAATCACCCAGCTCCGTCCATGCAGACCAGCCAGCACCGTTACCAGTAGTACAAGGTTACGAGCCAGTTTCATCCACTGCTTTTTCTGTGTACAGCAATTTAGATCGGATTGTCCTTGGCCTATTTTTTTGAGAAGAAATATCATCTTTTAGTGCCAAATAATCTCTCTTGCAACTTTCTCCCTTCCCCCCATAGTATGGGCGAGGAGCTGCTGTTTGCCGTTACTTTGGCTGCTTAGTGGGCACGCGTCGGTGAACTGTGTGTGTGTGAGTCCCTGTGTGTGTTGAGTGCATGTGCTGAAGTGTTGTCTGAAGGTCTGCCTGGCACCGGCGGTGCTTCGCACCAGGAAAACTTGGCTAAGGTCTACGAGTATTCCTGCTATTGGATTGTCCGAGACAAAATTAGCTTGAAAAGTCATGGGAGGTGTCCGTCATCGCCATTCCTCAGTCGCGTTCTGCAGCTTTCTCTTCATCCTTTCCATCAGTAGCAAGGGAGTTTTAGTTAAAATGTAGCCCATTAGCAAGGTGTTGACCACACTGCGCAGCCAGGCTTGTTGAAAGACGCAGGAAACCACTTTGCAAAGGTGTTTCCTCGGAATTTAAAATTTCTGCAGAGTTTCGCAAACTCTACAAATTGCATTGCTGCCTATAGGCAGCTGAAGAAAGCTGCAGGGGCGCGCAGACTCTTTTGGAAGGCTGAGCTGTTTGAACAGCAGCCATCAGTCTGTTGTTGACAGTTATTGAGAACAAATGACAATTCAAAACAATAACCAGTTTATAAAAATCCCGAAAGGTTTGAGACTTGTGGGTATCTTGAGAAACCTGGCCTACATATTTTAAAAGCTAAAGTACTCTTTCAGCAGTGACTTAGCCAGCTAGAATCCAAAAACTTGTAGAAAGCAAAGTTTGGGGGTTTGTTAAGAAGTCTTTTCAGAAATGGCAGCATGTGGCCTCTGTCACAGACGCAGTAACTACTGAAAAACATTTTTTCACGTCTCCAACAAACAGAAAGCAGAAGGAAGGGCTGAAACACCCACCTGCTCTGTTGCAGCAAAATGTTCAGAAGCTGAAGCTTGAGATGGGCATCCTGTTTCTTTATTGCTATGGCCTTTCTGGATTTAATTCCTCTAAAACAAATGTCGGGAGAGGTTCCTCAGAGAATGTCAACAGACTTGGCTCAGGCGTCTGTGCTACAAAGCCCAGGCACGGCGGTCAGCAAACATCAGCTTCCCCGCTAGGTCTTCACGTGACCTGGAAAGTGACACTGGAGGATGAAGGAGCTAGAAAATTCACTTTTTTGTCGCTTGCTTCACAATGGACTGAAATGAATATTTAAGAGTGGCTCGAGTGAAGCTGTGTTTTGCTGTGTGAAGCCAGACTGCCCCGTTCTGCAGGAAGGGCTTAGGTTAGAGGGGAGAGGTGAACCCTGTATGGCGCATGGGCAGGCACTGGGTCGTGCTCAGCTCCTAGGAGAAAACCCTCTCTTGGGAGAGTGCTGTGCATGGTTCTCCTGCATGGAGGGGGATCGGGAAAGTCCCATCTATGCTGGGTGAAATTTTACTTCCTTTTTTAAAGTGCTTTTCAAAGGAATATTGAGGTTTTACTATAATGACAGGTTTCGTTAGAATGTTTGTTCTCTGCATAATATTTTACCTTTCTTGAAAAAATTGACACCTGAAAATGTATTATTTTGCCTAACAACTGAAATACTTTAACTGAAGAAAAATGTGGACTTCCCGCGGAGGAGACAGACACACCAAAGCCTGCACTAAAAATAACCCTGAAGACCTTCCAAGATGCTGAAGTGCCCGCTTACGGGTTTCATGGAGTAGCTGATGCCTTTCTGTGTGTCAGCTAGTGCCCAGCCTGCGCTCGGTGACTGATCTTTTGTCTGGGACTTGGAGTGATTTCTTAAGGCCGGTTTCACTGTTCTCAAGTAATTGCAGCGATCCGTAACGTTGCCTGTTGTCATTTGTAGTACTTCTGTGTCTAAACAGTTCAGAGTAACCAGGACGCAGGTTATCCACACGTGTACGTCGTGCATTCTCCGTGTGAGATGCGAGCGCCAGGTACCGAGTGGCGTGTTCATAACAGAATGTTAACCCCGTCTCGTGTTTTCGTAACACAGATTCAGCTTTGTACTAACACAGGTTTGATTTTTTTCCTACCCGCTGCCTGCCTTCTAAAACGTTTCGGTGACAGAAGCAGGAGCCGTTGCTTCCTTTACAATAACCGAATGCCGTGGAATGCCATGGATATGACACCTGCCCTTTGTGGGGCTCTCACCCGAGGATTAGACCGTGCCCAGGGATCTGAGCTTTTTACATACAATGCACAGCTGTGATATAAAGAGCCTTTTGAAAGGGAGGCTTGGCAGCTTTCCCAGAAGCTAACTGAGGGGTCCGTTTGTGCCTTACCTGTGATTAATTCTTTTCCGTTTGTATTTGCAGTGGAAGGACTTGAGCCCGGCACTAACAATACCCATTTTGTTACGCAGTTCACTGCCTCTAACTGTATCTCCAACCTCTGGAGCTTCCCTACCTTTGCAACTGTTGACTAATATTAATTAAATGTATGCTGCTTAATCATCTAGGAGTGACCCCCTAAAGTGGCATTTGATCAGTTTTGAGGCAGCTGGCAAAAGTGAATTATGCGAGAGGGCCGTAGCGGAAACACCTAGGCGAGGACGGAAAAGGGTCAGAGAGGCGGCGAAGAAAGCCTCGCAGAGTTTGAGTGCTCAGGGCTGGAATTCTGCAAAAAGCCCTCTCTGTTGATTCACTCTTTATCGGCTCTTCCTGGGAAGAGGGGAGCATAAACAGAGGAATAATTCAAGGGTATCCCAGCGTGTTGTGGAAGGAAGGTCATGGATGAGTCTCCAGTGGGCTCAGGTATCCTGAGACTCTGCCACTGCTGGAACAGCTGCAGAGGACCGTGGGTGCAATGGGTGACTGGAAGCAGCGCTTCTGCTGCTCTGCATTTAGCAGAGCTGGGTCCCCCCAGCATCCTCAGGACCAAGGAGAGAAAAGGCACCTTTGCCAGTGCCCCTGGTACCTGGGCAGCATGGTTTCTCTACTTGGGTGCAGAGAGATGTGTATTAACAGGCAGACACCGAGCCCAGAAGAAGTAGTGTGATTTTTTTCTGCTTAACATGGTGAGCTTTTGTTTTTGAGGCTTTGTGGTAGAGGAATTTGAGGGCCAGGCACATTTAGGTTAAAATGACATAAATGGGGCTGAGCTGCTGAGGGTGACAGCAATAGAAGGAAAACCCAAAGTCCTGCTTGGGATTTCAGAGGCAAAGAAAAGCAGCCCAACTTGTTACTGCTGTAGAGGGCAGCCACATGGAGGCGGTGGCATATCTGCAGGCCAGCAAGGAGAACTGGCAGTCCAGAGAGATGTGGTGTGGGAATGGGAGAGCCTATGAAGAAGAGGCAGCTGAAGCAAAGTGTGGCCAGAGAAAAAACAAAACCTTAGCCTAACTGCTGAATCTGCCCTGAGTTTCCCCCTTGAGAGTTTGGAGCATAGTCACCAAGATGACACATACTTTCCACAGGTACTGGAGAAAACTGGCTGTGTATTTCACAGCTGTGTCCAGTACCCTGGTAGGACCACATCACAGAATAGCTAGGCTGGGTAAGCTGGAGTGGAGCAAGCACTCTCAGGGTGTGTGCTGAAGTCTGGAGGAACTTTTCCTGAGTCCTGCCACAGACCTTCATCAGATGGACATTCAGGAAAAAATACCCCTGCGCTCCTCACCCAGGTCTTCACCTCTTTTCAGATCAATCAGCTAGTCATCTCTGCTCCAGCAACTTGAAAACCTTCAGCTTTGCTTCAAAAGGATTTATGAATTCCCCTCGCAGTTCAAGCGCATTCACCGGGAGTGGGGAATTCCTTTAGATCTCTGCTGAAGAATGCTTTTAAGTCAGGAGACCGCTTGTATCTACAAAACAAAGTTGCTTGCTCACGGACCAACTCTCTGCTGGAAGCACCATCTCCCTCAGAAGATTCGCTGTTGTTCTCTGGTCCCTCTTGCCTATCTGTAAACTAGCCCATGGCTAAGTAAATATTTTTATTATATCCTATGCCAGGCTTTCTTCCCTCTCCCACAGCAGATGATGTGCATCGGCTCCCTTTGGCTGTGAATGAACGCCCATGTCTGAGAGGAAGCTGGCCTGACGCCAGATCTCAGCCTCGCACATCCTGGCACAACGTTTCCCAACACCAGGCTGCAGCAAGAAAACAAACTTCGGTTTGCTCCTCCGGTGTTAATATCGCCGCCCGCAACTGCTCCAGCGAGCTCTTACAGCTGTTCTGTCACAGTCAGCTGGTAGGGTGGTAGGATAAACAGAGAAGAATTATGCAGCTTGGTGCTTAAAAGGGTTGGACGTAGTGACGAGGGCGGCTTCTGAGCTTCCTGGCACGGGCACTTTGTGAAGGGGAAGGCTGACCAGGCTGGACATGTCCTTCTCTCCGCCAGAGCAATGCTGGTGCCCCAGGTTGTGGACTCTTGCAGTTGTTCCCAGTTACTTCCCAGGCAGTCCAGCTCAGCCTGCTCCAAGAGTAGGATTTGGCTTAAAGAAGCCAATTTTTTTTCCCAGCCATCCAGCTGCAGGTAACAAAGCATCCCTTTTCCGTCTCCCCTTCGCTGCCTCTTTCTGCTTGGTTTATTGGGAAAGCCAGCAGAGGCTCTGCGGGGAGCAGACGCAGGGCCGCAGCCCTGCGAGCTCGGCTGCGTGCGGGCGGTGTGGGAAGCGGGCTTGCTCTGCTGTCATAGCTCGCGGCTCCCCTCCCCGTGGCTCGGAGAGAAAGCTTCCTGCTGTTTGTTAGCCACGACTCTTAATGAGCACATGCTTCAGATTTTTTGGTCTTTTTGGTGGCCTGCGTTGTTAAGTATTTAATGTTATCGACAGAAGCCAAAGGTCTCCAACCTCCTCTCTGCCAAATGAGAGCTGTGTCCTGCGTTGGAGCTCTGAAGCTCTGCAGCACATCGAGCCACTGGTCTGATGGCCTTGCTTTCTTTGATGCATCAATCCTAAGGTCTCTTTTCTCTTTGTCCCATCTCTGTTCTGTGTCTTAGAGTTTTTAAGCATCTCTCATGTCAACGTATCCCATCTTGAGCTAATTAGACCTTAGTTTACGTCAGGTTTTTCACAGGCTTCCAGCCAGTCAGTGGCAAGGTGGCTTTATAATGAGCATGTCTACACACCACAGGGTTCGTGCCCCGTTGGTGACCCAGGGAGCTGGCAGCACCTCGCCCGTGTAGGCAGCCTCCCATGGGGTTGTCCGCGTGTGTGACCCATTCATCATGCTGGTTGGAGTTAAGAGCGGTGATCCCCTTCTCGCTGGGAGGTTGATACCCAGACTTTCCGTCAGCGCATTCCCATGGGCCCCCCTGGAAGGAGGAGATGCGTTGTCTTTATTGACGTATCCGTGTGCTTTTGCAAAGCTATTGCCCAGGTGCAGCTGGGGCTGGGACTGGTGAGTTCATGGACCCAGTAAAACCGCAGTGACAGGCGGGACCTCTTCACCCCAGCAGATTCGAGAGGGAGCTGCCAGTGGCTGTCGTCTTCAGTGCGGTTACTCTGCTTTTATTCACTGCGAGTAAAGGTGAGCGTTGCTCTTCCAATTACACCTCTCCTCTCCAGAAGCTTCCCTCCGCTCTGAACCACAGAATTATCCCCATCCTCCGTTGTATTTACTGACTATTTAGCATCTGCCAGATCCAACTGGGAGCTGCCCTGCTGGTAATCAGCATCCCCCCGGACGCACTCCTCCCTGGCTGACTCAGTCGGCCGCGGCGCTTCGGCACAGCCCTTCCGAGCAGAGAAGCAATTGCTCTTTCTGCCCTGTCTGTCTAGAGCTCTCCCCTCCAGCCCTCCCGGCGGGCTGAGTCACTTCCTTCTTTAAATCTGGCCTTAAATCTTCCTTTTCTCTTCGCCCTGTGATTCACTCCCTTTGTGAAGCACTTCACAGAGCTCGGGCTGGAAGATGCTGAACAGAGAGATGCTCCCGGCGTGAGACATCCCCCTTGTCTCAGAGCCACAGCGGTGAGCCCGGCTCCGAGGGCTGGTCCCTGCGCCGTGCTAAACAGTGTCTCTTAGTATCAGTATTTCTCTTCTCTTGGCTTTTCTTTCAGTGCTACGTCTGACGTAGTCACAGGAGCCAGTTCCTGCCTGTGGGTGAGCGCGTGTGATTTCCTTTGACATCAGCGTGTGCCTGTGAGGGCACAGCTCTAGCCTTTCCCACCCCATTTGATTAGATGCAGTGAGGGAGTCATCACAGGATCTCTGCCACTCCTCCTCGTCCCTCGTGGGATTTAAGGAGCACCGCTGTTAGAACTGAGCTCAGAGAAAGGAAAGCTTTGATTTCTACTCTATAAGACAGGAGCTATTTTTAGTATAACATCTACACTCCTCAGATTTTCATATTAAGATTTTTTTTTGGCTCTCAGCTGATTATTTCCTTGGTCTTGGACCCTCTCGTCTAAGTGCCTCGCCTTTTCACAGTTTCCTGGTGCGGAAGGAATTGCCGACCGACAGGGTAGTTAAAAAACATGGTCAGGAATTAGCCGTGTGGCACCACTGAACTTGGCTAGACCTGCTCCGGTTATCAGCAAAGCGTGGGATAAAATTTGCCAAAGCTTTTAAATCCTGCTCTCGCCTGTGACTTAGGTAGTTAAGCACTAAATCCATTTCACTGTCCTGGCAGCTGAGCTTAGACGTACGAATACTCATGTTGCTTAGGAAAGCGTCCTGCGGGTGCCTTGCCCCTGAAGTCTGGGCAGAAACGGGGAAGGCCAGGGAGCAGACTTGGTTCTGCGAAGGTCTGGTGGCTTCCTGAGGACAGTGGTGCCCAGGCCAGTGCCAGCGGTGGAAGAGCACATCAGTGAAACATTCGGGACTGAATGAGGAGATTCAGCCATGCTGTAAGGGAGGGTCTGTCGGTGAGACTGTTGCACTCTGAAATGCATGCAGGCTGTGCAGCTCTATCCGTCTGTAGCTCTGGTTTTCTAAAACGTGACTGACGACCATTTTCTGAAGAGTGACAAAAAGTCATTTTCCAGTACAGTAAGTCTGCAAATGAAATGAAATCACTGTCGTAAAGGAGCTTTGTTGCTATGGAGGGGACGGGGACTATGGAGTTTGTTGGGAAGAGACAACCTCTGGTCCAAGGAGAGGACTTTCTGTTTTGATTGAACAGGAGATGTAGCAATCAAGTAAATGAGAATTGCAGTTTCTATCAAATAAAGATAATCCTAAGCTCTGATTTTTAATAAAGCTTCAGCAATCACATTCTTCAGCTTCAAAACAGGCAGCTCTGGGGAACAGTGTAACATCTCCTTTGCATACTGCTCTTACCTTGCCTACAAAGCTTACATTGCAGGTATTTGTTTTCTTTTGCTTAGAACGAAGTCATCAGCCAGCAGCTCTCTGTCATTTTCACGCATTGCTATGGACCCTACCCTATTCCAAAGCTCGTTGAAATTAAGCGCAAGCAGACCTCTCGCCTAGGTAAGCGTGACTTGAAGCTACTCGTTGGCTCTCCAAGGAGAGCTGTGGGGAGTCTGCATCGCCGGCCGGGTGCTCGGGGGGCACGAGTTGGAGAAAATACTGAATTTCAAAGGCAGAACTAGAAAAAGGAAGGGCCCCAAACTTAGCCTGCCCTGAAACTCCCGCTGAAATCGGGAGGGTCATCAGGTGCGTTAGAGTGGGACTGTAAATCTGCAAAGATTTGTCTGTGTTGCTCATTAGGCTGGGATCCGAGCCCGGGGCCCGGAGCCAAAGGTCTGTGCGCATCTCCAACCGCCGTGGCTGGCTGCGGGCGCTGCCGGGCGGCACAGCCCTCCCAGCCCTGCTGGCAGAGCCCCGGTTGTTGTAATGCGACCGAGAGAAGACCCGAGCGGTTTTCCAGGACCTTCTTCCCCTTGGCACGAAGACTTCCCTGCACAGGGAGAGGGGCGTAATCGGGTAGAAATGAGCGTAGGGCCCTCCAGCATCCGTTCAGCCGCAGTTTGCCTTGGGTAGCGGAGCTGGGACGGCTGGCTGGCATCTCAGTAAAGGTCGTCACGGGCTTCAAAGCTTTGAATTCCCTTCGTCTGAACTCCGCCTGGCTGTCTGGGGGGCTTCTGTCTCAGGCTGTCCAAAATAGCTTTGTGGGCTTTACTCATTAAAAACAATATCCTTTCACGCTATTGTCTTCCTTTGTCAAAACAGGAAAATATTCTGTATGTTCATGACCTCTTCCCAACTAAAGTTATTGGCTTTTTTTTTTTCTTTTTGTGATTCTAGATCCCCATTTTCTTAACAACAAAGAGATGTCAGATGTTACATTTCTGGTGGAAGGAAGACCATTTTATGCACATAGAGTGTTGCTATTTACTGCCTCACCCAGGTAAAATATAGAGACATTTCTGATTTTTAACGAAAATAGGATTTAATTTTGTGGGTTTGCTTTTGTTGCTGCTGCTAAGATTCTTTGAAGGCTAATGGCTCAATCTTCAAGTTTTTCCTAAGCAGAAGATCTCAACAGCTTGTTTCTGGTCGATCTGCTCCCATCACTAGATTCCCACCCAGTAAACGCTCCATGCTTCTGGCCATGCATTTGACTTCATTCCACTGAGGGACGTTTGCATGGAGCTCTTTGCTGCATCCAGCTCTCAATCATATAGAAATCTTAATATTTTGGTTCTCAGTAATCCTTTGTTGTGTGAGTGGCTAGATCCTGCAGACTAAGCAGTCTCCAGGAAAAACAAGCTACTATCACGCAATTTATTGACAGCATTTTACATTTTAAAAATAAATAACTACGAAACTTATCATACTGTATCTAAAGGCTGTATTCCTAGCCTGTTCCCTGTGCTCACAAGGCTGGACATGGGTTACCCAGCTCAACCCAGCCTGAAAGTTGCTCACAAACCTTATTTGTATGCAGCTTTATAATTAAAGGTGTGTTTTTAAACAAATTTAGCTGGCCTTCCATAAGAGCTTATTTCAAGATGTGGCAAGGACCCGCCACTGCGTTTGGGTCGTTTGAGCAATGTGGGAATTGATGCTAGACGTGCTGCCAACCCACAGCACAGCATAAAGAGACTTGCATAAAGCAACTGCAGTATCTGACCCTGCCTTCAATTAAGAAATGGGTATTTTGGTGTAGAGCGTGTTGGTAGAGGTACAAACACGTTCCAAACTCCACCTTTAAACCTACTAAATTGTGTTCATAATAGAGTTTGACACTAGTAAAAGCAAATCAATTGTTATTTATATTTTAATTAACAAGATGTGGTCGTGATATGGAAAAGGTTGCTATCCAGCAAATGCTGGTCTTGATAGATAAGCCAAGCTTTGCGCTACCGCTAGAAGGTCAGATGCATTATCAGAAAGAGGAAGTACAAGGGCAGATGTTTCTGACAAAGCAGTTCCCATTTTCACCTTCTGATCAAGTGGGAGTACCTGGTTTTGAGAAACAGATTGCTACCCATATGTATATGTCTGTCATAAATCTGCAATTATTAACTTAAAATGTGGGTTTTTTCCTGAAACTTGTGTCTGAATTTCAGGTTTTGATAATCAGAGAACAGCAACCTGTCCAGTTTTCTCTTCTGCCTCTTCTTACACAATTGTATTAAGCCTGCATAGAAGTATTGAAAGTCTTAGTGTAGCTGTTTTAATATTTTGTTCCAACACAGTTTTTTAAAGCAGCAAAAGGGACATAGGCCAAAATTTATCTTCTTCAAAAAAGAAGGTGTGTCATTTTTAAATGTTGCCAGTCTTCCTAAAAGATCACGTTGCCTCCAAGAAAAAAAGAAAAAAAGGAATTATTTTGGTTTTGTAATATGCATCATTACAGTATCTGATTTTCCTATGTACGTTTTATTCTATTGTGATATTAGATGTATTTTCCAAAATTTCAAATTGAAATCTCCTAAAAGAGAGGCTTCTTCCTTTTGGTTTGAGCTTTGTTTTATGTCAGTCTCTAAATCTTGATGCTTTTTGCTGACAAATCCACTCACTTCAGTGTACTGTTTTTGCAAGAGCTGATGCTGTCCTTCCACTTCGCTGTACTTTTTCACGGAGATAACTGGGCTGGTATTTCAGTCTTCCTCCTTTTTATTTAGGTTTAAAGCATTGCTGTCTAGCAAGCCCTCATCTGATAGTACTTGTATTGAGATCAACTATGTGAAGTACCCCATCTTTCAGGTAAAGTCAGTTCTCACACTGAATTTGAATGGAACATGTAATAGGAATGTCATACATGCCCGGTCCAAATTAGTACGTATGTATTTGATAAACACGTAGCTCAGAGTAGTGGTTTCATGAGCACAGGCTTCATCTCCGTTCATACACTAAGCTGCAGAGTGCTACTGATTGCAAACGGCGTGCCCGACCAGGTACGGCAGCACGCCTCTCACTTCCGCGGGCTGCGCAGACAAAGCAGTGCGTGCCAAGGTAAAGCACGTGGTTCTTTTTTCTCTGGTTGGCTCTTTCTGTATGTAATGGACAGGCTTGGAAGAGACGCAGTTCATTCCCTTCCTCAGCAGTATTGTACAATCAATTTTTTGCCATGAAAATACAGAGCTTGCTTTCTGTATCTGTAGCATATATAGGCTATATACGCTTCCCCTCATTTGAGTCAGAGCTCGGACAGTTCCCGATATTGACTGTTATCTCTGCAGACAATTCCCAGCTGCCTACAATAACTTCAGGCTTGCTGGAAGCTCGCTGCAGAGGGATCTTAGCTGGCTCGTATTACAGTGCAAAGCCTCCCCTGCCCTTTCTCATCTTCAATGCGTGCCCACACAGAGCTGGGTGAAGGTGGGGGTGCCATTGCCAGGGAAGGACTAAGGGAATAAGCATCGTATATGCTATATTTTCCTAAATCATTAATGTACTGACCATACTGGGAAATACATTGAAAATTCAGAAGGAATTAATCAGCGTCCTGCAAACTGTTTGGCGCTCAGCAGAAAGTCCAGACGATGTGGCCGGTGAGGGTTGAGAGGTTAGACTACCTGTGAGAAGGAAACATTGAACTGTGCAGAGAGAGAGAGTAACCAAATATATCTTGAAATCAGGAGGTTTGGACTAGTTTTGTCTAGAAATCCTCGGTGGTGTTGGAGAGCATCGGGTATTGCCTGTTTACATCGCCTGCTGTTCCCTGATGTCTTGGATTGCTTTTTATAAACATTCCTTTTGTTTTATGACAGCTGGTTATGCAGTATCTTTACTATGGCGGTGCAGAGTCACTCCTGATTAAAAATAATGAAATTATGGAGGTAAGAGACATTTATCATAATTGCAGTGGGAGCAATGCTGAGTGATCTGTGTATCGTTCACCCCAGGGGTGCATGGCCATTAGGCAAGACATGAGCCCCCCTGTAAGAGCCAGCAGCGCCCAGGCTGTCCGCAGTCCTGCGGGAGACACTCGGTCTCCTGCTCTGCCAGTTGCCCTTTATGGTAGCTTTTGCCAATATGAAGTTGACTGTCAGAGAAGAAAGAGCAGAAAAATTACGATCATCAGGCAAAAAAAAAGTATCAGAAATAAAAATATCTAGTTAGGTGCTTTGAGAGGCTCTTTTAAGGAAATGCAAAGCTGGTGTTACCAAAATCTGGAAACAGCTCCCGGCAGCGTATTATTCCATCCTTTCTCTCTCTCAGCCTGATAGGTGAGGTGCTCTGCTCCAGCTGGGCTGGTCAGCTTCTCTCTGCCACGCTCTTACTTCTGGCTTATTAGTTCGGGCGTACAGGTCCAGACCTATCTCAGCAGCCTAAAAGCATCCAGTTCAGTTCCTCACTCAGGAAAATTCTTGGGCATGGCTTTAACCATGGGAGAAATCCCACCGGAGTCACAGTTCAGTTCAATTTCAAGTGTGTGACTGTCAAATTTTCTGAATAAAACCTTAAGCTGCTCCCTGAGATACAGACACTTCTTTGCCCCTTTCTCACTTCACGTAAAACTTCCAGTGCCATCGTGCCCATTTGGGAAAGCCAAACCAAGCCAACCGGTGCTGACTGAGCCTTCGGTGTAGCCACACATCTAAAGCCTGTATGGATGCTCGGTCATCGTCTTCCCAGTACTGCGTGCTGTCGTTGCCAGCTGTGATCAGTTTAACGACTCCAACTAAACAGAACTAACAGATATTTGAGCAAATTCTTGATAGTGATTCGGGGAGTTTTCCTGTTGACAATCACCAAATTATGGCAGCCAAAAAGAATACAGGATAGTAAATACTAAAATCAGAGGTGCTTAAACAGCTGGTAATCATCAGTGTACAGGTTGTAGTCTGCCACCACGATGTTTTATTGTTGCCTACATTAGTTAGTCTATCCCTGTGACACTAAGGTCTGGGGCATCCATGTGAGGCTTGGCTTTTAGCAAAGCACTGCTAACCAGAAACTGGGAGTGACTCTTCTTTGGGGTATGAGTGGCCAGGGTGAATCAGTTCTGATGGGTGCAGGGACCTGTGTACCAACCCTGCTGGCAGCCAGAGGAAGGAACTGGCAAGGGCTGAAATTATCAGTCTCCAATGCAGCCAGTGGATTTTTAACTAAGCTTACCCACCACTGACTTTCTGAGCTTTACAGGGAAGGGTCACTGATTCTCTATTTCTCTGGTAGTTCTGAAAGAAGCTCCCAAATTTCTAACCCTTTCTGAAGTAAGGAGTCTTAGACTAGGCAGCGCAGTGGCTTTATAGAGCTGCGTGCGTTGTCACCTAGGCTGTCAAAAAGCTTGTGCTGCAGCTCAGCTGGCTGCTTGTTCTACTTTTGTGACATCTCAAAACTTCTGCGACTCAAGAATGTATGACTGATTGATTGATCTGTTGATAACAGATCTGGCCACGGTTCCTCACAGTTTAAAGTAATTACAAACCAGCACATGACTGCTTGAGCCACAGAGGCAGCTGGAATAGGATTTGGCTTTATCTTTCAGAACTGCATTTAGCAACTTGCCTTATTACAAATATGATAACAAGAAGCACCAGAAATACTCCACAGAAATCTTTGCTGCAATTCATAATTGGGGCCAGCTGGCTGCTATCACATCAGCGCTGCAGATTTCCAGCACTTGGATTTATTTATGGGATTAAAGTGGAGCTTGAGCGGACTGCATAGGAGAAGTCAGAATAATGTCATGGAAGTTTCAGGGTTTTGTTCCCCAGTGCTCCTGCCTAGCGGCATGAGAGCCCTTTTGGGATTTGCAGGATAGCTTTTTGTCATATAGTCCTAGATAATAAGGGCCATAGAAGTGATTAAACACCTGAACAGCCTAAGACAGCTGGCTGGGTTAGAGCAAGGTGTCAAGCAATGAAGAACCCCAACCTGCTTCCTAAGCCACAGCAGAGAGCCAGAGTGACCTACCATGGAAAGACACAAAATTAATATCCCTGCTGTAAAAGGACAGAAAGAGAGCAATAGGGGAAATCTCAGCCCTACTGAGATCAGTTGGAGAACTCAAAATTTAAGCCATTTTCACCCCACAGGCTTCAGGTCATTCCCACAGTGTACAGGGGTGTGCAGAGATCCCAAGGCGGTGCCAGTCCGTGTGGCGTATCCACAGGGTGGATGCAGGGCCAGAGAGGGAGGTCACCTTGGGTCCCGATAGCGGGAGAGCCGTGGTAGTGCGCTGACACAGACACACAACACTAACATGAGTGTTAATGAGGCACTGCCTTGCACCAAGCTGGTTCCCACCTTTGTGTTGTCTCCCGCTGTGCACCCACTCCTTGGAGTAACGTGGAGCCAGACTGTTTCGGTGCCCACGGCCTAGAGATGACCTTGCGCTGCTCACGAGCTAGAGCAAGGAGCATGTGGAGATCTGACTCCATTTCCTCGAGCCTGCGGAGGTGACAGATTTGAGGTTTATTGCCTCTCTAGATTTTTAAGACTGCCTGGGGTGGTTATCGTCATCTGGTTTGAATTCCTCTATGCTCTTGGTCCTGGCCCTTTTGCTGACATCCCCACAGCCAGCCCAGGTGCTCTGTTTCAGCCAGAGCCTGGGGAGCGGTTGACCCAGAACCCTTTTTTCCTGGAATGTAATTGCAGATCCGTCCTTGCAGAGTCATGTTTGCAAAGTGACCAAAGACTCTCCAAGCTGCCATTTCCTTTTTCTCTCTCTCACCACTCCCACCCCCACCCCATCCTGAAGTCAGCGTGTGGACCTGAGCAGCCTGGGGTGGTCTCTCCGTGTAGATCTTCCCACAGTCTGATCTACAGGGGACTGCAAAGGGTTGAAGCAACCAAGCAACCTTCTCATTCTGACCGTTTGAAAGTACTTTCATGCTAACTGAAGCAGGGACAGAGAAAAAAATATAATGAAACAGTAAAGAAGCAAGCTCTGATTCTGTATTGCTCAGCAGTTTTGACTATTTTTTTCCTTGCCTTTTTTTTTAGCTTCTCTCTGCTGCTAAATTTTTCCAGCTTGAAGCTTTACAACGACACTGTGAGATCATTTGCGCAAAAAGCATTAATACAGAAAACTGCGTGGATATTTATAATCACGCCAAGGTAAAAATAACCACATATGCTTGCATGTTATTTGTCTGTCGTCACGCTCGTAGGTCAGTTTTATGATAAGTAGTGATAGCTTGTTACTTATTTAAGATCTGTTATTTACTGGGATGAGTGGCTAATAGGTACCTCGTATAGTGACAGTCTGAAATCATGTAGTGTAAGAGCATCTGCGACAACTGCTCACCCCCTGCTCTAAGTGCTTCAGACTCAGTTTGAGTGTACCCCACGGTGTGGCAGACCTATCCCTTCTCCTGGCAACCCAAACTGCTGAGGTATTCAACAGGAATCACATAACTGAGTACGACACCTGTCTTTCACCTTCCAGGCTACATTTTCCCTTTCAGTTTCCCGTTTCTCCCTGCCTGAAGCCCACTGGGGTGATACACTCACTGCCAGTGACAGCTTGTCAATGTATAAAAATGCCATGTTGTCAAAGTGCAACGGCTCCGAGCCCTGCAAGGATCGTAATGAGAATTTCATGTCTTGGAGAGGAGAGATTTGTAGCTTCTCACTGGAATCAAATTATTTACTTAGCTTGTGAGGGGACCTAAGTCATTAGGCATAAAAGCATGGCATTTTTTTGACCTAGAAAACCTATTTGTGCTCATTGATGGCAGTGGTTGCCACATTGATTAGTTTCAGTTTTCCTCCTCCTCTTCTGTGCTCAGTAGTTAGACTGTCAGTTGGAAGATGGAAATGATACACAAATAGTTGCAATGAAATATTGTTAAAGCATTCCTTAGATGAGTTTTTTCTATAACTTGCATGGTCTACACAAAAGATAAAATGGTGCAGCGTGTCAGGGAGGTTTAATTGAACAGAGTAATCCTGCAGATTGCTCCAGACCCCTGTAGATCTGACCTCCATTCCCATCATCAGATATTTCCTACAGAGAGTATTAACGTTAGGTCTTGATGTACAGATAATGCTCAGTCAGTGTTTGAAATAGCAGAAAGTTCCACCTATAAAGTGAATAAGAAATTAGGTGTATCTGCAGGTCCATGTATTGTAATAGGAAAAAAAATTAGCAGTGCAGGAATCTTTTGAAAAATGCTTGATTTATCTTCGAGTTTATGTGGGAACTTCTGAATTTTTATTACTGTTACTAAAAGTAAGATGTAAATAATTTTGTTTTAAAATCACATGTTTTCCTTGAATTGTGAAATGTGGCTGTTATTTACATCCTGACTGAAGAAAGTTCTTACATGGAGCTTCAGACCTGTCTGAAGAACTTGTACACTGCCAGTGCTGGGACTGAACAAACCCAGCGGCTAAATCCAGCTCCTGGTTTGCCTGCAGGGGCCCAGCCTGCAAGTTTCTTGTGCCTGCATCTCCCAGTGGAGTCAGTGGGAACGGTGTACTTGAGAGGCTGTTACGCCCAGGGTCGTGTTTGCGCTGATGTGGGTAGTGCACCGCAGAGACAGCCAAGCCAGCTGTGAATGAAATCGTGGCTTCTGGAATCAGTTAGGCCACATCACCCTCGAGCTCTGCATGGGGTAATTTACCCTGCTTCCAGTAAATTACCAGGGCTAAGTTTCATACTGCTATGGCTAGAAGGTTTCCAGGACCTGAACTAGCACATTCAAAGCTAGTTCAGCTACCTCTCTATTACGCTGACTGCAGAGCAGCTGCTCCTGGTCTGTGTGATGTGCAGGTGATTAACCTGAGCACGGACCGTTCTGCCCAGAGCGCTCCTGTCACACGGGCGCTTCGTTTGTTTGTGATGTGAATATGAGATAATGGTACGTGGCGGAAGAGGCCAGATGGTCCTGATGAGCCAGGGGTGTTCACGGGCAGCTCGAGTGCAGCTTGCCTGCCAACCGTCTGCCTTTCCATGTTGCCCTCTGAAGTGTGGAAGAAGCTCGTGTTAGACCGCAGTGAGGATAGCAATAAGGTGAGCAGGCACTGAAGCCAGGAACCACTGCGTCAGCCAGGAGGTTTTGAGTAGCTTGCTCCTGTTGCAGGCACCATTTCTAGTCCTTGCTACTGTGCAAGCTCACCTGCACCTGCAGGAACTCAGACGACGCTGAGACCTGCCGTTCTAGATGGGGATGTGCGAGCAGGCTGGCTCAGAGACACATGGAGCACAGTCTTTGTCTTCATGACTGAGAGATAGACATGATTTGGTGGAAGAATAGCATGAAGTGAGCACAGATTTGAAAAGCTATCTGTGGTAGGGTTCTAGGTTGTAGAACAGAGTTTAGCAGGGGGGTGAACTGTGTAAAAGGAGCTGTAGAAACAAGAGATTGACACCCTGAGTTGAAGAGGTGAAGTACTGGTAGGAACATGAGGCAATGTGGATTTGGTGACATTTTCAATTTAAAAGCTGAATTGAGAGTATTAAAATCATCTGTAGCATCCCTATGGGTTCTTAAAATTGCAACATAGAATTGTAGAATACCAGGCTGGAAGGGCTCTCAAGGATCATCTGGCCCAAGTTTTCTTGGCAAAAGCACAGTCTAGACAAGATGGCCCAGCACCCTGTCCAGCTGAATCTTAAAAAGTGTCCAATGTTGAGGAATCCACCACTTCCCTGGGGAGATTATTCCAATGGCTGGTTGTTCTCACTGTGAAGAATTTTCCTCTTGTGTCTAATTGGAATCTCCCCAGGAGTAACTTGTACTCATTACCCCTTGTCTTTTCCATGTGACTCCTAGTAAAAAGGGAGTCTCCGTCTTCTTTGTAGCCACCCTTTAAATACTGGAACATGGCGAAAAGGTCTCCCCTAAGCCTTCTTTTCTCAAGGCTGAACAAACTCAGTTCTCTCAGCCTTTCCTCACATGGCAGGCGTCCCAGTCCTTTGATCATGTTTATGGCCCTTCTCTGGACCCTCTCCACCTTGCTCACTTCTTTTTTGCATAGCAGGGACCAAAACTGAACAGTGTTCCAGGTGTGGCCTGACAAGCACTGAGTAGAGTGGGATAATGACTTCTTTATCTCTGCTGGTGATGCCCTTGTTGATGCAACCCAGCACCCTGTTGGCTTTGTTTGCCACAGCATCCCACTGTTCATTCATATTGAGCTTGTTGCCCACTAGGACCCCCAGGTCCCTTTCCACAGGTAGATCCCAGCCTGTGCTGCACTCCTGGATCATGTTTTCCTAGGTGCAAGACCTTACACTTATCCTTGTTGAACTTTCATAAAGTTCTTGTTAGCCCACTCTTCCAGCCTATCCAGGTCTTCCTGGCAGGAAGGTGGCTTCTCCCAAAGTGTCCACTTCCCCACTCAGTTTGGTATCATCAGCAAACTTCATCAGGGTACACTTGATCCCATCATCCAGATCACTTATAAAAGTCATTAAACAGCATTGGGCCAAAGGCAGTCATTTGATTAGTGTTACTTTAAGGGCTTCCTTTTTCAAAGCCTTTGTCACTGTTCTTTACGTCCAGAAGGAAATTAAGTAACTGGACAAATTGAATTTATAATGGTGATTGATCAGTTACCACTAGATACCAGTTGTGTTTTACATGAATGCCCCCAAACTCCCAACAAAATAATGTGGAATTTTAAATACATGCCTAAAACACTCAGCACTTGCACAGATTGCAATCTGGGCCTCAGAATAAATCTGAAAAAGAAAAGTACATTATTCCCTCAGTCTCGTAAATACATTGAAGTAACGAATAGGGATGAATGGTGTTTCAGAGAAAAATACAGAATAACACATATGCTGTCACATCCAGGTGAAAAATAATGCACTCATAATTTGATGAAAATTTTCATGGTTCGAGAGAAAGTTAAATTAATTCATTTTCCCCAGGAAGACAGGACCTACCTAGCCGTAGTCTGTATTTGTTTTTTCTTCCTCTTTTTTATTTTTTAGCCATTTCCATTCTTAGTTCTGAATGTGGTAAGGTGGTGGTGGGCAACGCTGCTGTGTAGTTGTTCCAGCCTGCACCCAAAGCTATGCAGTGCCCCAGAAGTTCTGGCCCTTCAGGCTGCACCTGGCAGCCAAAGGTTCCCGCTTTGCTCAGAGCTCGGACCCAGCAGGAGCTTACTTGGGCAGGAGGACGGGCTGAGCACTGCTCTCTACACTTGCATGGCTTATAATTACACCTGTAGTGGAATATCACGGCGATACTCCTTGTATGACCACAGGATCTAGCCAGTGGGTGATGACCAGTACAGATCACCCATCAGATGATCAGTATGGGTCGTTTAAGGTTTGTTCACACATTTTTGCTCACATAGTTAAGGTTTCCTTACGCATGACAGTATCCCTGCCTATTACCCAGACACGGTTCAGCATAAGGGGATACTAACAGCCCTAAACCATACACTCTGCAACCCTCCATTTCTCCTCCAAAGATTCCTTGAAGCATGAAACTTTGCGTGACAGGTCATGTGTCCCATCCTTGCTAAGGATGGCATTCATTAAACTTGGTCTGTAGTAAGTTGTCCCAAACCTATATAGTTACAGGGTGTAACTTCTAGCATGAAATCATGGCTCTGGTGAACCCTGTGGTAAAACTCCCACTAATTTCCAAGGGAGCAAAGCTTCAGCCCTGAAGTTTGTTTCCTTAATGGCCATTGTCTTATAACATGGAATTGTGGGCAGGATTATCAGTGTAAAATACTGTTGGATGAACTCCTTCCCCTCCCACATATATATCCATAGACATCACTGTGCCTGTCCAAAAGGCTTAGTTTGTACATTTGTTTGTGTGCAGCTCTTACGCACTGTATTTGCGGAGTGGGTTTTATCAGAATGGTTATCTTTCTCTAATTTCACTTCTTGTAGTTTCTCGGAGTCACAGAACTATCTTCCTATTGTGAAGGCTACTTTCTAAAAAATATGATGGTCCTCATTGAAAACGAAGCTTTCAAACAGCTGTTGTATGACAAGAATGGAGAAACGTCTGGTCAAAATGTACTACAGGACTTACAGAGGACGTTGGCCACAAGGATTCAGTCAATTCATTTGTCTTCTTCAAAGGGCTCCATTGTGTAAAGCTGAAGAAGGCGGTAACCCTCTCATAAAGACCCTGCAAGTTAAGTCTGCTGTCGCAGTTGCTTAAACCCGTTGCAGTTGCTTAAACGACTACAAAAAACTAAATATAAAAAAATTCTACTTTGCATCCAAATAGTTCTGTGTGGGCCAAAGGTGCTGCGCTGGGGCCGTGGCCCCGTTTGGATGAGGCAATACAGAAGACAAAGCTCCTCCGTGTTTCTGAGCAAACAGGGTACAAGAGTATCCAGTGAATCGCTGTTGTACTCAAATTCTGAATGTGCAGTCATGGAGCTTGATGCCAACAAAAGCCAGAACTCACAGCCGTGAACAGCAGAAGCCCCTGCCTGAGCGGTGGTGCCGGGGAACACCCGAACTGACCGATTCATCTTTTAAGGCGGATTTGTTCCAGTGTGACACATTTAAGAACTGTATCTATCCCGGAATCCATTATCTCTGCATATAAGAAATGTAAGAACTGTTACTGCTGTTGAGCAAAGATCCAGCTGTATTAGAGAGTGGGTAAGACTGTTACAGCTGAGGAAATATACTGGCAGATTTTTAGGGGTGGGAACTTTTTAAATTGTTCATAAAAAATAATGGGGTGGCCTTGTAGTTTAAAAACTATTTCTTAAGCTTAAAATTTCATTTTCAACAGAGCTGTGTTTGAGAATCTATGTAACAAGTTTTGGTTTTTTTAAATGGTAAAATGTACATTGTGTAAACATACATATGATCAAGTTTTGCTTGTATTCTTTCCTAAGGTGGTATAATCTTGCCTAACAGGCTATGGTTACACCAAAGAGGTACATTAGCCAGGCTATCTCTAATACAGTAGTTGGGGGGGCAGGAGAACTGCATGCTACTTGTGATTTGGGGTTAAAAACAATGAGAAACTCAACATGCACTTGCATGGTAACTGTACCTGTGAAATGTTACGTTCGTGCTTCGTTTCACCAAGACAAATGCGATGCTACTTCTTGTCAAATTTCATTTGTGAAATGAGCATATTTTTTTTATTTGGTGTGATTGGTTGTGATATGATACCCCTGGAGACCCTTCTCGAGATGCTGATTTCTGTTCGTTACAGTGAAGGGATAATAACAGATCCTCACTGCAGTAATGTGTCGATACTTTGCTACTGGCCAGAGATTGTGTCCAAGTTAGACTTTTTTAAATTATAATTAAATATGTATTATAGAATGATTTCTCACTGTATCCTGAGAATGTATAGGTTATCGAAAATGCAGGGTTTGGGTGGGGTGGGATGGGGGGATGTGATTTAATGTCAAAGCTTCATTTATTTTGCAGCGTATTATTAGCAAGAGAGATTTGCTACGTGCCACAACATTCCTGATGTGCTGTCTCTGAAAACCACAGCAAGAAGCAGGCAAAGATGTTGCCTTCTCCATGGCAAAGTGACATTAATATGTTTATTTTCTAGCATGCCGTTCAGAAACTGAGCCCAGTTCACAGACTTTAGAAGTTTTATTTTGACAGTGCATGTTACCCTCGTGTTCTTTTGTTGAAGTATCTACGTTGGGTGCTCTTCCGTGGTGATAGCTTTTGGCATGCTCAGAGAACACAGTTTTGGCTTTCGTTATCAACACGGTAGGAAGCCGTTTTATGACTCTGAGGTGTAAATCCTCCTGTGTGCTTGGTCTTTTAAAGCCTCTACTGTTTCTGCAACAAATTACAGAAATGTCTAAACTGCCACTAATGTTGCAGAGACACAGCAGGTCAGTCAGACTTCTTTTTTTCTGCATAGTAGATGTTCACAGAAGATGTTGTCTGGAGCATTTAGGTAGTGGCAACTTCTGTGTGAGTGTTGCCATCTTAGAGAAGTGAGACCATGGCTGATGCAACAGCAACACGCAGGGGTGCTCGCTGGTTGGTGTGCCTTCTCGTCTGTGGAAACCCATCCTTCCATGCCAACGATAACTAGACAGGAGCAGACCTCACCCCGCAGCTTCATGGTTTAAAATAGCAAAGCTTTTCAGACAATAATCATGATATTAAAATTCTTCCCTTTGGAACATGCGTAGTGCCCAATGAAGCCATCAGGAGTTGCATATGCATATATCCATAGGCAGAACAGCTTTCCCTGGGAAACGGGCCCACAGGTGTACCTGTGGATAGGCAGCCCGGTGCCTGATGCTATAGTGGGAGCCACAAGCGTTGTGCCCCTCTTTCTAGCTCAAATATTAACTGTGCTGTGGTAAGGGGATGTAGAGTCCTGTGTGCACAGGCTGCCCTTGGAAGGTGATGTCCTTTGAGCATTTGTAGGAACCTGCCTGGGACTCTTTAGGAAGGAAACACTGATAGCTCTGTGTTAGCTGGTATTCTGATGAGTTGAGAGTGTCTGTGGTAAGGTTTACTGGGTTTTTTTCAGAGATAAAGGGCTTCACATGTCCTTTGGTGGCTGCAAGTGGACAGAGTGGTCACTGTGTTTGGGCACTCAAAGACAGACACAACGCCCGCGTGCAGCTGCCTCCAAACACGCACTGTGCGTGTGTGCCAGCGGAGCCGCGGTGGCCCACGCGTTCGTGTGTCCCGCTGCTCCTCCGCGGGCTGGTGAATCTCGATGGCTGAGCATGACAGAAAGCGTGGCAACCACTGCTGCCATGAGATCTGCTTTGCTGGTGTCCAGCAAATGGTAGGAGAGAACACGCCCCAAGAGCCTGTCGCTCAAAGCTGTTACGGGAAGGGATTGCGGCTATTGACCTATAAGGGAATAACTTTTGCCCTTCAAAATACTGGTGGTCCCAAAGTCATAAATATATAGCTGAAAGGAACCTTAAACAAAAACAAAAAAACAAAAAAACATGACTTTCAATTCTTTTTTGATCTGTGACCTCCATCACTTTTGCTAGCAGAAGAGCCAGCCCCTGCGTAACCCTGGCATTCATTTCTCCTGGAAGTAGTCACCAGCACTTTGTGGATACACAGACCAGAGTACGAAAACTGCTATTTTAGTCCACCTCTCCTGCCATGAGGCTGGGTGAGGTCTAGCTGGACCATGCCAGACAATGTGCAGCTTGGGGGCTCTTGAAACGTCCAGTGACAGGGATCCATGATCTTCACTATCCTCATAATTGGAAGGTTTTCCTAAGAGACTGTTTGGAATTTTTTTACTACAAATTGAGCCACTTCTCCTTCAAGCCCTGACTGACAGGAAGAACAACTGATCTTACAAGACGTTCTTGCAAGATTATTCTGTGTATGAGAGGAGCTATCCTACTTTCCTCATGGGTATAAGTCTTTCCTTGTTCCTTTGCTAGTATTTCCTAGGTGTCTGATTTTTTGCTACCATTTCCCTCATGACTTCCCAGTTTCCCCAAAATGCAGAACTCCAGCAGGGGTTTTATACAGTAAGTAGCAAAGCAGAGTAACTGTCTCCTGAGGTTAATGTACAGCATATCAGAAAATATATCCTGGAATATTTTCTACCAGAACATCCCATGGCTGACTTTGATCTAGTCTCTCTTCTGTTATAATTCCTTGGTGATTCACGGCTGCTGTCCCAGGAGTTCCCATTTTTATCTGTGCATTTGTTTACTACACCTTCCAAAGTATAACACTTTTAACTTGTCTTTATTAAATTTGTTCTGCTTTAGTTGGGGCAATTTCCCCACTTCATCAAGACCAATTGCAATTGTGATCCTGTCTTCTAGCCTGTTTCATAATCTCCAAGCTTTATTGTATGGGGCTTCATGCACGGATTCTTCGTTCCACTAATCTGGGGCGGGGGGAGGGCTCTGTTGTCAATTTAATCTAAAAAGCAGTGTGAGTTTCAGTGGGTGCCCATGAATACCATCCCTATCAGATAAGGCTCTTTCCAGCAGAGCGTTTTATTAGCATTTTTTAGAGAGATGGTGTTATCATCTTAGAAAATAAAAAGCCTTCTGCTTCTTTAGTCTCTGAGTTGCAATAATTTACAAATTTTGAGGGAAAATACTGCCTCCAAACTAAGGTGAAATGGAAAAAAATACAATATCCTTAGAAAAACCTGTGATTTTCTTTTTCTTCCTTTTTTTTTTTTTGAAATCATAACTTTCCAGCCTCTAATGAGTGAAGGCCTGTTTCGGTTCCTGTCCATCTGTCTTTTTTCTATTCTAATCCACTGCTGTAATATTTGAGGACTTACAGGCATCCTGCTCCTGCCTCACAGCAGATCTTTCCTTCTGCCTCTCTGCAAGGTCCTCCCTTAGTTTCCAGAATTTCCTCACATTTCCACTTTGCCTCACGTGCTGCCATTTGCAACACTAACTGGTTTTTTTTTACTCTAGAACCCTGCCAAGTCCCTTCCCAAGCCCAGAGAGGGTATCTGCGTTCTCCTGAATGGGCGATTTTCCAATAATAGGCTTGAGAGCTGGGAAGAGAAGAGGATGCAGAATGCAGGAGGGCAGAGGTTTTGGACATCACAGGGGAAGGCTGGTATACTTTTCACAACAAATTTCAGCACTGTCTACTTGTTTCTCAGATTTTCCCCTGATCTATTCCTTATGCCTGCTGTCCTCTAAACACAGCTGGTGGCCAGATGCTCTCCGTTCTGGAAAAGGGCCAGCTTTCTAATGGCTAAGAGGTTTTTTTTTTTCCCCCAGCTAAAACTTTTGCCTGTTTGGTCTCAGCTTCGGAGTAGATTTGTGCAAATGTCTATTAAAGACAGAGGAAACATCTTTAAAGAGGTGTGAAGGCTTAGTAGCCAGGCTGCTGTTGGCACTAACGAGAGCTGCGTGCCGAATCCTCCACATGCTGCTGCTTTTGACACTGAGCCTTTTTGTACTGAACATCCACTGGCCTCGAACCAAACGTTTGCGCAAGTCCTAGATGGGCTGCAGTGTGTCGTGAGCTGGGGGCTTTCGGAAATTCTGGTTTTGTTTTGGAGCGTAGCACAATGTGCTGCTCCTTGAAGATTAAAAGAGAAAGGGTCTGAGGTGGGGCAGTGAGAAAAAGGAAAGGGCATCTCTTCTTCCCCTCTGGTACCTGTCTAAAATCAGAGGAGGGTTCTTTATGGCATGAAATGCAGCTAGGTCTGTGGGCACTCAGGCATGCAGAACCCTGTTTAAGCGGGTTTTTTATGTTCAAGAAAAATACCGGCGTTGTTAGAGTTCACACATCCACCCGCTCGAGGCAAGACTCAGGCCATCCTAGAGAAAAAGCCATTCCTAGTACTGCTGTTTATGGGTTAAATCCTAGGAGGAGCTGAGAACCTGCAGAACTTGTCGAAGTCGGTTACAGGTATTCGCTGTCCCTCAGGAGCTGGCTCTGTCTTAAAGATACTGCTGAAAGATAACATCCTGAAGCCTGCATTCACTAAAGCTGCTTCTGAAATCAGTGGATGATTATTTTTTTTTTTTTCTGATGAAGGAGAGTTACATAAAGTCAAAGACTTGAAGTTAGTTTGTTTGGAAAAAAAAGGGTCTTTCATGTGAGGCTCTGCAAGCGCTTTCCAGAAGTGAAGGGCCTGATGTTGCTTTCATCCTCTGGCCTAGAGATGTTGAAATATATAAGCATTAAAAAAGCTGCTTAGGGTTTGTCCTAATATTTAATAAACTAGCTTGCAGAAAGTTAGCCTTGAAATAGCACTCAAATAATATCTGAAACCCCATAGGCGGGAACATCACTAATTTTAGATGTCTGCTTATAAGCATAACATTTATATCTCTAACTCGCAGCACTTCCAATCACATCTTCCGTACATATATAACAAAATTAATGTTTTGTTATTTTTTAACTTATTTATTTTGAGGTAAGGCCCGTTATCTTCAGTGGGTGAAAACTGAGGCTGCCTGCTCTGACCAGATTATCACATTTAAGTAGAATTGCAGCTGACCTACCATTTAGAACTGGACTCCAAGGGCACAAAATAGCGAAGCCGCGTCTTCAGCTGTGAGTCAATGATCTGTGAGTTCAGTGAGACCGCTGCTGAAAACACGGCAAATGCGGTGCTCAGAGCAGAAGGAAAATCTGGAAGCCCGCAGAAGCTAATGGACATTTGTCAGCTGCCTTCAGTGAGCCTGAGAACTGGGGAAGTCAGCTCAGCGTGGAGTTTCTGTTGCCATTAAACTGTCATTGTTTCAGCTTGGTTCAAGGCTTCCTGCATGGAACAGCCGTGGATGGCCTCATGTGTATTTATCTTCGGTGCATGCACAGGGCTCAGAATGTGATATCTCACATTCCCAAGTCAGTAGTCTCAGTAGATGATGTTTTTTGTGCTTTGCTTGGCCTGCTTGTCACTAAAACACGCAGGAGACATGGCAGCAACTTACAAGAGAGGTTGCACTGGCTCGATAGGTTAAATTCTACAAACATCTTGTGGTTTGCAAGCTATGTTGTTTAGCTGGCTAAATCTGTCCACCTGCTTGCACGTGATGTACCAGAACAGCAATTTTCGTGTTTGTTTTCCTTTGGAGGGGCATTTTTCATCCTTCATCGGGTTTACAGTTTTGTTCTTTCATCGTGCAGAGGTGACAACACTGTGTGAATGGGCATGCTTAGATTAGGCATAGGTTTCTGTCCATGTTGGATGGCACGCTAATGAGGAGGTCTTGGTAAGGGAAGTGGATTAGCTACAACAATTTGAATGTCTGACCCCAAATCTTTGCCTTGGATTCCAGAGGTATGGTGTTCCCTGATTCCTGCTTCATTTGTTCTCCAACTCTGAGTTTCCGTGAAATCAAAGGGGAGGGCAGGAGACAGGGCAGGAGGAGAGGAGGAAGCAGCCCCATCTCCCACCCCTTGCTCAGCATCCCCAGCCTGCCCATTTGGCTCTGGCCTCCTCCGTGCTCACACAGAGGGCTTGCTCGGTCCCATGGCTCGAATAGGGTCGTGGAGCTCTAGCAATTGGTGTTTTTTCTTTGTCGTTATAAATATCGCCACTGCTGCAGCTGCAAGAGCAAATTTCCTGAACCCTTTTGTGTGTGGTTAACTTTGGTCTTTCCACTTCCCATCATCTCTGCTGCTGTGTTTTCATTAAAACTTCCATTACCCAGCTTTGCCTAGCACAGTGAGAGGCAATCTTGTTTCTTACTGCCTTTCTAAAGCAAACAAAGACAGGGAAAAAAACTCTCTGAAATACCTAGTCAGAAATCATTCATGGTTTGAAATAAGCCGCATTAGAAAATGGAGATGCTCAGACACACAAAGACAGACAGCCACCTTAGAAAAAGGCAGTGTGTTAGGAGGTCATTTTAATTAATTAAGGTCAAAGCCTTAACACCTCGTATGTTCTGGCAGGGACGGATTAACATGGTTCAAAACATCTGGACTTGTTCAAGCCACAGGTTCAAGAGAGTCCAGCTTTACCCTTTCCTCTTCCCAGCAGCAGATAAATTGACCGCCCTATAGCTCACTGCATGAGAGGCTTTCAAATGAGCCTTTCCAAAACCTGGTTCTCTCTGTTCTGCGTAGCTTTCGAGGAGCTCCCAGCACATCTGCAGGCTGAGATTTGCTCCTGAGCGCGGTCAACAGCCCCCTGCGCCCCAGCGCTGGCTGTGCCTCACTGGGCAGAAGGTAGGAAGGAGCACAGGACGCCCCTGGAGCCTCCTCAGAGCAAAAGCGGCCTCCCCAGCATCCAAGCATTCACTTGATCAAATACCCTGCTTAGCCTGCTCAAGCATGGGTAGTCCACTGACAGGCAAATGTAAGACAGTTGGTTCAATACCTTGGGAACTGATTTTTGCCTTGTAATTATTGAGCCGGTGACTGATTGTGCCATTTGGGGACATGGTAGAATGTGCAGTCTTCTCAAGTTGTGAGTTTATCTATTGAAGAACACAAGGATTAAAAGAAAGTATCTGAGAGCTTTTTGACCTCGTGTTCCTGGCTAAATTCCAATTAATGCTAGAAAAAGTTGATCTATTTAAGTCCCATCAGTACATTTTGGCTGGTATGTTGCTTTCTGTCCGTATTTCTCTGAGCGTTGTGGCTGCTGTACGTGCTGTACCAGTGGGGAACAGAGGTGCCGGAGCATTATGCATACAATAAATAAGTAAATCCCACTCTTTGCAATGCAAGACATTCCTTCTACTCATCTCTTCAGCATTATGTGGAAGGTTGGATAATGCATCTCTACTGTTTACAGCCCCAAGATAAGGCCAATGCTCTTTTTCCCCACTCTCTCTTCACTCTGCCAACTACCACACCACAGAGGGATCTTGAGCCTACATTTTTTGAGTCATAGTATAATGAAGAGCAGCAGAAAAACCCCACAGGAAATATAAGATTCTCTCCCTCACACACACCCCACAGTAACAGGTGGGCTGCTAGACTGTCCTTCAGTCCCGCTCATCTGGCAGCTTGTTGTAATGCCATTTGTGCATTAGTTATCCTCAGAGCAGGCTTTTGATTAGGTTGAAGTCTGGAAAGCATCTGAAGTCATTGTAAAATAATATGTTTGATATCATCCGAGCTCTGCATTTTCTGCTGCTTTGTGGTTTTTGGTGTTGTGTTGGTTGGGGTTTTTTATTGGGAAGAAAAAGTTAAGCGTATGCAATGCTTTGGATTTTCTGTCCATAGTTATCTTTGTGTGTTTGTATGTTCGAGAGAGAGAGATGGACAGTAAATAGATCTATGGGATATGTTATGAGGCGTGAAATCATGTTTGTAATGAGATTTCTTGTTAATGGCAGTCAGCCTTCCTTGATGCTAAGCATTAATGCAATATCCATTAGCGCAACTAAACCTCCCTCCGCTCCACTTTCCCGAATGGGTTTCACTTTGTACCTAGTTTAGCATTTATAAATATTTGATACAAGGTTCAAGAAGTAATTTACATGTGAAATGAAGGATATATGAATGTTCTAGGAAAAAGACAAGTTAAGATTCTACTATAACATCATCCACAAACCAAACATGAAAGCATGATGAAATTTGCCCCATTAAGATCATTGATTTTTCTGGTCTGTGGATTAGGTCTGTTTTCCATCTCTCTTTCATACTATGTCACCTTTGAAGTCTTTGCGCACCTCGCACTTTCCGAGCAGAATGCACATCTGTAATTAGAAACCACAGTCTTGATCTTTAGATGGGGAAGCAATCCTTCCTCTGTCGTCCCCTTCCGAAGGGCTCGGTTTGCATCTTTATGTTTATTATTGGAAACAACTGCTGAATGGGGGAATCCCAGTGCGAGCATTCTGAAGTGAGAGCAGAGCTAGCGCTGTCTGTGGGACAGCCCTTTGCCTCCTTCCTCCCTCTTCACATCCACTACCACTTGTCCCCGAGAGGTCTTTGAACTTAACGCTAGAAAAGAAAAATGAAAACAAGAGGAAAGGATGTGCAAGAAGTAAGATGGTTTCTAGGGCAGCGCAGAATCATCGCGTTAATCTTGACTTTTTGCAGTTTTTAGGCAGACTCCTAATTTGTGTAATACAAACCCAGGAGTGGTTATGATTGGTTTGGGATTTGGTTGTTTTTTTTTTCTAGCAGAGTAGTTTTGTTTGCTGCCATCCATTGTTGGGGTTTTATGGGAAGGTTTCGCTTCACTTTTTCTTGAGAAGCAAATGAAAGATCACACAACCCAACAGTAACTGTCAACAAACACAGAGATACTGTCCTCCATCCCACAGATGTAGCTTAAATACCAGTTTGTGGCGTCACAGGCATGTTTGAGGTCATCTACAATGAACAGCACAGGTGAAACTTTCTTCTCCTTTGCTTATCCATTTATGATGGATAAAAATAAAATAACAGAGAGTTAGAGTATAGACAATAGGATGGCAGATGTTTTTCAATAGAGAAAGAGTGTAGCTAAGAAACACAAATGTTTCTGGAACCAAATATTTTTCCTCAGAAAGACAGACAGACATCTGTAGCTCGTTTGAAAATGTCAGTCTCTCAAGTCAGTCAGATGCTTTTGAAAAGTTTTTGGTTTGTGCTGTTAATGTTCCAGAGTAAACCGTTCCACTGAAGACACTAAGTGAGGGCCCTCTGAAACGAGGCAGAAGGGAATGTATTAAAAATAGAGGAGTTCAGCCATAATTTGAAGTGGCAGCTTTAGTCCACTGGGTCCACAACTTGAACATTACTTTAAAATGTGTGTTTGTATTTAATTTCTTGTGATTTTTTTCTAATTACTGTTTTTAAAATGAACGTAATTTTCCCTTGCGTATAATGTATTCAGTCAGCACGATTAGAAACCTTGACGTGTTCTGTCACATAATCAGTTCTTTAGCATAAACACTGGGACAACTCTGAAAGTGTCTTCTCCAAGTGCACTTCAAGTTATTTTAAACCCTATTCTGTCTGATCCTGATCCTTTTAAAATCTCCAGTGAGATTACGATTCATTTGTCATTGCTAGATGTCATTTTTTTAACATTATACAGAGGCAGGGCGGCTGTGAAATCAGCAAGTTGTGGTTTTATTCTTGTATTACTCTCAAAAAGAGAAAAACTAACCAGATCTTTGCTTCTAGCATGAAATAATCCCCTTAGCTTCAGAGGACGTGTGCAAAGCCTCTGCTCTGAATGGCTTGTTAGAATCAAATTACAAAATGGAGGTAAATGGTATTAGAAAAAGATTTTTGAGAAACTTAACTCCAGTGGCGCAGAAGATGCACTTAGTAAAGTTTGTGCGCTCTCTCTCATGAAGTCAGTGGAAATCTTTAATGGGAGTTACTGCGAGGCTGTGTGGTTTTCTAATGCACTAGCAGATGTAATTTCCCACCCAGTCATCTGCACAGTTGTGGCTGGTGCACCATAAAGGCTGAAGGCCAAATCCTGCTGTCATTGCACACAGCAGCCCTACTTCAGCAGCGATCATAAACATGTACTTACGTTACAAGGGTTAGTTGCACCATTTTGAGGTTTTTGCTGAAGAGAAGTGGGACAGGGTAGGCTTTCCTTCTGCTCGTTGATCACAGCCTTTGCGTTTCCAATGACTTTATTGGAAGCACCATAGATTTACATGCTGCAGAATGAGACCTGCGTGGGGTGGGAAAGATTTTTATGAATTCAGACCTGCCTAAGAAAACATCAACCATTCTAATTTTAGACAAGCTGCATTCCGTATCCATCTGTTTAGTGGATCAGTCTGATGTTTACTGTTTACTAAATTACATTTGGTCTTTTTTTTTTAAGTGTCTTTGAGGGCATCGCCTGCCATCAGCTAGTGTAAAATAGTGCCAAGGACTTCCAGACATACCCTTAGGGGCAAACTGTGCTCGCTTCACGTACCACCATCCCATCAAAAGCAAGGAAATCTGAACTGGGCACATGAACTGCAACCCTCCCGATGTCCAGTTACATGTCCTGCCTCATTTCATAGAGATTGATGACTTCCTGGAAAAAAAACCAAAACACATGGTGCCAATTCACCCCAGTTAAAAATGTACTGAAGGCAAGGTAATTAGATTAGACATGACTGTAGTCTACCAGATCCAGTCCTGTGCATAGGCAGAACTCCACAGGGAAAATATTGGGAGCTTCCGTTACGGAGTTTGCAGAACGAAGCCTACATAACGAACTAGGACAAAATGTCAGCATTGTGTAAATTCTCCTCGTGGGTCTGTACAAAGGTTTTTTAAGAAATCTTCATTGGAACACACCAGAGAATAACAAACTCGCACCTTGATAGAATAGCTTTATTTGTATATACTCTGTGTAAATTTTAAACCAGAGGATACGTGTCATTCCTTGTACATATCTGACTAGGACAGTGGCAGTGCTGTGCACTGCTGTTTAGGAGATCCATGTTCTCCAGTCTTGGATTTCCAACTGTAAAGGCGGCAGGAGACTGCTTGGGACCAGCCAAAACATAGGATGGACAGATGCTCACCACCCACAGCTTAGAAACGAAGGAGCAGGAACTGGAACAGATATTGGCTATGGAGAAGATTCCTTGTCTCCACTCCTGGCTAGAGGACAGGTGCCTCCTTCACTGTCATCTCCAACAGAAGTGATTTATGGTCAAAGAGCATGGAGAACATTCACAGACCCGTTTGTATCAATCTTTCATGGGGTGTCTGAGCTTAAAAGGAACCCACGCTTCTGGGAGGGTCCACAAAAAAGCAGTGTGTATATACATCTACCTATCTGTCTGTCTCTTATCTACTATCCCAGTGTTTCTGTATCGAATGGTTTCAGTAACCTGTAAACAAGTGATTGCTCCTGTTGTGTTACTGCTTTGAAATTCTTTGCATGCACTCTGGCATATAATTCTTTAAGAAAAGAAATTATACATATTATATATATATATATTGTAGCTTGCGAAATATTCATGTTGAAGAGCCATGTTTTGTGCAAATTGTACATTTATGTTGTGAGCAATATCGCAATGTGACCTTTTATTAGCTGTTGGCATTAAAACATGTTTTTATTGATAGTAAATTTGTCACATTATTTTCGAGCGTATGTATGTATCCCACGCTTTCCAGCTCAGGCATAGGATCAGCTACTGAAGGAGATATTTTCTGTGCAGTAGAAACAGCTCAGGCTTTCAGTAAATAGGCAGGTATGCAAGTCCCATTCTGTTTAATGCCAGTTGCAAGGCTGATTCTTCATGCAGTTTGTCAGGCCAATACTTCTCTTTTTGTCAGTGCTGGAATTCATGTTCGGTATGAGGACGCTGTTGGCCTCATCTATAACAGAACTGAAAACCCAACCTTGCAAAAAAAAGAGCTTAACTCCTACTGCCCTCTGTCTCTGCAGGTGCTTCGATGTGAACACAATGAGGACTTCAGAAACTTCCAGTTTCCTGCCGGATAGCAAACGTTGTATTTTCAAATGTTCACGCTAGATAGTTTTCAATGTAGGGGCTAGATAAAAGTGTAATACCACTATGGCTTTAGGAAAGCTACAGTGTTTTGAGCTTGACCTTGAAACTTTTACCTGATTTCTGAACATCATTGGTGGCTTTGTTTGCTCAGTGTTTACCTCTGAGAAATGTATGCTATGGATTTAAATGTTTAATATATCGACTGCCTTTTTTGTATATTTGTTATCATAAAAGTTTGGTTTAAATGCTAACAATTGTAGTCTATTTTCAGACTTTAAATAACATACAGTTCTGTATTTGAAAGGCAAAGTTATTAATTAATAGAGCATTTTGGTATTTTATTCCTATTTTATACAGCTGCCCCCATAGGTTATTATCAGATGGCAATGAATATTGCTGAACAGCAGGTGGAACTCCTTTGAGCATGTTTATGAGCCATCTCTGTTCAATAAAAACTCCATTGTTTTCTAGCCTAGGAAACGGCTGCTGTGAGTGTTTTTGTTGTTTCTTCTCCTCTTCAGGTGTGTCTCGGTGTACCTCAGACAGCAGCAGGACTGGGGTTCTCCCAGGAACCATCTCCCAGCAACCACACGCGTTTTACGTCTGGAAGTCCTGGTGCTGTTTTCCCCGTACACTGCTGTCAGTATGGTGGCTGTGCAGGTGAAGAAGTGACACGGAGGCTGTTCCCAAAAACTTTTCTCCGAGCCCTGATCTGGCAAAAAATGGGCCTGTAAGACCCGGGAATGGAGCTCCATTGTGCTTAAAATTCAGGATCTGGAAATGCATCTTAGCCAGACAGTTTGGATGCATGAAAACGTGAAAGGCTGGAAGCTTGCTTCATTACACAACATTGCTGCCAGTGCATACAAATAAGTTGCAAATGGCTATCTTGTAGAGAAGTCAGAAGTAAATAGAGGGAACTGATTAACTTTGGCATAAGCATAAAAATCAGGCTTTGAAGAAAATTTTTATCTTTTTTTTTTCACTTTTTAATTTTTAAATTAATTTACAGTGTTTTCTGTCTTGTATGTTTTAGTGGATTTAGACTCAAGTCCTTTCTTCATAGTGTAAGTATAAGAAACGGGTGGCCCAGGAGGCAAAAGGTGGTGATATCCTTTCAACTACGGCCTGTATGCGAGTCTTGGGAGTGAGACACGGCTCACACCAGGCTGGGCAACTGTCCAGGACGGGATCGTGGCTCTGGCAGGTGCTGTCAGGCTCTGCAAGCTCAGCTGGCCAGGAGCAGAGTTTGAAAACAAGCTCATAGGGAACTCCACAGTTGTCAAAATTTTGTAAGAGATGTAGGACGCCATGCTTGCCCTCCTAGTATTTGGGAAAAAACAAAGCAAGCCTCCCATGTAGCAAACTGGGTTCTTTCCCAACCAGTGATACCAGAGCAATTTAACAATATTACTTCTGGGCATCTGAGTTAACTCTTCCCTGAGAAAAATAAGGAGGTTCAGCTACAATTGTTAACACCATTCTTTTGGATTCTCTGTAAGCTCACCTATGTTTTTGCTACATTCAGTTCCCATTGTTTGAGGTTTTTCTGGACGATCTTAACATGCAGACACTGAGGGCTATGGCACACGTTCACTGAGATAATTAAGGCTTAGGACAGCCTTGCCCACTGCTATGTTTTCTCCTCCACAGAGCAGAAATGGGCAGCAATGTCTAAACCACTGCTGCTACACACTAGGGCTCAGCTAGAGGAGCCTCAGGTTCTGTCCTGAGGCAGAAGCACCATCAGAAGTGCTTGACGTAGGTCTACTGACAGAATCGGTAGCAGAGGCATCTGTGTAACATAAAAAAGATCATTGTGTGTCTCGGTCTGACTACATAGAAACAGTAACATTTAAACCACTCAGAAATAATGATGTGGTTTTTTTTTTAAATCTGCATAGTGGCTTATACAGGCATATTTCTAGGAGTGCAGCAGTATCAGCTAAGTTTTTTCCATGTCAACAGAGCCTTATATTTTAATGAACATTTCTGCAGTGGGTTTCATTTTGTCTAACAAATGTTTCAAGGAAAATGTTGTTCCAGAGTAGGCATGTGCACTGGCTATCTCTAAGCTTTGCGATGAACATGTAAGACTAGAAGGTAAATGATGTCTGAGAAGGTGTGCACGCAGCCTTGGAGGCTGCCATACCCAGCACAACCCTGCTGCCTGGCTGCCACCTTAGAGCTGATCAGCCACCTGCTCTACAACCCCAGTGGCTTGTGTCAGGTTGGGCTCTCCTCCTGGAATAATGAATACTTGAAGCAACCGGTATTGAATGGTATACTTAGACCTGGAGGAAATAAATATATGCCATCACTGAGATGAATGCTGGCCCTAATGCTTCCCCTTGCTGCCACGGTGCTGGAGGGGTGAGTGAGTCCTCAGGTGTTTTGACGTTTCCACGTGCCCTCAGAGGTGTGATGTAGCCCACCACACGGCACGTGCCACTCCTCCCGGTGCTCACCCGAGTGTACGCTGACACTGTGGACCTCTGGCTGGCAAAGCCCGGAGCTGGAGGCTGTAGCGACGTCTGGGGAACACACGCAGACCCCACTTCCCACCTGCTGTGAGAACAAGCGTTGCGGTGCAGAACTCACCCAGTTTGGCTGAGTCCCAGCACATGGAGCACTGCCAGCTGTTTTCCTTCCCATACCCATATGTTTACTGACTTCACTAGTAAATCCTTAGCATGTTGTATCATTCTACGCTTCTTTTTAACTTCCTTCATTTTCTCTGTACAAGTTGGCCAAGAATGGCTTGCTAGGTCCTTCACTGTGTCCTACCTTCATGTGCATCTTGGTTCTTCCTCTCCCGCACACCTCTTTTCCTCTCAACTCTCTGCTCCTGGATTTCTACCAATGCATTTAAAGTTATTTTTCTCTGTGGGCTGTATGTGGCAAACGTGACTATTCTCCATATCCAACCTTCTTTTCTCCAGCTTGCTGAGAGGGCACTGATGATATTGCTTTCTCTTCCTTTACGTTGGTTCCAGCACTATCTGATGGCAGGCATTGCAGAGAGGATGGGATTGCATTCCCAAGCTCTCAGCACACATTTTGGGGAAGGAGATGCTCTGTAAGCATTCCTCTCTGCCCTGATAATACATTCACTATATCCCAGTAAGGATTTGATGCGTTTAATATGTATCTGGCTAACATGGAGATCACACTTACTACTAGACATAGTTACGAGGTAAGTGGCAGACCTAGTTTATTCCATAAAGTTAAGCAAAGAGCACCCAAAGCAATACATAAGATCCAGGAGAACAAGCCTTAGCGCAAGGATGTTTTATTTTTTAAAGTGAGGACATCGGTCCTCTCCCAGAGAACTCCTTAAGGAGATCATCGATGAAAGAAAACCAAAGAAGCCTTGTTTCAACTACCTGAAAAGTTCACTTTATGCCTAGCTATCAGTTCAAGAGTTCTTCCCTCCAGGCTATGCCGCTGTGTGCAAACAGGGTACATAGTCTCCCTTGACAAGATGCTGCCCTGCTGAGATCTGGTCTTCCTTTGGTTTCCGCCCGCTATTCATGCTTTGTATTTCACAGAAACACACAGGGAATGCAAACAAGAGAATCAAAACGTAACCTTGAGGACTTTTGTGGCTGCCCTTGGTGTTTCAAAGCCACTCTTAAGTAGTCCTTTATTTCCTAAGTTAGAGGATTTCTTGACGTTGTCACTTTGCTTTTAGCTGTTCAGCATCTCTGGAAGTGCACACTAATATTTTGCAGCTCATCTGAGAAAACAGAAACATTTTTTTGAGTGAGATGCCATGCTAGTGTATCAATCGCGTTCCCCTCTTCTCATCTGAAGAGGTCAGCTGAACCACAGCCATAAGCCTACAGCATAACTTCTCTAGAAACACATAAAATTCCCTTTATTTTCTTGCTTACAGCCTGTATGATTTGCAGTATGAACCTTTTCATGGCCTCGCAGTGCCTTCCAGCTGTCATATCAGAAATGTTTACAGTGACTCTGACAGTTTCCTGATTCAGGGTATATCAAGCTACCTGCAGAGCACTGGACACTGGTCCAAGCTCTTGACGTTTTCAAATAGTTATAGGAGAGCCTGCTGGCACCAGCTGCTTCAACATCGCTCCTTCATCAGTTCTCTTCTCTCTTCCACCCTTACTTATAGTGTGAAGAGGAGTACCGTAGCTCCCTGAGCACCTTGACACATCCCGTAAAAAAAAAGATGGCCCATCCCTTTGGAGGAGCCATTAACTTTTCTCACTGACCCTGCTTTTGTCACCAAAACAAAAATCCACACCAGAACAAAAGTTTGCTCTGCTTAGCTAGGTAACTTAATCCAGCTGAACCTTTCTGAATGTTTATGATGACACCTTTAACAAGATACAAGCACATGCTTCCTGATGTGAACCATCTGGCATTTGCATTCTCTGGGATGGGTCAAATTGGATCCAGAATTAGGGGCAATGATTTAGTGCTCTTCAGACAGGCAAATGTTTCTGACACTAGAATCGATGACTAAAATGTAGCAGTGAAAATCATCACGACTATCACGTCTTGCCTTACTTTGCTGAGGTCTCTAAGGAGAAAAAGAAATTCAGCTCTGCTCATCAGAGGATAAGTAATGGGTCTAAGAGAGATTCCAGTGACAAACCAACTCTGGAGGAGAAACACTGCTGTGTTGGATTGATCTCTGATGAGGGAAGAAAAAAAAAAAAATGAAGCCTTCAGGTTTTAGAAAAGGCCCAAGGCCACTCCAGAACAGGCTGTGACATTAAAATGTTTGATGACAATTCTTCTGGTCAGAGACCTTTTATTTACACAGGATCTGAACTTGGTCCTCCCACCGTTCCTGAGACAGTTGTTTGAGTCTTGTGTCCTGTTGCATGTATCCTTCTTCATGGCCATTTCTTCTACCTAGCAGAGACTCAGAGAGACTTCCATCAGCTATACAGCCTCTTTCCCCATTAGGACAGCTCTTTGGGGTCATCTCAAAATTCCTGCAACGGTTGTGTCAGAATTCCATCCAAATTAAGAAATGAACATCTGCTTTCTTTCCCAAGCCTCACACCTCTGTGGCTGAACCATCTTTGGACACCAAATACCAAGGCCATTTTTTTTTTCTGGTGTGTTGTGGCCCATGAGTCGTCCTGGCTGGTTCCTTGGGGTGAGTGGGCTGTACTGCACTAGGTCACAGTTACGGTCTCAGGCATCTGCAGAGAGCTTCATGCCTGGGGCATCACTCTTTCCACCCCACCTCTGTGGTTGCCAAGGCACTGTGGAATAATATATTTAATAGAACGTCTTCCTTAAGAAGACCCTGAGATCCAGTTCCATGTCCCTAGCAAGTGTATGATGGAGAGAAAAGAAAAATTATTACTACTAACTGCAGTTCTCCAAGCTGTAATATCTGTATGCACAGTTCTTCTTCCTTCCTCTTTCCCCAAGTCTCTTTTTTCGGTACTTCTGTTGTTGAGCCTCACCACAGTACACTGCTATTTTGTGATTATGTACACGGTGGGAGGGAAGGTAGAGCATGTGTGCCCCCTCTGGGTACTGCTTCAGTAAAAACAAGACTGGCTCAAGTGTTTGTTGTGCAAACCTCCACACTGTACATTTATATATCTGCAAAAAAACATATGCCGGCACCACAACCCCTGGAAAGTAACCCTGCTTTCCTCCTCTTGGCTGCATAACGCTCCCCTCTGCCTGTCCGTCGGGAACAGCATCCACTTACACAAAACTTCCCTCAGAATCTGGAGGAAGACTGGCAGTAGCCAACTCATGTGTGGGAGGACAAGGATTTCTTGAAGACTGAAAGAGAAGGTGACCAGCAAAGCAAATAATAACAGCCAGCAAAAAGGTAAGAATACCAGAATGAAAAACTGGTAATTATCTAGACCCCCAGGTAGGACTAGGACACCTGTGCTACAGGGCACTATGAGGAATAGCTAGAAAGATGCAGGTTTTGCCTTGGTGTGTTTGTGTCTACATTAAGAAAAAATGCAGTAAATGGGTGAAATGCACAGGGCAGTGAAGAGGCAGTAATATTTTGACAGATACTTATTTCGCTCTCATGCCAGAACCACAGAAGGATCAGGATAAAATGATGAAAGTGCGACAGTGGTGCTGTCTAGCGACATGTGGATGAAATAACGCAGCCACTCCATCCGCCAAGCTGAAGTTTGGTTGCCAAGCCCTTGAGCTTTGCCGTGAGAAACGCCCCTTCCCCTAACCTCAGCTTCCCACCCATGTAATTTGCAGTTACCCCCTGAATGAAGAACCTGGGAACAGCGGTGATTTCTGTGTGTCAGTAACAGACTGCCTTCCTGTCTGCTGCAGCTGAGGTTTTATCCGTTTTCTCTGATTTAATGAGGTGGCTAGAACAGGGGGCCGACATCCGGGAGGGCACAAAGCAGCGCCTCCCGTGAAGGCACCCGTCCCTCAGAACTTCCCTCTCACCACTGGTTTCTTTTCCTTGCATTAATTGTAGAGATTGGTAACAAAAACGTTTTTCTAAACCTTTAATGCTGGCGGATCGCCGCTGGGATGTTTCAGAGCCGGAGTGGAAGCGAATGGGACGCCACGGTCCAGTGTGGGAGGCGAGGGACGTGAAGGGCCCGGGGGACCTATGCCACGGCATAGCGTTAATTTCTGGTACTGAAGCGGCCCTGGAGCTCCGGCCGGCCCGAGCCCCCGCTAGAGACGGCAGTGCTGCCTAGCGCGACAGCCGGGGCCCATCAGGAGCGGCGACTAAGCGCCCTTCCGCAATTACCGCTGTGAAACCACAGCGGCTGCCATTGGCGGCA
>Ga0065711_1000437_pt1 | contig 67765 bp, 74 predicted proteins | sample Hoacrofraction12_FD_59098 | JGI IMG/M metagenome (GOLD analysis project Ga0065711, IMG submission 59098) | Hoatzin crop microbial communities from Cojedes, Venezuela - Epithelial fraction 12 v2 (version 2) | ecosystem: Host-associated > Birds > Digestive system > Esophagus > Crop | place...
TTTTTTTTTTTTTTTTTTTTTTTTTGTTGTATCACATGAGTGCAGGTGGGCTGCAAGTTACTGGCCGCTGAAAATAACTATGCAAACTGAGTCCATTCGGCTCCAGCACCTGGAGGATGAAGACAGTTTTCGCAAAATCCAGGTCATAGATCAGAATGGCTTTCAAGACGAACTGGAGGAGATGCAGGTATTAAGCCCCTGACAATAAACTGTCCAGAGAAGCGGGCCTTGAAGCTCTTGTGGTCAGCCAGGCAGGAAACTTTCAGATGAGATTTTAGCCAGATGAGTTTTTAGGTCAATGTACTGTTGGACCATCACACACACCCCTGTTTTTTTTTGTTGGAAGTTGGGCTTTTTATTAAGAGTTTCATTTTTGTGTGAAAGAGTACTCTCTGCAGAAATACTGATTTTCACCAGGGGGATGTTTTTTGAGATACAATATTCTGATTCTTGGTGCTCGGGCAGCACGTGCACCTCCTTTTTCTTTCTTGTGTACTCAGTTCCCTACAGAGCATCTCCCATGATGCACTGCTATCAAGGGGGAAAATACAGCATTCAGTCATGGAACTCGTCCCGCATGAAAGACCCTGAAAGCAGAGTTTTGGAGCTGAGATACCTCTGGTTTCTGCTGAAACAGTTTGAATTTTGTTTTTCACCAGAAACTCTTAAATACAGGAAAAAAAAATGTCATCTGGGAAAGGCTATAATTGGTGACCTAGATTATCTTGGAAATAGCCTCCCAAAATGATAATAACCCAACACTGGATTAAAAAAAAAAAAAAAAGAAAAANGAAAAACAAATAAACAAAAAACCCACAATGAACAAACAAACAAAACCAAACCACCAAAATAAAACAAAAAAGTTATTAGAAAATCTCTGAACATTTGTTGTTAGACAATTCTTGGAAACAAACTGAGTGACCTAGGAGAGCTATAATTTTTACTTCACTGATTCTATAATAGCAGTATAAATTCAGTAGCAAGAAATTTGGGCATAGACTCATTGCTGTTACTCCTTGGGGATTAACTACTGTCACAAAGACAAAAAGCAGCTGGTCATCACATTTGTGCTTTCAACCACCTGACCAGTGATTATTGCTTCTCCTCCCTGCTTTCGTTGTCATCTAAACAGAAGCAGAATTGGGTTAGGGGAGGTGCAATTGTGAGCGTAAGAATCTGACGCCTGAGTATGACAAAGCACACACCAGGAATCTGAGCAGAGGCAGCACTCAGCTTCAGACCCACATCTCATGCCTGCCTTTTCTCTTCCAGCTGACTGTAGGTGGATTTTCCATCCAGGTGGACGTTAACCAAGCTCATCAGTTAGCTCACAAAGCAAGGGAGGTGAGGAAGCAGCTGAAGGAGCTTCAGAATTTGGCAATTCTGTACAACAACAGGGAAAGAATCTTTGGGATGAAAGTTACAAATGTAAGTGTCAGGTCCTGTACCTACTGGACCCTAATCTTTGTTGGGCCTTCTAGGTGGTAGGTAGAGGAAATAATGAGACACAGTTCCTCAGGAAGGAATACTTCAGGTCAATGTGGAAGGCTGTTCATGGGCCTGATATTGCCACTTCTGTGAGAGACTTTGGGTGCCTGCAGTCAGATCCAAGTGATGTTAATGAGGAGGAACTGGATGGGGAAGGTCTTGAAGCAGCAGTTAAGATGCATCAGTTTCTGTAAGGCTGTTACTGCAGTTATACAGATGTGAATGATAATGTGGTGTGCAGGCAGCTGACTGGGCTCAGAGTGTAGCATGTTTTCCGAAGGCAACAGTTTATATACTTGCAAACACTCATTTTGCCTGGAGCTGTTCAGCTGCCAATGAATCATTGTCATCCATGTCCAGCCTAGTCTGGCTGCAGAGTAGAAGGGGAATTCACGTGGTCCATTCCTACCTCCCTAGTCTATGATTACTTCTCCTTCACTGTGAGGAGCCAAGTTTTGGTATACTGTGCAGCGTGTGCTTTCAGTGATTGTCTGTGGACTGCTCATCCAAATCTCCACATTCTACAGCAGAGCATTTGTAGAGGCGAGTGGAGAGAGTGCTTTCCATGCCAGACACATGGTGCAGGCATAGCTCCACTGGATGCATTTTGGCTTGAAAGTGTAAAGCCCAACTCTGCTTTTTGTCTTCCCTTGGCATCTGTATTGTGATCTCAGTAGAAGGTAGTCTGATACATCCTTTTGAGGTACGCATTTTCTCATTGCTTGCTAGAGATTCAAAAAGAATTGTGCCTTTTTTGGCCTTTTGACATGCAAGCTGTTGTCCGGAGGTGAATACACTTGTTGCTTATGCTTGCCTTTTCTCTCTTTCCAAAGTACAGCAAGCTATCCAGGATGGTTAAGGACTTCCAGCCATACTATGATCTCTGGACTACAGTGTCAGACTGGATGCAGTGGTATGAGAGTTGGATGAATGATCCTCTCGTGGAAATTGAGACTGAGCAGCTAGAAAAGAATGTCAGTGACTCTTTTAAGACAATGCAGAGATGCGTGAAGCGGTTCAAGGATTCACCAGGTAGATAAGCAGTCTGGGGAAGGGAGGTTGGTGCATGTCAGCGTTTTGATGTGAGGCATGTCACAGAGCGCTCTGAACAGGGATTGTCAGGATGTCACATGGATGTGTTGTGTGTATTAGAGCCAGCTGAGAAAATGCTAGCAAAGTTATTTTCTACTTTTTATCTGGAACTGTGATGATTCACATCTAGATGCTAGTTTGCTGCTTGAAGTACCAGTTTGGCATGGAAACAACCAGGCTGCAAATCCTTTTTATACTTAATCCCAAGACAGTACTGAAATAAAAGCCACCCTCTTATCTTGCAGTTAATATTTACTCATTTATATAAAGTAAAATAGTCCAGACTAGTGATAGAGAATTACTATATAGCCCAGTGTCTAGACATGTGGGTTGAAGTCCTTACACAAGTCAGGCAGCAAAGGAGCTTGAATCTGGGTCTTCCAGGTGCTGTTTTCTTGGCCAGTCTTATTTTCTCTATTGGACAATGAATTTAATGGAAAGCTAGATGAGATCTTGATTTTGTTATGAATAAAATGAAACTGCAAAATCTGGAAATGATCCGTGGAATGTAATAACTGTTTTCCCTTCCTGAATGTGTATGAAGTTTAGATGATCGCATCCAGCCTTTGCAGTTCACGTGAAGGTCTGTTAATCATGGCTCCCAGTAAAGCTGGAATTGATACCTCAGTTGTAGCTAAACTTCCCATTCCATGATTCTCAGAGATCCGTTGGTCATTCTTTAGAGCTAATTCTAAAATCTCCTGCCAGATGGCTTAGATTGAAATATATTTTGCAGTGGGAGATTTTTGATTCATCCTTTTTAACTTGAACTCGCTCTGAAACAATGCCATGAATCACCCCTGATGGAGGAGGTGATGAGTGGATGCGTGAGTAACTATGAATCATTATGGTAAACAGAAATACTAAGAATACCTGCTCATATTGATTGCAATATTCCCTGGCACCTGGTAAAATACATGCTTCGTCCTTGAGTCTGCCTTGTCTTTGCATACCACACAGCAGGGAGTCTGAGGTGGCCATATCCTTGCTGTGAGCATGCAGTACAACCACACAGGGTTCAACAAAAGGAGGTACATTTTGTAGACAGATTTTGGAAAGGAAGCAAGTCCCATGTTCTTTGCCTGTCCATTGCTTCATTCTCAATAGCACAAGCTGAAAAAGGGCAGGATGTGAACAGTGCAGATACGTGGGCTTCCAGGATGCCCCTAGAGCGCAAAGCCCTTGCTTTGACTTTGTCGCTTCTGTGAAGCAGAAGCACCTTTGGCTCTAGTGTGGCCATAGGCTGGCAAGGCCCCCCTGTGCGTGCTCTCAATTTCCATAGCTGGCTGTGATCCTAGACTACTTCTAGTTCCTGTGTATAGTGTCCATCTTCTGTTTAGGATGCTGCAAGATAACTCACAACCCAATCTTGTTAAGGAGGTGAAGATCTTGGAACGATGGACAGAGCTTCTAAAATATCTATTGGCAAACAGGGCTTCATCATTCTTGGGCCCATATTAAGAAATTAAATTTGTTTCCTTCTCATCTTCTGGTGAGCTCTAGGCTAAGGCACGCTTCTGCTTAACATGGGCTTGGCTGTAACAGACTTTTGGCTAACAGGGAGGTCTGCTTCTGGGAGTGGGCTTGAATCCTTGTTTAGTAGCCATGTAGAGAGCACCTTTGTGTCCTGATTACTTCAACTTACATTTTCCAGTGCTCTGTCCTGCTTCTTACCTACCTTATACCGTGTATCTACAAGCACATCAGGCTTTAGCGAACTTCCAGGAAGTTCCTTAAGGCAACTGTCTCACATACTGTAGTTGCTGATGATGTTCTTTTTTTTTCCCTGAAAGCCTGCCAGGGTGTGGCAATGGAGTTTCGAGACAAGATTGAAGAATTCAGACTATACGTCCCCTTAATTCAAGGGTTGCACAATCCTGGTATGAGAAACCGGCACTGGGAGATGCTGTCGGAAGATATTAACATCGATATCAAGCTAGAACCCAGTCTGACAGTTGGTCGCTGCTTGGACATGAACCTGCTGGACCATATCAAGAGCATTACTAAAGTGGCTGAGATAGCTGGCAAGGAATATGCCATTGAGAATGTGAGGAGAGGGGGACTTGCTGTGTCGTTGGTTGCTTCTCAAATATGTTTCTGTTGAGCAGGTGGTCATTGCCTTGGATGATGTTCCTGTTGTCCCAGAGCATTAGACACATTCTGCAGCACAAGTAAAAAAGCTGCTGCCCTTAGAGAGGGGAGCAATGGCCACACAACTGAGTTCACACACTAGGAGAAGTCATTTTGCCTTGCACAGAATTTCAGTTGTAGCATAGCAGTGCTGCCTGGTTATGATGATACACTGGTTGGGTCTCCCACCTCACTGTGGGATTAGTGACTGTTAGAATAAATTGATTGTCTGCACTCTGCCATTCAAATGTTATGTCAGGGAGATTAGCTGTGACTGGAAACGGAGATGGCAAACCCTTTAACACAGCAAACATGCAGGGAAGACTTGCTGGCTCTGGAGATTCATAGGTTAGTCTTTCAGCTTCAGTTCACCAGTTTAGGTATGACCTAAGATGGTCTTGATTGAAAGTCATTACCTTCTGGCAGCTTTTTTTCTCTGAAATTTCAGGTGAGTTCCCAATAGATATCTACCGCTTTCACAAAGCTGTCATTAACCATAAGCATTAATAGCCATTTCACTGACAGCCTCTGTGCATCTAGTAGCATAAATGGGCCTGGAGATGAAATTGCCCTTTTTTGCCCTCGAGGTGCTCCTTTCAGGACAGCATTGAGGTGTTGACTCCATGGCCAATGCGGAGGAAGCGTGCTGTTGCTGAGTATGTTATGTGTTAAATACACAGCTTCAGTTTCCAGTGGAATCCAAGAGCAAAAATCCATCCCTTGCTAGAGTGGGGCATGAAGAGAGTTGTAGAAGGTGGGATAACCACTGCACAGGCTGTATCTGAAAATTAAATTGCTTGTCCCTTTGTTCCAGGCACTCAACAAGATGGAGAGCGAATGGAACTCCGTTTTATTTACTGTGATACCTTACAAAGACACAGATACCTTTATTCTGAAAAACCCTGATGAAGCTTCTCAGCTCCTAGATGATCACATTGTCATGATTCAGAGCATGTCCTTCTCACCATTCAAGAAACCTTTTGAGGAAAGGATGAACACATGGGAAAATAAGCTGAAGATAACACAGGTATTGGTTTTTTACTCGCATGCTTGTGGTGAAGGCAGGCAGCTGGGCTGTGCTGCCATGCTTAAACATGGACTATGAGCAGTTGCTGCTAGAAAACTGGGAGGACAGCTATCAAGAGAATGTCAGTCTTTAGGGAGAAAGAGGGTCTGTCAAAGCCCTGTGGCTCTAGTGAAAGAGGGGATGAACTCAGAACCTTATCCTGCAAACAGCAGCGATGAAATTCCAGCTCTCTTGCTGCCTATTGCAACATTTTTTGGCAGGGCCAGGACTCTCCTGTTGCTGTGTATAGCCCTACTGGCATCTCTGATCATATTATACTAATACTATACCTTACAGATTCTTACAGGCCCTGTGAAGTCCATGCTAATCATTCACTTCTCAGTGTAGGAAAGCACGTGGAAGACTACGGCTTAGAGCAGGATCTGGCAGACTGTGCCAGCACCTCTGCATCAAACCAGAGCCTGAATGCTCAGACACAGAATAGCATTTTGCTGCGGGAGAAAAATTCCAGTACAAATGTCTGGCTGGAGAACTCTGTGTAAATGCTGGTGTTTGATGCACAACAGCATTGTTATCTGTTATTCATAACTACCTTATTCTGTTTATTGTTGCTTACCGTCTGGGTATGCTTGGGCCATGGGCTGCCAGAGTGCTAGCCTTGTCTCACGAGGATAAGAAATGCTACTCTAAGTGCTAAGGCAGCAGGTGACATGGGGAAATTCAGTTATTTACTGTGTGGTTTTGGCTGTGATGTTGTCCATGTTTTCACTCTGCCTTTCCTACCCCTTCTTTTAATTGCATCCATTCCTGTCACTAAAGGCCCATGAATCTGCTTCTGGGAAGTGGCTTATCAGGATTCGCTGATGGATCATGGGAAACACTGTTGTCTGTATTACTGGAAAACCCCACCTCTTGCTAGGTTGAGCGGCTGCCTGTGCTTAGGGAATGGTAGATAGTGCCGTGTGACTAAGGCAGCCTGAAAGGGAGTCAAACACTTGAGCTTTTTTTCAATGCTGGGCAGGTTCCCAATATCTTTCAGTCTCCCATGCCTGGGAATGGAAGAAGAGGATGTTCTTCCAACCTTATTCTTGCCCCTTTGAATGCCTGACAAACAAGGTTTTCTTCTGGTGTCCGAAATGGTCAACTTTTCATTCATGCTCTTAGGAGTGTTGTTCGAAGATATTTTCATGGATGACTGTATAGGCAAGGCTGGGGCTGAGGTGTATCAGGCATGGGAGAGGATATGACAGAATCGCAGAGTCATTTTATTTGTCGCTCTTCTTCCCCAAGAAAGCTCTTTTCACAGAATAAAATCCCATCTTACTGTCTGCTCACATAGTGCTATCTTCTGTAAAATACAGAAACACTAGCCACAGAAGTTTGACCTAGCACCACAAAGTCCCTTTGAGCTTTAGTAGTGGCTTACACGTATTTCTAAACTAACCCCATTAAACTACTGGTTGTTGGTTCTGATGCCTGCTGACAACAATTGGCAAACAGGATTGCTAGGAAATTATGAAATATTTGGGAAGGAAATTCCAGCTCCTGACGCTGCAGGTAGGTTTTAGAATCGTGAAAGGTCTAAGTGCAGCATCACCTCTTTTTTTCTTTTTTTTTTCTTTTATTTAAACTTATTCTGGTGCACAGTTTGAATGTTTTTGTTGAACAGGTTCATAGCGTGGTGTCCTGATATGCTCTTCTTGCTTCCCACTAGGATGTTCTAGAGGAATGGCTGAGCTGCCAGTGCTCTTGGCTCTACTTGGAGCCCATCTTTAGGTCAGAGGACATCAATAGACAGCTCCCATTGGAAAGCCAGCGCTACCAGGCCATGGATAGGGAGTGGAGGAACATCATGAAGAATGCCAATGAAAACCCTGAGGTGTGTGCCTTGATGAAAGCCAGTGCAGGCATCCCAGATTCCTTGGAGCTGTGCTCACAGAAGGACTGCCTTTGAGTCGTTGCTTTTGTAATGGTGTGGGCATGAGCAGCACTGCATAAGCCACGCGACCTTTCCCAGGGTGGTGCGCTAGGTTTCTTCTCTTGGAACATGGCCTTTCGTTCTGGTGTCCAAATGGACAGTCATTCCCAGCAATGCCATGCATCAAGCTGTCCACCCCACCAGATACCTTCTCCCCAGCACACAGACTCCCTAGCTCTTACAACTCTTGAAACCAGGCCTGCTATAACCCTAATCCATAAGATAACTCCTTTGATTCCTCCTCAAGACCAACTCGTTAAAATTGTTTAGAGCCATCGTTTGGCTCTTCTGCTGCCCTTCACCTGTTTCTGTGTCCTGGCAGCAGTGCCTTGCACTCTTCTGTTCTCAAGCTTCCAATTCCCAGGGCTCCATCACCACTTGTATTCCATATCACAAATTTTGGTATTTAGGGGAACATAGAAATGTGCTTGTCACATCCGTAAGCGCCGTTTCCCCTCTTGCCCACAAAGCTCACACTTCTCCAGATCCCTGTGAAAGTACTCCTGTGAATGAGTCATTTAAATCCTATCAGTAACATCACTGGGCAACCCAATTATCTCTACTGCCTTATCTCCCATGTGCTCAGAATACTGATGCTTCCTCTGTTCTCCATTCTGTTTATAGGTGATAGCTTTGTGCCCTGATCCTACACTACTAGAGAACCTGCGAAAATGCAACAAACTACTCGAACTTGTGCAGAAAGGGCTGAGTGAATATCTGGAGATGAAGAGAGGCGCTTTTCCAAGGTAACCCCAAATTTCAGTGGGCTGGATCACGCTGCCTGGTTCAGAAAACATGAAAGGAGAGGCTCACTCCAGTTCACTCTGCCAAGAAAGAACAAAACAGTCTCAGCTTAGGATATTGTCATGAGACTGCAAACATAAGCAAGGCTGCGCCTTTCAATGCTGCCATCTGATGGGGAGAAAACAGGCAGGCACAAATGTTGTGAGTTAAGGGCAGTCTGGTAGCATCGTTGCAAATCTGTGCCTCATGATTTGTCTAGAAAGGATGGGATAAAATGAAAACCTCCATGTACCTCCATCCCTTATTCCTGAAAGAATGCTTCTATTCTCTGATACTCATTTAAACTCACTTTGTATGGGAATAACTGACTTCTGCAGACAGAGAAGTCTGTCTCTACAGAAAGGTAGGTGGCTGAACTGTGGCTGCTACTCTCCTACACAAATACAAAGAGATCAGTGAACAGTCAGAAACAGCAATAGGCTTGTTCCTTATTTTGCCAGAATGTAGGCCCTGATGCTACAGTAAAGACAGCCTCCCCTCACACCTCGCTCTGTGTTTCTAGGTTCTACTTCCTTTCAGACGATGAGCTGCTGGAAATACTGTCTCAGACAAAAGACCCCACTGCTGTACAACCTCACCTCCACAAATGCTTTGAGAACATTGCACAGGTAGGCAAAGCAAGTGCTCTAGTGGCTTGGCCCACCTTTGGGAAGCTGGTGTCATGGGAACTTGGAGGCATGCTGAGATCTCGAGGAGCTTTTGCATTCTACTGTGTGGAAATGTAGCTCCTGGGAACTTGTATGTGTATGTAGGCATTGCAAGTGTGGGAGTTAAGAGTGGGATTTAAGCAGTTTCATGTTAGACATTTCAAAGCCAGACATCTGCCTATGAACTGGGCACTCTCAATCACCTCTTAGACAATGAGGGGAAAATCATAGAATCACAGAATGGGTTGGAAGGGACCTTAAAGATCATCTAGTTCCAACCACCCTGCCGTGGGCAGGGATACCTTCCACCGGACCATGTTGCTCAAAGCCCCATGCAGCCTGGCCTTGAACGCTTCCAGGGACAGGGCAGCCACAGCTTCTCTGGGCAACCTGTTCCAGTGCCTCACCACCCTCATCGCAAAGAATTTCTTTGTTATAGCTGATCTAAATAGACCCTGTTTCTGTTTAAAGCCATTACCCCTTGTCCTGTCACTATGTGCTCTTGTAGAAAGTCCCTCTCCAGCTATCTTGTAGGCCCCTTCAGGTACTGGAAGGCTACTCTAAGGTCTCCCTGGAGCCTTCTCTTCTCCAGGCTGAACAGCCCCAACTCTCTCAGCCATTCCACATAGGAGAGGGGTTCCAGCCCTCTGACCATTTTTGTGGCCTCCTCTGGGCAACAGGCCCATGTCTTTCCTGTGCAGAGGGCTCCAGATAGGCATCTGCAAAGGGCAACTTACACAAATTCACTTAGATACCCATCTTAGGAGGAGAGGACACTCCCTCTGGAGATGTCTGTTCATCCTACCGTGGAGGCCAAGAGAAATGGCTCAGATTTAGCTGTCTACTCACAGGCACCTGGTTAGGATGGAATCCCGCTCTTGCTGACAGCCTCAGGAGGGACAAGGAGTGAACAAGCCTGAACTGAATTAAGCTTTTTGCCTTCATGCCTACTTAGGAGCTGGAGTTAACTTCAGACTCCGTGACTAGTCAGAGCTCGCACCACCACAATACTCGGACACTAAAACCAATCTCCTAGTCATTAGCTTAGGAAAACAGAAAGAAAATAGAACTGGAACCCTGGTGCAAAGCCATTGGAATAAATAAAGGGGACTTTCAGTGATATACTGGGGCACTGGAGAACCTACTAAAATTTTACTCAAAACCAGGCACTGTGACCTGAACGGAAGTGATTTAAATCTGCAGAATTGAACAGGAATCAAGGCTTTGAATCCTAGACAGGCAAAGAGAATTGTTCATCCTACTTATAATGTGATTTGTTTCACTTAAGTTAAACCAGTGATTTGAATCTCTTGTTTTCATACAGTCATCCTCCATTTTTTGGAGAGGTCATTTTGTGCATCTGTGGCACACTTTATTGTCACAATTGACAACCAAGTTCGGCACCAGATTTATAATGAGCTTACTGCATTACAGCCTGGCTGTCCCCCAGTGGCAGGAAGGCAGGGATAGAAAGGAAATTCTCCATTCACGTCTCCTGTTGCACTGCTTCCATTAGCTGCTGTTCCAGGAGGACCTGCAGATCACGCACATGTACTCTGCTGAAGAAGAAGAGGTGAAGCTGTTTGTTCCCGTCTATCCCACTGACAATGTGGAGAACTGGTTGCTGGAAGTGGAGAAATCCATGAAGGCCAGTGTACGGGACAACATAGAAAGATCAATTGGTATTTATCCAGAGGTAAGAGTTTTATCACAGACTGGCAGGTGTCTGATGTCTTGGTTCCAGTCTTGCCATAGAGGTCACCAGTGATGGGGCTGATGAATTTGTGATGTTCCACTAGTTTTAAAATACAACCTTTAATCCAGCTGTGTGTGGGTCAAGTGCACAGTGTGCAGCTGAGCAAGCAGCTAATGGTCCAGAAGAATGCAAACCCTGCATGCTCACTCAACAGCCACAGAACACTTCCCAATATCATGGAACAATCCTATATGAATCCATATCTATTCCTCTCTCCAGGCAACTTCCTCTTTATAAGGATCTTCTCCTTCAGCTCTCATGTCTCACATAATGTGCAACTAGGGGGTGGTAAAAGTTACCAAGGCACATGAGCTATTGGTTTCAGTCAATGCATAGGGGATGCATCTTGGCTCTGGTTGCTCTGTAAAAGCTATGCTGGTAGAAAATCTAAATTTTATTTGTTCGGGTCTGGGGAGCAAGAAAGGCTGAAAAACGCAAAGGTCTCGAGTATTTCTGGTACTGTTTCCTAGTCAGTCTGAAAATTTAAAACTAGAAAGTTAGAGCAGGCCAGCGGAGGGGAAACATGCTTTTGGGTCTCACATATTCCTGTTCTTCACCTGCAGCTGACCACTTGTAACTGGTTGCTAACCTGCAGGTGGCATAGTGGACAGAAGGTACCTGCTCTACCCAGTGTCCAGAGACCCTGTGCCTGGAGAAGGTTTCTTCACAGCAACGGGAGGAAAAAAAAATCGAAAGCCTCTTAAACAATAACTCAGTTCTTATTTATTAATCAGGCATCTCGGAGCAGGAATATGTAGAAACAAAATAAATTAAGAAGTCGTTGTCTTACCACCTTTTTTTTCATCTTTTTTAAGACTCCACGTACTACATGGATCTTGCAATGGCCTGGCCAAGTGGTCATTGCTGGCTGCCAGATTTTCTGGACAAAGGAAGTGTCTGAAGCTCTGGAAGCTGGAGATTTGTCCAGCAGGCTTTTCCCACAACTGAGTACTCAGGTATGAAAATGAATGTAAGGGTGAGATTTTGCCAGAGAGAGAGACTTTTCAATCATCGGGCCTTAGGTAACTTACAAATACAGCCAGGACAATACTGTAGGAGAAACAGAGACACAGTCATACATAGCACAGCTCAAAAACATGTAAAAAAACCAGGTTCTTATCTCCTGGATAAGGATATTTGTCATCATAAACCTCAAATAATGTACAGGGCTGGTAATATGATCATCACCTGAAGACAGGAACAAGGTGAAAGATAACTTCTCCGGGGTCACCCAGGAAGTCGGAGGTGGAGGAGAACTGAAGGGATGGACAGTGGAAATCAAAGTGAAAATGCATTCTTCATATCTGTTCCATGCATCTAAACACACCTAATACCTGGGAGATATTAGCTCTGTGCCTCATGGTGGCTCTAACTCTTTCTTTTCACCTGAACATGGTAATGTAGGAAAAAGTCAGCCCTGACGCAGCCCTGAGCAGTATTTGCTTTCTGAGCAATTGTTTGTGTCTCTGACAAAAGAATAGACAGAAGTTGCATGGACGCAGCCTATGATCTGGACTTAGCATGCCATGAGTTTGATTACATTGTGTTAGTACAGGCTGGGTCTTTGGGATATGAATTACTTCAGAGTACTTTCTTTTCCTTACTCAGCTGGGCGATTTGGTTGCCCTGGTCCGTGGAAAATTATCTAAGATGCAGCGAGCAGTGTTGTCAGCTCTTATTGTGATTGAGGTCCACGCCAAGGATGTTGCAGCAAAATTGATTGAGGAGAATGTGACAAACGTGAATGATTTTGAGTGGATTTCCCAGCTCAGGTAGAGATCACAGCTGTTGAACCTCACCTGGCCTCCCTGGCCAGCCTTATTTCTCCTTACCCATCTGCCATGTCCATGACAAGTGGAAACAGAGTTGGCATATTCTGTAAGCAGTGTTCCTTAGTCGCCTCTAACATCCCTGTGAGGAGTGGGATTGAAGCCTGCTAAGGATGCCGGTTCTAAGGCATCTGAGACAGAGCTAGTTTTGATGGCATCCACTTTGGCAACATCGACTAAGCCGTACCATGGCGTTTCACAGCCTCACTGTGAAAGGGCATGCCTCCTGCCAAAGAAGGAGTGTGATGCTTGATATAACACCTAATTTCAGGTCCTGTGAGAACTCCTGTCCACCCTGTCATGTTATCTTATCCTTTCTTCTCTCAAGAGGGAAATCCCATGACATGCAGATCTCCAAACCTGCATGCTGCAGTCTTACAAGCTACTGTATTGTCTGCCAGCCAGTGTTTATCCTTCTGATGTCATGTCCACTCATCATTAGATACTACTGGATGAGGGGGGACCTGTACATCAGAGCTGTCAATGCTGAATTTATCTATGGCTATGAATATCTGGGGAACAGTGGCCGTCTGGTTATCACGCCCCTCACTGACAGGTAAGGAGATTGTTTTCTGGGTAATAAGTGTTTTTTGGTTTTGTTTTTCTTCTGGATGAACAAGCCTCATTGGGGATTAAACCAAGGATCTGACCACGCTGGTCTTATTGCTTAATGTATGTAAATAGAACCATTTGTAGAGTAAACGACCACCTGAGCTGCAGGCATAGGAACACCCTGGCATTAGTTCTACTGTATTCCTACTGATCAGTGCTCAGACTGATTGCTTTCACTCTCCTAATTCTTAATGTAGTATTCTGACTCATATAAAATGCCCGCCTGATGGCTAAGGAGCTCTTCTACAAACCAGTAGATGGGGTATCTAATACTTTAGAACATATAGCAGCAATAATAGTTTTACCCTTTTGTGCCTGTCCTTTTTCTGGAGAGTGAATTTGTAGCCAGTGGCAGAAGGATTTGTCTGTGCAGGGCCCATGAATACTAATCAAGGCCACATAACTAACTCTTTTGCAGAGTGCTACATATCTAAGTGGTTCTGCAGGATAGTAAAAGATGGATTCCTACCTGTCTTCAGCTGGATAGATCATATGTCTCCCTTACTGAAATCAGTAGCAGAAATGCTTTTCATCATCTGGTCTCTTCTTTGTTGTAGGTGTTACCTGACACTTACAGGAGCTCTGCACCTTAAATTTGGAGGGGCACCTGCAGGACCCGCAGGAACAGGCAAAACAGAAACAACAAAAGACCTGGGGAAGGCACTAGCAATCCAAACTGTAGTGTTCAACTGCTCCGACCAGCTTGACTTTATGGCAATGGGAAAGTTTTTCAAGGGACTAGCCAGGTACAATGAAATGCTGCGTGTCATTATCCAGGAGAGGGTAGGATACAGGGATGCTGGCCACTGGGAATTGGTGGGTATTTTTCATAGCATCCCAGAAGAACAAGCAAAGCCTTAGTGAGGGGGCTGCTGTGTTCGAGAATGAGCAAAGTTGACGAAATTCCTGCCAGAAGGGAGGGACAGTTGAGCCAATGAAGAGGAAAAAAAAATAAAAAGAGGCTAAAAAGAGATCCTCTTCATTTAAGGCAAAATTAAAATGCTTTGCACCGATCCACTGTTAGACACCTGTGCAAATGTTTGCAGCTCTGGCCTTTGTTTTAGTATCATACACATTGGACTGAGCTTCAGCCCACAAGCTGCTTAATCTTAAGAAGAAGAGAATCTACTGAGTGTATCCAAAATTGAGCAGCGAAGAAAGACTGCTCTAAGCCCTGAGGGATCCTCTCAGAGAAGCTTCTCTCTTCTCTACATTTCAGACAGACCTGGTCCAATTAGTCTGTTGCACACTGGTGAATCTAAATTAGTTACTCCAGCAAAAGCTAAAACTCTTTTCTCAGATGTTTTCTTTGTAAGTAGTTTAACTTCTTAAACCATGCCTTGTGGGAGGATCACCTTTTTTGTGCTTCCAGCTTTATGCATAGTCTTCCAAGCTCTGAAAAATGGACTTAAGAGATATGTAATTTGTATCTGCTACACTTACAGCTCAGGTAGAGAACAGAAATTCAGCATGACATCTCTTTTAAACCCAAATCTGTAACATGCAGAACTTGTCCCAGGCTGTAGGACCATGCACCTTCCCACTCATCCCATGGCCTGGGTTGCAGAGTTGGGGTCAGGGACTACAGCTGCTTCCACTGTACCAGTACGCTGTGGCTGTGCGATGTTAGGGACATTTTAGGTTCACTTCTCATCTCTCTGCTGCCTCCCCAGTATGTGGATGTGTAATTTCTAGATTTAGCTGAACTTTAACTGCAAGTTTGCTCATGTGTGATGCTCCTGACTCCCCTCATTTTTCCTCCCTTGGCCAGCTCTGGCGCGTGGGCTTGCTTTGATGAGTTCAACCGCATTGATATTGAGGTGCTGTCAGTGGTGGCTCAGCAGATCACAACCATTCAAAAAGCACAGCAGCAGAGGGTACGTAATCAACATGTGGATGCAAAGGCAGACTAAAAACGTCTCCACTTGAGCTAGTCTAGGCAGGTCCTTGTCTTTGCCTGCATCTTCACGGAGGACCAGCTTCACTGCTCAGGGGCAACTCAGACATACTTGAGCTTGGAGAGGCATGAGCAATGCTGTAGCTGTGGTGCATCATATCAGGCCATTACACAGTCAGCATCCTGGGTGAGTTCACCCTAATCTGTGCTGCCATAGTTGCCCACGCTCTCACAGGCTGAAGTACGTCTCAGCTTGAGCTGCAGTGCCAGCAGACTTTGGTGTGGGAGACACTCCGATACAAATCCACTGAGCTGATACAAATAGGAGCTGTGATAAAGGCAGCCAGTGTTCTGTCATGAGTTGCTCAGCACCACGTTTGTCTAAATGTGTTATCCAAGCTTTAGTGGATTTGCGAAACCCAATATGTGCAGAAAAATGCATGCTCATGTGCACACAGAGTTGCAGTGTCAAGTGAATTGTTGGCTTTACATGAAGACTTAGCTGTCAGCCAGTCTAGCAGCCAGCCTGTATTTTTTTCTTCTCTGGAGCCTCGGAGGGGTTAAGACCTGAATCTCCCTGACTTTGGCTTAGGAATTAGAAACTTGCTCTCCACGAATTCTTCTGCGTTACTTTATCCCCCATCTGAAATTACTACCTACGCAGCTTTAAAAAAGATTTAGATTTCTCTTTGCCCTCTCTGCTACGAATTAATTCAGAGCGAAACTGTACTGCAGAATAAATGGAAAGATTTTTGTTTTCAGCTGTAGGGATAGAAGTCTGTTCAAGAGCCAAAAAGAAATTATATCCTATCAGTAAATCTTCCACGAGCCCGGTTTCTTAAACAGGGAAAAATATTGCTGGCAATACTGGATTCCTGCAGTGGGACCAGGTTGAGTCGCTGCAGTTGTGGGCAGCTGTGTGTGTCCATGCTGCATAATTTAACTGAAAGCCATTGTTTTCCTCTTGGAAGATTCTGCTACATTATTTAATTTGCAGGTCAGGCTCTGTTCTTTGAGGATTATTTTTTTAATTTGCTAGGTGGATCACTTCATGTTTGAAGGCACAGAGATCCCACTGGTCCCATCCTGTGCAGTCTTCATCACAATGAACCCAGGGTATGCTGGGCGTACTGAACTGCCCGATAACCTGAAGGTAAGGAACATAGACAGAAAGAAGTGGGGCGGTACATGTGCTATATGCTATCCAGACCACCAGTGTGTCCAGGAGAAGGGTTAGGATGTGATGCTTTTGGAAAGTTTCTGGGATCATTTTGAGATTTGGATCACATCTGTAAGCAAATGGTGCTCCTCAAATTGCAGTCTGCAGGGATGCTACCCTGACAGGTGCCAGGCACACTCATGCTGTGTCCTCTAAACAGTCTGGGACAGATACTCTGCCTTTTCAGTTTGTTGGAAAAAGCAAGAAACAACAGTGTTTTGATCTCGTGTTGGAACTGTATGTTTCAGGCTCTCTTTCGTCCTGTGGCTATGATGGTCCCAGATTACTCCATGATTGCTGAGGTCTCACTCTATTCCTTTGGGTTTAATGAAGCCAAAGTCCTTGCAAAGAAGATCACCACAACATTCAAACTATTGTCAGAGCAGCTCAGCACCCAGGTAGGTGCCTTAATGTCCATGGATGTTTTTTTAAAATGTGAGGCTTTCTCAGTTTAGGCATGAAGGACCTGGATGGTTCTCTTGGTGCCTTGTGATAGCCTGTCGCAAAAAGATCACATACTGGTTCTTCGTCTACCTCCCTCCTTTCTAATTCTCATTTCTCCCCCTGTGGCTGGACTTGCATTCACCTTCAGTCCTAGTTAGGATTACAGTGGCAGGACAGTTGAGCCAAGCAGGCCTGCCTACTTGTCCCTCCATCTAGGATTTTTCATCATCCGGTTATTCTCGTCTTCCTCACCCGTAGTTTATACAGCTGAGGACTAATTAGTTGTTTGAAGGATCCTGAGAGCAGATTTGGGTGAAGGAGAGCAGTTGTTCTGAAGGCATAACTCTCATTTTGTTTTTTTGCTTGCTAACTCAGTGCATGCATAGGTTCACTATTTTTTACGTGGTGCTCCTGATCCGATAACACTGTTTCCGCTGTGCATTTTCCAGGATCACTATGACTTTGGGATGAGAGCTGTGAAGACTGTCATCTCAACAGCTGGCAACCTCAAAAGAGAGAATCCTACTATGAATGAGGTAAATGTGCTTATACTTCACATTGTCATAGACTTAATGTGGCCTTGTCTGCTGCCACAGAAGAGAGGCAGGATCTCTGAAGTTCTGAGTTCTTAAATCTTTGCAGGAGCTGATCTGCCTTCGAGCTATCAGGGATGCCAACATACCCAAATTCCTGCAGGATGACCTCAAGCTCTTCAGTGGTATTGTCTCAGATTTATTTCCCAAGATCAGAGAAAAGCCTGTTGATTATGGCATCCTGGAAGAAGCCATTCGCAAATCCTGCATCAAAGAGAATCTGAAGGATGTTGATGGTGAGGAGAAGGGCTCTCCACAAGCTCCCTCTGGGCCTGGGGTTTTAGTCCAGTGCTCTGTCCTAGGAAAGAGACAGCAGATCCCAGGCCCACTCCACATCATCTTCCTCTACAGGTTTTGTGACTAAGTGCATCCAGCTCTATGAAACCACTGTGGTTCGTCATGGCCTTATGCTAGTGGGGCCCACAGGCTCTGGGAAGACAAAGGTATGGTTGAGACACTGCGCTGGCCACAGCAAACCATCATCTACCTCGTGATGCAGAGGTTTAAGCATCACAGAAGACTCTCACTCCGGCATTTCCAGTTTCTCTCAGATAGAAGTCAGGGGACCAAGATGTTGCCTTTTAGTATTGGTTTATAGCCATGGGGAAATATATTAGTAGCTCACTCTGATCTCCCAGCTCAAAAGAGTGAGGCTTATTAGCTCTGCTTCAGATTTCTAAGGCTGAGACATACTTTGACATCTTGAGATGCTTCAGGCTGCTTGTATGGGAGATCTAACTTCCTCCTCCCCTGCATCTAGAATGCTTTATTTCTGTGAATACAGCCAGACGTCTCCTCACTATGATATTGTCTGTCACTGTCTCCTCTCTCACTGCCTGTTGAATGCAGTTGCTGTGAGAGCAAGTGGCCTTGTCGTTATGAAGCCATGGCAGTTAACTCTGTTACTCTCCTGCTTTTGCAGAGTTACGAAGTCCTGGCAGCTGCAATGACATCACTGAAAGGTCAGCCTGCAGCCAGTGGTGGGAATTACGAAGCAGTCAGCTACTGTGTAGTGAATCCCAAATCCATCACAATGGGCCAGCTTTATGGAGAGTTCAACTTGCTAACGCATGAGTGGTAAATTACAAAACCTGCTTTCCTTCCTTCCAGACGGGAAACGTTTTTCTTCTGGTCTTGAGCATCTTCTGTTCAAGGCTGAGAACTATTTAGGGTAGTGGCATAAAACCAGAAGCAATCAAGTTCTTATCCTCACCAAGCTACAATAGCCAGTCACGGCGATTTAAGCTCACATCTTTTATTGTGCACTTGGCCTGTCTGCCAGCACATGCCCAGACAGTTACTGCAGCTCAGCTGGCAGCATTCACTGCGTAACAAGGAATAATTCAATTGCTTTGGAGCACATGCCTCTGCTCTAAGATACAGCAGCTTCAAAACATTTGCTTTTCTTCTGAAGAAAAGTGACCTCTGTGCTGCATACTTGAATTGTTCTGTATAAATACACTGGTGGCCTTGAATGATGAGGGATGACTTTCAGACATAAAGGGGCATTTCATTCCTGTTACCAGGGCTCCTGCTTGCTTACATGGTTTGGAAGCGAGAACCAATAGCCTGTTTGCCCTCTTGACAGCCAGATCCTACTGCTGATGTTTCCATATGTGACCTGCGGTTGATTTTGCAGCTTACTTTATCCAGAAGCTAGGGTGTGAAAAGTAGTGTGAATCTCCCTTTGACCCTGTCACCCACCACTTGGTCTTTAGCTTTGCCCCAAGCGTGTTCTGTAAAACAAAGGAAATTAAAGAAATATGAAACTAACTGCTTCTAGAAAAAGTGCAAGCAAGCAAACGTATTGATACTGAGACACAGAGCTTCCCAACCTAGGCTCTGGTGCATCTTTACTGAAGGACATTTCCTAGGATATTCCAGTTAAGCTCAACAGTTTATTTATGATGTGACTCTACCCAAGGGCAGCACACACACACGTCAACATGACAAAAAGAAAAATACAGCAGCCATGTAAAATGTATTTACAGACAAATCCATCTGTTTTAATCAGCTGAGTTTTAGAACAGACTGTTTTCCCTTGATCTCAGTAACAATAGCCTGGAATTCACTAGCACTATAAAAATAACAAATTATTATTTAATAATGGAAGTAGAGTTCAGGGCCTGAATGGAAATTTCACTCCAAGTTTCTGTGTACAGATTAAGTTCTTGCTGTCAACAGCCAACATTCCTTGTGTGTTTTCTCTCCTGTTCACCAGCTCCAGCACCACCTGGGTTCACAGGCAGCTGGGGATAGGGAACTTCAGTTATAAAGAGGGTTGGGTCATGTTCTTTAGCCTGGATTCATCCTCCTAACCTATAGTTACCCAGCTGAAGCACCTGAATTAGCAGAATAGCTGTCCAGAGTCTCTCTTTACACTTGGCGGAGAGAAAGAGGCACCTCCAGAGAGCAGATAACCCACCTATGACCTGAACTGGATACTGGCAAGGCCTCTTTGCTTTTCACTGAGGACAGAGGTGTTGGCAATTTGTAGTTAGGTGACATGAAGTCCAGATCTTAATGCCCAAAGAAATTGTCTCATGGTGCCACTCAGGCTGAGATGTATATCTCAGTTAAAGAAAGAATGAGATGGACCTTGATGCAGTTCATCAACAAGAGAGGCACACAAATGCTTGGGCACATGAACCAGGGTAAGATTCTGGCTCTTTTGCCTTATATGGTGGAAGCTTTGCCATTGATTTCAGCAAAACCAGAATGGGCCAAGCTCTACCTTCCTTCCTGCTTTCAGGACAGATGGGATCCTTTCCTCACTCATCCGGCGGGGAGCTGCGGCCACTGACACCAGCAAGAGATGGTACATTTTTGATGGGCCAGTTGATGCTTTGTGGATTGAGAACATGAACACGGTGCTGGATGACAATAAGAGGCTGTGTCTCAGCTCAGGAGAAATCATCAAGCTGACAGAGGTAACTCATCCCTCCCACTTATGCTGCCTATTGTCTGTTTTCCTTCCTCCCTCTTGGAATAGGCTTGCTTTTTACTTTCCACTTGATGTCTGTGATGAACTTGTATGGAAATTGGTGTCTCAGTAACAGCCGTGTGTTGGCCAGACCTCTGCTGTGCTGCACAAAAACAATACAGAGAGGCTTCCTCCAACAAAGTGAAAGATTTCAGCTTCACCAAATTATGCTGAAAGACATATCAGAAGTGAACAAGTCCTTATCCTCCTTTCTCTCTTTTTGCAATTTCCAGAGCATGACCATGATGTTTGAAGTCCAGGATCTGGCTGTTGCTTCCCCTGCCACAGTCTCCCGCTGTGGCATGGTTTACCTGGAACCCAGCATCTTGGGGCTAGAGCCTTTCATTGAGTGCTGGCTGCAAAGAATCCCAGTCATCGTGCAGCCCTTCTCAGAGCAGCTAGCATCTCTCTTCAGGAGATTCCTCAAGGTGAGCTACCGTGCCATTCCAGCCCTTCCACGGCTTGGAGCTTGTTAGCTCAGCTGTCAGCCAGCCCAGACTCGTCAAGGCTTGGATTTAAATGCCATTGTGGGAATACTTCAGGCTACCAGTATACAAACTCCTCTGTGAATTTCCTGAGTTTAATATAGGTTATTCACTGATCCCTACAGCTGTGTCTTAGTCTTATTGGTCGTTATAGTTAGGTTTATTTCCTTTTAGAATTATCTTCTGGACAAAATCATCCCTGGTGCAGCTCCATTGCTTACAGTGGAGTTACTCCAGGGAGAAAGTTGTAAGAAGTCTTGTTACTTCTGCTCTTCTCCCGAGCCAGTTTTAAGGAGTAACCCAGAGCTGCAAGGGAAAGGTCTGAAGGGAGCAAACCATTTAACAGAAGTGATGGCAAAAGATTCACATCACTGTCGCACAGAACCAAAAGGCAGACCCAGAGGTTTCTTGTGGCTAAGACTGTACCAAGTGTTTTGACTTGCTTTTCTCCAGTCAAAATGATGGTACTGGGGACACAGTGGGAAATGGCAGCATTCTCAGTCATACTGTCCCTGCTAAATGTAGCCTGCAGGGAGGCAAGGAGAAACCAGAACCCTAGCAGGTAAGAGCAAACTCAAGTGTGCTGAATGGTGATACTGAGCTGTTCCTGCCTCTCCTTACAGGAGGCCATAGGTTTTGTCCGGAGGTTTGTGAAGGAGATAGTTGCCTCAACAGACAGTAACCTCACAAGGAGCCTCCTCGTGCTCTTGGAATGTTTGTTTCAGCCTTTCATTCCTATTGAGGTAGGATTTTGCTGCTGTCACTTTTATGCGCCTATAACTCTTAAGGGCACTAAGTAATGCAGAGGGTTAGTCACAGGAGAACAAAGCGTTGGTGCAGAAAGGTCAAACTGTAGCTCATCTACATGGCAGAAGGCAATGCAACATCCTGCAAAGCACGGGTAAACCGGAAGAATTATGCTTTGCCCACTGAAAGAGCAAAAGATATACTCCATGCCTACCAGGCTGGAAGAAAGAGGTTCACTTTTATTTATAGCAGAGGGAACTGGAGAATGAGTGGAAAGTGGAGGTCAGAGCTAGACAGCGATGCACTTCAGACTGCCGGTCCATTGAAGAATTGGTATTGAGGAAGGCTGGACAATTTTCAAATTAAAAACCAAAGACTAACTTCTTCTCCCAGCTCCTGTTGGGTGACATTAGTTCAGCAAGGGAAGTCTCTCAAGTACACCAATGAAACAGCAAGTTTTAATCTGCAGAAGATATTAACAAGACCTGTGAAAAACTGGCTGGAAAAAGCTACGTAGAAGCTAAAAAGAATTATGAGCACATTAAGAGGAGTCTGTTTTTGGTGTACCATAACTATGCCTGAGAATTTACTTCTGCTCTTCTCTGATTGTCAGGGAATTAGGATGATTCCCCAGGAAAAGACAGCTCGTGTTGGAGAGCTGATTGAGCCTTGGTTTATATTTGCCTTGATCTGGAGTGTGGGCGCTACTGGAGATTCCCAAGGCCGCATGGCCTTCAGCTTGTGGCTGAGGGAGAAGATGGCAAAGGAAAAGGTAAGTAATGGAAAAGCAGTTCCTCTCTCATTATAGAGGAACTGGTAATGAGGACTGGGGGTCAGAGCTTCTTGAATGCCTGGAGGCTTTGGATAGGCTTCCTCTTGGGATCTGATATACCACATCTGCCTCAAACTTCAAGGGACCCCTGGAGCTGAAAGATCTCGGGCAGAGACCTAACTGCTCTGGCTTGAGCAGCACCTGCTTAGTAAAATCCTCCTTGCAGTAGTGCAGATCCTCCTGTGAATTCAGCTGAGTGGCAGCCAGGTTCACCACAGCTTTGTTCTCACAGATCCAGTTACTTTTCCCAGAAGAAGGACTGGTTTATGACTATAAACTGTATGATGCTGGGCTTAGCAGTGATGAAGATGATATGGATGAGGAGATCATTAGGAAGGTAAAATACTTCGCTTCCAACTCCAAGCTGGGAAATCTGGGGGGAGGAACTGGGAAGCAACACAGTCCTGCAGGATTTGGTAGGATCTTCTCATCAAAGGCAAAAAATAAAGGCCTATAGGAATCAAGTGAGAATGTTTAAAGTGAAACCAAGCTTTTCATGAAAGGAAGAAGGCAGTTTCTTTCTTGCCATCAGGGTTGGGAAGCAGATCTTTCAGATCAGAGCCAAGGGCTGGTCAGTTCAGACCTGAGTACCTCTGCCAGTGCATAGAAAAGTGAGAGGGCTCTACAAGTGTGGCCGCTGCAGGAGGACAGGGAGAAGCTCAGATGGAGAGGTCTGTCTGTGTTAGAGAGCAGTGCACAACAGCAGAAGAGCTATGTGCTGCACGGTCTGGAGGAGGAGTGAGGCAGACAAATAAGCCATCTTTTTCACAGAAGACAGCAGAGCAGTAAGGCATGCAAGGCCCATCTGACTGACAGTCAGCAGCCCCTGGGCTCAAAGGAAAAAAAAAAAAAAAGGAGAAAAAAGGCTTCCCCTTCTTGCAGAGCAAAATAGGGAGCCCTATGTGAGCATTAGATGCTTAGCAGAAGCTGCCAGCATCATTCTGTGGGAAGGCCAAATGGGGCAGCCAGGAATGCACATTTTCCCAGTGTTCCCCAGCACAGCCCTGACAAAACCTCTGTCTCACTTGCGTAGTGCTCTCTGAGAGGTTAGTCTGTGACTTGATCCTAGCACAAGTCATCCCTGTCTTGTACAAAACCTCCACGTTCCTCTGAGTGCAACACAGGTGATGGCACCAAACATGAAGACAGCATCCCAGCTAAGCCCCCTCTGCCAGGGGGGCACTTACAGGATGGGTCAGCTTAGGACAGAATTCCTGTTCTTGCAGATACCACAAGTGTTCCATCCCCCTTTGATCCCAGTTTTCAAAACAGAGGGCAAGTATGTTGCTGCTGTGGCAAAGTTCTAACTCTTGGGCTACCTCCCTCCCGAAGGAAATGAGTCAGGCACTCGCAAGCATTGCCACACAGGAAGGTATAGGTGGCAAGACTAGATAGAGGGGCTGGGAACCTGAATTCCTTGTCAAAATCTGAACTACTACACAAGGAGCGGTACTGGGGAAAACACAGCAGAAATACTATTTTCCTATTCCCATAGGGCACAGATGCAACTGCCCTCTCTAAACACACTTGTACTTTTTAGGTGTGCTGGGAAAAGTGGCTGGACTCTACACCAAAGTTCACCATGGTTCCTGATACCAACTTCTGTGACATTATTGTGCCCACGATGAACACTGTCCGAATGGCCCATCTGCTGGAGCTGTTGCTCACCAACCGTAAGCCAGTACGTGCCCAGCCTTGTCTTTGATATTTTTTTTTGATTCAACCTTTTTCTCTTTAACAGGGGCACTTTTCCTCTCCCAATGTAGTCAGAACCTAACAGCTACCTGATACCTTTAGATTATTTCCTACTCTGATGGACTTGTATTTCTCTGCTCAAAAGCTATGCCTAAGCAACAAGAGTTCTCCATTCAGTCCCCGGGGGCCATGCTGGTGCTGGAAAGGAGTATCAGCTCTCAGTTGTTCAATCAAAATGCAGCGATTTCTAGATGACCTCCCCACCACAATGATAGCCCATCACCATTCCTCTTCACCTGTTTCCTGTGGTTCCATTTTGTACTTCTTTAGTTAGATTCCTTCCACGCGAAGAGATCCGTTACCTTGAACAGCTGCCCCTACTGCAGAAGCCAGCCTTCTGTCCTCTCCCAGCCCCTGAATGCCTAAGCAAGCAGTAACCTGCATTTCCTCCAGCAAATGTCAGAGAGCTGGGAAACACAGCCTCTATGTCTATGGTTCTGCTGCATTGCTGATTCTACTTCTAGGTTCTCTGCATCGGTCCCACTGGCACAGGGAAGACTCTCACTATTACAGACAAGCTTTTGAAGAACTTGCCTCTCAGATACATCACCCACTTCCTGATATTTTCGGCACGCACCTCTGCCAACGAAACCCAGGATATCATTGACAGCAAACTGGATAAGAGGCAAGTTTCCTTTCTGTGTTTGCAAAGACAGTATCCCTGAGCTCAATGTTTCTATCAACTTGGCCATTTATTTTTATCCCAAGACCTGAAGGGGCCCCAAGCACATACAGCTGTGGATAAAAAAAAATAGGACACACAGCAAATCTGAGCTGGGATTGTGAGAGCCTGTAATAACTTGATACGATGGCAAGAAACTGAGAAAGATTAGTGAGGGTCTGCAAAAGTTGCTCCAATTCCAGTTATTCCAGAAATACTACATTTCACAGCACAGGTGTTTGCAGACCCTGGTGTGGGATCTTTATAGAAACTGATGAGGGGAGAAAACGTGGCGGCTAACCCCCCATCCTACTCCCCGTGGTTAGAAGCTTCCCTTTTCCCTCCCTAATCAGCCACTGGTTTGAAGTGTCCGACAGACTTGTGAGCTCAAGCTTTGCTTTTATTTGCACCCATTTATTCATTGACACTGTGCACAAGTAGACAAAATTTCATTTGTCTTTGGAAAGAAGCCAGTGCCTCAGTCATTGCTGTGGATCTTTTCTGTACAAAGGCCCATATAAAGGGGTATATGGAGTGTAAGTATAAGCATATCTGAAACTGCTGACCCAGGAAGCCTCTTTTGGGTCAAGTTAGGAGTACCTTTACAATAGGAGCAGTCCTGTGTCCTTACCTGGCTTCTGTCCTTACAGGCGGAAGGGTGTGTTCGGACCTCCGGTTGGGCGGTACTTCGTATTTTTTATTGATGACTTGAACATGCCCATGCTGGAGAAATACGGTGCTCAGCCACCCATCGAGCTGCTGCGGCAGTGGATGGACCACCGGGGCTGGTACGACAGGAAACAGATCGGTATGACCTGGTACTCTTGTCAAAAGTTGGCCTGTTGATAGATACGCGTACCTGCTGTAGATATTTGTGGCAAGAGTTTTTAGCTACAACTTAATATTCGTTCCTGATTTTGCACTCTTCAAGGTACTTTTAAGAAGCTGGTAGATATTAATTTTGTCTGTGCCATGGGACCTCCTGGAGGGGGAAGGAATGCAATCACTCCACGCCTCACTCGCCATTTCAACTACCTCTCCTTCACTGAGTTGGAGGAGAGCAGCAAGAAGACTATCTTTTCCACCATCCTTGGCAGCTGGATGGGTAAGCTCTGCAGACAACCATCACCTTCTCCTCATGTTACAAGGCAACCCAATGATAATGGAGGTTGGAAGGGGGAAAATTAATATTGGTGATCTGATCAAAGTGTCAGAAGCTGGAACTTGCATCAGTTGCTTAAAGATGCTTTTGGGAAAGTGTTGTTTGAATCTTAGCTAACAGGGAGTTCGTATCCTGTTTAGTCTCAGGACCAAACTCTGCTGGTGCAAAACAGCAAACTTCAACTTTGGCTCTCACAGTTTCATAAGGTATCCTATAGCCTAGGCCTTTCGAAGAGGGTTTGGTTTGTGATGGATGATGAAGGTATCCTTCACCTCAGCAGGTAAAGAGGTAACTCTAGCTGGACTGCTAGGAGAAAGAAGTTACAGAGATCCATTGCATAAGTAAGAGCAGAGAGAGGAGAGAGAGAGACTGTGAATGGAACGAGCTGGTGGGCACAGCGTGTCATAGCTTACCTGTGCTTGCAGCAGACAGACACTTTCCCAGACAACAGCCTTCTGTGGAAGCAGAGCCTTCTGTTACTCTCCATCTGCTGCAGCCTGCGGACAGCTGAGCAGGGAGGATCCAAGCATGGTGCTACAGCCACCCAGAAAACAGGGTTTGCTTGGAGTGAAATGAGACCTCTTATATTTGACAGGGTGGGAATTTAGGATCATCTTTGCAAATGTGCCCTCATCTGCAAACCTGCCAGTAGGAAGGAGTGAGAATAGCAAGTTATGAGAGAAGCAAAGCAGAACTTTCTGAGTGCTTGCAATATTCACAAGCATCAGTACCTGACTGTGAGCTCAGGGGCACACGGAAGCATCTAGCTGTGATTTAAAAAGAAATTAAAGAATTTTGGAAATAATGCAAAAAAGTGCAAAAGGTGTCACAGGGCTCTGCTTCCCCAGGAGTGTTTGTGATGAACTTAATTGGGAGTAAAAAAAAACACAAGTATTTTATGCTCTAAAACTGGCAGCTGTGTTTAAATCTTGCCAAACTATTGCATGAGAAATTTTCCTTCAGTGGCTTTGCATTTGCTGAGCTTCTTCAATTGCAAGGCAATTTAGCTAAGGAGAGCACTCCCACCTTCTAGCTTATAAGTAGCTGAGACTCCGCTGCAGGAGTACAAGGAGGTAGAAGGAAAACCTGTCTGGAGTATTCCAAGTAGACACCAATTACCCCTCTGTCAGCATCTCCTCTCTCCCTGGGGTGCATGAACTCTTAACACCGCAGAATTGTTGTGACACATTCTTCCCTCCCCAAATCCAATTCCCTTTGGTTGGGAAACTCATTGGCAAACTGTCCACTGCAGTGAGCGGGTGCTTGGTCAGGTCACCACACAGTCTCTGCATAAGAAAGCAGAAGAAAAGTATGTTCCTGTCCAAATCCTAGCAACGCCTTTGCCACTTGGTGCCACCTGTCTGCACTGCTAGGACCTTCTCATCCCAGAGTCATCACCTTGGCATCCTCTCCACCTTCCTCTGTCTCTGCAGCGGGAGCGCCTGCAGTCAAAGACTTGAACGAGCCTTTGGTTGATGCCACTATTGGCATGTATTTGACCATCACGTCCCAGTTGCTGCCCACGCCAGCGAAGTCGCATTACACTTTCAACCTGAGAGACCTCTCCAAGGTGTTCCAGGGCATGCTCATGGCTGAGCCCAGCCAGATCGAGGTGAGTCTTCCCATCAGCACAGCCGTGCCACCCAGGGAACACCAGAAAGGTTCCAGTTCAGGCCTCATTGACAGGCCTGCAAACAGGCCTCAGTGTCTTGTTGAAGCTGCATTTTGGTACCGTGCAGTGAATGTGGCGACCTTTTCTTTGGCTATATTGCCTAGTGCCAGTAGTAAACAGACCCCCCCGCCACCCCAACCCTTCCTTGGCGTGGAAGCAGGTGGAGTGACCACAGGGAGTCAGTACGACACAGCCCAGCATTTCAGGGCTGAGTGGAGCTACAGGGGACCAGAAAGGGGACCACACAGGGGCAGAGGTGTTGTCCTGTTACCAGCTTGTCTCTGTGGAAGGAGGTCCTCACCTGAGGACCTTGCTCTTTCTCCAGCCTAACCAGTAGAGTTTGACTTACCGCGGGAAGTACTTGGGACCCTGGTTCTGTGCTACACGTGAATAAAAGGATCTTTCCAAAAAACACAAGAACTTCTGAAAACAGTAAAAATTAAACAGGGGGAAAGATAAGGACAAGCAATATGGAATTTAAATCTCTCAGAGAAAGCCTGACATGTGGACAAATAAAGGGGGGATTAGCTGATGCTGTAATGAGCTCTCTGCAAAGCAGCTGTTTTGACAAGAGTTGTTTCTGAGAGGAGAAGGGAACGCAGCTTCCTCAGCCCAATTCTTTCTCCACTCCAGCTGCCTTCTAGCAGTATTGGAGCTGGCCGCATGCCGGGCAGGAGCCAGCTTAGCTGATAGCCAGGCTCTCAGTACTTTCCTGCTTTTCTCATGGGGGTGTTTTGCTGGGTTTCCTGCCAGAACAAACTGCACCTGCTGAGACTGTGGTACCATGAGAGCTGCCGGGTCTTCTGTGATCGCCTGGTCAGCAAGGAGGAGCGGACCTGGTTTGACACCCTGATGAAGAGTATGATGGAGCAGTTAGGCACCACTTTTGAGGAGGTCATCCCCTTCCAGCCAGTTCTGTTTGGGGACTTCATGGAGCCAGGTGCCAGTATCAAACTGTACAAGGCAATTGACAGCCAGGAAAAGGTAAGGACCCTGGGAATCATAATGCTGTGAACTATGTTCACATCTTCCAAGTCTCCTGCAAACAAAACAAAACAGTTAATTGTAACCATGAGGCTGCTTGAACTGAAGGTGTCTGGAAACCTCCCAGGGCTCTCCTGTGAAGTCCTACCCCAGATATGGATAGTGGCTGCATTTGGTGCAATGGGAAGTTGAGGTGGAACAAGCTGTCTCTGTATTGCCATCCTGGGGGCAGCCTGCTATGCCAAATCTCCCAAATGAGCTGCACTTGGGACTGAAAAGTGAAATTTGCTGGAAAGAAATGGCACATTACCCCCAAACAATACTACTTTTGCCATTAAAGGCTTCACAATTGACCTTTACAAGTAATTAATGTTACTGCCAGATTCTCTGTTGGAGAAGATACTACGAGTACTTTGGTAGTGATAATTAAGCAAAGGCAATGAGCATTGTGTTTTACACTCATCAGAAACAGAGGATTATCCTGTTCTCTCTCCTCTTGTGATAGCTGTGTGGCAAGGACTGGTAATTAACTGAGCTTTCCAATCTCTTTTGCAAAGTAGGTAGGCCTGTCCCCCACTGAGGTGAGCACAGCTGAGACAGCCAGACTTACCAAGCTGCTGCACAGTCCACTGGTGCACAGGACTGGCATCTAGGCAGGGATCTCAGCACTGTATGAGTTCCAGCTGATGTTGCTTGCCTGGGTTCACAGTGAGATTGCTGAGGGGGTGGGACCAAATCCCAGATGTCTTCTTGCTTCATCTGCTCTGGGCTGAGGGTGCTGTTGAAGAGCGCTCTGGAAAGGGCAGGAGAGTGCTCCTGCAGCTGTTCTGTGCCATGGCTGGACCAGGAGAGGAGTGCGCTTTACTTATCTACAGCCAGTGGGGTTTTCTTCCAGCACCTGTCCTTTCCAGCCAGAATCCTAAACACAGAGTGCAGCAGCAGACAGTGGTCAGCTACAGGCAGAGGAAGCTCCCCCAGAGGGAGGCCCTAGAAATGCATGGGTCAGGCATAAGCTATTTTATTTTGAACTACACCTTGCTGTTTCTGCAGGCAGACAGCACCATTGGGAGCAGCAGACCTTAGTCACTTGCCTGAGTTAAGGATCACCATTCAGCAGCTGCTGCCACCGCCAGCTAAATTCAGCCCAGTGCAGTGGCAGTTCCTGTAGGAGCACGGAGCAGAGAGCCATTACTTCCCCACAAGCAGCTCCTAGGGAGCAACTGAGGGGCAGCTGCTCCCAGACCCTGCTGAGCACCAGGCTCTGCTCTCCCAGATGCCTGGCTGTGCTTACAGACAACCATCCGCCCCCTCACAATTGCTTTGATCTGGTAGCCACAATTGACTCTTTCTGCCCGCAGCTGAAGGTTGTGATTGAAGATTACCTGGAGGAGTACAATCAAATCAACACCCCAGAGCTGAAGCTTGTGCTTTTCATGGATGCAATAGAGCACATCTGCAGAGTCAGCCGGATCCTGCGGCAGTCTCCAGGCAATGCTCTTCTCCTGGGTGTTGGGGGAAGTGGGAGACAGTCTCTCACCAGACTGGCATCTCACATGTAAGTAATGCACTCCTATGCACAGAACATGGAGCAACTCCATTGGAGCTGCCGCCAGAGAATCTCTTTTCCTGCCCTTCCTGCTACTGGTTACACATTTTTCTGGTTGCCAACTCTTCAGATTTAGCACTCAAGAGTTAGGGCTCGGTTAACATGCACATCTACACTAGAAAAATTGGACTCTTGCCTGCTAGTAGCTTGAGTTACTGCTGTGGGAGTGCAGTGAATGAGCAAATGCAGCATGGTCTGTGTCAGTTCACTGGCCTGTAGCGCACGGCATAGCAGGGGGAGAGACAGGGGCTTCTTCCTGGGAGCTGGGCAGCAGGAAGACAAAGACAGGAGCTACTAGTGACAAGTGATCAAGTGACACTGGCAGCCTGGCAAGTAGGACTGGTGAGTCTCGTGAGCCAAGAGGCCTCAAGGGGGAAACTTAAAGAGCCAGGGAACTAGGCTGAGGAAGAAAATTCTTCCAGCTCTCAATACAGGGTGTGATCCCAGAGAAACACAACCACAGTTCCCCGGTGCACTAGCCTCCAAGGGCAGCATCACAAAAAAATCCATGCTGAGTTGTTCCCTCTGCACTCTGAGGCACTGGGCCCAAGAAGCAGTGTGACACTGTTAGCTCATGGAGTTGTACTTCTGGTTTCTAGCTAGCTCAGGTATCTCTGCTTTGAGTAAAACATGTTCTTGGGTTGTTGGCTGAACATAAACAAGGACAGGCATGTGCTCAGGACACATTGCAGAAAAATAACTTGCTTGAGTCCTCTCCCCCTGAGTCCACAACACATACCCAGGATTGACAGAAGACGAGATTTTGATTTGATGTAACTCCACAGACTTGTCTTTCCTTTAGGGCAGATTATGAGTGTTTCCAGATCGAGCTGTCCAAAAATTATGGCATGACCGAATGGCGAGATGATGTGAGGAAGATCATGATGAAGGCAGGCCTTCAAAATCTACCCAAGACATTCCTATTCGTAGACACACAGGTACCGGAGTATTAGCATGGTGGACTCCATCTCAAAAGCAGAAACACATCTCTAAAATCAATAAATCCCCCTAAAGAGGGTTGAGGAACTTGATACAAACCAGCCACAACTTGCATTTCTAAGTAGCCCACCTTCATAATCTTCTAAAAAAGCCCCAGGGAAACTAAAGCTGGTGCATTTGTTGCTAGAGGTTCTTTAGAGCTGTGTGTGAGTGGGCTGATTCTTCTGTTGCTCAAGGAAGCCTCTTGCAGCTCCATCCAAGGGATTTTGTGGGATCAAAGATTTTAGACCCAGCTACCTGAAGCTAAGCACCACTGATGCTGGAAGTCCTAAGTAACATCATTCTCTTTCTGTTCAAAGATACCAGTAGATTTAGGGCCTTACGCCTGCTGGTTCCACAGGAGAATGTTGGCTTGTTACTGTAGACTGTTACTTGCTAATGACTAGGCCAACTTCTGGGATTCATGGTTATATTCCCCATAGGCTTTGTTACTGCATTCATTATCATAGGAACCAAGTCCCTTCTGGTGGTGCCCTAAGCAGTGAGAGGAGTATCTGTCAAATGCTGCTTGTTCTTGCATGCCTTTCCCTGCAGTGAGAACTGTATGTGGGAGGAGAGGGGCATGGGAGGGTGCATTTAGTCAAGTAGAGGGATGCTGTGTATTTCTGATTCAGCAAAGGTGGAGAGGTGAGTGTAGCTCTGGAAGGAGATTGTCCCACGGACTGTGACACATCCCTAGAATTGCTCTGTCTCCCACACCGGTGACCTTTATCCTGATAGTGAAATGATGTGTGCTGGAGGAATGAAGACCCAGAGCAACCTGGTGTCTGGGGCCTGGTTCCAGAGTCACTGCAAGATGGGGAGCAAGGCCCTGAGCTCAATTTGTCCATAAGGAGACAGTGAATGGGCAGAAGGAGGTTTGTTCTCAGACACACCTCCCCACCCTTGAAATGGCTGAACATGGCTGTTCAATTGGAAATGCTGGACAAGGGTCAGAGTATGATTTGCTGGAGCCAAGTGATCACAGAAATTATTTCTTACAACAGAGACTGAGGGCTATATTTATCCAGAAGTGATCTCCATGGCATGTGGAGACATGACATGTCTTAAGAAACTGCCTTTTTTTATTTCTCTCCTTATCATCTACTTAGATTAAAAATGAATCCTTCCTTGAGGACATCAACAACCTGCTCAACTCAGGTGACATTCCCAATATCTACAACCCTGATGATCAAGAACAGATCATGACAGCTATGAAGCCTGTTGTTCGAGATCTGGGGCAGCAGCCCACCAAGGCTAATCTGATGGCTGCATACACAGTACGAGTTCGCAGCAATATCCACGTGGTCCTGTGCATGAGGTACAGTTCAGGGGTAGGACTCCATTCTGTCAGTGTTAATTACTCCTTCCTTGTCCTTTGCCTTGCATCACTTTGTCATGGGACCTTTGTTTCTAAGCCTCTGACTTTGGAGGAGGAATAAGGTTTGCATACAGCCTTCCCGTAGGACTGGATACTTTATTTTTTTGCACTTTGCTGGTTTCAGTACGAAGTTTGAAAAGTTTAAGAATATGATTATATGTGATCCAGATTAAATACAAGCTTCCTCCCCCTTCATGCACCATCGAGCTGTTTGTTACAAAAATATCTTGCACCATGTTTACTCATTAATCTAGTGCATAGTCCATGAGCAGCTTGCTTGTTTGCAGGAGGGCTGCCAGAAGGTACAGGACATTCTCAGTGCAAGAACAAGTGGAAGAATCGGGGCCATGACTTTGGTCCAGTGATGCAATCTCTGCACTCACCTGCTTGAAATAGAGTTCAGATCACATTTATTTCTTACCTCTTAACTGTTCTTCCTATGGAGGGACCCAGAAAACATCACCCCACTACCATCTTAATACTTGCAGAATATACCCAGGACTTCCACGGAGTGAGCTATGGCATACAACTTAGGACATGCAGCTCACTGCCTGAACTTTCATTCCCTATTATTTCCCTCCCTCCTCCTCCTTCCTGTGGTATATTCCCTTCCTTCTCACTCTGTAAGAATTCAGGATGGTTCTAGGGAAGTAGGAAAGCTATTTTATTCTTGTATCTCTAGCTAGTTCTAACATCTCTTTTCTGCATGTCTTTCCCTCAGCCCTATTGGAGAAGTTTTCCGTGCACGCTTGAGACAGTTCCCCTCTCTTGTGAACTGCTGTACCATCAACTGGTTTAATGAGTGGCCTGCTGAAGCTCTGCAGTGCGTTGCCTCCTCCTTCTTACATGAGATCCCACATCTTGGTGACAGTACTGAAGATGTCAATGGGATGGTAGGTGCCACACTCAACACAAAACACAGCTCCTGTACGCTCAATGTGCCATGCCTCTAGATACACATAGACAATGAATACAGGACGCACCTGCAGAAAGGTCCTACCCCATAGCAGAAATGTTTCAGGGCAGGGTCATTCAAATACAGAACTGGTTAGCTTTTGTATGCCTTGAAATGGCCACGTCCATTTATCACCCTCTCTCCATATGGCATTGAAGCCCCTATGTGTATATAAGATCTGCTGTGACTTAAGCTCTTTGTAAGCCCCTTGTCCTCTCTGTGGCATCACATAGACTTGCCTACCACATTTTCAGTACTGAATAAGATTGTTTCTTTCCTTTCTCTTTATAGATTCAAGTGTGTGTAGAAGTCCATCAGAGCGTGGCAAAGAAGTGCCAGGTGTACCTTGCAGAGCTGGCCAGACACAATTATGTCACTCCCAAGAGCTACCTCGAGTTCCTCAGCATCTTCAGTTCCCTGATTGAAAAGAAGAAACAGGAACTGAAGACAGCCCAGAAAAGGATGAAAAGTGGCCTGGACAAGGTTCGTCCCTCACACCCAGGAGAGCTTTGGGCCCCCCTTACCTTTTCTGAGCAGTGTATTTATAGCTGCAGAGATGCAGTGAAGATGCCCTACACATCTCCTGTGTAACAGGAGAAAATTCATGCTAAAGCAAATGAGAACTATGCCTTCTGCCCGAGTCAGTCTGTCTGAAGGTCTGAGTCTGTAACAGCTCTAAAAGAGGAATGGTCCCCAGTCTTTGGGGACCACAGACATCCCTGTAGCTCATCATCTTTCAGGGTGTTTCTTATTAACCTTTTAACTGAAAGCCCTATAACAGCAACATTGTTCTGCTGGCTGATTCCCATAAGCTTATGAAGTAATACCCATTATGTGCCAGGTTGTTGCTTAAGCAGGGATCGGGGCAAGACCTGCTTTGTACAGCCTGACACTGGGCAGGGAGCACCCACCAGGGCAGCACAGCTACTTCCTGGGGCTTCGCGTGGCTGCTGCCTGTGCTCTCACTCTGCTCTGCTCCCACAGCTCCTGCAGACAGCAGAAGATGTAGCAAAGATGCAGGAGGAGCTGGAGTCCGCCCGCCCTCTCCTGGCACAGGCAGCCAAGGACACACTGGCAACCATGGAGCAACTACAGGTACCGCTGCTGGACATCCCTGCACTTTCCAAGGCTGACTGCTCGGAGTGGACACAGGGTTTGGGGAGGTCTTACAGGGATTGTACAAAATCCTACTTCATCTGACAGTAAGAAGGCTTCAGATTAGCACAGCCAGCATTTATGCAGAGCAGCACTGCCAGCAAGAGTGGCCTGCTGCTGGGTTTCCTGCTCTGGTGTTGATGGGGGCCAGTCACAATCTACCAGCCACTTGCTAGCAGAAGCAATGGCTCACATGCCCCTGTCTGAAACCACAACCCAGGGGTCAGTCAACCAAGCTACCAGCTCCTTTCCTCACAGGTTTAGATCCTTGCAAGCACAGACTAGCAGCACTACTAACAGTCCTCACGTAGCCTGAGCAGCTTCAGGCCCAGACTGTTGTTGCTGAAAAGGATCATTCCCCCACATCCCATCCCCAGGTAGCTGATCTAGCTGCAGCCTGCCCCTGCTAGCCCCGGGGATCATCACACACAGTCACTTCTGCCACTGCAGAAGAGGGAACTGTCCTGTGTCAGCTGTCACTACCTTCACTCCTCCTTGTGTTCCTGCCTGTCTCCTGCTGTGGGATGGCCAGATGGAGACAGAGGGAGCAGAGACGCTAACATCGTACAGCTCTGCATGCAAAGGGGAAGGAATCTGCAGTTGCCTGTGTTCCCCACACAGCAGATAAAGATTTGGGTATATTCCACATTCCCTCTACCCCTCCTGGTAGTGTTTTAACCCTGGGGGTAGGCAGAAGTGACAGTTTTAGAAGCAAAACGTTCAGCGTATCTTCTTACTCCTCCATCTCCCTACCCATTTGCATCCGTATGCATCCTCTCCCTGTGCCAGTTGGAAAAATGGGTAGAGCAGCTAATTCCTGCAGGACTGACAGCATTCCGGGCACAGCCAGAGCTGGAGATTGTGGATGATCTCTACAGGCTGACAAAAACCTCCTGCCACTGTGATGCAGAAAGGAGATTCCCTCCAGCAGTTAGGCCCCAGCATGTCTCTGCTGGAAGAAAACACATGACCTGCCAGGACACCTGTGGTCCTTACCTGGCAGTGCTGAGCCAAGCCAAAGGGGTGCCCTGGCTCCGGCACACTTCTGAGACCATTTCTGGTGTTGCAGGTGGACACAGCTGTGGCTGAAGAGACAAGAAGGGCTGTGCAGGCTGAGGAGATGAAGGCCAAAGTGAAAGCTCAGACAGCCCAAGCCATTGCAGATGATGCTCAGAAGGACCTGGCTGAAGCCCTCCCAGCCCTGGATGCTGCTCTTGCCAGCCTGAGGAACCTCAACAAAAGCGATGTTACAGAGGTAACTGGGTTGAGGAGGGAGGGTGGCAGAGCTGGGTCTGTTCCTGGATGGCCTCTCACTTTGCAGCAATTCCTCTTCTGTAAGCCTGCAGCATCCCCAACCCTTTCCAGCACCTCCACCCAGCCCCCTGGGCTCACAGTTTGGGCAGCTGGCCATGTAGCTTCTCACCTTCTCTCCTTCCAAAGCAAAGAGTTTTGAAGGGCAGAGAGGCAGCAACTGGCTCCTGGCTGTTCCTACATGTTGCTTCCAACTGTGCCCGAGAGGGTGTTGAGGAGGGCTCACCTGATGGTGCCTGTCCATGGGGATAGGTGGTAGGCAGTAGCACAATGCAACCCCAAGGATGGACTGGACAGCACAGAGACAGATCTAGCAGCACACCGTCTGAGCCAGCAGGCTTTTCTGAAGTGGCATCCACCATAGGCAGAAAAGAGGACGAGGCAGTGGCTGATGAGCCAACTTCAAGGAATACTGACTTGAAACAGGATAGTCAGAGCACTGATAGTCAGATACTGGCAAGTACCACAGCCCATAGCCAAGTGCAAACTGAAGTACAAGATTTCACTGCACAGGGTGTAAAAGCTGTGGAGGGAAAGGACAAGCTTATTGACCTGCAATTCTGAATAACAGACCTTCTTATTTCCCACAAAACATACAAGACTCCTTTCCCCAGAAGGTGTGGAAAGATAGTGTCAGTCCACTTACCCCCAGCACCCCTCCTCTTGTAGACTTGACATGAAAAGTCTCATATCTATAGAAGGCTTCCAATGCCAGCTCACAAGATGCATCAGTTTCTTATACATCATCTAACCCACCCACCAGCTTCAGGAAACTCTTCATTTAAGGAATAAGCTCCCTGCTTCTTTTAAGCCCCGCTGCTGGGCCATGACCCAAGTAACCTGTCACTGGAGCCAGGACCACCAGAGCTCTCTCCCAGCCCAGGATTAATGACCCAGCCCAGTGAAAAGAGGACATCACTTCTATGGAAGGGAGCAAGCATCCCTTTGACTTCCCTTTGCATAGGGCAGCTCCATCTGTGGTCCCTTGGAGGAAGCTGACATCTGCTTCTCCAGCTCCTCCACCACCTCTCTCAGCCGATCTTCATTGCAGTAGAAATACACATAAAGGTTGCGCTGTGTCTGCAGGATAGGGCTCTCCAGAGATCTGCGCTTGACCATCAAGTCACTCAGGAGGTCTGTCATCAGTTGGCAGAGGTGGTCCTGCATGGTGATCAGTTGCTGCATCAGCTCTGTGGTCTCCTGAGGGGCAGAGCCCAAATACATGTGAACATACAGAAAGAGGGGGATTTCTTCCCACCTATGGAACAGCTCAGCCCACCAGAAACAAACTACCTGCCTGGCCCTGGCCTCCAAACACATCCGGTCCAAAGAACAGTTAGCTTACTGGGCCGCCTTGGCGAAGGCATCCCAAACTCTGTACTTAACAGCACATGTGAAACAGCGAGAGTCACCTTTGTCCCTCAGCCAGCCGCTGCCTCACTGGATAGCTTTTCAGGACAAGGCAAGATTCAGGCCAACATCCTCTCCCTCTGAGGGCTGCGAGGCATGAAGTTCTACTCGCTGCACCCAGGAAGGATGGCACAAAGGGTTTTGACTCACAGCCCCATGCCACCCAGCAAGGTCTACTGGAGCAGGAGAGCTCTCTTACCGGAGGGGAGAGCTGCAGCTGGTTGGAGCTATTGTACAGTTGCCAGTAGAGCACCTCTGTGGAGGACTCCAGGGCAGGGAGCTGGGACATGGGAGCTGCCAGCTGTGCTTCCAGCACCCTCTGGTCCTCAACCAACTGGGAGCACTGGGCTTCTATGGCCTCATAGCTGTGGAAGAGCTGCTCCTCCTGATCTTGCCGCACCAGCATGTCCCAGAGCCTGCAAGAGGGGACAAACAGCCAGAGGTGAGGAAGAACAGGGCTCAGGGGATGTTGTGTGCTGTGGGACTGGGATGCAAGCAGCTGTTGGGCAGCAATGAGAGGACAGCCACTGCTGGTGAGCAGCCCAGGGGTCTGGGAAGAGCACCATACAGGACCAGGCTGGCTCAAGAGCCAGTCAGGGACTCCTTGCTGGCAGACACCAGCACCAGCTACTCCAGAGCTGTGCAGGGAGGACTGAGAAGCTGCTGTCAGTGCAGGATACCCAACCAGAGAAAGCTCTTGCTCCAAGCAGCTTGTGCTTCCTTCTGGCCCAGCTCTTCTTCTCCATGGCTGAAGACCTGCCTCTCCACTCTCAACCTTCACATCCTAGGAAAACCTCTGTTCTCCATACTCATTCCCTTCTCCAAGCCCATGCCTTGCAGCATCACCCCTGGCCATCCAGAAACAAGCAAATGCCATCTTCTGGGGAATTTCACACCACCATGGAATCAGGGTGGCTCTGCACTGGCGGAAGAGCACTGCCAGACTGCCTGGTAGCTTGGATCTGTCACGTGCCTCTCGCATTTCCCGTGCCACCTCCCCAAAATCTAGTTTGTTCCTCATGCACACACTCACACACAGAGGCCCTTACCGTACAGCAGAGAGATCTTTGGGGTCTATCCATGTGCGTGGACAATCCTTCTGGGAAGAGCTGGCATCTTTGAAGTAGTCCTGCTGCTCCTGCAGCCTGGTCTCAGCTTCCCTCATGGCAGTTTCCATCTTCCTCAGTCGAGCAGCCTTCTGGTTCAGCTCCTTTCTCTCCCGTTTCAGCTGGAGCTCCAGCAGATCCAGGCGGCTGTGCTGGTTTGCCAGCCATGCAGCTGCCTCCTCCTGCCTCCTGGCAGCGTGCTGCAGACGGGCAGCTTCCCGGCTGACCTGCCTCTGCAGGATGGGCAGGCGGGAGCGGCAGGCCTCTGCCTTCAGCAGGGGTGGCAGCTGGTGGGTCAGGATCTGCGTGATATCGCAACGCAGGGCGTGAAGCTGCATCTCAAGCATGGCAGCCTGACTCTGGAGCTCTGCCTTGACTTCATGCTGTGCAGGGGGAAGACAAGACAGGCTGGTGTCAGAGTGCACAGCTAGTGCTGCCCAGCTCTGCCACCCGCTCCCGACATGTCAGCTGCACTCCAGCATGTGACAGGAGGGTCTGCCCGCAGCACAGGCAGACCTTGCCACAAAGGGTGGTGGAGGAAAGGGAGCACTGGCCCTACCTCGTTCTCCTCGAGAGCTTCCAGAGTCCGCTGGGCCCACTCCACAGCAGCACAGTTGCCTTCCACTTTTGCTGACATGACTATAACCTCCCTCTGGGCACAGATATGCGCTTTCTCTATTCGGCTCAGCTCCTTCCAGTAGCTGTCTTGGTCCCCCAGTAGTTTATCTCCATCAGTCCCAAGACTTTTTTGCATCGTTGTTTGCTTGGCATCCATTCTCTCTGTGGCTTCCTGGCTACCACCTTTCTCCTCATCATCTCCTGTGTTCAACACCTCTCTCCCAGTCTTCCCCTCTGCTAGGAGTTCTGCCTTCAAGCCTTGGGCCAGTATTCCCTGACTTGCTGGTGCCACCCCCCATGGTGTCTTTGCACACTCTTGATAAGGAGCTCCTCTTCTTCCTTCCAGTATTTCCCACTCTGAAGCCATCTGTTTCTCAGCCTCCAGCCTTTCCTTCAGACTGCTCTCTCCCTGTGCACTTGCTCCCTGAGCGTCTGGAGCCTGGTCACTCCCCAGCAGGACCTGCTGGAAGAACCTCTCAAACCTGTCAGTGGCCTGTTGTTCTAGTTCCATGTAAGGGCCAAGATCCATCTCACACAGCAGCGCTGGTGGGCGGCCTTTCCCCATGTTACCATACCACTCTGCCAGCTGCTTTGCAGCCTTGCTGATCTGGCTCAGGACAGCACTAGTTTGGAAGATCTCCGCTTCCAGGTCCATCTGAGCCTTCCTCAAGTCCTGCTTCACCGTTTTCTCCTCCTCCTCCAAATACATCAGCTCCCGCTGCAGGTTGGCTGTCCAGACCTGCAACTTGCTCTGCCGCCAGAGCTGACGGTCATGATAGTCCTGAAGCTCCTGAAGCTCCTGCTGCAGGGCCTTCAAAGAGGGATGTCCATCATCCAGTATCATGCTTGGGAGCTGTGAGAACTGGCAGCATGTCTGCAATGCCTTCTCCAGGGCATCACCTTCCAGGATGGGCTTGCCTGCAGCCAGCAGGGCATCATAGGCCTCCACCTCAGCTGGGCTCAACACATTCTCCTCACTCACCGTGCTGCAGAACCACTCAAGGAACTGCTTTGTCTGAGGGCAGTCAAAAAGCCAGTCAAAGTCCTTCTCACAGAAGGTGTCTGCATGGGGGTAGACCAGCCTCAGCGTCGCCATGAACTCTGCTCCTCTGTTGACTGTGTCCAGTGGGAAGGCCTGGGAGTATCTCTGGCGGAGCATGGCAAGGATGGTCAGCACTAGAAGGGAAAAAGCAGGGGTCATCCTTAAGGGTCCTGACACCCACAGCCAGCACAAGGGTGCCGGCAGCGGCACTCATAGCTGCCTGCTTGAGGAGAGACTCAAGCAGCCCCTGCGCAAGCACTTCAGACCAGCTTATGGGGTGCAGCATTGCTATGGTGCGGTACAAGTCCAATGAGAGCCCACAGAGCAAGGGACAAAACCTGCCCATGCCCCATTTCCATACAGCCTCCTCCCCAGGGCCACACAGATCTAGCTCCTTTGCCAAGACATCTTCAGCCTGTCAGACAGACCTGTCAGTGCCAGGGCAAGCTTTTTGAGCCTACCTAGAGTTTGCTCCATGCCCTTTCTGATAAACAGCTTTCCCGTCAAACACCTCTCTCCTTCCTTCCTGCTTGTGCATTGCATCCTCGAAATGTCCTGCCTCAGGCCCCCGTCTCCCCTGGGCCAGCTGAGGGATGAGCACTCTGTCTCACTGAGAACCAGGCCAACCCACTGTCTCCATTTGGGTTTTGAAGGTACGAGCAATGCAGCGGCCTCCCCTCGGTGTGAAGATGGTGATTGAAGCTGTCTGCATTATGAAAGGAATCAAGCCCAAAAGGGTGGCAGGAGAAAAGCTAGGCTCCAAGGTGGATGACTACTGGGAGCCAGGCAGGGGCCTGCTCCAGGACCCAGGGAAGTTCCTGGACAGCCTGCTTAAGTACGATAAGGTAAGTGGTTGCAGAGGGAGACTGTGACCAGGGATCACGTGTTTCCTCACAGAGGTCCTTCTCACAGCAATGAAGCTTAAAGCTCTTTGTGGGCAACCACCTTCAGCAGGACAGAGGATGAGGATGTATTGTGCCTGGAAGTTGTTGTGTCAGCTGCCTGCACTTCATTGCCTTGGGCAGTGGGACCTGGACACACAAGTCCTCCCCTTCTGTCCTTCTGCTCTTCCCATGTGTAGGAGCTGGATGAAGTGGTGTGAGAAGGGATTTATCCAATCCCACAGCCGTGCGTCCCAGGCCTTAACATGCAGCAATCCGATTCCTCTTGCCCCAGTGCAATGCCTTAACCACCCTGCCAGGTGCTGGGGCAGGCCACAGCTGCAGGGGAAGCCCTTCGAGACTCTCCTCAGTCAGATCTCTAGCACCTTCGTCACCAGTCTCCTTTCTTTCCCACTATGCCTTGCAGGACAACATTGCAGACACTGTGATCAGGGCCATCCAGCCCTACATTGACAGTGAGGAGTTTCAGCCAGCTGCCATTGCCAAGGTCTCCAAAGCTTGCACCTCCATCTGCCAGTGGGTGCGTGCCATGCACAAGTACCACTTTGTGGCCAAGGTCGTGGAGCCCAAGCGGGTAAGAGGCAGCGTGACCCAGTTGCTCTAGGTGCTAGGAAACACAGTACTAGCAGCCCCCTTCTGCAGGAGATGCTGGGAGTCACCATGTTGTGTAGGTCAGGATGTAATGTTCAGACCAAGCCTTAGCAAAGCCAAAGCCCTAAAACCTGTTAACATAATAAAGTAGGAGACGTCAGCCTAGAATATACTGAGACAGAAGTGCTACCTTGTTCTTAGTGCTCAGTTCCTGGCTCAACAGGAGAGAAGCATTCTCACATCTCATTGCTGTTTCAGCCTTAATCCTGTCCAAGCCTAGCTATTTCTTTATCATTATTTGGAGAGAAGCAGAGGAACCTTTCTTCATGTTCACCAGCGGGCCACATCCTAAGCTTGTGTAAGCTGGCACAGGCTCTTGGCATTTTGGAGCTCTGCAGAGATGCCCTCCTTGCCCCTAGCTTTATTCCTGGGCTTGCAGAACATGCCCCTGGAGTTAGGTAGGTCAACCTTTGACATAAGCAGAAGGAGCTCAGTATCAGGTAGTGCTTTTATGGAAAACTGACTCTTGCTCCAGGGTCTCTGGCTTTTTGGCGAGGAGCCTGGCCACTTACCCAATGTGCCCACTTGTGCATTTCCCCAGCGAGCCTGGCAGGAGGCAGAAGAGGACCTGCGTGCCACTCAGCAGGTCCTTGAAGAAGCTAAGGAACGCCTGAGGGAGGTTGAAGGTGGCATTGCCATGCTGCAGGACAAGTACAAGGTCTGCATAGCCAAGAAAGAAGAGTTGGAGATGAAGTGCGAGCAGTGCCAGCAGAGACTGAGCCGTGCAGATACGGTAAGGGACAGAGCTGGGTTCTGCCTTCTGCTGGGCCACCCTGCAACCTCTGGTCACCTGCAGCATTACCTAGAGAGCAGCAGGTCCAGGATACAGGGTTAGACCACAAAGCAGCTCTCATGTGTCCAACTTATCCCACAGCTCATAAACAGCTTGGCTGATGAGAAGGTGCGCTGGCAGGACACTGTAGAGAGCCTGGATTACAAGATCAACAACATCACTGGGGACGTGCTGGTTGCAGCTGGCTTTGTGGCCTACCTGGGCCCGTTTACAGTAAGTGTGCAATGTTCGCTGCGAGGGGCTTGGTTAGCTACACTGCTCTCCTGGCCTCTTGCTGTTGCTGGCCAAATCCACTGGGAGAAAGGAATAGGGCAAAAGGGTGCAAGATCCCTCTTGGATCTCTCTCCATTTGTGCCAGAGGCTGCACAGGGTCCCATTTGAATGGAAACCAGAGAGTTTAGGTGCTCACAGAAGACTAACTGCAACTAAAAGAAAGGTTATGATGGTACTTCTCGTGGCAGGGACACTACCGTGTAGCACTGTGCAAGGAGTGGCTGAGGCAGCTGTCAGAAAACAACATTCCTCACACCAAGGAGCCAAACGTGATCAGCACCCTTGGAGACCCCATGGAAATCCTCTCCTGGCAGGCAAGTTGCAGAAAACACCAACACTTCAGGATCAAGGTGCCTCAGGCAAAGGCTAAAACACTCAGCTCACCACTCGCTGGGATCAGCTGTACCAAAGGACAGGCCCCAAACCAAACAGCTCAGTAATGATCAAGCACCTCCACACTGCAGAGCTGGAATGGCTGCTGGGGCTCCTTGTGCCATGAGCGTCCAGGGCAGCAGCAAGCAGCAGCTCCGAGGGCATCAGCCTCAACCCATAAGGCTTGCCCTTCACAAACAACAAGCTTAGAGCAAAGCCCTGGCCGTAGCCTGCCCAAGCCTGACTCTGACAGCACAGCTCTGTCCCATGGCTCCGCTGGTTCAGGCAGAGCTTCAGCTCTGGGCTGAGCTGCTGTTGGAGATACCCTCACCACCATCCCCTACCCACCACACTGGGAGCACACAGGAGCCAGGGCAGCAAGGGCTTCTCTCTGGTCAGCTGTGTTGTGCTACCCGGGTGTTCCCAACAGCTTTTCCTACCCCATTAGATTGCCGGCTTACCCAACGACACCTTGTCTGTGGAGAATGGCATAATAACACGGTTCTCCCAACGCTGGACTCACTACATAGATCCCCAAGGACAAGCAAACAAGTGGATCAAGAATCTGGTAAGAGCTGAGGGGAGGAAAGCCAAGTCTGACACAATAGCAGAAGCAGCTTTCTGTTAGGAGCCCCGCAGAGCGGCCCCAGGCTTTGGGCTGCAGAGCTGCAAGACCCCACAGTGTTCAGCCCAGCCTCCCCAGCACCAGGCAGGCTCCACAGCTGTATTCATCCCAGGCAGATTTCCCTGCTTGGGGAAATCAGCACAGGGCAGGAGGGGCCCTGCTGTGAGCAAGTGAGGCATCAGATTCCCATTCTGGCTCCCCACTAGTATTCTGGGGGCCTTACATCCCTCAGCACACCATAAAACACACAAAATAACGCTAGCATCTCCCGTAACAGCCTTCAGGGTCCCTAGGACAGAAGGGATCAGGGTAGCATTACCTGGCTAGTGAGCCCAGTCCCTGCTGCTAGAGTGCTGGAAGCACAGACCACTGCCTCCTCTCTTCCTCCAGAGAGGCACCCACTGCCCTTTTGAAGGGTCGGATGGGAGGATCAGGAACCTGCTCCTGTTTTGTTCCCCCAGCACTTTTCCCGCCCAGCTGCTCTCACTTTGCAGGCAAACAAGCTCTGAGTTATCAGTGAGGGGCTCCACAGGGGTATGGCTCTTTGAAGGAGGTTCTCTCTGTTCCCCCCCTTTCCTGCGGCCTCACTGAGTTGTCTCTTATGCCTGGTGACATGGACTAAACATGCCAAAAATAGCCAAAAACTATCTGAGCAAGAAAATGTATAATTTCTGCTGCTCCAGGGAGCTGAATCAGCCCAATGAGAGAGGTGCACCATGCACCAGAGCTGGAGGCGGGCAGGATACCACAGGGACCCTGCCTTCCCCTGCTGCCTTTCAGGAGAAGGTCAACGGCCTGGAGGTGGCCAAACTGAATGACCGGGACTTGCTCTGCAGTCTGGAAAACGCCATTACCTTCGGGAAGCCCTTCTTGTTGGAGAATGTCGGCGAGGAGCTGGATCCGGCTCTTGAGCCTGTCCTGCTGAAACAGGTTCTGAGTCTTGCCTTGGCAAGGAGGGCAGTGGGTACCTGGCCGGGCTGGAAGGGGGTGTCTGGCTGGGGTTCAGTGGGACTCGGGGGTTTGTAGGTCTCTCTGGGCAGGCAGCACTCACATGGATGCTGCCTGTTCTGTGCTCATCTGTCTTAGCCAGGGCTCCAACATGTCAGCAGCCTCCCACAACCCTGATCTCCTGCCAGCAAGCATCTTGTCTTGGCCTGGCAGGCAGGGCCATGGAATACAGCTGCTGCATTCAGGTTCAGGCCTTCAGGTCTGCCAGGCAGCTTTGAGCTCCTCTGTTCAGAGAGCCTTCAGCCTCTCTCCTCACTACAGAGCACAGGGCACCGCGGGATGCCTTGCCTCACAAGAGGTAGCCATCCCAGCCTTCCTGTATTTGTTCCTCTCTGGTACAGACCTACAAACAGCAAGGCAACACAGTGCTGAAGCTGGGAGATACGGTGATCCCGTACCAGGAGGGTTTCAAGATGTACATCACCACCAATTTGCCCAACCCTCACTACAGCCCTGAGGTTTCCACAAAGCTCACCCTCATCAACTTCACACTCTCACCCAGGTACCTGCTTACCCCATTAACTGCCTGTGCCGCTCAGCCTCATTCCTCACAGTCCTCAAGACCTCAGACCCCCACCCTCACCTCCATGGCTTTTGTTGTAGTGGCTTGGAAGACCAGCTGCTGGGACAAGTGGTGGCTGCAGAGCGGCCTGACTTAGAAGAAGCTAGAAACCATCTAACTGTTAGCAACGCTGAGATGCATCAGGAGCTGAAGAAGATAGAAGACCAGATCTTGTATCGGCTCAGCACTTCTGAAGGAAACCCTGTAGATGACTTGGAGCTCATCAAAGTGCTGGAGGCGTCCAAGCTCAAGGCAGGGGAGATCCAGGTCAGAGGTGGAGGTGCTCTCCCCCTGCAGCTGTGCATCCCCCACCAGTGCTGCACTAACCATGATGTCTCTTCTCTCCCCCAGGCCAAGGTAATGGTGGCGGAGCAGACAGAGAAGGACATCAACATGACACGCCTGCAGTATGTGCCTGTTGCCGTCCGCTCGCAGATCCTCTACTTCTGTGTCTCAGACCTGTCCAGCGTGGACCCCATGTACCAGTACTCACTCGAGTGGTTCCTCAACATCTTCCTGATGGGGATCAGTAACTCTGAGAAATCAGGTGCCTGCCTGGAACAGCCCCCTCCCATCCCCTTTCCCACCCCATGTTCGTGGCTTCATGGCAGCAGAAGCTAGGACACCTGCAGAGTCAAGGCAAACATGCCTGCTTGCATCTGCTCTCAGCATGGTCCAGAGCTGCCCCTAGTCATGCCCACACAAGGGAAGCTTTGGTTGCAGCTTGGCCACCGTTCTCTTCCCCACTGCTGCTCTGCTGCCCTGTCTGACCGGGCGGGAGGGACGTTAGTGCGGCACGCAGGCAAGGCACGCTCCATCCCAGTAATGGTGTGGCTCTGCTCATCACGGAGCTGCTTCCATGCACAGGACCTGGCTGCTGCTGCCAGGCTGGGGGCAGCTCTTCCCCAGGCAGGATGGCGGTGGCTGGGCCTGTGTCAGCTGCCGTGGTGCTGCGTGGCCTCCCTCCCGGTGCTGGGGCAGTGTTTTCTCCTGTGTGCCAAGTCTCACAGCCTTGTGCTTTCACAGGGGTTTCTGTGCCAAGTCTGCATTGGAGAGCAGCATCTGTTCTTCCTGGGCAGGGTGCGGGTGTACCCCTGTGACCAGGAGCCAACAGCTGACATGGAGAGCATCTTCTGCATCACCCACAGCACCCATCACCCTTGACAACTTGTTGCCTTTTTTTCAGACACCCTGAAGGACCGCATCGTGAACATTAACAACTACATCACCTTCAGTCTCTACAGCAATGTGTGCCGTAGCCTCTTTGAGAAGCACAAGCTCATGTTTGCCTTCTTGGTTTGTGTCCGGATTCTGATGGATGATGGGCAGATCGATATGGTGAGTAAGTCACTTTGGTCCTTCAATGGGATCCCATCAGGGCAACTCAAGCCCAGCCTGTTCAGCTCCCTAGAATAGCATGCTGTGGAGGAAAAGGAGCCTTGTTCCCTCGGGTTTGGGGCAGGCTTGGCAGGCTGGTGGGCAAACTCAGGGACTCCCTCTTCACTCAGATCTCAAATCTTTCCCTGTGTCTATATGCAGAGCTGCCTAGCCTGAATCACCTGCAGCATTTGCAAATTTGCTGCCAGACTGCCACAAAGGTTAGCAAGTTTAGAGGGAGCAGGCAGGGATTAGAAAACAGAGAAAAGCTAGTGGCAGCTGAACGGTGATGTTGATCTCATCAGACCCTCCAGGTCACTTACTCCTGAACACACACACCTGGCAGGAGAGGTTATAATCCATCACTACGTCCTGTCCTGTTCCCAGGATGAGTGGCGGTACCTGCTGTCAGGAGGGACCGTAAAGGAGGTGCGGGAGAACCCAGCTCCAGCCTGGCTGTACGAGAGAGCATGGGGAGACATCCTGGCCTTGAGCAACCTGAAGAACTTCTCTGGCTTTGCCAATGATTTTGCAGCTAACCTTGCAGCGTTCAGGGCCATTTTCGACAGCCCCAAGCCTCACAGGCAAGTGCCCTCTGCTTTGTCAGCTTAGCTGTACTGCACCCAGCAGGTGATGACATCCCTGGGAGAGCACGAGGAGCTGGCACAGCCGCAGTGCTGCCTCTGCTCACAGTCAGTGCTGTGCCACACAGGGCATCACCTTGTCTCCTCAAGGGTGGCCCTCGTACGTGTTGCTGGGCCAAGGGAGAGCCACACGACACCTTAGCCCAGCAGTACTTGGCGCTTCCCCAGTGGAAGCAGCTCTGGTTTGCGTGCTCATGGTTTCAAAGCTACGGACAACAACCTCAGCCAAGTGACTGGAAGGTCCTTGTCCCTTCTGAAACCCCAGTGGCTGCCTGCAGGCAGCTTAGATGCTTCTCGGGGAGCTGCAGGGTCTGGCACATCCCCCCAGAATGCACCTCATTGCTTTTCAGAGAGCCCCTGCCTGGGAAGTGGGAGGCTGAGCTTGATGCGTTCCAGAAGCTGCTGGTTCTGCGGTGTCTGCGGGGAGATAAGATCACAAACGCCATGCAGGACTTTGTGGCACTGAAACTGGATCGGCGCTTCATTGAGCCACAGGTAACCTGCCAAAAGGAAGCTCTGGTGGGGCCAGGAGTGGATCAGGAGGCCTCAAGCTTGCTGTAACTGGGCTGTCGGCATTTTGCAACTACAGTGAGAGTGCTCATGCCTCTCTCCAGCTGCAGAGAAGGGCTGCACCAGCAGTGTCCCTGCAGCTGGGGAAACGCTTATGTCTTAGATGAGGAACCTGTTGTCCACCAGTTAAACCTCACTGGGAGGGAGCAGATAGTGCAGGTATGCTAGGGAAGATCTTGACTCACAAATGGGGAAGTGTTCAGTGCCCTGATCTTAATGCTGCCGGAGGAGAGCTGTGCTAGACCCTTATTGGTCATGTTTCTGGCCTCAGCAGCCAAAAGCACGCCGGTGCCTTGGAGAGAGGAGCTGGAGGCCAGGCAGGGTGAGGAGGTACTGCGCGTGGTGCTGCCGTGGCCCCTCCGCTCTGACCAGCTTTCTGTGTTGCAGACTACTGACCTCTCCATCGTCTTCAGGGAGTCCACTGCCACTACCCCCCTGGTGTTCATGCTGTCCCCGGGCACAGACCCCGCTGCTGACCTCTACAAGTTTGCTGAAGAAATGAAGTTCTCCGAAAAGCTTTCTGCCATTTCTCTGGGCCAAGGCCAGGTAAGCTGGTGGTGCCCACCTGAGGCAGCACTGTCCTGTTGGCATTCCCAATGATCTCACCTAGCTCCAAGGATGTTGAAAACCCTTGCAGCACAGTGAGGGACCCTGTCCCAAATCCATCCCTGGTTCTTCCATTCCCTCCACCCTCCCACACTGTGACCTACAGGCTTGCAAGAGCTGCAAAAGGGCCCTTGCTCAGCCATCAAATAGCAAAAATCCAGTTGAGCCACGGGGACAAAGCCCAGTTGAAGCTCTGGAAAGTGGTCCTTCCACCCATCAGCTGTCTCCCTGTCCACCTCAGCAGGGCACAACCCACAATGGATCAGGGTCTCTGAGCTCTTCTCATCTGCCTCCTCAGGGCCCCCACGCTGAAGCCATGATGCACAGTGCCATGGAGCAAGGCAACTGGGTCTTCTTCCAGAACTGCCACCTGGCCCCCAGTTGGATGCCTTCACTGGAGAGACTCATCGAGGGCATTGACCCCAACAAGGTGAATGGCTTTACTTGAGCAGCCTGCCCGCTTGGAGGGTGACAGGCAGGAGGCTGGAGCCCTGGGAGGAGCCCACATCTAGTTCCATCCCATCCACAGGTTCCCCGTGAAACCAGAGGGTGAGTGCAGGAGCAGCTGCAGTGGCTGTGTCTGCACCCTCTGAGCACTCGCTGCCTTCTGGATTTCCAGGTGCATCAGGACTTTCGCCTCTGGCTCACCAGCCTACCAAGCAACCACTTCCCTGTGTCCATCCTCCACAATGCCTCCAAGATGACCATCGAGCCGCCCCGCGGGGTCAAGGCCAACCTGCTCAAGTCCTACCTTAGTTTCAGTGATGACTTCTTGAATTCTTGCCCCAAGGTAAGACCCAGGTCGTGCTTTGGTTTACTGTCCCCAGCCCATGCCTGCTCCAAGGTGTGCTCTCCACCTGGATGTTGCTCCTCTCTGGGTATAGATCTTCCTCTCCACTAGAGCTCTCGCATGCTAGAGGCGGGCTGGTGGTATTTCTCATAAGCCTACATCTAATCTGTGGTGAGACAATTAGAAGTTTCACTTTGAGAAACAGAAGCAACAGGATTGCGGAGGCCTGGCATAAAGAGCAGGCCACAGCCTTCCCCAGCACAGCAGCCTGACAGAGGTTTCCACCTCTCTCCAGTTGGCACTGCTGAATTGGCACATCTCCTCTGACAGGCCCCAGCAGGGGGGCTTACGCCCTGCAAGGCTGCCTTCTCCCAGGCTGAGCACCTCTTCTCCCTGCTTCCCTGCCCACAGGTCACAGAGTTTAAATCCTTGTTGCTGTCACTTTGCTTCTTCCATGGGAACATGCTGGAGAGGAGAAAGTTTGGGCCTCTGGGGTTCAACATCCCCTATGAGTTCACAGATGGAGACCTCCGCATCTGCATCAGCCAGCTACAGATGTTCCTGAGCGAATACACAGACATCCCGTACAAGGTAAGCACGTGGGCTGGCCCCTCCTGCGGAAGCAACAGACTCGTGATGCATGTGCAGGTCAGAAAGCTGTGGTGGGATCCCTCGCAGGTTCTGAAGTACACGGCTGGGGACATCAACTACGGCGGCCGTGTGACTGATGACTGGGACAGGCGCTGTATCATGAATATTTTGGAGGATTTCTACAAGCCTGAGGTTCTGATTCCTGAGTTTTCTTACTCTGAATCGGGGATCTACAAGCAGATCAGTACCTCCTCTGACCTTGACGTAAGTACTTGAGTAACAAATTGCAGCTTGTAGATCCAGGGGGATTGTCATAGTGCAAAGGGGATCTACTCCTCCCTGAAACCCACTACATTTCCAGTTCCCTGGGAGAGTATAAACCTATAAGAACCTGGGGATCTTCAGCTGCTTTCAGGAAGCTCCATCTATTTCAAGCAACAGGAAAGAAATCTTGTCCCTGTGCACAGGAGGTGGTAGCAGCTACCACCGGAGCTCCCCAGCTGAAAGTCTTGGTACTCTGAATCATTTTGATATCACATACCTAAAGTACCCGAGGAGCTCTGCAGGAGACACGGCAGGAAGCTCCCTGCCCGGCCACTCATTCTCAGAGTATGTATTTGCTTCCACACAAACGCAACTTAACTCCCCAGCCAGACCACGAACCATGGCCATGGCCATGGCCTCTGCTTGGCCAATAACCTGGCTCAGAGGATTTCTTTCAGGCCAGGTCCATCGCAGCCCGAAGGAGCACCACAGCTCTATGCCTGTGCTCTTGGCCTCACAACGTGTGGGTTCCTCCCCAGGGCTACCTGCAGTACATCAAGAGCCTTCCACTCAACGATAGCCCAGAGCTCTTTGGGTTACACGATAATGCCAACATCACCTTCGCGCAGAACGAGACCTTTGCTTTGCTGGGGGCCATTACGCAGCTGCAACCCAAGACCTTCACAGTGGGAGGACGCAGCAGGGAAGAGGTGGGTGCCCCAATCCCATCTGCTCTGGCAGCCAGCACCCGGCGTGGGCAGCGAGGACAAACACCAGCCCTCAGCATGTGCTACCACTGCCAGAGCCACCCCACCGGCCAGGTGCCAGCAACGGCACTGCCATCCAGGCGTTGGCTGTCCCTCTTCTCAGCAGCCGTGGCCGGGAGGATGTTCACCCACATGCTGTCTTCCTTCCAGCTCGTGGAGGAGATCTGCAAGGACATCCTGGCAAAGCTGCCTGCCCCCATGAACCTGCAGGAGGTGATCCACAAATACCCGCTGCTCTACGAAGAGTCCATGAACACAGTGCTGGTGCAGGAGGTGATCAGGTAAAACCCCTGTGGGATCGCGTCCTGGGCCAGCAGCCGGCTGGTCCCTGGGGAAGCAGCAGAGCTGTGCAAGCCCCTGCTCCCACCTACCCTTGAGGAACCTCGTTGCTGACCATGGCAGCAGGGTTGGCAGCCACGGTGACAACTGTGTTGTCCCAGCCAGAGCCTCCAGCTGACCCCTGTCCTGCAGGGACTGATCAGTGTCTCTGTCTGCTACTGTCAGCAATGCAGGGCGGAGGGGGGCAGCTATGAGACCCCGTTAAAGAGGAATGGGGCTGGGGGTTACATGGAGGAGCTTCACTAGTTGGTGCAGGGATCCAGACCCTCTCTGGACCAATGCGGGTGATAAAACCACTGCACTGACTCGCTCTGATCCGTCTGCTCTTTCTCTCTAGGTACAACAAGCTCCTGGAAGTGACTGCTCAGACACTGAAGGATTTGCTGAAAGCTCTCAAGGGCCTGGTCGTGATGTCCTCTCAGCTGGAGGTGATGGCCAGCAGCTTGTACAACAACACTGTCCCTGCGCTGTGGAATGCCAAGGTATGTACCCCGGCTAGCCCAGCTGCCCGCAGGAGCTCACCCGCACCAGGGGAATGGGTCATCAGCCACCACAGCTGGACTGGGCTGGCTCACATGGAGCTGGCTCTTTCTCCCCGGGCATGGAGGTGTCTCCTGCCTAGTTCAGCTTACAGCTGCCTCAGCCCCATGCCGGATGAATTACTGGGCTCTGGGCAGCTATCAGCAACTGGGGCACAAGGTCTAGGGTGTTCTTGCACGCCTTCAGCACCTTCCTCTGTGGGTGCCCCACAGGCCTACCCGTCGCTGAAGCCCTTGGCATCCTGGGTGAACGACTTGGTGCAGCGGATTGAATTCCTGCAGAAGTGGATCAGCCATGGGATCCCCTCCGTGTTCTGGATCAGCGGGTTCTTCTTCCCCCAGGCCTTCCTCACTGGGACACTGCAGAACTTCGCCAGGAAGGCTGTCATCTCCATCGACACCATCTCATTTAGCTTCAAGGTCAGTACGTCAGCCAGAGGCTCTGGATTTTTCTGGATTTTTCTGGATTTTTCTGGAATCTGCTGCTAGAGGGCCACAAAGGCAGCAGTTCTAGCCCTGACCTGCCCGAGAGGTGAAGCCACTAGCTGCCCAGCTGCTTACAGACCTCATCATCCCCTTTGTGCTTCGATACGCCCACCCACACTGCCAGACCCCTGCCCGAGGCAAGGAGAGACCTCTGTGCCTCCCCAGACCTGCTCACACCCCTCTCCACAGGCCTTGCCACAGGCTGCCCCATAGCCTCAGGACGAGAGATGCCAGGAAACCCCAGCAGCCCATCTGGAGCCAGGGCGGGCTCCCCTTTGGCAGCGCTGGCTGAGCTAGGAGCAGCTGCAGGGAGCCCTGGGGCTGAGCCTCCAGGGACACGCCTGGATCAGGGCCCTGGGCCTGCTCTCCTCCGCAGGTGATGAAGGAGTCGGTGAGCGAGCTCACGCGCCATCCCGACGAAGGCTGCTACATCCACGGCTTGTTTCTTGAAGGCGCCCGCTGGGACCCCGCTGCCTTTCAGCTGGCGGAGTCGCGCCCCAAGGAGCTTTACACGGAGATGGCCGTCATCTGGCTGCTTCCTGTCCCCAACCGCCAGCCGCCAGCCACTGGCAGCTACCTGTGCCCAATCTACAAAACTCTCACTCGCGCAGGTAGGTGCCCTGAAGACAGAGCTCCAGAAGCCAAGGAGACTGGAGAAGCAGCTAGGGAGGGCAGCCCAGGAGGGCTGCAGGAGCTCCTTGTCCTGCCACGCGCTGACATGGCGCGAGGCATCATTGGCCGAGACCGGGAAAACGGAGTTTCTGCAGGGATGGAGCAGACAGGCACGCTGGCTGTGCAGCAGTGCCTCCGGCCAGGCTCGCCTCAAGCCCACACCCCAAAATTTTTCCTTTTCCTTTTTCGCTCAGCCTGTCACCGCCTAGCACAGGGATGGGACAGGGGATCTCACGTGGGGTCAGACTCCCTGGTCACTGTGCAGCAGCCAGGGCTGCAGTACACCCTGCCTCCCCTTGCTTCTCCTTACAGGCACGCTGTCAACAACAGGCCACTCCACCAACTACGTGATTGCTGTGGAGATCCCTACAGACAAGCCACAGAAGCACTGGATCAAACGGGGCACGGCCTTGATCTGTGCCCTGGACTTCTAGCCAGAAAACCCACCCAGGCCGGAGCCGGGCCCCCGCCGCCCTGCGCAGAGGTAAGCAGCATGGGCAGGCAGCAGCTGCTCCCCTTCTCCTCCCGCCCTCTGAGCAGTGTCAATAAACCAGGCTCTACCCCACCAGCAGCTCCTTCTCCTGGTGTTGTTGCAATCCCCAAATTACCTCATTTTTAGCACCACAGAAGAGCTGCCAGCGGGGACAACCACACGCTCCCCTCCCCTCGCACACCCCTCCCTCGGCTGGCTGTTACAGGATAGCTTTATTCCTTCAGACAGATCCATTATTTACAGAACTTGGTATCAGACACAGCAAGAGACAGAAAGATTTTCTTCCTTTCAACAGATACCAAAAGAACAGTTTCATTCCATAGTCAAGGTCTGTACAAATTTGCACATTTGCAAATGTCAGTCCTCTCCTGTGGCAGCTCCCCTTGGCCCAGCTACGCCTCGAGACACCTCAGGAGAGAGGTGCTGACCTCTGGCTTCTGAGATGTCTGCCAAGCTGCTGGGGACAGGCAGGAGAAGACCATGTGCAGGAGCGGTGGCAGGAGACGGCAGGTGAGAGGCAGCCAGGCCCGTGTGCTGCGGTAGGAAAGGGGCTGCTGCCCACACCAGAAAGCTCCAGCTTGGCAGCCAGCGAGCAGCTTGGGCAGGAGGAGGAGCTTTGGGCTCCCTCCACCCGCTACTGCGGTCCCCATCCTGCTGTGACCATTACAGCAACCACTGTCACCTCTCTCCACGCTACAGGCTTCACCGAGGGCACCAAGCGACGACTCAGCCAGCGTCCACCCCAGGGCTGAGCCCAGCAGCACCGAGGCTCCCTGTGAACTCGGCCTGCTCATAGTTCACGGGGCTTCTCTGGGGACAGGGCCTAGAACAACCCCCCGTGACTCAGGTGCTGCCTGGGCCAGAGAGCTGGGCCCCAGGAGAGCAGCCGTGGCAGCAGAGCCACGCGCCACCCCCAAGCACCACCACCGAGGGTCCCAGCTCCAGGGACGAGCCCACCTGGCCACAGAGCCACCGACGTCCCACGTGGAGCCGGGCTGCGTGGGCAGGGGCTGCTGCCAGCCCCAGAGCGGTTAGGGCAAGGCAAGGCAGGACTGCCCGGCCACGCGTCGGCCAGCGCTGGGAGCTGGGCAGCGTGGAAGGACCGGGTGCAGAACGGGCTCTGTCCAGGAGCCGCCTTGCTCAGCAATGGCCAAAGAGTGGGTCAGAACCAAAAATAAGTTTGGGGAAGGGAGGGAGAGGAAGCACAGACACGGAATGTCCTGGGGGACCACAGAGCTAAAGGCCTGGATGAGAGAGGACATGAGCCACAGCCAGCTGCGGCCAGCACAGCCACGCATTGGCACCGCCGGCATCCCCCCAACGCCAGACCCGCCACCGGCCGGGCTCTCCCCCTGCTGCCGCAGCCCTCAGCCACGGTGTCAAGACACAGGCCCACAGCATCCGGGCGCTGTCGTGGCACAGTCAGGCAGCTGGGCACCCCTGTTTGCCTTCTGCAGCTGCAGGGACTCCTCTCAGGACGACGTGTTCCCACCTTCCACAACACGGGCTCAGAGGAAAACCTGATTTCCCTTTGTCCCCAGGCTCCACCTCGGCCAAGGGCTTGTCACTGTGGTCCCTCGTCCCTGGGCAAAGGGTAACATAGATCCAAGTGCCACTGCCCAAAGCCCAGCTGCTGCTTCTCAGTCTCTTGACTCCCGGGCTACTGCCGCTTGGCTTTGTAGGGGCGAGAGCGTTTCCGGCGATCCGGCTTCCTCTGCTTGTGCAGGCGGCCGATGCTGACACCCTGCCGCCTGCGGACAGAGATGTTCTGCTCCACGAGGCTCGCCAGCATGCCTGCAGGGAGAGGCAGACAGACACGGCCGCGCTGGAGCGCCGGTACTGCCCGTATGGAGGGCAGCCCTCCCTCTCCCGCCCCGAACCCAGCAGCAGGCTCCTCCTGGGACTACAGGATCAGGAGACCGGAGACGTCCGGCTGCCAGACCGAGCGCTGCCTCGTGCCCCGGGTCTGGCAGAAGCGGGGAACAGGGCAGGGTGAGTTTCCCAGGCTCCCAGCTGCCACTCTGCCGCGCTCCGTGCGGCTCCCCCAGCTGACTCTGAAGCCCATGTTCCGTCCCCTCGGCCGCGCGGCCCAGCTCACCTTCCTGGGCCAGCATGGAGATGAAGGTACAGATGAACTCGTCGTAGTTGTGGGTTCTCCTCTGGTCATCGATCTACAAAGAGGTGACAAATCCACAAATAATCCACACACGGCTGGCAGGCAGAAAGGAGAGCTCAAGGCTAACAGGGGGCAACGGACTGGCCTGCCTGGCCCAGCCCACAGGCCAGGGAGGCTGGAGCAGGAAGGGACCCACCTCCCAGCCCAGCTCAGACCAATGCACAACTGGGACAGTCTCCATCCCAGTTCAGATGCCAGCACTGTTCACAAAGGGCAGCTAGGAAGAGGCGAGGGTGAGCAGGGGAGGAATCCTGCCAGGCCTTGGAGCAGAGACCCCCCTTCCTCCTGTCAGCGCCGGTGTCCAGCTGTGGCCCAGCTGCAGCGCTCCACCTTCTTCCTCAAGCTAGCTGCTGCTGCTGCCCCAGGGGCTTCGGCCTGTCCTGGCGGAAGCTCTGCCCCGTAGGGCCGTTCGGTAACGGGAAAGGGACCCCGAATGCTCCCCAGCACCATTCTCAGCTGCGTCCACTTTGACATGAAGACACCCCAGACAGAAGCCTTCAGGGAGCCGAACCAGCAACGCAAACACACCCTCAACAAACACACCTTGAATTTCTTCCTCTTCTCCACCTCCTCCTTCAGGCAGGCCTCGTAGTTTGCAATCTCTGCCTCCACGCACTTCAGCAATGCCAGCAGCTCCTGCCAGGATCAAGCAGAACAAATGTGAGCAGACGGACCCCTGCTGCAGCCATGCGGGGTGAGCTGGTGGGAGTTCCTCTCTGCGCTGGGAAAGAGAGGATTCATCAAAGCAAAAAACACTTGTCAAGAAAAAAAAAAAAGATCAGTTCATCGTAAGGAATTTCGGAGTCAGAGGGCAATCAATCAGCCAGCACTAGGGCCAGCCCCAGGGGAGCTGGGTTCTGCCCAGGCCTGGCCCAGCCCCATGTACCTGGTTCTCTGGGACAGGCGAAGGGCTGCGTGCGTGCCTGAGAAACACCCCAGGGCCCGGTTCTTCTCAGTAACAAAATCTGAAGGCTTTCCTTTTGAGTAAAACAGTTTCTAGCCAGCTCTCCTCCAGGGAGCCCTTGATGCACCTGTGCTGCCCGAGCCTGGTCCCGTCTCTGGCCGGGGGCCAAGGGCAGGCAGTGAAGTTCTCAGCAGGCTGGGATTTGGGGGTGCAGAGCCCCACCGGCCTCTGGCCCAAAGGAGAGCGCAGCACGCCGAAGGCCTCAGCTGCGGGAGACAGCGGCTCTGCCCACTGCCAACACACACGTCCCCGAGATGACGCAAGGCACAAAACCTGCACTGCCCTGTGCCTCGAGGCACGGCTGCGGCGACACGCGAGCGGGACAGCGTGCACATGCGGTTGGGTCACTGCCAGCGCTGCTGCGTCTCTGGGGGAGCGCAGGGAGCTCCACGTTCCCAGGGCTGTCGCAGCACAAAACTCACCTTGGGAGAATACTTTTCCCCCCCAGGGTGATCACTGGTCCTGCCAAGTCCCACCTTCTCTTTGCTGTCACTGGCCTCACTGCCCTCCTTCTCGTCCAGTTTGACTGCGACCGGGGCGTCTTCACCGGGTTTGATGGAAGGGGGGGAGCTTTTCCCCCCATCTGCGCAGAGAGGAAGGAAGGTGAGGAGCCATCGCGAAGGACCGGTATCGGCTCCCAAAGTCACAGGATCCTGTCCAGTCACCCCAGAGCCGGCAGGCACCCACCTGCAGCAGCCAGCGGGCAGAACACGCCGTCCTCCGTCAGGTGCAGCAGCCCCGTGCTGATGACAGGCCCCAGGTCCCTGACGGCCCGGTTGTAGCGCATGCAGTCGACACGCAGCAGGCCGTCCTCCTCGCCGAAGAGCACCTTGGAGATGTGGGAGGTGACGGGGCTGGAGGGGCGGGTGGGGTTGGCCGAGCGGATGGGAGAGCGCAGCGGGGAGTTGAAGGCGCTGCCGATCTCAGAGGCGGTGTCTGTGCTCTCGTTGCTGGGGGTGGGAGAGGGCTGGGAGTGGGTGACCACCGCCACGGCGGCACCCCCACCGCTCGTCTTGATGGACAGGGGAATGGAAAGATCCTTTTGAGATTCCTTCAGCTTCTCGGCCAGGACGTTGATGGTGTTGGGCTGGAGGACGGAGAGCTGGCCATCCGCAGCCCCCGTCCCGTGCTCTTGCTTCACCTGCCCTTTCCTTTTGTACCTGCCCAGGAACACAGCAGGGAAGGTGAGCGGCTGGTGAAGGAGGTGGGGGCCCAGCACAGGCGCTGCCAGCTCCGCACTCGGCACTCCAGGCTGGCTGCTGGGATGCAGCAAGGCCTGAAGCATTTCTAGGTCACCCTCAGTGCCACCAGCTTCCCCGGCAGCACCCCAGCCCCACTGAACTGCTCCGCTGCGGTACCCCAACGCAGCCCCTGCTGCATACCCCTGCTCTTCGTCCAGAAGCCCCAAAAGCACCTTCACTGTGACATTCCCCAAACCTGCTGCCCACACAGAGTTATATTCAGGGCAGCCAAAATTCAGGGTTGATTGTGAAGAGCTGCAGAAAGGCTCCACAAAATCCCGCGAGTGAACAGTAAAACAGCAGGCGAAGAGGAGAACAGCCCTAACTGCACACACAGGTGCAGGCTCTAACACAACTGCCTGCGCTCAGGAAAGAGATCTGGGAGTCGCCGCTGGCGGTTCTGCAAACAGTTCCCTGCCCCCCCCCTCAGCTCTAGCCATCACCTGATGGCCGAGTTGGTGTTACGAACTTCCTCCTCCTCATCATCATCGTAGTCATCCTCATCATCCGAGTACTGCTGGTGCTGTCGGACCGGGACCCGGCTGCGACCCACTCCAGCTGCAAGGTCTTCCTCCTCCTGCAAAACACCGTTGCTGACGGCAGGCCGGCGGTGGGGCAAGGAGGAAGAGCCCAGCAGACGTGTCCTCAGTCCAGCCAAGCACTGGGGCTTACCCCTTCCGAGAGGAGACAGAGGACTCTTCCCCACGCTCGCTCAGCTGACCCACACTAACACTAACTGCTTTTGCCAGGTCAGTCTTTACCCTCTCACCTTCCAGCCTGGGTTAGCGCAAGGGCAGGCAGGCTGCGAGGCAGGGGCAGGGCTTAGACCACATTGTCCCAGGGAGGGGAGGGACTGGGAGTGAAAAGCTCGGCTCAAGGCAGGCGTGCTGCTGGCCCGGAGCTCCAGCCTACCTGCATGGGGGACTTGGCGTAGTTGTGATTATCCAGGAAGGCTGGCAACCTCTGCACGATGGGGTTGGGGTTTGCTGGAGGCGCCCCGTTGATACTGCTCGCCGACGTCTTTGCCACCGGTTTGGATTTGTTGGGTGGGCTCTGCGTGGCCGCAGGGTGGCCCTGGCTGGCGGGCTCATCGGTGCCATCTGCCATGGAAGCACAGCACAGCCTTTCATGTTCTGCACAGTCACTTCTTACTCCATGTCCTCTGCCACCCCTTATGCACCCCACACAGCAGAAGAGCTCCACCAGACCATCACACCCACTTCCCCTTCCACCTCCAGCTGTCACCAGTGTCCCCAAGCTTAAGCCCTCCCATTTGCAAGCTCCATGTCACTTCAACACTTCTCCCAGGCACAGAGGCATCTACCACACCCCAGCACAGTGCACACAGAGCTGGACTTGGAGGAAAGAAAGTGACACTGGCCAGAAAACTGCCTTAAGCTCCAGGTCAGCCAGTCATTGTCACCAGCCTGGGCTCGTTCCGCAGCAGGCCAGGCTGGCTGGTTGGCAATGCTGATACAGGATCCTACCTGGATGGGTGCTCTCTGGAGTCACGGTCTTGCTGATGGCTGGCTTTGCCTCTTCGGGAGGCTGAGACTCCTGAGACTTCTGAGTCTGGATCAGCTCAGGCTGGGTTACTCGGATCAGCTTGAAGGCAAATGACAGACAGAAACTGAGTGCTGGACCGGGGTGACCCAAACCACATCCCCCCCATTCAAGCACTGCAGAGGAACTCGTGAGGGGGAGCCAGCTGCCGAGCGCCTGTGTGCACAATCAAATGACAACACCAGAGAAAACCTCCCAGGTGAGCAGCAAAAGGCCAAGCGGCGAGGCTGGCAAACTCCTCTTCCCAGATGATATTCCCCAAGGCCAAAAAGAACCCCACAATCCAGGCCCCCCAACAGCACAGGGAGATGCCCTGAAAACTGAGCCTATTCCCAGCCCAGGCTTGCACTCTCTCAGGGCTCGGGCTGTCCTACCTGCTGCAAGGCCTCCAGCACAGTCTGACGGTTCATCTTCAGGATGTGCAGTTTGGACTCGTACTTCATCCTCCGATCAGGCACCACTGCCATCAGATTGAAGCGGATGTCGTGGTACGGCTCCCTGCAGGGAAGGACAGCGGACGTCAGCCGCGAGCCGGCGGTGGAAAGCCTGTCTCCAGCACAGGGGGGTCAGCAGGCTGCCAGCCATACCCTGCACAGCTCCTGCGGGCTCTTTCCAGGCAGCGTCTCCCCCATCCTGCCATTTAACACCAACCAGGAGGCTTTTCCCCCAAAACCGAGTCAACCTCACACTGGCTGAAGAAGCAGAGCAAGGTTTCTTCAGCCACAAGACAAAGTACCCTTCGCAGAGTCACAGATCGGCTGAGGTGAGAGGGGACCTGTGGAGATCACCTGCTCCAACCCCCTGCTCCAGCAGGGTCACCCAGAGCTGGTTGCCCGGGACCACATCCAGATGGCTTTTGAATATCTCCAAGGATGGAGACTCCACAGCCTCCCTGGGCAACCTGTGCCAGTGCTTGGTCACCTTCACGGCCAAGCATCCGAGAGGCCCAGCTCAGGACCAGAAGTGCCACTCCTCCCATGGACTCCAGTTAACAGGGACCTAATCTTGCCACTCTAACCCTGCGCGGCCATTGGCAGGGACTCTGCATCGTGCAGAGGGTACAGCTCCTCTGCGAGCTCTGCAGGCAGGCAGACTGCAGGCACAGAGACAGTGCACCTGCACCTCTCCCCAGGCAAGTCTCCACCCCCACTTCCACAACGTGTCACACAGAGAACACAGCAGAAATAATCCAGGGAAAAACAGCGAGGGGCCGGTGCCTGCACCACGGCCTGGGACATTACCCTGCGGTGGCCAGGCCGATGCGCTCCATGATTACTCTCCTGGCTTTGTCCGTCCATTCCTCATCATCAGCCCATGGCCCTGTGATAACAAGACAGAGTTGGACTTAGCAAAGCAGGCCAAGGCTCCTGCTTCAGACTCACAGAGCGGATCCTGCCGTCCCCACAAGAGGCAACTCACAGCTCCCTCACACACCAGGGAGCAAGTGAAGAAGGGGCCCCGGAGGCAGAAGGACCATGTTGTCAGCCCGTGCGTGGAAGTCCCTGCCTCTGCCTTCTGAATGGAAAACATGAGCTATCTGCAGGGCAGAAAGGTGAATTTTGAACACTACAGACCACAACCGATTCACAGGCTCGGGCTCACAAAGCCCAAGGAAATCCCAGCTCCTGCTGGGATCCTCCTGCCACTGGATCTGCTGCCGTGCTTAAGTAACCCAAGTACGTGAAGTTGGTACCTTACCAAAGGGCCTGACAGGCAGAAGCAAAGTCCTAGCAACTGTCTAAAACACAGAACTGAGTGGTCAAGTTGTAAGGAAGGGAGTAACCCGAGCAGCCTGCTGGGATCTGCACTGGGGACCTTGTGTCTCGACACAAAGTGGTTATCTGGCACAAGAAGACAGTAAGGAGGAGACAAATTCTGCTTGTGATACCAAATTATTTCAGAGCTGCAGAAGGACCTTGTGACCCTGAGCAACTGGGGAGGAAAACGGCAAGGCTAGCAAAAGCAATGCAATACATTTAGAAATAACTGCCTCCTAGATGCAGTCCCCCATGCACAGGCTCCAAAATGAGCTGTCAAAACTCAGGGCAAACCTGGGAGCCACTGGAGTGATTCTCCACAAACATCAGCTATTGCTTAGTGGCACTGGAAACTACTACACACGTTTGGACATAACAGGGTGTCTAGTTGACTGTGTCAACGAGCAGGGACAGGCGGGCTCTTACCGTGGTCAATGGGATAGACCTTCAGCCCATCCAGCTCAAACAGCCGTCCCTTGATGGGGACGTAACTGACAAAATGAAAAGCCTCCATGGTTCGCACAGCACTGATGCCGTTCTGCTTTTCCGGCAGGTGCCGTGGCTCTGGCCTGCGAGGGCAAGAGAGGCAAGAGGTCAGTGGAGAGTCTGCCTCCTGCAGCGACAGCGAGCTGCAAGACACCCCCTCACTCACCGGGCATGGCTGTTATGGGCCTTGGCCAGCTCTGGGGCATTGCCGATGGCATAGCCTTTACTCTGCAGCAAAGAGCAAGAGAGGAAAATAACTGAGAAGTGCCAGGAAACAAATAAAACGCTTCACCCATCGGCTCCCCACTCCCTCCAACCATATGCAGGACTGGGAGAGCACCTTTCAGGCACACCCTCTGCTCTGACAAGTTTTAGGTAAAACCCAAGATGAAAAGAACACACAGCATCTGCTAAAGAAATTTCAGTTAGAGAGAAACACAGACTTCAAGATAGGTCTCAGGGCAGGAGAGAGGACTTTTGACCACAGACTTCGAGAATGCATCTGGGCTAGGGAATAACGTGACAGAAGGCTCAGAGCTGTGGCCAGTGTAAGAGGACCAAGGCTCTGAGCAAGGTGAGGTAGGAAGATGAGAAAGAAGAGGCAGTACTGACGTAACATGCAGCCACGAAGCGGATGGACAGGAGCCAGCTCATTAGGGCATCGTCCTGAGAGGGAAGCGAGAGGCAGATTCACATGCGCCACCGGTGCACAGCCCTGCCCCTACCTCAGGGCTAAAGCCTTTGGTGAAATCCTTCATGCGGCTCAGCGTGGGACCCAGGTCGACATTGTTGCAGTTCAGGAGGACGCTCAGCAGGGCATGGGTGGCACAGGAATTGGGGATCAGCTGGAAGGTGACACAAAGACCATCTTAACCAGCAAGAACAAGACACCGCTTCAACAACCCCTCAGAGTCGACAATAATCAAGTGAAAAGTACTGACATGAGAACCACTTGTGAGAGCAGCAACTTGACCTCGGCTCTCAAAGGAAGGGAGGTGGTCGGTCTCGTTCAGCGAGCCACCCCACGCCGCATGAGCACCAGCTCACTGTGCAGGCCACGGACAGGCTCACAGCCCTCACTGGATTCCCTCCAACGCGGAGCTCAGCCCAGAGACTCCCAGGAAAGACAAGCTGCTCTCAGGACCATCAAAAGCAGCATGGCCTCTCAGTACCATGTTGCTTCCCTGAGGTGTCACACGAGACACCCCTCCCCCCTCCCCCCTCCCCTCCAGCCTACCTGGTGAGCAAAGAACATGTTATTAACAATGTCATCGTCGATCACTGATGTCTCGTCCACCAGGGTAGAGACCTTCCGGCGCGATCTGCGCTCCTCAATCCACTTGAACAGGAAGATGAACCCATACACAGGGCTGCAGAGAGAAGGCAGCAGCTGCATTGTTTTGGTCGGACCACACCACTGCGGCTGCTCTGCCCAGCGCCAGAAACCTTCTGTTTCAAATCACGGGCAGAGCAAAGACAGGGAGGAAAAGCAGAACCACCCAGCCCAACTTTCTGGAAGTGACTATCGCTGCCACAAGTCCTCCCACATTACCGAGCACGCTTTCCTCCACTGACGCTCTGGGCTCAGACAACAATCAAGCTTGAAAACTTTGGGGCTTGACAGGTCTTACAAAGCTCAAGACAGAGAAGCGAGAGGCGACATTCACCTCTGAACACTGACCAACCTGCAGAATGGTGCCTGACCACCAAATGGCCCCTCCTTTTCAATCTATGTTGTATTCATTTTCAAGGAGTTCGGACAATGGCTTTTAGGGAAGCGACAGCCTCAGAGCCATTTCAGAGCACTGAGACCGGGAGAAAGCCCTCACACTGGTTGGCACTGCACCTCTCCAGGGGGAAAGGCAGATGAATCCCTTCAAGTATGACCCCCACCTGCCCCATGAGGTCTTTCTCATCGCACAAGACTGCCTGTCTGCCCCAAACCTGATGAACCACTGCTGGTTCATCGCTTACAACGCTGACCTCCACGACCGACGAGCTCACGCAGGCCCCTCGGAACGCCTGGCGATGAGCTCCCAGGCCCACAGACGCATTCTGCTTAATAAAACCGACACCTTCGCGCCTGTGACTTACCCTTGGCATTTGCTCTGCAGATCATAAATCTCTTCAACCTGCACTCCCTTGACCCCTGCAAACAAAGGGCAGAAGCTGGTGTAAAGCCCACGAGAAAGAACCATGGGTAACGCCCATTCCCCAGGAAGGTTTTTTGCACTTACCAAAATCTTCGACCAGGAGTGTGAAGAGACCTGGAAAGGAACAAAACCATGAGGTCACTTCTGGCTGAAGCACAGAGGTAACCTGCTGCCACTGGCCCCAGGCCAAGGCGCAGCCAGAAAAACCACAGCAGAGTGGCACCAGGATCACGCTGAATTCCCAGCAGCAGAGGTGCTGAGCCCTGGCATGCTGCAGAGGCGCTCTGGCTCCCTTCATCTCTCCACTCCCATTCATCATCCTCTTCCTCGAGAGGATCTGAACCAACCCTCTGCTGTTGGAGCCAGGTGAAGCTGGACCCACCTTCAGCATCCTGACCCACTGCAGCTGACCTGCCAAGAAGTCAGTCCCCACCACGACCAACCAGCAGCAGGCAGCACCTAAATGACACACACACCCTTCCAACTGGAGTCAAACGCGGCTGAGTAGATCACGGGACATTTTTAAAAAAGATCATTTATGTTCTCGTTAGCAAAAGACAGTGAAGGGAAAGCCAGCTCACAGCAAGAGGGCTGCGGAGAAGTCTGAGGGCTGAAAGGCTCGTCTTCATCTCCCTCTCTCCTGGGGGACCAAATCCAAGAGCCGGCCTCCAGCGACTACAAAATTCCCATTACAGAAGGCCAAAAGCAGGGATACAGAGGCAATGGCAAAGAGACCGAAGGATTATTAGACATCAGCGACTGCGCAGCAGCTTCTGCTACGATGCTGTAGCAAAGGCAGTCGGCCTAATTTTCAGGCGGTTTCCCTGCACGTAGAGTTAGCGAGCTCGAGACTGGAATAATAAATCTGCTGCTTTCGCTCCTGGATAAAAGCTGCTGAAAGCCTGGGGGGAAGCCCAGGGAATATCAATAAGGAGGATTCAATCCTGAGAAACATCCCAGTAAGCAAAGGATTTAACGAACCTGATGTAAGTAGCTCAGTCAAGAAGGGAAGAGCCCAAGGGGCTTCCACACCAAAGTTAAAATGACTGAAACGGGGAGGAAACTTCTGAGAGCAAGAAGTCTTCATTAATTAAGCAGAAAACACGGTATTTCTTAAAAAATTGTCAGCGGGAAGAAACACGCTGTGGAAATGACATGCTTCGAACCAGTGCCAGCCTCCTTGCCGCGCAGCGCCGTTCCACCAAACCCCAGCACCTTTCTGACAGCGATGGTTTTGCTCAGAATACTCGATGCCATGGAGGGGTGTGTCGTACAGGTGACATCGACCGAGACTTCTGGCAGCCTCGCTGCCTTCTTCACAGCAATCCCCTGAGGGCAAGCGGTCCTTGGAGACCATAAGGGTCTTCATTTGCCCACCGCAGCCACGGTTCTTGTTCCCTCCTTAGATGGTGTCTGTTATGGAAGCGGGAGTCACAGCTGTTTACAGGCAGAGTCTCTCAGCCGTAAAAGCTTCCGCAAAAATCAAAAACCTCACTCGCTCTCCGATTTCCGCAGTTCCAGTCCACTGATCGCAGCACAACACGTGCGACGCGAGAAGACATGAACCGTATCACAAGCTCTGCCTCGCAGCCAGTGAAGATTTGCATCCGAGCAAGGCCTTGCGAGTGCAAGCAACCATAAACGCTGAAAGCAGAGCTGCTCCCGCAGGCACCACCAGCAGGAGAGGACCAAGCAGGACTCCCAGGCTCACTGTGGCTCAGCCCGCAGCGCTCCACATCTCCACAGCAGCTCCCCAGGACTGTGCGTCAGACCAGCAGGGCTGCACCGACGGAGACGGGAAGTCAGCCGTCGCGCGTTCTCCTCCCGTCTGATCAACATCGCCAGGGAGTCAGAGAGAAGATGAAGCCAAACTTCTCTGAAAGCACCACGAAACGACAAGCAGTGATGGGAACAAGCTGCAGCAAGAGAAATTCTGACTACGCACCCAGAAAAAAACAATTCTTCGCTACCAGCATGGTCAGCCCTGGGACTGGGGTGCAGAAATCTCCTCCTTGGGCATACTCAACTGGACATGGCCACGAGCGACCTGAACTATCTTTGACATTAGCTCTGCTTTGGTCCAAAGACTTCCAAGGTTCCCTTCCAACCGCAGAATTCATTGCAGTGTTTTGTATGACCTCAGGATCCACGAAAGGCGTAGTCCTGCTGCTGTGATCAGTCCTGGAACACCCGAAACCCCCATCCCGAATTATTTGGGTCAGCTGGAGGAAACCCTCCAGTGTCCACAAGCACAGGCAACGCTACGCCAGCAGCCTGGAGGCTCCCAAGGGTCCCCTCCCTGCCCACACAGCCACAGCAGACAGCCCAAATCTGGATCTACCGACCCTTTGTGAGCAGTAACGCACCGAGATCTTTCAGTCACAAGCCCCATGGCGAGGGCTGAGCCCCTCATGGGATGTGCTGAAGGCTGAGAGCAGCGCGCAGGTCATTCCTAACCGCTGTCCCAGCTGCCACCTCTGCAACCGAACCTCCACACACCCAAAGGAGCGCAGCTGCGGCGTGCTGAGAGCCAGCCTCTGCCCAGACAGATAAAGCAAATAAACTCCCCTTCCAGGCTGGAGAATCCAAACCATGTCCTGTCTTCAGCATCATTGTGATGCAGAAGGGGGAGGATGGGAAGTGTTTTGGCAATTCTCAAGTACCAGTAAAAAGACGGTAAAGAGCAAGCAAAACTTGGGCTGACTGGGAGACCAACAGCAGACAGAATCCTTCACTGAGCATAGGAAAAGGAGTATCATGCCAGGGGTCAAATTTCCTCACCCACAGCCTCAAAAATACACCACCACATCCTGCAGACCAGCTCTCAGCCTCCCAGAGGACCACCCCACGCCTCACTAGGGCAACTCAGAGGCGTTAAAAACAACGCTCAGCCAATGCCCCAGCCGACACCGGCTTTGGCCCTCAAATCCTAACCCGCACACCAAACCCTGGGACTCCACCTCTCCGACGCGGTAGGAAGGGGACGCCCAGGACCGTCCTGCTCCCGGCTGCGCAGGCACCACACCGGGCTCTTCGGCACCTTTCCTGGGCTGCCTGGGGGAGAGGGTTTGATCCGCCTGGTGTGACAGGGACAGAGACGTCACCCTCACGTGCTCCCGAGTGACACAGGTTGTCCTCCATCGCCCGCAAAGCTCTGGGCTGATCGCCAGGCAGAGCCGTTTCTGCAGCAAGGGGCAGCCCACACGCACGCCTCTCCCTGTCTCTCAGCGATGTTTCAGGGTGTATTTGCAAGGGACGGGAACGCTTCGTGCCACACCCTGGCGGTATGTCAGAGGTTTTCCACAGAGACCCCTGGGTTTATCAAATCTGACACACGCAGAGGGGACCGGGGCACCTCGTACCCAGTGCACTAGTGCTGCCAGAGCCTGGGCCTCACTTTGCCAGACCCTGGTCACCCAATCCTGCCCTCACCCCACACCGGCACCCCTACACCCCCCCTCCTGACATCCCTTTTTCTGCCTGCCCTGCACTCCTGTAACCTCTCCATAATCCCTCCACAGGCCATGCTCCACGCAACGCAACCTCGCTCAACCCCCTTCCTGCCGGGACCCACACTGCTCCTCCACCCCCACACCCTCGCCGGCTTTCCCAACCCTCCGCCCGCACCCCCACGCTCCTTCCCGGCCCCCTCAGCAGCTCTCTCTCCCCAGCCCCCCCCCACACTCCCACAACCCCTGTCACCCGCACCCCTAGGCCTGTGCCCCATAACCCTGCCTACGCA
>Ga0065711_1026504_pt1 | contig 67762 bp, 43 predicted proteins | sample Hoacrofraction12_FD_59098 | JGI IMG/M metagenome (GOLD analysis project Ga0065711, IMG submission 59098) | Hoatzin crop microbial communities from Cojedes, Venezuela - Epithelial fraction 12 v2 (version 2) | ecosystem: Host-associated > Birds > Digestive system > Esophagus > Crop | place...
AGACCCGCCTGGACGAGGTCCTGTGCAGCCTGCTGTAGGTGACCCTGCTTCGGCAGGAGGGTTGGACTGGATGACCCACAGAGGTCCCTTCCAACCCCTAACATTCTGTGATTCTGTGATACACGTGGCGAGATTTGGAATGGATGAAGGTGAGGTCTCCTACATAGATGGTGGCTCAAATCCTAGTGGCAGTCATCGGAAAGCTATTCTCATGTCTTTCAGAAAATACAAGATTCTGGAGAGCAAAACTGAATCAGCACTGAAAACAACACTAGCTGTGAAAGAGGAAAAGATTGCAATGCTGGAAGCTCAAGTGAAAGACTCTCTGAACTTGAACCAACAGTTACAGAATGATCTAAACATGGTGAGAGGTTAACTGAATTTTAGTTGTTGACGATGTGGTTCTACACATTCACATGCCTTTTCTTTTTTTTTTTTTTTTCTTTTTTGTTTTATGCAGCAAGAATAAGTTCTCTACTCCCCTCCTCCTACACACACTTCCCAAAAACCTGTCCTGACTGGAGGGGTTTCTCTTTTCCCTTTCTATATAATGGCACCAATTTCAACAAAATTGTTGGGCTGGGGGCATGGCAGGAGATTTTTGTACATAACCATTATTTGCAATGTCTGTTTTCCCATGGGGTTTTTTTTTTCATTGCCACAGTGGTATTTTTCTGCCTTGTTCAATGAAAGCATTGGCCGAGGAAACATCTCACCTGAGAACAGCTTGCTTGTTAGGTGACAGTGAGCTTTAGTCAAAGGGCACCTGACTGGAGGCGGAGACATGGATTCCTCCACCTGTCTGTGTCTCACCTTCCTTGTCTGTGAAGTGAGGGTAATGGTTCTTGAATCCCTTGAGGTCCCTACCGTGCCAAGAGAGGAACTGTGTATCTCATCATTATTAATATAAAATCCCACTGCTAAATCAGTGTTTAAGGTGGTTGCTTGTTGACTTTGCAGGTAAAGAAGAACTTTGATGCACTTAAGCAGACTCAACAAGATGGGCAGTATGCTCAGAAGTCTCTGAGGTATTCTGCAGAGAAACGCATTCCCAACCACCAAATGAATGAGAAATTGGAAATGGGACACCAAGAAGCTACCATGGAGCTGCTGAAGCTGAAGGACCGGGCAATTGAACTGGAAAGGAATGTAAGCCTTCTCCTTCAGTTTGCTGTTATCCCTCAGACTTCCCTTGCAATCATTGAGTGGCTTGCTGGGATAGGGATTTTTGAGCTTATAGGAATCTAGTGGGTTTTCTGGAGCACAGAAATCTACCAAATTCTGCAGGTATCTTGGGACTGCATGGGACTTCAATGCTATATAAGTCTTGTATAACACTATTGCAGGGATTAATCTTGTACATAATATCTGTCCTACCCTCATTTAATGCTGAGAGGAGTTTGCTTTTGCACATTTTGTTGCAGAATGATCATAACTAATTGTTTCTCATCTTTGATAATACTCCAAATGATCAGGACAGCTGTTTCATTTCTTCTGTCACCCCTTAAATGCTATCTCTCTTTCAGAATGCAGCCCTGCATACTGAGAAGCAGCTGCTTAAAGAACAGCTGAAGCATTTGGAAACACAGAATGTCTCCTTCAACAGTCAGGTCTTGACACTACAGAAGCAAAATGTCAGCCTTCAGGAGCACAATACGGCCCTGCAGACGCAGACAGCCAAACTCCAGGTCAGGACAGCCATGCACCTCTGTGCCTGAAGACTGGATTTAGTTATAGTAGTGTGGAGAAGATGACAGCTAATAAGAAAATGTTTGTGTTGGTAGGCCGATGTAGTGATGTAAAGATGAGGGCCATAAGGTGGAGCTTAAATTTCTCCAAGCCAGGAGCGAAATTGGTTCTGTAGCTAATGTCTGGTAGCTATCTTCATTAAGAAGGTAGTTATTTAGAGAGAAACTTTTTCAATCAATACACCAAAATCCAGATGTGTTATTCCAGAAGCTGCACTTCTGGGATAAAAGGTCTTCGTTCTTTTTTCTGTTAATGCCATGCCTGTGAAAGAGCTTGGAAGAAATGGGAAGAGGACACAAGTCAGCTCCCAAGAGACATGGTAGCAATGAGTTCCAATGACAATTTTCACACTCCCAGACAAAATGTCAGAGTTGCTAGTGGAAAACAGATACTCTTCAATGTTACTTTACTTTTTAAAAAATAAACTTAGCTGGAGAAATAGAATAGTTTTAAAGGATAACATTGGATTAGCTCTAATTTTTTTGATGGGAATTTCCCTTTTTGAGCTCTTCCTCACACTTGTTCAGATTCTTATTTGTTCTTTATACTTATTACTCACCTGCAACTGAAGTGTATAAGCAACGTAGAAAATCAGCGCACTACCTGTCTACTGATATCAGACTTGTTAGGAGTGCTGCCTCCCTATGCAGTGGTGCAGTTAATTTTGTTGAGTTTGGATGAACTTAAGTTTTCTTTATTTGTCCATAAGCATGGGGTAACTTTGGTTTTGTACATGATTGTCAGACATGCAGCTGAGTTGCGAGTATTCTAGCTCATCTTGGTCTTCTGGCTCAAGAGCTTCTGCTAGTAAAACAGTGTTGTTTCAGTTTGGAGGTTATCCTAATACTTTCAGACCACTGATAGCATGGCTTTATATGGTGCATACTACCAGCAATACCAAAATGATGCCAAATTGTCCATAAATGTATTAGGTCTACAAAGCAATGGGTGCATTCTTGATTAACTCTGTGCAGATAAAAGCTGCTACTACATGTTTGTTGAATGTACCAGTAGGTGTAAATAACTAATACTTGATTTTTATTTGAGAAACTTCAGGTAGAAAATTCAACCCTCAGCTCCCAGAGTGCTTCACTGATGGCCCAGAATGCTCTACTCCAAAATCAGCAGACAGCCAAGGAGAACGAGAATGAAAATCTACTGAAACAGAAGGAGCAGCTGAAAGCTGAGTATGAGTCATTGCTTCAGGACCATGAACACCTTGCTTCACTGCATGAACGACAATCTGCAGAATATGAAATGCTAATAAACCAGCACAGCTGCCTGAAAACATTACACAAGAACCTGGATCTGGAGCACAAAGGTCTGGGTGAGAGGTATGCTCAGTGCTCAGGGGTGTAGTGTAGCTAGAATATGCACACGTTATAATCTTAGCCTTAAACGTTGGTCTCCAGTTATGAACGGTAACTACGGAGTAAGTTGTTACTGTGAAAAAGCATCCCCTCATTCTTGCTGTCATTAGGAGATTCATTGAATATACTTGCAAAGCTGTAGATTTTAGACCTCTAAGGGTGGCAGACCACAGATGACTGGTGGTACTTAGCAAACATGGTCTTGGAGATGCTTTGTCAGAAGTAGCTTAAAGGCCTTCACTACATTTAAAGGTCCACACTGTAATAACATGTAGCCTTAAAAAGGTTCTACCAGTTTTACTGTGTGGGGTATCTTTTCTAGTCATACAGTAAAGTCTGCAAATCACCTAGGTAACTACTTATGTGTGACTAGTGTGTATCCTGAGAAATTTCAATCATTGGAGATTGTGTGGGGCATGAATCTCATGACAAAGGAGGTTCTTTCAAGGAAGCTGTGTTGAGCTAGCTAAGAGACAGTGTTGTATTACTTATTTTCTTCTAGTTCTCACATCTTAAGGCTTTTGCTTCAGGCCCTTCAATTGAATTGTGAAATCAGAGATACCTGTTTATTGTTTAGTCTCTAGGCACTGTTTTCTGACAATTCTGCATGGATTGAACAAGATATATGATGAACTACTCCATAAATGCCACTCTACCTACCCATCAAAACTTTTCTTATACAATTCAGTGATTTTACTCAAAATATCTGTGTTTAGGTTCAGTTTCTGTGCAAGACCATGAGTTGGATTTAGGGCAACTCAGTGGTAATCTTTGAAGGTGGGCTAGAAAAAGTCTTTGGGAAAGAAAAGTTTAGCACCTAAGGAGCTGGCAGTACAACACACGGTAGATTTTGATAAAATAGAGAAATACACCTATTGTGATCAAAAAATCCACAAGGGTTGTGTGACAAGACAGCTGCTTGGCTATCGAATAAGTGAGCTGTAAGTGATTACACAGCCACCGTTCCTGCTTACCAGGTCTCTCTCGGACTGATGAATGGTTCCCACTGATTCAGACTTTGCTTGATTCACACTGTGGTGTGTTGAGGCAATTTGCTGAGTTTGTTCTTTTGTTGGTGAGTACCAATTATTAAACAGTTCTAGCATAAGGAAAAAGTGATTTTCTAAAAACAGATAATCTCTATTGATGAGTGCTCAGGTCACCACTGTAAGCATGAAGAATTTGGACTGTGTTACCGAGATGTAACTGCCAGTGAGAGATGTTTCAGGGGAGCAGATGGTGGCCTTTTCTGTACTCAAAGCAGGTTGATTTTGGCAGTTATGAGTGCAGTGTCCTCCTCAGCAAATCAGTCTCAAAAGGTATTTACTAAGGTGATTTGTTCAAGGACAGCCTGTGTCTCCATTTGACTGTCAGAAAAAAAAGACAAGCTGCTTCTTTGTGTGTGTTTTGTTTTCCCTCCATCGTGTGTTATGTGGAGTTCAGCTTGCTGAGGGAGCAGAGGGGAGAAAGTTAGAAAAACAGCTGTAAGAAAAATGTTTTCTTCTGCCACTGAGGTGTTTAATGGCTAAGATGAAATACCTCACTTTCAACTTCAACTAGAATGCACCACCTGCTAAATTTTTCCAGAGCAGCTCAGTGCAGCCAAGAAGCTTGCTTGCGCAGTGTCCAAGAGATGCGTTTTGTCTGTCCCAACTCCAAGGCGGTTGGTTTTTTGCAGTTGTAGACAGCACTGTAATCATAGTTATGTTGCTTAAGGCAGGATTGCACTCCTGCACAAACCTATGACTGCAGCTTGTCTAGAAAAATCCACAGCAACTTTAATTAGCTTGTAGACTCCTAACACTGCTTACAGCCAAGGTCCCCAAGCTTTGTGTAATTCACTCTGATGCATTGCAACCACAGAGTATTTTCTACACCTGAACAAACTTTATTAAACCTCCCTCGGCTCTATGTGCACAGTATTAACACTGCAGTGGGGGTTTAATAATGGGTTGTGTGTAACTGCAGTGAAATTGCCTGTCATAGCCCAGCAGACCACAGATATGTGGGTTTGACTTAAGAAAAGGAGAGTTAGTGTGTTAGGACCGTTTACCATTAATAGCAGTTTCTTGACTTTGCAGTGTTTGGCTGATGGTCTCTGAACAGGGAAAGTCTGGACTCTTTTGCTCCATTTTTTAAATTGCTTTACATGTTGCACATTACGAAGGGGAGGTAGTAACTTACTAGCTGTAGATCCCTGAGCATTTCTTTGTGGCTTACTCTGGAGAAGTCTAATCCTGCAGAGACACTGGAAAAATTCTTATCACTGGAAAAACAGAATCCCTGCTGTGGAGGGTTACATATTTCAGGGACTTGTATTATTATGTTACCAGTACTGACTGGTAATCATTTTTCTGGTTCCTTTTGCTATGTGCTTTTTATCATGGCTGACCATTTTTAAAGTTCTTGGTCACAAACACCTACCCACAGTATTTGTTCTAACAAAGCAGCAGAAAGAGTGAAAGCTGAAAGGAGTAAGGAGGAATATGGGTGTTCCGTCCCAGGAATGGATTGCATCAGAGCCAAAATGGATTCTATTTGAATGTTTGAGGAAATCTTTTAAAAACCCCTCTGTCCAAGTGCCTGATGCTGAAAGAAGTGGAGTGAACATGCATGTTGAATAGCCTACAGGATGGGTAGTCTTGCCCCCGGTGGCAGAGTTTGTCAGTTTGCACAAATTCTGCTCAAGTGGTAGACTCCATGCTGAAGCCAGACTACAAGAAAATTTTGCCTGGGGAATTTCATTAGGGCTCCAGAAATGCAGAATCACTTGCGTTTTTGGTAGACAGTCTCTTCTTTCTTACCTTTCACCTAATATCTAGGGCAGCAGCTGTGTTCTGCCTCAGGTTCTCATACTCAAAGGCAGACTGGGGAGCTGGGCCAAGCTGGTAAAACTGGACCAGTATACTGCTTCCCTCTAAGTAGCCCTCTTTACAAAATAGAGGGCTTGGATAAAAATGAACAGAGTAGCCTTATCATACAGAAATGGCAAAAGAATTCGCAACACAGTTTCTGCAGAGGCAGCCATGGTAATCTCTGCCAAGGGACTGACTGTGGAGTTTGTCTTCTCAGGCTCTGGATTGGCATGCAGTCTGTCTTAAATCCTTCTTGGAGCTGGATGTGAAACCTTCCTCTGCTTTCAGGTTCTTCCATTTGTTGTACAGACATTGAATTTGAAATGTCCTGGACCTGAATGGAGGAGGAAAACAAATAAATAAAGTTAATTAAACTCCACTGGGAATGAATAGCAAAAAGCAGCTTTTGTCTGGGAGACAGGTACTTTTCTGTGTGGCCCTTCAATGGGCTGGAATTTGGGACAGGCTGTAATTTGACCCTGAGATGAAGAGAATGGTAGCCTGAAAGAAAAACAAGTTGGCAGGAGTCAGTGTATTTATTTGGTGCTGTCTGCTGCTTTTGTTTTTGTTTTGAAGTTTTCGTGACTGCAGAGTAACTGTTTTGTGCATTCATCTCCACTGGAATGAGAGCCGTAGACAGATGATGCCTGTACTGTTTTTTTCAAGCAATGCTGCATCTTCTGCCTAGTTGCTGTTTTAAAATTGCTTAGAAGGATGTTTCTCCATGACTGGCTCAGGTGTATCTGCCCGGGGATATTTTGGGGCAGTATCCTTTTATCACAGTCACAGAAAAATATGCTGATGACTTGACATTCATGGCACCAGTGCCCTCAGGGGCTTCTGCTGATATGTGTATATGGGTACAGACCCTGACAGAGGCCACCAGCAGGGGGGGGAAACCTTTTGAGAACAGCTTGCTGTTTTGCAAAGTGTTCTCAAGACACCTCGTTCCTTGCAGTGTTTTCTGAATGCAGGCAGTGTAGCAGTTCAGGGAGGCTGAGCCTGCCTAATCCATGTCTGTGCCAAGTATCAGGGTAGTTGTTCCACACCTCTGTTATTTTAGCATTCCAGAAATTGAAATTAGAGACATAGTTGATGGCATCTGCCTTCTGTCTCTGCCCGTCTCCGCACTCTGAATTATGCACAAATTGTATAAACCAAGTAACAGTGGAAGCCTGAACGTGAACACTGGTGTTGCTCTTCGGTTTCTCACCAGTGAAAAAGTAGAGCCACTTGAGCAGGTGAATCAGCCCCTGCTTCAAACTGTTTTGCTGTCAACTCACTGATACTGGCCTCATCACCTGTCTGGAATGTGCAGGAGATTATTACCTATGCAGGATGCTATTACCTATGCATATAACCTAATATGCATTAGGTTGTTACTTAATAAATTGTTGCTCATTCCACTGCTTTCTTGTTGCTTTTTTGACTGCTGCTTTCTGCTTTAGTCAGGTTTTTGAAATGTGACACTGACGATTATTTGTGAATGGCATTCCAGTTTAATGGTGCAGTCTCCGCTCACCCTGCAGACTCACATGCTTTTTACTAAATGATCAGAATCTGGAACTGAAAGAACGTTCTGGCAATTGCATTTCAATTTGTTAAAAAAAAAAAAAAATTACCCTTTTTGTTTTTTCCTGAAAGCTCTCCTCTTTACTTATAGACTAAGCTGAATTTCCATGCATAGTGTGGATTTCTTCAGCCTTGTAGTTTAACTACACAAATATGTATGAAACTAAGCAGGCAGGAAAAAAATCCTTTCATTGTGGTATGCCTATTAAAAATACGAAGCTAGAGGAAGAAAAATGTTTAAATGAAAGCTGAGAGTACGCCACTCCTCTTTTTGCAGATACAACAGTTTAATGAAGCACAAAGCAGAATTGGAAGAGTTGGAAATAGTTTTAAAAGCTGAGAGAGAGGTTCTACAACAAGAGAGAAGATCAAATGCAATAACCACTGGGGAAAATCAGAAGCTGAGGGAGGAACTGGACAGGTATGGTTCCCTTGTTAAATTCTTGTATATATCATTAAAAAGTCAGTTATGCAAAACACACAATTGTTTTGCTGTGTTGTGTGAACTGTAGCTCCAGAATACCTTCATTAGTGTGTCTGTTAATTTTTTTCTGTCTTGTTAATTTGATCATTTGATTTAACTCTGTCAGCTTCATGGACACAGTCCACAAATACTGTTACTTGGCGCTTCAAATAAGGTCTGATCCTGGGACTTTTGCTCATTCAAAATAATCTTCCACGCGTGGTTCAGTTCACAAGTGTTTCTGTAATGAGTTGTTTCTGGGCACTTTAAGTAGAACTATGAATACCCAAATGCCCCAATAATATCTGGAGTTGTGTGAAATGGTTCCTACCCATTTTTTTTCCCCTTAATGAGAGCTGCATTATGTTTTTTTACACATTATGATTGAATTCTAGGTGTCACCATTGCTGTTTTTTCTGCTGCCCTGAGAAAGCTGCTGTTTGTTAATACTCGAGACTTGATTCTTGTTATTAGAAGTGGGCTTAGTGATTCATGTGATCACCGGGTAACTGTTAACTCATGTAAAAACCCCTTTTGTGAGATAGTATCCAAACTTTACATAATGCAGCAGTAAAACAATACCCTTCTCCCCCCAACCTGTATCCCTGCTGGGGTTCTCTGCATTATAACCAGTTCAGTGCCACTGTTCATCCTACAAAGGCGTTTTGAGAAACAGTTAGGTACAAATAAGGGGCCAGGGTCAGATCAAGTTAAAGCAATGTCAGATTGAATTATATTTAAAGTCACAGCTGCACACTGATGGTGTGGTCTTGGAATGTGAGGTACTGTATATGAAGAGTCCTTCATAAGCCTGCTGGCTTCTTTGTTTAGGGTGAATTTCTTGCACAACCAACTAAAGGCAGAGTATGAAGGGCTGCATTCACATACTAAAGAGCTGAAAACTTCCTTGAACAACTCTCAGCTGGAGTTGAATCGTTGGCAGGCTCGCTACGATGAGCTGAAAGAACAGCACCAGTCCATGGATATCTCTCTGACTAAGCTGGATAACCACTGTGAGGTGAGTAGCTGTAGGTAGGTATACTGCTGGGTTCCTGTTAGTGCTAACATTCATTATGTGAGGTTTTTGGCACACTATATGTAGAAGGTCAAGCTATGTGGTCATCATAACACCCCAATATACTTTGAAGTTATTGATTCGTATCTTAGGTTGCTATGCAATTGTGTTAGCCTGATTATGGTGCACTTCTAGGGAAGCCGGATGCAGAGGAGAGATTAATCTATTCTGTTTAATAGCTGCTGTCCCGTCTGAAAGGAAATCTGGAAGAAGAAAACCATCATCTCCTGAGTCAGATTCAGATGCTGAGCCAGCAGAATCAGATGTTACTGGAACAGAACATGGAGAACAAGGAGCAGTATCATGAAGAACAGAAACAGTACATGTAAGAAAATAGAGATTTGAATTGTGAAACCTAAAAAAGTCATCTAGACAAACATAGAATACAAATTATCTATCAGGAGCAGAAGGACAGGCAGGGAACGTGATAGGTCTGCTTGATACCTGGCTAGAAAAGGGGATGTGTAGGAGGAGATACATGTAAAGGGGAGAAACTACAAAATTTCTTCACGTTGCCTTACTGCAAAGGGGTGTTCAGGAGACACCTTAACAAGCATGCCCTTTTCAAATAATGTAGATGCAACAATGTGGAAACCTTAGTTATAAAAGATAGAATGCTAAAACCCAGTGGTACTTCTCAAAGGTTTCTGAAGAGCTAAGCTGCAACAAAAATTTAGTATTATGAGAGTCATTTTATATTTAGATGCTGAAGAATAGCAAATATTCATAGTCCTCTAGTTTTTGTCATTTGCATTATAAGAAAAACTTCCTTTGTTTTTGAGGATGCAAGTGTCAACATACATCGCTGCCCATACACAGGGTGACACACTTAAGTGAGATACCCTGTTTAAACATACTGTACATTTACAAAGAATCCTGTTCTCACTGCAGTGAATTTCTCTTATAGGTGTGAAACAAGGAAGAAGTGTTCTTAATCCCAAGAATTTTAGTCTGAGCGCTTCAGGATGATGTGGGAGTTGTTGATTGAGTTCTGTGTCAGTACTGGACTATACTGTTGAAATGTTAGAACTTGTTTGCTGAAATTGCCTGAATACAGTTCAAATGTAGTCTAAGCATATTTATCCAGGTGCCTGACAGATCTGTGATGAAGGTACATTAGACCAACTACTTGAATGAAAAAAAGATTTGCTAACATCCACTGTGCAGGCTAATAAAATAAAGAGGTTAAAAAAAAAAAGTAAGATTACATGGCACTGCTGAAAGTGCTTTGACACTGCTCACAGGAGACCAAAGTAGTCTTAAAAAGATCAAAGATTATTTATTTCTCTCATTCTAATAGAGTAAGCAGAACAAGAGTAAAATACCCAGTTATCACGTAGACAAGATGTTCAAACTATGTAAGGATTTTAACCCTTGAGTAATTGTCAGTGATCTGTGAAGAAGACTGAACAAGCAGCAAATGAATTTTCAAAAAACAAAATAAGATTAACAGCCACCAAAAAAACTGTGCTTGAGTTATTAGTGAGCAATCTAGCACCAGTCTACTGCTGTTCTTTCACTTTTCATACTTCCTGCTCAAAAATTGCCCATTGGCAAGTTTGGTAAGCTTTTGCATTTGCCCGCTCTAAACAGTGAATGAGCTCAGTAGGATTTTGAAGTTTATGTGATAGGAAGATATTTCAGTCTGTTTCCTCTCTTGGTGCCATTTGGTCTTCAATGTTTTGATTATGCTTAATTTCATACAGATGGTTCAGAACATGTTTTCCCCCCTCACAGTGATAAATTGAATGCCTTAAGGAGACACAAGGAAAAACTTGAAGAGAAGATAATGGATCAGTACAAGTTTTATGATCCCACTCCAAAAAAGTAAGTCCCAATGGGTTCAGTTCTACTGTTGTACAGATTTGTGAGGCTGAGAAAGGGTTCTCTGTAACTGGAGATCACAGAAATTTCATCTGAAATGGACAGTGTCATCTCTCCTCTCTTCATTCTCACTATGCAAGCCATTTTCTTAAGCAGCAGGTTCTGTTAATACAGAGTGCAGTACCGCATGTGGGGGCCTGTGTTTTAAGACAGGAATCTGAAAGAGTGTTAATTGGAAGAGAGCCCCTTTGCTCTGATGAATATCATCTTGTCTCTAGCAGGGGGGAGGGATCCCCCAATGTGGTGACAAAGCAGCAGTAGGAGCTTCCAGAGCTGGTCTTTCAAAGGGGATAAGCAGTCCACTGGAGAGAAAGGACTTAAGAAAAAATATTTAAGAACAACAAAAAAGAGCCAAGCTAATTCCACCACGCATAGTTCTGACCACTAGCAAAGAGAGGGATTAATCTTTAAAGCAGTTTTCATTTCTTTCCTTCTCCGTATGTTCCTTTGGTAGAGCTTTTTACACTGTTAAACTACACATATGGACCCACATAAGACATTTTATATTTCTAGTGGAGGGAACGGTTGTCTTTCTCGCACTTCTCATGCTGAAGAAATATTTCTGTAAAATAATTTTGACTTTCAGAGAGAAATGGATCTTAAGCTCGGTGAAATGCATGCTGCATCTTTCCAACCAATTCATGACAGTAAACTAGTAAGAATGTAGGATGGCTGTAAACTACTTTGGGGACTATTTCTTGTACTGTTTTATGAATCCTATTCACAAAACCTGCTTTATCAGGAAAAACCACTGGATTGGAGCCAGAGCCTTAGTCAAACTAATCAAGCCGAAGAAGGAGACTACAAGGGAGCGGTTCAAACCAGCAGCAGAAAACCCTCTATGGCATTCTGAATCCCCAGAGACAGTAAACTCTCCATCTTCCTCCCAAAAACTGAAACATCAGCCAGAGACTCAGGATAATACCTCTCAAGGGTCAAACTCTATGGAAGAGAGAGAGAACCCTGGGGCTTCTACAAACAAAGGTAAGGAACACCCAGCCTAAATTAATGATAAACAGTATTTTTTTAAAAAATATTTTTAAAAGATTTAATATATAGGATGTGTTAATACTCCATCACATTGTTTTATATCCCCTTTTTTACTAAAATAAGAGTTTTAGTAAGCAAAAAAGAAACCTGCCCTAAACTAAAAAGCTGAGTAGACTAAAATGGAGGGGGGTGCGGTGGGGGGTGGTGTGGTGTGTTGATTTGGGTTTAGTTTGGTTTGTTTCTTTTATCTGCTTCTCCCTTCAGCTTTTTTATATAGTTTCTTGGCTTGTCTGAATGTGTTGCATATTACTGAATAAGTTGGTGGAAATACTTCATTTACTGGGGTTTTGCAACAAGGCAGTTTTAAAGGTGGACCATATAATATTATGGTTCATTAGCAACTATTCTTCAAATGGGTAATAGCTGGTCTTACAGCCACTGCCAGGAGATGGCGCACATGCGAAAGAAATAACATAAAAAAATGCTAATTTATTGTAATTATTTTGGAGGATAATACCATGTCTTGACTTTGAATCAAACTAAGGATTTCTTAATGTAGAATGATGAAATTATTTTTTTTAACACTAAGGTGAACATAAGGAAGGTGGAATGATTTCTGTTTCTGTTTAGTCAGTTCATACAGTAAATCAGGTGTTCCTAATTATGGGAAATTTAAAAGAAAGCTCCTCAGAATAAATACTCTGATCTTTATTAAAAGCAATATATATCCCAAGCTTTGCTTATTCTATTGAGATCGATTCTGTCAGCTTCTATTTGTAGATCGTTGTCCTCCAGGAATACTTTTCAAGAAGCAGTTTTGAAATTAATCCTTAAAAATTAATTTCTGTCTTCCCACTGGGGAGTGTGGGAAATGGAAGGGGAGCAGCTGAGGAGGGTAGAACTGTTGTTATAAACTACTGCAAGTGTCTGGCTGAAGTTGTATTTCCCTTTTTTCATTCTAAGTCTTCAAAGTCATTGATTTACTTAAAATAAAAATGCATGTCTCAGATTATCTGTGTGATTCCAGGAGATGCTGAGTGTTTAATATGCATCCAAAGCTCAACCTGGGAATCTGGGCTTGGGTTTCCACAGAACGAGGCCTTCGTGGAGTGCCAGAGATAGCAAAGTCTCTGGGGCTTCATTCTTTTTGATGTTACATGAAACATGCTTGTGTTGAGATGGTGAGCATCAGTGTTAAAACCTAGAAGACATCTAGGAAATCTGAGTATATTACCACCAAGTAGCATGCACACCTATTTGATTTTTCTTTATTAAGTAAAAACATTTTGGGTGATATAACAGTAATTTCATAATAAACTTGCTTATATTTTATGTATATGTGTGAATCTATGCATTAATCTGAGTCAGATGAACTGTGATTAACTGTATGTTAATCAGTCCTCCAAATATGTGTTAGTCTTTGTTTAGCCTTTTTTGGTTTTACTGGTTGTGTAGTCTTTAATCTGTTTTAAGACACTCTAAGCTTTATTTACACGGATTTTTTTACTCTTTTTTTCTTCTTCTTTTTGGGATACCTGGGTGATAACAATTTAGCTGCGCAGCGCAAAAAGATTGCCTTTTTGAGAAGCAAAATCAAGGATAAAGAAAAGTCTCCTAAGTCTCCATCGAATCATCAGTCTCTCTCTAATCGGCTCCGGTTCTGGTCGTCTTCCGACATCCCATCCTCTCCCAATGAATCTGTTTCTTTTCCGGAACTGGGAGATTTCTAACACCTTCTCTTTAGCATTTATCTTGATTTATTTCTTGACAAATATTTTAAATAAAACAAAATAAAAAAACCCCACATGCCTTAAAAGAACACATACCTTGATAGAAACACTCAGCATGTCTTTACAATACTCTAAATATAAGCACAGATTAGTGAACGTGGATTTAAGTTTTCCTGTAGAAGATGAATCACTGTTTGCACACTGTGGATCATTTCTTCAATGCAGCACATTTTAGGGGACCTCATGGCATACAGTTTGCGTATGTATATTGGCTGTGGTGCATGTTGTGAGTAAGTGAAGATGCTATGCGCTTCAATTTTTTTCTTGCAATCACACACTTGCATCGTGTCCAGTTAAAGTGTTGAAGTGATCTGCTGTTGCTATGCTTTCTACAACGCTGTAGTCCTACCAAAATACAAATCTAATATATAAGCAGTCTCAAGTCCTGGATGCTTTTCCTGTATTGTGTGCCACTAAATGCTAAAAATGGCAGGTGGTTTTAACATCTTTGTCCTCTTTTAGATAGTCTAGCTTTGAATATAGAGTGGAAGCTACTGGAAAAATTGTTCTCCACAAAGTGTCTTGGCGTTTGCATTCAAACCTGCTGTTTAGCAAAGTTTCACACTTCCAGCTATGAAAATTCATCTTGAAATGAGCTAACGTTTCAGTTTCTACTGCTTCAGTTTTGACAATTTTTTTTTCTGGAAGAAGGAAGTGATATGTTCTCTTAAGATTGGGAATAACCTTCATCATGCATCCGTTGCCCACAGTTCATATTGCCTGATAGTCATGACCTGGTGGCTTCTGAAATGAATGTGTGGGTCCATTCCCCACTCTGTGTTAGAGAAACACATGTAGCATGGGCAATATGCTACAGGGAGCTCAGCGGAGAGGCCAGAAAATTTCATCTCCCTTGTCAGCTCTGAGAATTGGTCCCTCTGGGGCACAACCAAGGCCACTGGCACAGCAGCCTGTTGCTGCCCATTTTGGGATTTGTAGAAAACAGTTATTTCCTGGGCAATTAATAATTCTGGCATCTATGGGAAGTGTTAAGTGCAGTTACAAAGTTGATTAGAGATAGATCTGCACAGCAAGCTTTAGCCAGTAATCGCCCATACAGGTGTGCCATAAACTTCAGTCCTGAGAGAAAGTGCCAGCCCTGTGCTATGGAGCCCACTCAGACTGTGACAGAAAACATTGTTTCTGAAGTCGGCTTCCAGGAGTCGTCTAAGATGACAGTACCTTGGTCCAGTTCTCTAATACAGCTTTGCTGCCGCTCTGCGCTTTGAACCAACTGTCTGTCCATTGTCTCCGCAAGTTATTCGTTTTGACCACTGCACTGTGCTGTGTTTTCAGCATTTAGTTACTATTAGTTAAGCAAGTACTCCACAGAAGTATGTGGATAACTAGAATCTTGTATCTCATTAAGGGTGTTTCCTATAGTAAATTCTTTAAATTTTGTTCTATTTTGTGTGTGCCTTTAAGTGTTACAATCATTAATCTGCCTCATGACTAGGAAAGACGTCTTCAGCTTTCTGAATCTAAATAATATTCTAGCAGGTAGTTTTTGTTGTTCTCATGCTAAGATCCCAGGAATTCCACTTAAAAGTCACTGCACCAGAGCATCATAAGAGCAGCAGAGTTTTAACCTTGTCGAGACTGAGCTCTTACCACAGCAAAGATCTAAACCTGAAAGCAGTAATCTTAGTATGCAGATCATGCTAGATAATTTCCAAATCAGCGTTATTTCTCTTTGAATAAGAGCGTGACTTCTGTCACTCTTTTCTTATTCTATTTTGTTACTGAAATAAGTGCTTAAAAATGTACCTGAAGGAATAATGTTATTGGAATTTCACCCCTCACTTATCTTTTCTGCATTCATGTCTTTGCTCCTTTTCTTCCTCCTTTTACAGTAATTGTTGCATGTATAATACCAACCCTCCCACTGGCACTAAGCAGCCCTTGTCACTCCCACACTTTAGAGAGCACACATGATTGAAAAACTGATGGCAGAAATTTCCTATCCAATACTGAACTGTTTATGGAAAAGCTTGCAAAACTGGCGTCTCTGTTGTGCGGTTTCTTTGTGCCTGCTTGTCATGTTTGTATGGGCAAAGAAATACAAATCTCCTAATTCTGTTTTTCATTGACTCGTATTTATTTATCTCTCTCCCCTGCAGTGCTAATGGAGTTAAAGCAAAAGAGAAATTCCCGTCACGGAGGCAGCAATAATAATGTAATCTTGGCAGACTCTGTGACAAAACACTGCTGTGTGGAGCTGGGTCCCAGGACTTACTCGACCTCAGCTATTCATCTGCACACTTCCACCCCCATCTCCAGGCTCCAGAGCAGACCAAAAGGTGTGCCGTGCGTTTGATACACCAGCTGTTAGTACAACTCTGGCTACTTTGTAGTTTCTGCTTGGGTGAAACATGTCTTCTAGTGGCGTTCAAGTACAAAAACAGAGCACTAGTGTTTTCAGTCCTACTTTATCTGCTTAATGGTTTAATTGATCAGATACAGGATTTCCTTACTCTTGTGATGTCATGAACTTGACAGACTGTGTTTGGATGTCGGTTATCCTGTGGTTCCCTGCCCAGTGGTTCACAGCGATTGTTAGAAGATGGCTGCTCTTCCAGTGTTAGCTCTATAAAACCCTCTTGAGCACCTCGGTCTTCTACACTGCTAGAATGTATTGGAGACTGACCAGAAGGGTTAACCTTCCTTTGTTTACTATTGCCTCTTAAGTTTTGTGTTCTTTTCAGGCTACAATTCAGAAGATAATTTATGTGAACAGTCCCCTGAGATGGAGTTTGCAAACACCAGACAGCATGGTAAGCTTGTTGCATGTACGAATGCTCTAAACATCTACATTAAAACCTGTTTCATTGCATCCACGTGAACTGTCCTGGAGCACTTTAGTTAAATTAACACGATAGTGAGATGTAGTAACACAGCACCCTTCCTTAAAGGGAGTGAATCAGCAATAAAAAATAATTGGGGTGGGGGGCATGGGTGCGTGGCGGGAGCACTGCAGCAGCAGCAGCACTGCCCGCTTAGAGATTTGTGGAAGACTTAATTTGCAGGCTGGTTACCAGCTCCTTCCAAAGAAACAAACTGAGAAAAGAGACAGCAACTTACTGTTAAACTTTTTCAGTATTTATGTTACTTTGTTTGTAGTTACTGTAAAAGTGAAACCCGGAACATATTTCTCTGTGCAAAAACTAAGTGAGAAAACCAAGATGGATCCTGAACAACATGACTTGAAAAACGAGAATGGTTTCTAGTCTGTCCAGGCTTTGGCAGCCTGTGTATATTACATTGTTAATGTTTTCATGTGACTTAGTTGCACAGGTCCTATTTTCAGAAGGCAGACTGTAGCCAAGTCTTTCAGAGAATCAGAGGAACTTAAGGTCTGTTTGTCCAGTGCTTGTTTTGTGTTTTTCAGTGTCCAGGCCAAGCAGTTTAGAGAGCAGTAGAAATGCTTCCAGCAGTAGTTCACCGCTCAATTTGAAAGGTAAAGCTTTTACAGCTGAATTCTGACAAACAGGAAGTGAAATTCCATGAAACTGTGTGCAAAATACTGTCTTCCTTCCGATTAAATTTGAAGACAGTTGTTTTGAAATTGTAATGATTATGCAATCTGGACATGGCTGTCTTGGGAATCAAAACTGCTGGCAAAAAGTACTTTTCTAAGATTGATTCTGGCAAGGGGTGGCTTTTAAGGAAAGCAGTGTGGTTTTGCTTCAGTCTGGCTGGCATCATATTGTGGGAAGTATTGGGCCGCTCTTAGATTTGTTTTACAACAACAGGTCTCTGCTGTTCTTATTCTGTATGCAGCTTATGTATGGAATCAGTGTGATCTGGAGATTTGCTTTTGCTGAAATTGTGCATCCTTGAAGGATGCCAGGAGACCTGACACTGGAAAAATCCACTTTCTGCTTTCACTGGCAGGTTCTGGCTCTCAGACCGCACACGGCCAAGACTGGGAGTTCTGCTAGTGGCATGAGGTTGTAACGAGGCCTCCGTACCATCTGTGTTATTCCTATTCTTTGGACAAGTAGCTGTGCTTGTTTAACACAGGGGCTCAAAGTGTGTACTGTAAGATGTTTACTAGTCCTGATTTTTCAATGTTCTGACTGCCTTGAGTTCTGTGGGAGAAGTAAGGTCAAAAATGTTGCCTACTCTGTGTGGAAATAGCCCTAGATGATAAAGTTCCTACCTCAGTGAGAAATCTACTGAGATGAGGGAACAACAGTGTCTAATGATATTTATGCTTCTTCTCAGGTTCCTTAGATCATATCCATGGTACAACAGAGAGCCTCAGCAGTGAAGATACAGTGCCAAGCAGAGAGGCACCAGCCTTGCTCCGAGACACCTATCCCTTTCACTCCACTTCTGCCATCTTAAGCCCTGGCAGCAGGCATGAGTCATCCTCCCACAGGAATGGTTTGATCTCTTATGATATACCTCAGAAGAGTACTCCACCCCAGTCTTACGCAAGCAGGCAACGGTCTGCCTCACCTGGCAGTGAGATGGTAACTTTGGAAGAGTTTTTGGAAGAGAGCAACAGGCTGTCTCCACCAAGTGTAAGTAAATGTAGCTACATAGCCCATCTTGGGTGTCAAAAAACTTTGAAGCTGATTCAGGGAGATGAGGGCATAAGGAGAAAAGGAAAGACTTATTCATACCTGTGGAACTTGCAGAGAACTATTGAGTCTTGCAAAATGAATGAAACTATTCCAGCAACTAAGGCAAGGTTAACTTTCACACAGCACTCTGCTAATTTATTTTTGTATGTCAGCTATGGCAAGTCAGGGAGATAACTCGCTTAAGCACTATGTATTGGACTGCTAGGGCCTTTCAATATCAAACACTTGCGGTCTCAAGGTTTTGTATTATGTCATCAGTTCTCAGCTCTAGGTATTTTTATTTGTGAAATGGTAAGTTTTCTGTGTAATTTTCAGCTGCTAAATCTGTAATTGGAAATGAAACCTAACAGTAGTTTTCAATTGAAGTGCAAAATACACAGTTTTTAAAGCATCTCCTGATCTGCAAATACTGTCAAGGCATTTGAGAGAGAATATTTTTCTTGCTGAAGGAAGTTCTCGATGCTTTCACTATGCTGCGTGTTTGTGTGCTGACTGGCACTGTGCTGTTGGTTCAATGACTGCAAGAATATGTTGCATGCTGAAGTGCTTTGTCAGAAATGAAATGTTTGTTTTCTAGATGGCATTTGTCTTTAGCTGCTCAGACGTACTGTACAGTAGTGAGGTGGTGCAGTATCAAGCATGTTTATATTAAGAACAATTCATTGATAGTGGAAGTGAACAGATGTTTGTTTAGTGAATGCCTTGGTAACAGTATTGAAATCAACAGAGCTGTACCATTTTATAGCATCAGTAAATTCTGGTCCTGGAATTTTCAGAGCAACACTTAAATATACCTCCTACTACCTATTATCCTAAATACAGTTCTTAGCTTTTAGAGTTTTTAAAAATTGATTTTTTTACTTTTTTTTGTCTGTAACTACCTGACCATATCTCCATTTTCATTCTTTCTGTCATCCTTGTTCCTTTTCAGCACTGGCGCAGTTTAAATGAGAGTGAAATTATTTCATTGCACCAATTTCCGTTAGAAGCTGATGCACTGTATCTCTCTTGCTACTCCCTATGTCCTTCCCTCCATCAGGAACCTTTGCAGTCACTCGAATCAGTCCTCAGTCATTCATGTCCCAACAGCGTGAGACACAGAACAGGCAGGGGAAATAGGAGATCTACTTCACTGTATATCCCCAGGGTATCCATTGTTCTTGCTGTGAAAGCAACAGCTCCCAACTTACCACAGCTTTTGCTAGCATATTAATACCTGTAGAAGCATACTTGTAACTCTTAGCTGTAATTTTAAAGGCTGCCAGATCACTTGCATTAGTTGCTCATAAAGTATTTCCAGTGCTTGTTCATAAACATGCCTGTTTTTGGAGGACTAGTCATGCTGTAATGTTAATGTGCATAACAGCAGCTTAAAGTGAAGTTAAAAATAACCCTAACACTTTAACATTTAGTTGAGCATAGAAATCTTCCCGCTGCGCTATTACAATTCATGGCGTTGGCTTCTAGCAAATGATTTTTGTGACTGGAAGAAACATTTGGAATGCTAGTGAAATGAATATATTAAATTTTAACATACGCCCTAGAGAAAAGAGATTCCATGAGCACGTTTTTTGTGAAGACAGCATGTCCCTTAACTGTTCTGAGCATGCCATGTACTAATAGTCCAATGGCAGCTGATCAAACATCACGATATTTGGATTGCATGGACCATCCCCATGAAATATTGTTTGTATATTTTCTTTTACTGCCAGGTTAATTGTCTGACTTGAAATTTGCAAGTTAATTCTGGGCAAGCAATCATATGTCCATTTTTGTAATGACTTTTTGTACATTTGATTATAATGTACACGCAGCTTTTAACATACATGGCATATCAGCTGGGAGAGGTGAGGGGAATCGATGGAGAAGCAATGAAACTTTTTGTAATGCTAGCACATCTCCCCAGGGTATTGTCTCCTGTGATATCACTGTAGTTACAGTAGGGCATTATCCAGATGAACTGTATTCTAGGAGATGACAGACCATCATTGATATCTGCTGATACCAATGGCTGATGTCGTTAACATGATGTTGATGTTACAGCTGATGGTGAAAGGAAGCAAAAGAGCTGCTGTGCCCGGGTTGCAAAAGAAATGAATCTCACAAAATTTATGACAATTAATCTGGCAAACAAGGCTGCTGTGATCTAATTATGAGCATGTTACTCTTTGATTTGGACTTATACCCATTGTAAAAATTTATACCTTCTGTTCCCCACTTTAAATATAAAATCTGTGGTTGTGTTTGGGTTGAATTAAGTGGGAAGGAAGATTATCCGAACACAAAGCTCTGCATGATTCTTTAAACGAGAAGTGTTGTCATTAATGTGGCATGTGTGCATTTTCTCACACCAGGAGGCCTCCAGTAACAGAGATGACTTGCTCAGCGATTATTTTAGGAAAGCAAATGAGCCTTCAGCTACTGGGAACCTGCTGGTTCAGCCATCCAGAAAGGAGGCTGCTAAGATGCCCGCTAGTCTTGTTGCTCCAACTGTCAAGATGGCCATCGCCAACGAAGATGGAAGAATAGCTAAGCCTGGAAATTACATGAAGCCAAACCTCAGACAAGCTGAGCCAGAACCTCTAGCAAACTCCCAGGGGTCCCTTAAGCTTCCTCACACACCACAGCACCAGTCTGCCAGTGGGCTGCGGCAGATGGCACAGCCTCAGCAGCCTGGAACTGCGAGCAGGAGGAGTACATCACTGAACAGGGCGTTTAGCTTAGCCTCTGCAGACCTCCTCAGAGCCACTGGCCCAGAGACATACAGGCAAGAGAGCCCTCAGAAGTCGGCAGCAGACCTGCGTGGGGGCAAGGACGCTGTCAGTCAGACTACTAGGGCTTCTGCACCAACAAGCTCCCAGGCAACCTTAAGGGAGAGGCCACAGTCTGCAAAGGTGGCAGGTTCCTTGCAAGGTGTCGATTCCCGGTGTCGGCAGCTTGACGCGAGGCGCCTTTCCCTGGCCCCACCAAAAGATGAGAGGCCGCTCTCCTTCCACCAGTTCTCTGCCTCTCCCACTGTATCTACCAGCAATCTGAACATGCAGCAACAAGAGTGCGTGGACCCTGGGCAGCACTACTCGCCTGCATCGCACACTCCCTCTAAAGTCAAACCCAAGCCAGCCCCTCGTACTGGGGAGGTGGCCACAGTGGCCCCTGCCAGAGCTGTTTCCAGCAGCACTGAGGGAAATATTTCCCTAGGGCAAGGCCAGGGTGATGCCCTACTTACCAAGTGCCAGGGTAAGCTGTCAGAAGGCAGCGCTGGGGCTATGGAGGAGCCCACGAGAGGAAGCAGCTCCAACAGCTCTCCTGGATCTCCGGACCCCCAGGGAGATCAGCAGACGGTTTGGTATGAGTATGGGTGTGTGTAACCCACAGGTGCAGCTGGTAGTATGTGTGTTTGCTATTGCTGATGTCCAGGTAGCATTTGTCTAGATGCTGTGCTGGGTCTTAAAAGGCATCACCTGCATGCTGCTCTGAGTGTTCTCCAGGTACTGTTTTCTAGTTGGACAAAGTACAATTAAGAGAAAGAAGGAGGAAAACCCCAGCCCTTCTTTTGACACTGTTGTGCCTAAAACAAAGTGTGAGCCTGACCTAATCTCATAGCAGGCTTGGCATCTGATTCTCACAGGTGCTTGAGCATTCCCCACTCCAGGAGAAGCTTAGCAGGGTCCTCTGTTATTGCTGCACTGTGCACCCCTTCTACTTGCATTAAAGAAGAGTTTCACAGGTCACGTGTGTGTGCTGAACCCAGCCCTGCCATTGAGAAATAACCATACTGAAAAGGTCATATAAAAGCCAAACTTCTCCCCCAAAACCAGAATCAGACACTTGGCTTAAGTAGCTTAAAGATAAAGCTGAAGAATTGTGTGGTTTTAGCCATGGATCTGTTAAAATCAATTCTTGCTACAACCGTGTTTTGTAGAGGGAACTTGTAGACTTCCAAGGGTCACATCTCAACCTTCCCCGCTGGGGCTGTGTAAACACAGAGAGTCAGTGCAGTTAACCCACTGCTTTCACTATAGCTGCAGCTCAGTGGGTCCTTGGCTCTGCAAGCCAAGTGGTGCTGCCCTTTGAAACTTCTTTTATACAAACACTGGAACTAATGCAGCCTTTCAGGGGTGATGCTATTTGAATTGTAAAGGTGGCATCTCATGTACAAAAGTGTCTTGTAAGTATGTATATAAGAAGCTCAAGTATTGTATAGGAATGTTGTGTAAATTGTATTATTACATCCTTGTGTGCATGACAGCCCACATCCTGTGGGATGTTGTCGTTTAGAAATCCTTGTCTGTCTCCAAGATCTTTACTCAGTATAGAAAGGAAAATAAATTTGAATACATGTGAAAGAAATACACTTTTAAGAATCTATTTATGTGCAAAGAAGCTCTTTGTTTCTGTCCAGAGTGTCATCAGGTGCTCGTGTATATATGATCAAATGTGTATCTTTAATTCTATTTCATGTTTGTAAAGCTGTTTTTCTTGCAATAGACTAAATCCTTAAAAAAATACTTGTTTTGCTGGTTCTGATTTAATCTAGTAAAAGCTAAAACTGATTCAGCTGAGGATGTTTTTGTTATCTAGTATGTAGTAATCCCATTCTGGAAACTACAAAATTGTTTATAATAAAGATTAAAATGAAATAGATGGATATTGTACTTTTTTTTTTCCTGGAGGTGGGGGGAGCCCCACCGTGATTCATGGTGCTGGATGGAGGTCTGTCTGCAATAGCTTTGTGTAAGCCTCAGTGTTGATTTGCGTCTGTGTGCCAGAGTTGCATTTGTTTTTATAATGCTGCCACAAAAGATGGGTGGTAAATATTTCGGTTTGGTTGTAGCCTGCTTACTAAAGACTTTGGGAGGATTGGTCATGCAAATTGAGCGACTCCAGGTTACTGCAGAATCAGACCATTAGATTTTTATGCTTCTCCAACCACTTCAGACAGCACCAAGCATTTTGTCAGTTTTGACCAAGCTTGCATTTTGTGCAGTCTGTTTCTTGCTTAACTTTCAGGATGGCTTACAGAAGGGAGAGATTATTCATCTTTGAACATTAAAAGAATGGTAAAAGGAACTTTCTGCCTTCTCTGCTATTTTCATTGGAAACCCTAGTTTTGCAACAATTTTAAAATTATATGCTACACAGCAATTTTAGAACATACTGAATGTTTTTGGTGAACTGAATTTCTTTTTCCAGAAATTCCCTCAACATTTATTCTCTGCCAGATCACTAAAGGTGGAAGGCTGATGTTCTCCCTTGTTCCAGCTCCTTTTTGGAGACAGGTGCTCCATCGCCCTGCAGGCTGGACCGCAGAGGAATTGATTGGCGAGTTGTCAGTTACTGTAGATCTGCTTATGCTATGAATACCTGCCCAGTCACTTAAACATCAGTTGTCACTTTCTGGGTTATTCACAATTACTTACTTTCTCAGTGCTAGTAAGTTTCAATAAAATTTTACTTGATACTTATTTAGTACCTTTCAAGCATGGAATAATTTTGAATACAGATGTTAAAACACGGAACAACTGTTGAAGCACACGATGCTGTGGGCCTTGGGCCTTCCTGAGAGCATTAAGGAAAATTTTGCTATAGGTGCCTGTCCTACTATGGCAGGTGCAGTCATTTTGCAGTCTGCTCAATTCATTAATTGTTTTCAACTCTGCTTTGACAGATGCAGCAGCTCCCAGGTAAGGGGTATCAGGTACCTGATACCAGGTAAAAAATAGGGAAGGAGGGAAAACAAGGCCTGCCTGCAGCGAAGATGGTGCTGCTCTTTGCCTTTCTGTGGTGCCTGGGGCAGTTGTTGGTAGGATAAATGGATGTTTCTGTGTGTCAAAGCCAACATGGGATAGAAGTCAATTGTGTTTAGAGAGAGTGTGCGTGATCAGCAAATTCTGCCACCTTAGTGCCCATGGAGCTGGGCAGGCAGAGCTGCCATGAGGTGGCGGGAGCTGCTGGGAGAGGCCCTCCTATGAGGGAAAAGGGGAGGGCGCAGAGCTTCCAGACCGTTACAGCCTCCTAGGTCCCTTCCAAGAAGAGAAGAGGAACTGCACTGAAATAGCGGCTGTTTCAATTTACACAGCTCCGGAGCCTGCGGAGAGCTGCAATGCGTGGGCTGGCAGCCGGGCCCGGCCGGCGGGAGCACGGGCAGCGGCTGAGCCCCTGCTGTGCCGTGGGCCCTGGGGAAAAGGACCTCTCTCCATAGTAACATGAGGCTTCAGCAGGCCGGCTGCTCCCAGCTCTGCGGGCAGAGGGCTGTAGGATGCTGATGCTTCCTGACAGGGGAGGAAGCACGCGCTCTCTGAAGGTTGCTGGTTACGTGTGCTAAATAATGTTGTGAGTGGTTCTGGACATAGCACTTCAAGTAACCTTCAATAGGGGAGCGCCTCAGTTTGTATACATGGCTCACTAATTTTCTAGATTATGTTTTCTGTTAAAGGACAGATTTCTGACAGGGATCCCATGCCAAGGAGGCAGCTAAGTAGCCAATGGGTTTTTGAGAAAGCTGAGGGGCTGTGCCTTTGGCAGCACCCGCTCCCTGCAGCGCGCTCAAACTCTGAAGTCTGTCAGAGGAGCTGTTTAACGTGAGGAAACAGATTTTGCATAAAATTACATGTGCTGCATAGCGATGTTATTTGCTTGAAGCAGAAGACATGACTGCTGTGGAAATTGCTTCTAGGGAGCTGTGTGCTCTGCATGACAGAGTGTCTCCTTACAAAGAAGTCTGAAGCCCGGGTCCTTTACAGAGACACCTTGTCACAGAAACCTTTTCTCTATTAGATACTCCTCAGCTGTTCCTCAAACCTGGGAGCTGATCGTGAATAGATGTTTTTTGATTTCAGTTAATTGAGTTCAGAACATAAAATCTCCAGAAGAAGAATTAAAAAATAGATTTTACTTTTTTCTGTAACAAGGGAGGTTCCAGGCATTGTAAAAATGGATAGTACTTCACTTAGAAAAATGATGCATCAAGGAACACTGTGTGGTTGGAAATTATTTCTGATCATCCAGATGTTTGGGGGCATACTAGAAGTTCAGCCAAAGGTAAATGACTTTAAGACAGAACATGGTAGAAATGCTCCAAATATTGTTTATATGAAACAACTACAACCTGGATGTTAAATGGATGTAAAGAGATTAACACAACTTTTTTTGTTGTTGTTGTTAAACATGAACCCAGCTGTGCTGAAAGCATTTGAGTTGTGGTTTTGCATTTGTAGATGAAGGGAGGAGGGGGGAATCAGTTGTGGTAAGCTTCAACAGAAAAAATGCTATCCTAAAGATTGCTTCTCTGCCCATCGGAGTCATGAAACATCAGATCATGGCAGCACTGGAGATGTTCAAGGCAAGGTGGAAAACTTTGGAATGTTTTTGCATATCTCCAGTACCAGGCAGAATTAACCTGACCTAACAGTGCAGAGTGAAATGGTTCAATTACTAAAAATAACAAAGTAAGTTATTGTTCTGAAGGGTTGCTAGGCTGGAGAAATAGACTGGGCTGTGAAGGTCTAACTTGAAAAGTGGTACTAGAGGCTGCCATAAGAACTAAGAGAGAATGGCATCAGCTGGAAAGTGGTGAAAAAAATTACGATTTAAGAGACTGAAGAGTTTAAGGTGACTGGGAGAAGCTATGGCAAGTTTTGCAAAACTAAATGGTGTTTTTCCAGTCACAAGGATTTCTTCAAATGTGTTTTGCAAAACTAAATGGTGTTTTTCCAGTCACAAGGATCTCTTCAAATGAGAGCAGTAGACAGCAGAGAGCTGCTGTTAAAAGCTTCTCAAATGGGAAAGGCTAACTTGGGTCCTGAAGACAGCAAAATGTGAGTTGATGATATGTGACACAAAGCTGAGTTTAGTTCAGACTTGGAGGATTGTGAAGAATCCTGTTAGAGTTACATGGATGAGTGGGCAGCCCAGCAGCACCCTACGTGTGCTTACCCCTGCTGAAGCTGTAGAAGGGACAGTTTATTGACTGCTGGGGCCTTTTTGGGGGGTAGTGGGGGGGGAGCGAAATTGTTTTTTACTGCGAATAGGACAATGAAAATGTGATTATTCCACAGAAACTAGGAACCTAAAACATGTCCAAAACAAACCACAGAATGCCATGGAAAACAATGTCAGCTCTCTGTCATTCCCAGATGCTGTTCTGGTCAGTTCTAGTTAGAATACTTGCATGTTTTTAACCAAAGATTAAACTGGGGATTATGTAGCTCTGATGGTGAGGCTATGCCAAAGTACATAATGTGCGTGTTGCATACCAGAACAAGGAAGAGATCCAAGCACTGACATTAGCCTGCGAAAAGCGTGTCTTGCACAAAGGGAAAACAGAAGGAATCCAGGTCCTGCTTCTAGTGAGTGACACCCTAGAGTGTGATCTGAAAGTCGTGCTAGAGGAGAGAGTGCTTAGGAAGGGAAAAATGAAGATACTGGTGATGCTCATTGCACCTGGCTTTTATGGAATTAAATGGATTAAAATAATATCATATAGTTTTTTAATGCTTTTTATTTATGGTATGGTTTATGGGAGAGATAAAAAGCCTCTGCTTTAAGAAAGCGTCAGGTAAAATACAAGAGGCCTCCCCCTCCTCTTCAACATCAGGTGCCATCTGCCTTCGGGCTCAGGGTCGACCTGGACCACCACACTAGGAACTAGGTGGGCACCTTCTCCACGTGAAAATCCCTGAAATTTGCTAGTCAAAGATCACCTCACTCACTGTTTCAGTAGTTGGCATGCTCCGGAAGCATGAGACACAGTAATGGCAAGTAAAGCACACTGTGTGTCTGGGAGCGCACTGCTAAGGAAGAACATGAGAGTCTGAGAAGGATATTCCAGCTGGAGAAGCACAACTCCCCTGTGGACTGCTGAGGCATCTCTGGAGACCTGCATTAGAGGGAAGAGGGAGTTTTCTGCAAGAAAGAAGTGGGAAAGTATGTCTGTGGAGGGCCAAAGCGAGCATTTTGTAGTGCTGCTAGTCTGATTGTTTTACCATTCAGCAGGGCATTTTGAAGGTTATGGGATGTGGAAGTCCATGTTCCCTTGCTGCTTTAAATATCGCTAACCTAAATTATCCAATTCTTGTTAAACCCATGGAAAATGCTTCCCTGCACCTTTGCAAGAGGATTTTTTTTCTCCAGTTATCCAAACATTGAAATTAGGATGTGTGTGCACTGTGAGTCCATAAAATACCTAATTCACACATGTGTGTCTTTCAGAGCCACTGGTTACCTGGGGATCATAAGCTGCAGCATCTCAGCCTTCCACAGGTATGGAAAACTCCCAGTCAGTTTGAGAGTGCTCCTGTAGGATCTTTTGGCTATTTGTGAGTAAAAGTAGAAGAAATACTGAGAATCAGGGAAATGACAGTGACGTGAAAATCTTGGGAGCTTTTTTTAGAACTCCAATCATCTGAACAAGGTCTGCTTGCTCAGCAGCACAAAACTCTGTTAGAGTTCAAGCAGCATCTGGATGATGCTCTTCGTCATATGGTTTAGTGTTAAGAAGTCCTGCAAGGAGCAGGGAGTTGGACTTGATGATCCTTATGGGTCCCTTCCAAACCCAGGTATTCTGTGAAAAGGTAAATGGCGAAAACAGGCAGGCGCAGGCTGTGTGGGATAGACCTTGTATCGATTTAGTTGGGATTTAACTAAAATTATGCTAAGGTTGGTAATTTTCAATTTCCTCAGTCTCCTTAGCTTGCTCACAGCTTTTTTGGTCCATAAGTAAGTGAGACAAAGGGGTAGAACATTTGAGAGACCTGTATCAATAGCATTGTGCACGTAGGAGTACTGCACAGCTCATGTACTCCATTTCCATTAGACCGCCCAGCTATCGGGTGAAGTTGTTCCACCTCCATATAGACTAGTTTTAGATCAGTTAGGGCACATAAGGTTTAAATCAGCATCTGATGAGGGCAGCAGTATGTACACTCCAGAACGCAGCTTTCGTAGCTTCATTGGCACACAGATGTTTCTGCTGTTGCTACTTTCTCTGATGTTTTCATGCAGTAGTATCTTGCTCTTGGATAGCTGAGGTTTCAAGTAGGTAGGTAATACATGTTTTATGGGGAACAGTGTAATTTTTATGTTTTGGTATGCGCTTAAAACTACTTCTTCCAAGAACAACCACGTGGTGTGTTAGCAGAAATGTGTAAACAAGGGGCCTTCTTGCTAGATACTGTCCATACTATCTGTATGCTCAGACAGCACAACCCGCTGCCACAGTCTGGCCAAGCCCACCTTATCTCCATCAACTTTCCTTCCTTCATGACTTCTCCTCTTCACCACTAGACACCTTTCTGTTCTTCAACCCAGAGTGTTAGCTTTAACTATTTCCTACCCTTGATTTCATTTTTTGTACCCTGTTTCCATCCAGAACTAGTTCTAGCTTTCTCTGCTTTTTACATGCCCACTTCCATTGCTAGAGGTTTTAGTCATCTATCGGCAGTCTCTCACCTTTGCCATTTTTTCTTGGTGCTGTCATCTCTTTGTACCTCTCTGCCCTTGTCAGACTCTGTTACGCAGTCACACGCTCAAGTCTTGAGGTCAGTTTGTAGTCCTGATCTCAGTATCTGTTCTCGTTGCTTTCTGATGCTTCCTTAACTCTCCATCCATTGTTGCCTCAAATATTCCCCACACTCTCATGCCGCATCCTTGCTCTTCCTACGTTTTGCCCAAATACGCCAGTGCCATAAGTTCAAGGTGCCTTTCCTCCCTCACATCCCTCCATAGTGACACTGTGGTCATCGTCTTCTCATCGTGTCTCTTCCCTATATTCTCCTTTAGCTGATTTTTATTGCTCCATTTAGCTCTGTGTTCGTGACAAGTGGTGGCCAAGCCTTGAGGCAGCAAATACACCACATGCTACAAACCAATGTGGTATTTGTGGTGCAGAAGATGCATGTTCACATGAAGTCTAGAGCCAGACTTGTTTTCAGACTTCAAAATCTGCGTATTAATTATTGCAATGTCTTTCAAACATTTATTAATTACAATAAATACAGAATTCTGCTATCTGTGGTGGGATTTTAATGCAAGATCTTGTAACAACTTCTAAGCTTGTTTGTTATATGTTTTAGGACCAGCAGATATCTTTGATGCTTAAAGTTCAATGAGAATGTTAGCCCTTAAAAATACTAATAGGGTGATAGATGCATTTAAGAAGGTCCATATCACTTTTCTCATATTGGGGCAACATTGTTTCTGTTTAGTCTTAAGTATTTTTATCAGTATGAGTTTCCACATGACTTTCATTGTTTTAGAATTTCCTTCCTTGCTTATTTTGGCTTCTTTAATTGAAAAAAGCTTGAATTCCCAAAGCCTGGTGCTATTACCCACATGCAACTCTGGTGAACGCAGATCCTTTTCCTTGTTTATTTAACCAGTCATATCAATGGTAACGAAGTCACATTTGGCAGATCCTGAATTCCCTTCAGTCTCCCACCCTGTCTTATACAAATGCATGCGTGTTTTCTTCTTATGTAACCAGGCAAATGAATGAAAACAGATACTAACAACACTGTATTGGATCAAATTTCACCCACATAAAGTTCTGTAACTAAAATCAAAATAAGTGTTCCCTTCATGTGTTAAACTCTAACAGGTTCTTTCTGTTTAACAGACACTGTTTATCAGGAAAAGGGGACTATACTTACAAGCGAATCTAAAACTGAAAGTGAGAAGAAAAGCAAAAAATCAACTAACTGTGTAACCCCAGTCTATAGATTTTAGAACAATGTCTTTGTAGCAATGTTTTATGGGGAACAGCAGTATCTGGAGGACTACGTACATTCATACTGTGACTGACCATCTACTGCAGTTGCTGAAGACCAAGGACTCTTTTTACCCTTGAAGTATTGGTTCAAGGATATTTAGGCCCCATCTTCCCCACTGCATCAACGTATCCTCAGATATTTAAATAGTTAAGGTGGAGAAAGGTAGCAACAAACTGTTTTTCAAGTCCATTCACAGAAGGACAAGAAGAAATTGAAGTAACTAGAAACATGGAAGGTTAGGAAATTGCTATTAGAGCAAACTTTTCAAGAATAAGCCTAGCCAGGGGATGGAGACATTACCAGAGGAGAGGCAGAATCTTCCTCAATGGTAATTTTAAAGGAAGAGGTAAAGGTCTGGGGGAGGTAGGTTAGCTTTCCTTACTGAGCATCAGAGTAAGGAGACGGTCTAGATGACCTTCTTCCTGGTGCATTTCTGTGGGATCTGTGACGTTTATAGCACCGGTTTAGCTCCATTCTTTTTGAAGTTTGTTGTTTCTGGTTCTGACACATGCAAGCCAGGAGCTATTCAATTCAGTGGAGTTACTTAATCATCACACACATTAAAATGGTTTGACCAAAGTGAGCGAAAAGCAAGAATTGCCACTTGTACTGAATAATAGCTATTTGTCATCTTTAATAGCTGCTGTATAGTTCATGGAGATAAAAGGCTAAGAAAACTGTAATTTCTTTTCATTTTTAGAATTTTAAATATGGCCCAACATGCAGTTACTGAGTGTGTGCGATGGAGGCTGTGGTCTGCAACAGATACTGTTCTGCCCCCTTGGAAGGGGCAAAGTGGGGTTGACCCAAGCCACGAAATCCCTTTCTTTTAGCAACCTGGTTTACAGCATCTGCATGCTGAGACAAGCGAACTAGAATGGCTGGATGGAAGAAAAACGAACCAGGATTTTTCTGGAGTTTATTATGCCCTGTAATTTTTTTGAAAAGGAGATTTGTGGAAGTGATTGTTCCTGCTCCACTTGCAAGTCCTGATTTACCAGCTGCGCTGGTCAAGTGCTGCCTTTTTAGCACGCTCCGATAGACATATATTGTGCTTGATGACCAAGGCTCTGGCTCTGCTTTCTGGATATTCTGGTCCCCTATGTCTAACATATCTTCGAACATGCTTGCAGTTCAGCATGACAGAGAATTGCAGCCAAGGTGGGAACTAGGAAAGAGATACTGCCCACAATGTTACTTCTACCAATGTCTCTACTTTCCCTGACACTCAAGGGGACAATCACTGTCTGTGGGTCTTCTCAGGACTTGATCCTCATCTGCAGCCTGGACCCTGCAGACGGTGGAAATGCTTTCCCTGCAGCCACCAATGGGACCAGGATACCAAAGTGATCTCGGCCCCTGGCAGGCTCTCGGGGAAGGCAAGTAGTCCAATATGATGCCCTGTTGCTCTTTACTGAAGACTAGTGCACATATTTCTAAGGAAGTAACTGCCCTTCATTTTCTTAATATCATCTTTTATAAACTCTTTAAATCTAATATAAGAGCTGTGATATCCAACGGTACGTAACTGTGGATTAAAAGGCATTGGAACAAATGTTTTTGTTTGCTTCCTGAAAGATCCCAGTCTATGTGATTTTCTTGATACATGTATTCTTATGTATGTATACAAAAATACATACAAATACTAAATGAGTACTGAATAAAAAAAAAAACCAACAACAGAAGAGAGGAGGGAGCATTCCAAGTAGCCCTGATCAATTTGATACCAACCCTTCATATTTCTTAATATTGGACAGGGTGCTCAGCCTCTGGCTGTGCTCCTGGGAGCCTGTGGCCTGCCTGTTCAGCCAGGTACACTGACTGCATCTCTGCCATCCTCTGAGCAGCACAGTGAGCCTGCAAAGGACTATTCTGTGCTTTTTGCAGCCTTTTCTGGCCATGTTCAAGAATTTCTTATTTTTTCTACTGCAGCCCTCCTCAGAAACTCAGAGAGGTCCCTTAACCCCGCAGATAATTTTAGATCTCTGATCTGCCACAGGCCTTGGCAGAGGAAGTGCTTTGCCATCTGGTAGCCTGTCATACCTGAAGAGCACTTTTCCTGTGTCTAGAATGAGGAGTTATTTTTTATGCCGGTTCTGACGTCAGCCATGGATACTCTTGGAGTATTTCCAGGTTTCATAAATGTCATTGTATCTTCTCCCCATTTTTTTTTTTTTCCTATTTTGTTTCTGTGCTTATGTCACTCTGCTTTCCACCGGGTTGGAAACGGAGAACATGTCTCGGAATACCCCACGCAAGACTCCTGTTTCCAGATTTACTGTCCCTGGCCATCCTTGGAGCACTGTCACCCCACTACAGTGAGCAAATGGGAGCTCTATCAGACACTGTAATGAGCACACAGGGACACTGGTGTCCCTACAGCAGCACGGCAGAGCACTACATCAGGTGAGTTACGTACCAGTTCAGAGCCTGAACTGGTAAAAGCTTTTGTTTCCAGCTTCAGTGGTGTCATTTTTATCTATCTGGATTTTAAGGGTAGTGCATTTCAGTTTGAATGACAGACGCTTTAATACATAGCCTATGGTGCAGCTTTCACTCCTGTGGGAATAAGAGTAATGGTGTGAGCGAACAGGAGGTCAGCTTTTATGTCTGCTGCAGCCTTCCTGAATGACCTTGGACAAGCCCTTTGATCTGTTGATGCCTCAGTCTGCCTTGCTGTGTAGATGAGAGAGGAAGGAGAAAACCCCTTGCAGCCCTTGCTCTTGCACAGTCAGAGAAGATGCTCCCTTGTGCAGAGATCGGCTTCTGCTGTGTTTGGACATAATGAAGGTCTGATCTCAGCAAGCTCTAGCAACAACTTGCTGTAAATAATACTAACAATGCTAAAGCTATGTATACTTTGTAATAAGGCAACATCTGTGTGTGTTTAGATAAGCTGCAAGCAGCAATACTTGGGCTTTGCACCAGCTGCTGTGATCATAGTGTGGCTGTCTGCTGGTTTGTGTCTGTCACGGTAGGGACGGGTGCGAACACCACTCTGCAGGCACTGTGATCTCCATATTTAGTGTCTGCTTTTGGCACTCGCATCTCTTTCATTTATGAATGAGTGGGTGAGGGAGGAGAGGGCTGGGCTGGGCTGACTCCTCAGTTGAACCATAAAGAGCACAGGAGCTGAAACACAATCTCCTCCGCCTCCTCCTTCCCTGTGCTGTTTCACCGGCAGCCTCGCTCACAGCTGCGAGGAGGAGAGCCTTACCAGCAGCCTGAGCAGGGGCTGGGAGAAGGGAAGTCTTGTGCTCTTCATACTGCAGGGAAAGCCTCTTTGCATAAACTCTGCTCACAGGTGAGTTTCATGTTTTATCTATTCATTCTTAAAAGCAAGTTAATTTTCCATGATTGAGCTGGGTTATACAAGGTTATGACCCCTGGAAAGGTGGCAGGACAGTTTTCTGGCTAGGCTGTTAAAGCAAAGCAATGAGGCAGTCCAAGTACTCAACAAAAGCAATGTGTCCACAAAATTTTCACAACTTCAAAATTAATTTCCTAGGCAAATTTCCCCTAGTGGGAACTTTGATTTAAAGTTCTTCGAAAAAACCTTTCTGGAATTCCACTTAGGCGCAAGAGTGCTGAGTGCTGAAGTTGTATTGATAAAAGGGAATGGTTTCATGTTTGCAGCAGGAAACCAGAGCAACAGCCGGTAGATAAATTCCAGTAGTTGTTTTCAGAGAACTTAGTAGGACAGTATAAGTTGACTAGATATAAACTAATGTGTATGACTAATAAGAGATTTAAATACTTCATTTCACCTAAGAACATGAGCCAGAAGTTACGCCTAACAGGAAACCAGGAAACTGCTCAACTCTACATAGCTTTGTTTGTGGGTGCTCTGTGTACACCCGTACAGATTTGTCTTTATATCTTAGAAGTATGTCACTACTATATTTTCCAAACAGTAAGCCACTTTTCTTCCCTCTGCCTTAAGAAACTTGAAATTGAAAGTTTGTTTAGAGAAATGAAATCTATTTAGTCAGAAATGAATCTTTTTTTAAGAGGATTAAAAACCTTTGTTCATTATCGTAGGTTGCCTGTGTTGTAAGTACATTTTTCTGGTTCTTGACAGTCTTTACAAAGAAACAAGAAAAGTAAATCACTGACTGATCAGCTTCATGTGTGCATGGGGAGGGGAGCTGAGAAATAGAGAATTTGGAAGAATATGAGAGCCTCGTCCTGTCCTTTTCTGTTCAGAAAACATGCAGATATTTATTAAAAAATATTAAGGAAACTTAACAGTGAGGCAAGCAAAAATAGCTACACACTGGCTCATAAGATGTGACACAGTCATTGTGGGCATTATGGGACTTTCTGAGCAGTCTGTTAATCAGCTCCCTCCGTGACTTTTTCCACATTAGCACCCCGTGCTCACACTGGCTCTGAAGAGTACAGTGTCTGACCACTACTTCTTTCAAGTTTGCTTTAATCGAGAAGCCAGTAGAAGTGAGTCAGTCGTGTGTATTTAACAGCCACTTCACCATCCCTCTTCTGAGGAAACAATATTTTTTACTGTCCTTACCCCTATCCTTCCTGCCTTGCCATCTTATTGCTAGTATGTTGTCATTCCCCCAAATCATGCGGCTTCTACATGTGCAGTTGTAAGGTCTTTCTGTTATATGAGGAAAGATGCAGAAGGCAGTTGTTTCCAGTTCATTTTACGCTTGGTACTAGACAGCTATAATTTAGACGATAACGTAGAAGGTACATCCCCAAAGTTTTAAGAGTCTTCTCATGGTCTGGGGAGTACACAGTGAGAAAATGTTGGACTGATAGGGTCAAACCAGTGTGTTACTCTGTGATAGTGGGGCAAAGCCCAACGGGGGATGACAATGTCTACATCACAGCATTGTGATTTGAATATTGGTTTTAAATGAAGAAAGTTGTGGTGATTCCAATATCTCACTAACAAACTCATCTCACTTTACATCTGCAGTGAGATGTATTTATCTCACTTTGTGGCTGGTGGAAAAAACTTGACTCCCTTTGTTCTGGGACCTGAGGAGTGTAAGCAATAATAGACAACGGGAAAACAGAAGGGAGATGTGGGGAGAGAAGGGAGAAAAATGAGTCCCAGCGGAGCTAGGGGTTACATAGTTGTCATCATACTAGTTGTCATTGAATAGGGTGAGCCTGGGGGGTGGCTGGCTCCTGAGGTCAGACAGGCTGGAAACTTCTTAGCTGTGGCTGAGCACAGTTGTACGGGGCCAGGTGTACAAAGATGTGGGCAGTCATGTAAGTTTTCCTCCCCTAATGAGCCCTGTGGATGTTGTCACTTAGATTAACCAGCTGATGCTGTAACTGCAAGTTTTCTTGGCATCCCATTGAACAGTACATAGAGAAAAAAATTTTTACTGCCAGTTTTTCTACACCTGACCTGAGGGTGCATGCGTGTTGCCCTGGGGCTTCCCTCTCACTGACTATTCCTGTGTCAGGGTTGTGATACCCGAAGAAGTAGTTATTTTGGACTTACAAGTACATCTACACAACTTGCTAATTATTTTAAGTAAAGACCTGTGGAAAGAGAACCCCAGATGTGGCAGCCTTGTGAGGCTCACTACTTTATACTTAGCTGAAAGTCTCCTCGAAGAGGTTTGTTTTTCCTATAAAGCTTATTCTGAGTGGCTTTTAATGTTTGTTATGAATTATTCTGCCAACTAAAGCATTTGCAGAGCTGCTGTCCCTGACAGCTGATGGCAATTGGTTTTGAAAACACACAGAACAGCTTTAATGTTTAGAAGAAACTGGCCAATAATTTGAAGTAAAGGTATTAGTAATAAGCTACAGCTAAGAACAACATTGCAGTTTATTCTCTGAGGGATGCATCCACTGTAATTCCTTTTTCCCCACTGAAAAACACACTCTGAACTCTGTTAATCTACTGGGTAACAACAGAAGAACTTTTTAGGCACTTGTCCAGAACCTGCAGCTAATCTGTCTGAAAAAGAAAAAAAAGACTAAATAATGGGTTTAAAACAATCTGTTAGAGGGAGGCTGAGAAACGAGCTCACCTGAAAGTATACTCTGTTCCTCCCCATGGAGCCCTCTTGCCAGAAATTGTTTCTGTGGCAACAAATCTGTTACCAGCTGGGTTGTCTTGGAGTTTGTTATGGGGTTGCTTATGCTCAGATCTGTCACCATGCCAGAGATGAACAGAAATGGAAAACTGATCTGGCGAACAGGTAATGGAGAGGGCACTCTGCTGCCATTACTGTTGCTCCACGAGAGACATCCTCCTGATGTTCTGTACTCAGAAATTGCTATGGACAGCTATTGCTGATAGGATGAGCCTAGTCTCACATTTCTGAACATTGTTGCTTTATTCCACAAGCTTTCAAGCTTCCTTTCTCTCATGTTGTTTGCCATGGGTCGACAGTAAGGATGCATAAGCTTTGAAGAGATGTTAGACATCTAACAGAGAAAGGGGAAACCAAACCCCAATGCATTACAAAAGAAAAAGTAGTCAAACTTAAGTCTCTTTAGTGACACCTGAATAAAATGCTGAAGATGAGTGACATCAGTAGGGAAGAATGGAAACATTATTACAGAGATCTCTTGGTTTGGCTTTCTTACAACTCAAAATTTTAGCAACAATTAGAATTTGATCATTCTGTATCTGGAAACATTTTGTCTTCCATGTGCTAAAAGAAAAAGGAGAATTTTTGCTCTGTGATAGGTAACGATTTAGTGTCTACACACATCTAATTAGAGGATGTATCCGGCTTGTGCTTTACATTTAAGAAATGATCAGACATAGCTTTCAAAATAGAAATTGTCTTTTAATCTTGCAAGAGGCTTAAACTAAAATCTGTTAAACTAAAAACTCTATAATGTGAGGACATTATTATTTGGAATTCGAACTTGTGTCCAAATTTCAGAGATGGTCTTATACCTCCACCGCAGAGCAGGACCTGGATTTCTGAACAGCTCTCAAGTTTGGAATCCCACATCTACTGTGCCAGTTTTGCCATTTCCCATGCAAGATCTTGTCGCAGCTCCCCTGCAATGAGTATTTGAATGTCTCCATTTTCTCTAGTCAGGTGCATGTTGGGAAGCATGAATGGTGTACAGTAAGGTTGTTGCTTTTGCTGTGAGTTGCTTCTCTGATGCTCTGAGAGGAGTGTTTTTCATTTCTGTGAGGTCATGGTTCTTCAACTATTTTTTCAATTTTTGTGCTGAACCTCTTTTATCCAGATTAATACCATTCTTATGGGCAGGTTCTTCTTCACAGTCTTCTTTAAAAGCAGACTAGAGAAGGGTCAGTGAGTTTTCAAGCATATGGATGGCTGAGTTTGTGTCTCCAAGCAATAAGCTGGGATTTGTCTCCCAGAAGAGACGTAGCAAACCTGACAGGGCTCTGACATAGGTGAAGCAGGGAGTCGCTGATCGTACAGATGCCAGTGACATCCAAAGGGTGGGATGGAGAGGTGCTGGAAAGAACCTTTAGGCTCTTAGGCAGGACGCTGAAGTACAGAAATTCAGCAGCACTGTGCTGAGGTAGGCTTCTCACAGCATATGCAGGGCCAGACAGAGGTATAGAGAGAGACAGTTTCAAGGTATGATGAAGAAAATGGAGGAGGGAAGATGGGCTCATATACTTTGGGAAATGGGGGCACTCAGGAATAAGGGAAGGCCAGACTTTGCTTAAATCTTAATGAAAGCAAGACACTAACACTTAAAACCATGTGAGTACTAAAAGAATTTTTTTAATTAAAATTAAGGGAGTTGAGGAAATGAAAATTCAGGCAATGAAAATGTAAGCAAGCCTGCAGATACAGATGCCATCACTTTGTTTTGAATGATTTATCCATTGGGAACTAGATTGTTGGGGTCCTGTATCCTCAAGTGAAAAAATAAAGAATGGACTGAAGTTTTCAGTAGTCATCTGGGGAGCAAGAGGAACAACGAGGGAAAAAGCACAGACTAAAACCTTCTGTAAGGTGCACTGCTTCTGCATAATCATGAGAAGTCTGAGAAATAACGTTTTATAACATGCCTTACATGTGAATATTGGCATAGACTACAGGAAACTTGGTTAATCTCCAAAAGAGAAACTGCAAAAAAGGAGGAAGTTTAGTTAAAGGCAGCAAAAATGGATAGCTTAGAAGAGTTAAATCTCTACAGGCTACGTGGGGACTGTTCGAAGACATGCACAAATACATGTGCACACACAACATTCCCCTCCAATGCTGGATCCAAGGAAGAAATACAGAAATATAAAACAGAGACCAAAAAAGACTCATCTGAGTCTGAAAGGAAATGAGCACAGCTAAACAGCAGTACTTGGAAGGGTGAATGGTATGCTGGACTAGAGAGAATTAGATCTAGAATAGCAACGTTTGAAACACACAATAGGGATCAGTGTAAGCCAGAAACACAAACATAGTACAAAGGCACAAAAGAATTATTCCAGTTTTAAATGGTGATGGTGCAGGCAACGCTAGGTGCTTCAGTTGAACAGGCTCCTATCCTATGATGATTTTCATCTCTTTGATTGAAATAAATCCAAACAGAAGAAAAAGAATGAAGTCAAATTAAAATGAGGGGAGGAAAGGAAAAATCTCCAAATATTGTCAACAACTTTTCATTTTATCGTGTCTTAAAACTTTTGTTGTACAAAATTAATCATATACTGAATCATATATGCAGAAAATAGCATTTAAAAGAGAGATGACTTTATTGAATGTATCATTATTTGCTGATGCATGGAATAATGAAAATGTTAACATTGTCCTTGAACAGGAGACATGCTTAATCGCTTTAGGCACGGCAGAGTTTCAACCACATTTCAGTTAGACCTAGCAAGCAAAATTTTTCTCTCCAACAGCCTTTGCTATTTGTCAATGTTATTAGTCAAACATTGATTACTGATGTCCCAAGATACTGCTTGTCAGCAGCACTGCAAAATCAATTCTATCCACTGAACTATCAGTAAAGGAGGAGAAAAAATTGTACAGATAGATGTTTGGTTGCTTTCCATAGTTCTGGTTAGTGAGATAGTTCTGTTTGGAGGGCATGATGTGCTGGTATTTGGGTTTAATTACACCTGGTTCTGTCTGGAGGCAGTGGCATTATAAAAGATGCAAGCAGAAAGAGAATTTGGTCCCTGCTTTGGTCTCTAAAAGTTTTCCCTTGTAACCAATGAGCGATGCTGGGGAGGCTCGACAGAAGGGACTGCCTTGCATGTTGTTGGCACCCCCTCCCCCTTCTGTGCAAGCATATGGGTACAGAGACCAAGTAGTTCTCAGTATACATAACAGCTATGTCTGTATAGTGCCATAAGCATCTGGGCAAAGATACAGGCTAACATCTGGCTTATTCTGCCCAGCGCTGGTGCATGCATGCTGACCGGTACAGGATGCCGGCAGTCTGCTATGGCCCACATACTGTAAGTGGGTGGCCTGTGCTCAGGCTGCTGAGAAATATGTGGGGTGAATCCCATGGGGCCATGGCTCCTTTTGGGCAGTCGCCATGAGAAGCAGGGGCTGTATGGCAGTGCTGGGTCTAGAGGGGCGTGCTGGCAAACCAAGGAAGGCAAAAATCATTGAAATGCAATACAGATAGAACCTAAACTTTAAGACACTGATTTCTATGCAAGACATCTGGCATTGCCTGATGGAGCACTGTGCTGGTGTCAGAGCAGGCTGCAGCATCAGAAGAGGCAGTAATACGGAGTGTTTGGGAAAATGAATCAGAAGAGTGATTTTCCCCAAGGCTGTAGATGGTAAAATGAATCAGAACTCTTCAGAAGGGTGAAGTTCCTATTTCTCAATCCCAGGCTACAACATGGTTGTTCCAGTCCCTGTTCCTTACTGGTAATATTGCATGTTGATCATGGCTTGTGTGGCTTCTAATCAGTAAGACCTGTGTAATCTTGTCTTTTCTTGTGCTGTCATTTTAAATGAGGATCAGTGCACAGATTCAGGATTATAAGCAGTTCTGTTGTCTGTGACTTGTTGTTGCTGACTTAACTGCTGCTTGTGCAATAGAGACAGGACAGTGCTTTCACATCTGTGTCAAGGGGGGTTGTGGGGGTTTGAGTTGACTGAGGTTTTAGTTGAGGGGAAAGGAAGATTTGGAGTTGTTCTCTGAGAAATACAGAGATTTAAGATTCTGCAGAAAGTGGTGTGATATGTTTTCCTCCACCCACTGTCCTGTACTCAAGCGAGTCATCCATGAAGCCTCAGGGAGACATCCCCTGTGGGTAGAAGCTAGTCACTTGAAGGGTCATGTTATCCACCTGGCTGATCTTTAACACCAGGAAGGAGGGGGCAGAGGAGGGTCACTCTTAAAAGCTTTGAGGCAACTATTGCATGACTAATTTCTGTTCTGTGATTCACTTCCTTCATACCTCTTGGGCCTCTTGCCTGAAATTACGCATTGTATGAACTTCTTATTACCATAAATAGGGATTTTCCAAAGTATAGTTTCTTGTCAGCACTTCCCTGTGCTGAACCGGCTGTTCAGACCTTGCACTTGGTAAAAAGGCCCCCAATCCTAGGTAAAGAATAATAAGTAGTCTGAAATATTGGACTAATTGTGCTTATCATCCTATCTGCCTTCCTTACCAATCATGTTAAAATGTCCTTCATATGTGCAGGGCTCATCTAAGAAGTCCAAAGACTTAAAAACCTGAAATGAAATGGTACAGCAGGAGAACATGGATTTTTTTTTTTGGTGTTCATTTTTGTGCATGTGAAGTCATACAGTTTTCACTTCGATATAGCATTCATTTGAAGTAAAAAACTTTCAAAATGAAAAACATTTCATAAAAAATCATTGGAAACTGATGATTTGTTTAAAAATAAAATTCCTTTATAGAAATAATTTTACTTCATGTCAGATTTATACAATTTATTTCCATGTTGTCGCATGTCAGAGAGGGATGAGTTGCATCCTATCATCTGGCAAGCAATAGTGGAGAACAGAACAGAAAGGTCCTGAGAGCTCCCCAGACATTTCTTTGCCTTCAAGGGGCATCAGCTGAACCATTCTCAAGTTGATTGCCAAACATTGAGCTTCCTGATGACAGCCCTACATCCTGTGCACCATCTATCCCAGTGCTCCACTTGCCTTTGTTAGTGGAAAGATTTTCGTGGTGTTTAACCCTGCCTCTCTCATCTTTACATCAATGTTTAATGTGTGTGAAGGTTGTTGCTGTGTTTGCCCTCCATTTGGTCTTCTTTCAACTAAACAAGCCTGGCTCCCTCAGTCTTTGGCTTTGCTAGGCCTCTGACCTTTCCTCTGTACTTCTCCTGACCACAGCCAGCGGATCCCAGAGGATCCATGCACTTCTGCAGAGCCTTTATAGAGGTCCACAGGGTGAAGGGGTAGTACCTACAGCCTGCTGAGACATCCCAGTGTGATATGGGAGGGGGTTCCTTGTTTTCACAACATCGCGTGTTGTTGATTCCAATTCAGTATGTGACCCTGGGAACCCCCACAGTCTTCCTGGTATTCTACTGTAAAATAGGATATACTTTACTACTGACTTCTTGTATCATATGAAATATATAACATGTCTTATACAGCAGTTTGCATATTGGGTAGGAACAAAGCTTGGATACTCGGTGCTCTAATTAAAATGACAAATATGAGCCTAGGATGGTACTCCTAGTGATAGGACAAAGGGTAGTGGCTTTGAACAGAAAGGGGGTAGATTTAGATTAGCTACAAGCAAGAAATCCTTTCAGATGAGGGTGGTGAGGTGCTGGCACAGGTTACCCAGAGAAACTTTGGACGTCCCCTCTCTGGAGGTGTTCAAGGCCAGGCTGGATGGGACTTTGAGCGACCTGGTCTACTGGAAGGTGCACCTGCCCATGGCAGGGGACTTGGAACTCAATGATCTGTAAGATCCCTTCCAACCCAAACTATTCTATGATTCTATAATAATCTCCTGAGTTATTCAGGGCATTTTTTTCTGAAATATTGACATTTTCCAGGAATGTAAATTTTGTGTTTCAACAAGTGTTCCCTGTGACCTCTTCCCGTATTAGCCCACAGGGTGCTGTGTTGTTACAAGTTACTGATGTGTGGTACCTTAGCTCTCTTATGGTCATTCAGAAGTGCTCAGCTGCTTGCTTTCTGGGTGGCTTCCTGCCTCACTGGAGTGAGTTTGTTTGCCTTACGAAGTGGGTTGAGTATAGAACATTTAAATTTGTGATCCATAGTGATTTATCTGTTCCTTATGGATGTTCATGATCTGCGGGTCAGGGCACTTGGAACATTAAACTACATTACTGTGTTATTGCTGATGGGGAAATGAGAACTGGGACTACATTTAGAGGTGCCAAAATTATTTGAATTAATTAAGTGGCTAATTTAAGTGGGTTGTCTTCACTGGCTTCTAGCTGCATTGCATTCATCAGCCCACACTGCTTACAATAGACTGCATAGATCAAATTTCTCAGTTACAGTGATGTCCAGTCTAGTGCTTTCAACAAGTATCAAATTCACTATGAAGAAAAAAAGATTCACGATTCAAGTATTTGTCATGAACTTGTTACTCAAATCCATATGATCTATTCCTAATGATGAATTTATAAGTTGAGGGCATGAAACCCTCAACTACCCTACTATGGTGGGCCAGATGGGATCTGAAGTTTTAGCAATGAAATATTTAATGTAACTAGCTTACTGCAGACTTAGGAGAAATTTGGTAAGCAGAAATTAAGAAGCTGGGACAAATTCCCAGGATGTCAAAGTCCAAGCAAATGGAGTGATTTACCCAATGCTATGAATGATTGCATGTCTGTGTTAGGGAAAATTGAACATCGGTGACTAATTAGTCTTTTGTTTATATATGGATTTTTAAAAAATGTTGCTAGCTTCCTTCTTTGACAATAGGTTTATAAATGGAGTCATACAATAATGACAAAAGTAAAGTGATTTGTAATTTACAGAATACTTTTATGGTTTCCTCCAACTGAAATGGATACACAGAGTAATAATTCCTGTACACAGAGGTTCATGTTAGAAGGGTCCACTCATAAGTTAACACACTGAATGGGTTGTGTATGGACCTATAGTTTGTTCTTCCAATGCAAAAAAGCAGACAGAAAACAAATGGCAAGTAAGTATAGAGAGGTAGCCTTTCTACTTTACAAACAAAACCAGCAGAAAGCAGAGACAGAACTCCTTGCAGCCAATGGCTCTTCATACAGAGGTTTGACAAAAACATTTCTGTGCACTTTCTGTTGTACTGACTTTGGTTTATACTCTTAAGGACCATGTAGCTATCTTTAAAGTGGTATACATTTAATTCCAGATTCACTGAGAATGAGTTCCTAAACTGAGGTTTAGAAACTGACCTAATAAAAATACATGGTATGATCAGTAGATGTTTAGGTTTAGCCTAAATAAATGCCAGATGTCCACCAAAGCTGGTGTATCACTCCCCCTCCTCAGCTGGACAGGGGAGAGGAAATATGACGAAAGGCTCGAGGGTCGAGACAAGGACAGGGGAAGATCACTCACCAATTATCGTCACAGACAAAACAGACTGAATGACCGAACTTGTGGAAGAAAAACAAAAGTTTAATTTAACACCAATCAAATCAGAGTGGGACAATGAGAAATAAAAATCAATCTTAAAACACCTTCCCCCACCCCTCCCTTCTTCCCAGGCTCAGCTTCACTCCCGTTTCTCTCCCTCCTCCTCCCGAGCAGTGCAGGGGAATGGGGAATGGGGGCTGTGGTCAGTTCATCACATGTTGTCTCTGCCTCGCTGCAGCTCCTTCCTCCTCAAGGGGGGGACTCCTCACACCCTTCCCCTGCTCTGGCATGGGGTCTCTCCCACAGGAGACAGTTCTCCATGAACTTCTCCAATGTGAGTTCTTCCCATGGGCTGCAATTCTTCACAACCTTCTCCAGTGTGGGTCCTTCCCATGTGGTGCAGTTCCTTCAGGCACAGGCTGCTCCAGCGTGGGTCCCCCACTGCGTCACAAGCCCTGCCAGCAAACCTGCTCTGGCGTGGGCTCCTCTCTCCACGGGTCAGCAGGTCCTGGCAGGAGCCTGCTCCAGCATGGGGCTCCCCACGGGATCACAGCCTCCTTCAGGCATCCATCTGCTCTAGTGTGGGGTCCCTTCCACAGGCTGCAGGTGGAGATCTGCTCCACTATGGACCTCTATGGGCTGCAGGGGCACAGCCTACCTTACTGTGGTCTTCATCACAGGCTGCAGGGGAGAAATCTGTGCTCCTGTGCCTGGAGCACCGCCTTCCCCTCCTTCACTGACCTTGGTGTCTGCAGACTTGTTTTCTCTCACATCGTCACACTCCTTTCTCTTCACTGCCATTTCACTGCAGGTTTTTACCTTCTTAAACATGTTTTACCAGAGGTGCTACCACCATCACTGATTGGCTTGGCCTTGGCCAGAAGCAGGTCCATCTTGGAGCCGGCTGGCATCAGTTGTATCAGACATGGTGGAAGCTTCTGGCAGCTTCTCACAGAAGCCACCCATGTAGACCCCTCACTACGAAAATCTTGCCATGCAAATCCACAACAGTAGAGAAATTAATCCCATGCCCTGAAAAGGTACATTGGTGGTGCACATAAAATGAGCTGCACTAAAAGAAGGTGAGCATCCAGAACTAAGTACACTAGCGTCAGGAACTAGAAATATTGAGATCTCTAGTGTAACCTAATTTTTAGCCCACTTGCACATTTAAGCCAGGCTATGATCTTTAATGAATAGAATCGTTATTTCTACTGGACTTTTGTCTCCATATGAGCCATGCCAACTCTGAGCTGAATAAAACTAGTGCCCTGCTGAGATGCTTGAGCTAAATCTGAGCACCTTGCTTGTAGAAACTTAATGCAGTAGACTGGAATTACCATGGTTTTCTTCCTGCAACCTTTTTCTTTGATCTGCCAGGCCAAGTGTCACACTGATGCAGCTTTGCTGTTTCTGATCCTTGAAATAAGTCAGTGCTAACTTGACTTCATCTACATGTCTTCATATTGTGCCCTAAGAGTAGTTGTGTAATATGTTGCCTTATCCCAAGTAATGAACAAAGATAAAATATCTTATTCTCTAGAATTTTTTCTGCCTCTAAGAAATGTGCCTATTGTCCATTTGTTTGTTTTCTCTACGGCAGTCATTAGTGGGACATTTGAGTGCTTCACAAGCACTATCAACTTACCTTCAGGAAACTTCTGTCTGTAGGGGAATATAATGCTGAGTTTGTGAAGGCAGAGAAATAGAGATTATATTGTTTAGTTGCCCAAAACATTTGGACTTCTTCTAATTTGTCTGTATACATCTTAGAGTGCAAAAAGTTCTTCACCAGCAGTTAGTAGAGAAGACACCTGACTTCGTGCCCTTTAAACACTGCATCCCACTGTAGTTCTTTTCTTCTCAGAAGTAACAGAGTGAACCAAAGTGCATTGTTAGGCTAGGTATTCCCCATTGCATACTGACAATCTGATTTCTTTTTTTCCTTACCAGGCACAGTGATGTTTTATTTGTCCTTCATGGATTTTTTTGTTTTGTTTTCAGGCCAATTGCATCTTAAATCCTGTTTGTGTTATATACGCCTTCCCAAGTCAGTATAATTTGTTGATTTAGTAAGTGCATTTGCTATCGTATTCTGAATGGGATAGAAATAATGAAATTAGGAATAAATGAAAATACTGACTAGTATCCTCAAAATGGCAGATTATTGCACACTCAACTCAGTCCATCATTCCAGTTCAATAGTGAACTGCAGGTAGCTGCTTTCTTGGTGTGGCCATGTAACATATCCGGCAGTACAGAATGCCTTTACAATTGACTGGGTGTTAATGAGAACGTGTATACAGGCATGTGTCAAAAGTCTTCATAAAATCAAGATGTATTACACTTGTGGCTTCCTGTCTAGCTGTTCAACCGCATACTTCGTCAAACAAGGAAATGAGATTGGTCTGACACTACTGTTTATTGTTGAATCATGCATCTCTTATTGCAGCAGCATCTCTCAAGCAGCCTTCCAAGCTGCTTGTTTGCAGCGCTACTGCTCTTGCTGCCTCTGTGTCTTCTCCCCCTGTTCCTTGCTTGGCTTTCACCAGCCCTGAAACACAGCTGCTGACTCTGTTCCCCCTCAAGTCCTGTCCTTCCCCTATGCATCAGTAGCTCTGGTGCATGGGGGCTCTGTGTGAGAAAGGAATTGTTTGGGTATCACGGGATTTGAAAGCTGTTGAGGTTGTCATGTCTGAAATCAGGCTGAAGAGGCTGTGAGGACAGGGATGGCCCTGAGCTGTGATGGGTAGTTTCGGGTAGCTGGCGTACTGATATGGTTGGGATGATATTTTGGTGTTACGCTGTGTGGGGCAGGACTGATCATTGGCATGGGAGGGAAGGCAATGGGTTCATGGATTAATCAGGGGACATCAGACCAGCTTCCACTACTGTCCTTTATCCCTTCTAACTCTCCTTTTCTTTCTGCTCACTGCAGCAGCAACATGATCTGCAGCCTGGTAAGGCTGCACATTGCAGGGAAAAGAGGGCCCATCCATGTCTGCACTGGTCCTGCTGCAGAAAGCAAGTAGGACTGAGGCCAGAGCTTCTCCCATCTTTCTGAGACAGGCTGTGAAGTAAGTGAGGCTGCCAACCCCAGGCCAACTTCATCTTCTCCTGAAGTATGGTAGGACTCACTTGGGGCGACTCTCCACAGCTGTGAGTCACTTCTGTAAATGCACAGATATGTATATCGATTGTCTAAGACTGGTTCTGGTTGAAGCTAGGCTGACTGGTATATAATTCTCTAACTACTCTTTTCACAAGGCAGGTGTTACATCTGTTTTACCTAATCCATCATAATTTCTGAAAAGTCACAGCAATATGTGATGCTTTAGCTAATTCCCTCAGAGTGTCTAGAGACTATCAAAATATCTGTTAGCCTTTGCTTATCTAATTTTTCTATGCCCCCATCCTACTGTTAAAAACAATTTTGTTAGATGCTGGGTCACAATTTTGGTTCTAAAGATTGAAATAAAAAATAACAACAAATATTTCAACTATGTTTACATCTATAATTTATGCTTCTGCCTTGTATGTACTTGTCTTTCTTTCCCTTACTTTTCTTCTGTATTAATAGAAACGTCCTTAATTGCCTTTTATGGCTCTTTCTCCTTGTGACCCTCTTAGAATCATAGAATAGTTTGGGTTGGAAGGGACCTTTAAAGAGTCATCCAAGCCCCCTGCCATCGGCAGGAACATCTTCAACTTGAGTAGGTTGCTCAGAGCCCCGTCCAACCTGACCTTGAATGTTTCCAAGGATGGGACATGTACCACATCTCTGGACAATCTGTGCCTGTGTTTCACCACCCTCATCATAAAAATTTTCTTCCCTATATCCAGTCTGAATCTACCCTCTTTTAGTTTAAAACCATTACCCTTTGTCCTATCGCAACAGGCCATGCTAAAAAGTTTGTCCCCATCTTTCTTATAAGTTCCCTTTAAGTACTGAGAGATCACAATAAGATCTCCCTGGAGCCTTCTCTTCTCCAGGCTCAACAGCCCCAACTCTCTCAGCCTTTCCTCATAGGAGAGGTGTTCCATTTTTATGGTCCTCCCCTGGACCTGTTGCAACAGGTCCTTCTTTGGCATCACAACCCTTCCCATTGAATCTGAACATCATTATGTCATTTCCTCACACTCAGTCATGCACTCCGATTTCCACTTTCTTCTACGTCTTTTTTTTTTTCTGAAACTTGCTCTAAGGATACCAGGAAGTTTCTGCCCTTTTTATATTGTACAACTGGTCCCTAGTCTCTTCTGCTGGTCATTGCTTCCCAGGCCTCTTTGTCCAACCTTACTCTTCCAGGCTTTGGGAACCAGGATCAAACCAAGCTGATAAACCCTCCAGTGTTGGGAGAAATTTACTGTGTGAATTTAAGGGCTGATGTTTGTGTAGGTAATGATATGAACCAAATCTTAAACTGAAACAACTTCAAGTTTCGATTTCCAAGATTTGCAGCACAGTCCAAAGGACTCAGGCCTGTCTGCGGTGTATGACAGCTGCAGGGACAGATTAAACAGCAAGGCAACTACTGTCACATAAAGGCACACAACCACTTTATGCTCCCTGTTCACAGAAATGAGAGCTTTGTGGATGAGACTAGCTGTGCACACAACTTTTGCTGATGCCTACAAGGAAGCCCTTTGGCATCATTCCATTTGTCTCTGCTAAAAATGTGTAGGTCTAACTGCAGACAGATTTCTTATGAGGAAAATTGTAGCAACATTCGTTAAAACCAAAACATGCACCTAGACTCTGTGGCAGTAGTCGGTCCGAGCTGAAGCAGCTGTCGGTGTAGGTGGCTCTGAGCTGTTTCCTGTGCCAAAACCAGCAGACAGCGCTTCACGAGCCAGCTGCTCTGTGGTCACAGTGCAGGGGGGACCTCATGTTTTTGTCAACAGTTAAGGCACAAAGGAGTTTGGAAAGAAAAGAACCTGTTGTTGAACTGTCCAGTGAGTAATGAAACTCGGTTCATTTAAACCAAGAAAAGTAAAGCTTTCTGAAGCCCAGGGATTCTTGGTTTAATTTTTCACCCAAGAGCAAGAGAATTGTTTAGAGTTCATGTAGATGGTGAGTGTCTTCTCATTTGTTTCCAAGACCTGGGCTTAGATGGGTATCATCTAAAAGATGTGGGCACATATGAGAGACAAATCTTGCCTGGAAATGTCTGCAAACTCATGATACTGAAGGTGTTGTAGAAAACAATCGCACAGCTGCACTATTTCCATATTAAAGCTGTCAAAAAGGAATGCCTGTGTGTTCCCACTTGTAACTGTTTTCAGCTTTATGATTATCATCTGCACTGCAGATGTTTTTTATACAGTAACTTTTTTCTTTTTTTCTTTTTTTCTCCTCCTCCTGTCCAGCTGAGGTCGGTAAGTAACAGGGGAGCTGTTCGTCTTTTCTCTCCCATACCCTGCATCATCCTGCCTTCAGTTTCCACTTTTCCGGACAGCGTGTAAGGTACTGTGTATTTTATTCTTAATAACAGGGTGGGCCTCTTCTGCACCCGTCTGTTTAACACTGCCATTGAAGTACTTTGATACCAGGTTTGTCGGAAAAGAATAGTTTCACTCCCTGGCTAGTGCAGGGCTATGTTTAGTATACCCGGTGCTGGGGGAAAGGTGACCTACCTTTGTATTTCCCACTGGGCTACAGAGCCTGCCACTAGCCAGGCACGAGGGGTCAGAGGGCACAAAGGTGTTCCAGTGCCCACGTGCCGAGGAGGCTGAACCAAGGGCAGGATTTCCTGGCCTGCTGATGCCGCTGAGCAGAAGAGCAGTACAAGACAGCTATTGCACCAGCAACAGTCTGGACCTTTGTTTTTCATCCCCATCTTTGAAACTGGGCAGGGTTTGTTAGCACAAGGCAAAAAAATTTGTAATTTCTCTGGGAGCAGGAAATGTTACTGTAATCGTAAGTGAGGATTTATGTTAGCATGATGTCGTATCAATAAGACTTTTGCTGTCTCCACATTCTGCATTCTGGCAACACTTCTAAGCTAAACAGAAACTATTTTTACAATCATGTTCTCTGACATAAACATAACTTAATAAAAACATTTTTTGTTCCTAAAAGAAAAGACACATTTTCAAAAAGTAGTGCAACTGTAGAGCATATCTGCTTTGTCTCATACAGTGATCCACATTGGCTCACTGGGGAACACCAAACAAAACTTAGCACTGTTTATTAGACATAAAAAGTTCTGACTTTTCAAAATTGTCGACAGCTTTCAAATTACTGATTTCCTCATCAGCAGGAGCTGGATGCTTTTAATTGGTTGATTAGATGATAGATCCCAAATTTTTAGGCATTTTAGACTATAATTAGGTGTGCAAATGCAGGCAAACTCTTACATGTAAAATTCATCAAATTATTTTACAGAAGTGAAATGGTATCAAATACAAACTCAAACACCATTGTACTTTGCCTGGAGCTCTGAACTGGAAGAGGTGGAGCGGGGTAAGCAGGTTACCAAAGCTGCCTCAGCAAAGATTCTGTGCGCTGTCGTTGTGTGTGTAGAGCCAGGTCTCCCGTAGACAGAAAAGCTGCGTGATAGTTACAAAGCCATTGAGAAATGCATAGCACACTGGACGGTGTTACAGGAGGGCTAATGGCCCATATGCAACAGTCCTTTGGGAAATTAGTACATAACTTTAGCAATTAATTTCTTCAGTACACGTCTGCGCTGCTAACATTATCATCATTCTTCTGCGGGAAGGTTATGGCAGCCTCTTGGAGCAAAATGAACCATAGGTACCTGTGGCTGGGTCCCTTAAGCAGCATTTCACCTGCTGTGCTTGATTTATCCGTAGTAGCTATTGTGCCACCCTCAGCGGAGGGGGTGAGTCTCCAGCCCAAAGGAGCTGTGCAAGAGTGACAGGGGGAGAGGAGAGCAGAGCTTGTGCTGTGCTGGACTTGACCAGTCTTTCACACAGGTTGTGCTGGACAACAAAGTTAGAAGTTTTGAGAGAGATGAGCATATGTTGGCCCGTTGTTTCATGACTGAAGGTATCCGAGATCTCCGAGAATGCTTCCACCAAAACTGAGGCTGATGTTCTTTGTGTTGGTAACAAAAAGAGGAAAAGCAAAAGAATGAAAATCACATGCTAATTCTTAAATATTTACATGTGTCCTTAAGTTTGCTGTGATTTCTGTGAGACTGTGCTACAGTGGTTGAAGCTAAACATTGAAAGTCTCTGCAGCTTTGGTCACTTATTTCAGCTAGGCAATTTTTTTGTGGCCCAAAGGAAGTGATTTTCTTTTCAATTTCTATAGGAGCAAAGCCCACCACGATTTAGAAAACCTTTCATAAAAAACAAAAAAACCTGACAGTAACATCCTCAAATGCTGCAGCTAACCGTACTTTTACAGTAGTGTGGCCATGTTTTCATAACAGTTGCCTTGGAAAAAATTGTATGTTCCTAGGCAAGACAGAAGATGATGACAAAAATACAAATTAGGATAGTAAACAGGAAAAAGCAACAAGACCTTATCTTTGTCCCTGGATAGTGCTGTCTCCTTTTGAACCACGTTAACTGAAGCTGTAGGAAGAGTACACAAAAGTATACGCTATAACCATGCATTTTCTGGGAAGAGATTGAAAGAAGCACAGTCTCGCTGTCCTGCGTCATCAGGTAAAATGCACATCCCCTTCAGACTGGGCACAGTTTGCCCTGCTGTCTTCCAGTCCTGAGCATTTGTGCCAATGTGCGTATATCACGAGGTGATAAAACGCTGAATGTGGTGCTTTGTTTAGTCTAGGGTTTAAGAACTGTGAGCTGACTCAGGGCTGAATGCTTGTCCTAGTTGAACCAAGTGCTAACCCATTGTCAGAAGTTATTTTTAGAAGTGTCTTAAATAGTAATAATGTAGTATAGGAATGGTTTTTATGGGTATGAGTTTGAATTACAGAAGATTATTCATGTGCAAGCAATTATATTCATATTCAATGAAGATTAAAAGGAAAGATACAAATGTATAGATAGTAACAGTAAATCACTGTTTTTGATAGTTAATGACAAATAAGGAATCTGTAATAGCACGTCCCATAGGACTGAGACCATGGGAATAGATTATACCAGATTCTTACAGTGTCCTTCTGACAGAGAAAGACAGCTTGCTTTCAGGATTGTGTTTACACATAACTGTAAGAAAGACTGCTAAACATCCCGTTTTTTTCATCCTGCTGGCTTGAACTGTGTATTCCATGGTATCTTGTATCTAAAGGGAAATCTGTGAAATGGAAATTAAAAATCAACTGTTTTGTGCACCCTGCAGCCTCTAAGGAAGTCAGAGTGGACTGCTGGTTTGCCAGAGACATTTTTCCATCATGGACAAAGCAGATTACTGGTTTTGTGCCTTCTCTGCAAAACCAAGATGATATTTCTTCACCTTTTAGATACTTGCAAAGCTCAAGCGACAAATGTTTGTAGTTTGCTTTGGGATTCTTGGATGCAAAATTTTCTGGTACTTTTCTGGGTACTAGGACTTACTCATACAAATCATGATTTCCCAGACAGGCTTTATCTTCTATCAAAGACTACATGAAAATTTAGGGCTCAGAAAAGGCAGCTTACTGAAAACTGTGCTATATATTTGACAGTTGTATCCTTTCTGAAGATTTTCATGTGTTTTTACCTTCAGGTTAAGAACATCCTGCAGCAAGTCATCACTTCAGCCTAAAGGTTTGTGGAAGAAATAAGCAATACATGAAACAGGATTAAATTAATTTTTACACCTATTCATTCGGGACCCTGATGAGTGATAAATGGGGAGAGTAGAAGATGGTGAATTTCGGAGAGAATGCAACTGAGAACTGCACTATTAATCATGAGATCCACCAGATATTATCCCCTGTGGTATACATATTTGTATTTATAGTAGGCTTGCCAGCTAACTGCCTGTCACTGTACTATGGGTATTTACAGATCAAGGCAAAAAATGAATTGGGTATCTACCTTTGCAATTTGACTGTAGCAGACCTGCTCTACATATTTTCTTTGCCTTTTTGGCTTCAGTATGTTTTACAGCATGACAATTGGACCTACGATGAGCTGCTGTGCAAAATTTGTGGGATCCTCTTGTATGAGAATATCTACATCAGTGTGGGCTTCCTCTGCTGCATCTCCATTGACCGCTACCTCGCAGTGGTGCACCCCTTTCGGTTTCAACAGTTTCGGACAATGAAGGCTGCTGTGATTGTGAGCATCGTTATCTGGACCAAAGAAATAATGACATGCTGCTTTGTCTTTATGCACGGCGAGGTCAGTATGGATGCCGAGAGCCATGTGGTGTGCTTCGAGCATTACCCCATCAAAGAATGGGAGCACAATGTGAATTACTACCGCTTCTCTGCTGGCTTCCTTTTCCCCTTCTTTCTGCTGGCCTTTTCTTACTGTGGGATTTTACGGGTTGTCCACAAGAGTCACGGCACTCAAAAGAAGAAGAAAATCCAAATTGAACGGCTGGTTTCAAGCACTGTTTTAATTTTTTTAGTTTGCTTTGGACCATACCACATCCTACTTGTGGTTCGCAGCTTGTTGGAGAACAACTGCTCATTTGCTGAGAAAATATTTAATATTTACCATTTTTCTCTCCTGTTGACTACTTTTAACTGTGTTGCTGATCCAGTATTGTACTGTTTTACCAGTGAAAGCACTTACCAGAACTTTTCCAAGATGCGAGACTCTTGTTTAACATGTTTAGGGTGTCTGAGGACTGAGACAAAGGAATCCTATCCGCTGAATGCTCCAGAAACTCCCAACAGGCCACAGCACGAGCAACAACCAAGGTTATTACAGATATCAAATGGTGATACTGAAAAGAAGGATGACTCCAGAACTACCTTGGGCAGACTATAGCATTCATCAAAAAAGGACATTAATCTAAAATCTGGAGCTGTGGCCCTGTTTGTGTATCCACCTGATTTATGTGTGTATTACAACAGTGTTACCTCCCAAAAGCTTACCAGCAATGCAGTACAGTGACGCCATTTCTGGAGGTGCTTGGACCTTGGCAGTAGTGAGGAAAGCACATGCGAAGTCAGTTCAGTTAGAATCATGTGTCTGTTGTCATTATGGTATCGCTCAAAACCTATTGTCTTGATGACTGCATCGAGTGGAATACTCAGTACTCGTGGTGTGTGGTTCTGTTAAATTAGTCTTTAACTGCTTTCTGTTTGCCCCTGTAGCATCTAGAGAAAATGATTCTCTACAAGCTGTCATCATCTGTTGAAAAGGGTGGAGGCAGAACAAATTAAATGTCCCCACATGTACTTTTAAAAAGCAAAAAAATTGCTGTAACATTCCTGTCACTCTCTGAAATAACTTGTCCTCCAAGCAGTTTCAAGGCCTGCAGAGACTGTGCCAGAACAAACCTCCTAAAAGAACCCATCTAATAACGTGAGACATTCTGGGAGAACATGCACAAGGAACTCAGCATCTGCTGAGACCTTCAATCTGTTGATTGACTGTTGAATCTCAGACTGTTGAACCTCATCATAAGGCTCCTATGGACTTCCAGAGGTATGAGATCTCTTGGCTCTAATGGGGATAAATAATTTGGTCTGTTAACTTCAAAAAGAACAGGAGGTTTGTAGTATGAGAGGCGCTTTGAATGACTGCACTTTTCTGAGTTACTGTGCTCAAAGACAAATGTAGTTACATCTAATGTCTAGTAAACCTTGCTAAAGTTTGGACTGTCCCCTTCACAATTTGTGTGTCTTGTGCAGCGTAGACCATACAGACAACTAAATAACAATGCATTTGTCAGGGAAACCGTTAAATGGATACTGTTTAAACTCCGTTTTCTCCCACAGATACTATAACTTAGGGTTTGGCCATTGTTCAGTAAATACAGTAGCAGAAATATGTCTCATTGATGTATGTTTCTTGGTTTAGATAGAAAACAAAATACAGGAGGTAATGGCAGTTAAAGATGTGGCGGTTTTGCTCTATAGTGTTGTTTCTACTGCTGTCTCCTCTCCAGGGTTTGGGTTTTTTCTTTATTATACTAATGATTCCTGTATGAGCCTTCTTTGTAATCTGCTCATCACATCTTCTTGTATCTGTAACTGTTACACCATGAATATTGCCTTGTCCTTTCACTTCTCTGATTTCAAACCTTTCTTGAAACACCTGTCTCTCTGCAACCTGCAGCTAATAACTTCCAGCAGTATCATCAGATTTTTTTTTTTAAATGTCAAAAGATTCTCTAGACAGACGGTCTACTAGTATCTGAAGTGTGTCATTGTAGCACAGCCTTGCTTGTCATCAGCTTCTAAAAGGCGATATGTTCTAGCAGTTTTCTGGAAACCACCTTGAGAGTGCTATATTAGAAATAATTACAGGATGTATTTAGTAAAGAATGTCCTTATTATTTCTTCCTATATTTGTTCACTCTGTGTTTGAGCCATCTTATGGCTTTGGCCCACAGTTTCTATTTGTAAGACTACAGATTCTCTCCTCCCTTCTCTTGCAGAAAGGATTCATGTCCCCACTCCCAGGAGGAGATTAGGTTTGCTTAGGTTAACATTTGGTTTGTTTAATTATTTTACATTTCTTTATAGTTGGACCACTCACCAAGCTGGATAAATTACTTGCATTTTTTCTTCTGACTTTTTGTGCTGCTTAGCTTTACTTTCTCCTAATCTTTCCTCTAATCTCCTGTCTGTATCAACAGGGTCGTAAGGCAGGGACTCCCGACTGCCATAATGCCATGCTTGTAGGTTGTTCAGCTCTGAGCCAACTACTTGGACTCCCATAATCTGGCAGGCTGTAAGACACACATGTGGTTTGTTCTAGGGTGAAAGATTTTTTGTCTTGGTTATGCTTTCCATCGTTACAGTTACCCATGCTGTTTAAATTAGCTGGAATGCAGGGCATGCTGTATTACATCAAATTACCATCTGAGCGATTAAGGCTTATTTGAGTTGGTACTTTGATGTGGTCAGCTTTTGGTCAGCTGCTGCCGTTTAAAAACAGATGGAAGCTTGTGTAAAAGAGTCCAGCATTCTGCTACAGTTCTCAATATTTAACCTGCTAACCTGCAAGAGAAGAGGGAGGTTTTTCTTCTTTTTTTATTTTTTTTTCCCTGAATTCAATATTTTATCAGTTCTTGCTATACTGTAACTGCTAGGCTTAGGCTGCAGAACTGTAATCGATATGGGAGGACCACAGCTCTCACTCAGAGATATTCTTTCCGTCTCAGCCAGAACATACTCAGTCAAGGGTCCTACTATTGTTGCTAGAGATATGCTACACATTGCTATCGGATTAATTACAGTGCTTGGGACTGCACAGGAGAAAGGCTTTTACAAAGACACTTTAGAGAAAAAAGACAAATAAATTATTACATTTTATATTTCTTAATGAAATCTGACTGTTAAAACTTGTATTTTGGGGAAAAAAGAGCAAAAGCTTACTAAACGAAGGGGTTTTTTTGACAAAAGTTAGTGTTTGGAAAGAATAATATACATTGCACCGATTAGTGTAATATGTCAGCAAGCTCCTGAGCACACAGTACACAGCGAAGGAAATCAGCTCCCTCTTCTCCCAAATGGACATTTTTAAATGATGCTAAGTTAATTTTGTGGGTTCTGTGCAACAGCAAAGGTGTGCCATCCTGTGGGGTTACTGGCTTTGGCAAAAAGCTCAAGCATTCGTATAAAACATTGTACTTAATAGTTATAGTTTGGAGACTTCTAAAGGAGCTGTTTTCTAATTGTGAAACTTCAGAGATAGTTTTACTGCAACATCCTTCAAGAAGGCTTTAAATAAAATGAATCTAAAAAAATGATTGATCCATAAAACAAACGTTGGGAGCTTTGGTGAGCCTCAATGTCTAGCAGCAAGTCTGGCATGAAGATTTCCTTCTCACACGTGTTCAACTGTTTTAAGTATTTAAAGGCTGTGTATCCTCAAGGACTTCAGAAGATTAATGTGCAAAGTACGCTGGTGTTTGTGGTACAGGCTGATTTTTCTCATTCTCAAAAAGTTATGTGTTAGTCTTGCATTAAGAGAAGGAAAAGAAAACTCACCTGCCAGAAAGAAAAGTAGATACAAGGCGTTGCTGGCTGCTGGAAGTCCACCGTGCTTTGCAAAAAGGCATGGCTGAACAGAACTGCTGTTCTCATCCTGTTACAGCGCAATGGTTTGGTGCTCGCCTTTTGCACCGTTATAATTATTGTGTGACCGCTACAGCCTCAGTGCCTGAGAGGTGCAGCATCAAATATACCCTGTCCTCTCTGTGCGAGGGCTGACTACCAGCAGAACTTCAGCCCTGACACTCACCTGGAGTTCAACTGAAGTCACAGCTTTAAATGACAGAAGTCAGGCACAATTCACAACCCTTTGTAAGGTACTGGTTTGGCGTTTGTAGGTCTTTGAGATATAATTTAAATTTAGTTCACTCCGTCTCACCAGGAGCTGAGTTTTTATAACTGGAATTCATCTAAATATTCATTTACATAATTTTATTTCATACTGAATGCAAATGTTTTCTAATTTCTAGTCATCCTTTAATTTCTAAGAATTAATTTTTAGTCGTTATTTATGTATTTAATTCATTTATCCTTAACAACAGGATACCCGGAAATGTCTACAGCCTTTCTGTGTTACTCAGAAAGGGACAAAATACATAAATGGTAAACTGCTACTACAAAAGAGGCAAAGGGCATGGCCTACGCTGTACAGGGAAGGTTTGCAGTGCTGCCATGAGCTCTCTGCTTGTCTCCTCACCCTTCCACAAACTATCCACCATCGTACGACGACAGTGTTAGTGGGCCTACAGGAGGTGTGCAGGGGGGCTGTATTGAACAACTTTCACTAATGTAACACTCACTGGGTGATTTTGTTTTTAACCTCCCCACTCCACTGCAGCTGTTTTCCCCACCACAAGGTATTTTTAAATCCAAGTTGCTACAAGAGTTACTTCCTGTTGCAGTTATGGGGTTAGTGAAACAGGAACAGCAATGCAAGAATATTTCATTTTCATGACAAGCGTTCTTTGTAAAAGCCAGATCACTTCTTAGTGTACAGTATCATTTATTATCCTTTATAGAATTACAGAAAAGAAAAGAAAACTAAATCCTGATGACGATATCCACTTATCGCTTCACAGAGATGTTGTAAGGGTAGCAATGAAAGGTTGTGTGTGGCCAAGACGCCAGAGATGAAAAGTCATCTTCTGATCTTTTATAGCTTGTGAGAGCCTAGGGAATGAGGAAGTAACATGGGAGCAACTCTTGATATCGAAATCACGAGAGGCAGTCATTGCTGCACTTCTTGCAGCAGCTTTTCAATCATGAGCGAATGGGTGTTGTAGAAGGGCAGCCCGTCCACTTCCAATTCCAGACTGGCAGTTTTTCCACTGCGGACCCCGTGCCGCAAAAGGGTTTTCAGAAGCTTCTCTTCCTTAGAAAACAAAGAAATAGAATATAATGAAAATCCTGAATCAGATAAGAGCATTAGTCAAGATCTTTATTTTAATTCTGGAGGAGACTGACCACATCCTCCATATTTATTTTGACAGCAATTTGCTAACATCTTTTTCTCCTCGTCCCAAAGAACTTGTGTAGCATCTGCAACTTAGGGAGTGTCAGAAGGCTTATGTTCTTGACTGCTGTTCATGATATTATTGTTTTCCACACAGCACATTAGTGTCAATTCAGAAACATGAATCCTTTTTTGCCTGGTTTCAAGTTCCTACTTTGCAGAAATCAGAATCAGAGGAACCTCCACCCAAAGTATCTCAAAAAACTACTTGTCGTTTCCCCAGCGTAGCAGCTGGCTGCAGATGCATTTTTAAAGAAAAAGAACAGAAGGGAAAGAGGACACATCAGGAAAAAGGTTACAGAGAGTGCATGAATGGGCTGCACAACCACTTTCCCGCATCTTCTGCAATCTCTGTATGCCTTGTGCTCTTTGTCCTCTTTTTTCTACTGACTTTATGAGAACTCTGGTTGCTTAGGAAAGGGATAGGGAAAAAAGAAACCCCTGAAACTGTGCTTCCTTGGGATTCCCTGAAATAGCGCACACTTCGTTTAGAACTGCAACTCAATTTCACGTTTCCAAGAGTTATTTTCTTGCTTAACAGTAATGTAAGCAGATAACAAAACATGTTCCAAGTTGAGTTGTTAAAGTACACAGAGTGAACAAAATCCTCAGTGGTGAGCTACGGGTGAGTTAGCACTGCGAGATGAAAAGATGGGACAAAATCAGTTCTGGGAAAACACTGGTTCTATGAACAGTGAAATGAGAAGACCTGATTTCACTGGACGTATGTCTAGCATAAACTGCTCTGCTTTCCATTTGACATGAAATGTACACACTAAAACTCTTTCTACTGTCTTAGCATTTACTATAAAGAGAATTTACTTCTCTGTTAATAAAAATCTAAGAAAAAATAAAAAGCCTAGTGACATCTTGGCTTCCCCCTGCCCTAACCCCATGGTAATTTACATGAAATCTTGGTATAGTCATATACCTATCTTTTCTTCCTTTTCTTTGCCAGGAACCTCTGGTCTGGTCTTTGCTCTACTGTTCTGCTTCTCCATTTGTGTGAGACCCTGCTATGGCAGAAATTGCTGCTGAAACAGCCCTACCAGTGTCCTGGACAAACAGTTCTATAGGTTTAAATACTACTTCTTTGATATTCCCATAAAATAACCTCTAGCAAAATCCTTTCTCTCCTGGACACAAATTAATGATGAAAAAATTATAAAGGTAGAATGTCTAATATTCTCTTATTAAATGTTTGGGGTTTTTTTCTAGGAAGACTTCTAAACAATAAAGAATACAATAGCTTTAGATCTGAATTTAGACACAATATGGTTGTATTTTACATCACACAGTACATGGCCAAAATATAAACATTTCTGAAAGAAGGAAAGTGTACCTTGCATGGTCATTTAGCAGAGAATTCAGTAGAATTTGGTAACCTGTTTTCTGAATGCACTGTATAAACATTTGTCATGTATTTTCTGGTATTGCATCCTAGTTCTTAGCTGCATCTAAGGAGGCACTGGTTTTCCATTAAAGAAAAAGTGTGCATAGTCACACGGTGTCAGTATTGACATTACGTAACAATACAGCAACTATACAGCTATTTAAGGAAATTATCTGGATACATTGGTAGCATAAAATGTGCTACTTTGTAATTTATAAAATGATAAATATACATCAGCTTATATCATATGACTGATCATATATACATGTCCTGGTTTCAGCTGGAATAGAGTTAATTTTCCTCCCAGTAGTTGTTGTGTTTTGGATTTAGTGTGACAAGAATGTTGATAACATTGAAGTTTTTGGGCTAATGAGCAGGCGTGCAGGAGCTGGGAGGGAGCACGGCCAGGCAGCTAGCCCAAGCTGAACAATGGAAATATTCCGTACCGTAGACATCATGCTCAGCTTATGAATGGGGGCAGGCTGGGGGCAAGAACTTTTCCCTGAGTTCAGCGAGCTCTGTGAGTTCGGCAAGCTCTGTGAGTTCGGCAAGCTCTGCGAAATCTGTGAAATACACAAATTCTGCGATCGCTGCTCGGGGACATGCTGTGCCATTGGTCATCAGGCCGTGAGAAAAACTGTATTGTGTATTGCTTGTTTTGCATATTTATTATTATTCCTTCCTTTGTTGTCTTATTAAACTGTCTTTATCTCAACCCATGAGTTTTACTTGTTGTCCATTCTCCTCCCCACCCCACGGGGCAGGGGAGGAGTGAGTGAGCGGCTGGCTGCTGCTTAGTTGCCGGCTGCCAGGTTAAGCCATGACAATATGAATGCACATATGAGCACCTGATCTTTCTGCATGAGAGAGGTTTTTATTAGCACTGGGTGTCTATTTGCAAAGTGCAAATTAGATCTCTCGTGTCGCAGAAGAGAGACCTGGATTGGATACACAAAATGTTCTTTCTAATTTGAATAATTTCTCCTGCATATTTACATGTTAGAGCTCTCTGATCTGCTTACATGGGGAAAAAAAGGCTTGCTGGCTTAAGACTATATAACTTTGCCTGATAAACTGTATTCTATGATCAAATGCTATTGTTTCCGTTTGTAAGGAACACACACAATGTACAGCACACTTCCTGAGCTGTAAAGTGCTGCAATTTGCTCACAGTTCTCTCTTTAGTAAATAATTATATTGGGAGTGGGGTAACCAGAAAAATAAACAAATTAATAGAAAGAGAACTCATTAATTTTCACTTTATTCAGGAAAAAAATCCACTCCCTTATGAATGACAAAGCTAACAAATAACACGAAAACAAATGTCACATTTTTTATATATTGCTCATTTATAAAGTAAGTCATATTCTTATAGGTCATACTTTGAAAATAAATACTATACAGTGCATTTCCTACCATTAATAAAGAGTTCAGTAAAAGAACAACTGCCTGACATATTAACCTGGTTGTGAGATGCAAGGAAATGCAGAGCTGACTGTAGAATGTTTAGCATCATCAGCTACATTTGGATGTGTATGAATTAATATATTTCCCTACAGTCACTTATGTATAAAAGTACCATGAAAATCTGAAAAATCAAACCAATATTGTCTTAACCAACATAATTATGATTCAGCTCCACAACCGAAAGGTAAGTAAAGATTGCTTTGATCAAATTGTTTCTTGCTCCTCAGGTTCCCAACAAGGAACAAATGCTCTGCAGTATCTCCTATTAAAATACACATCAAGACTAATCCATGCACTTGGAACAATCCTGGAGGTCGGTTCGTTGGGAATGGAGAGCTGTACAGTTCTGTGGCCTGTTGCATTGCAGTCCTGGCACCACTTCAACACGAGGCTGCAGAAGGTAATCTTTGTGCTTCAGGGGAAGACTTCATTTAGTAATTATGATCTATAGTTTTCAAGGAAGGAATGCCATTTTTGGAAGAAAAATAAAACACATTATAAGAAAGCCATTTCGTGCTTAGGCACTCCTTCAAATGTCTTCTTTCCAATCGCAAATACAAACACCGAGGTGGGTATGCATGGTGGTGCTCTTTGTCTTACTTGGGTAACTATTACAGCATTAAAAGAAGCTGGATTGGGCAGAAAGTAGCCATATAAACATAAATGGTATGAATTTTTTTTATACTAGTAGAGTGTGCGAACACTAATGTGTTCAATCTTCTGCACTGTTTACAGTTGAGTGATTTACAATTCAAGATATCATATTCTCTTCAGATGTTTTGTAATTTTGACTCCTCCACAAAACTGGTTCCGTTAATTTTATCTCAATAGATTTTAGTATTGCATTTTCAACAGCCCATTATTGGATCATTATCAATATTCCCAGCTGTAAAGCTTAGTAAAACAAAAACAAGAAGGATTTCCTGTACACAATATCGCAATTACAGTGCCTCATTACTAGGAATTTTTATCATAGTAGTTTTTAGGATATGTTAATTTAAAGGGCAAAAATAGTAGATGTAACTGGAAAAAAACCTGAAAAGTAATTAACCTATTTTTGGAAAAGGTTGTACTGAAAGGTGCCATATGCTTTGTTAAGTCAAAGGATAAGTGGCTACATGGTCATGCTGAATGTTGGGGTCAGTTTCAGTTTCATGACCTTTAGATGGAAAATCTAAATAGCAGGAATTAAAAAACCCTAAGACCTACTCTAAAGTACTTACGAGGTGCTATATTGGAATTTCATGCAGAACATGAAACAGAAATACTCCCCTGTTTTGGGCAATATCTATGGTAGCTGGATTATGTTTTGCTTCGCATTCTTGGAGGTCACAAACTTACGGGTTTTGTCCAAGTTTCTGTACAAGTACTCTGCCAATAAAACTGAAGTTTGAAGTTCCCAAGTTATCGCAAACCTTACTGCATCATTGAGTGTGTGTATATATATTTTTTTAAACACTGTCAAGTTAAAAGTAGAGCCACGTGCTTAGCAAGAGGAGCACAGATCACAGTCATTTCTCACCCCTCTGGGTTATTTTACTTTTTCTGTCTGTAATGTTTGCATTCCCAGAATATCACACTGTTCAGAGCTGCATCAGTCAAAACATTTTAAAATATTCATCTGCAAGTCTTTCTCCAACTTCAGAAACATTCACAACTAATTATAGAAAGGTTCTAACATAACTAGAAAAGGTGGAAAGATCAGAAGTAAGGTGTGAAGATCAGAAGTATGGAGTGGCTTCTGTATTAGAACTACGGCTTTTGATTTTGGAAGAGAGATATCTAACGGAGGATACAATAGAGATCTATAAAATAATGAACGATGCTAAGGAAGTGAACGGGGAATTTTATTCACTGTATCACAATAGAAGGATTTCTTGCCTTGTCCATATATTGTAGCACTGTCTTATGCTTGAAGTCGCAGCACATAAATACATTCATTTTTGAGGATTTTTATGTTCTATCTGTCTTGAATCCTTTGCAGAATATTCTAAATGCAGTGTGGCTGCTCATTCACCAGGGATTCCCCAAAGTCACCAAAAGACCAGGTGAAGGTAAGCAGTTGAACTGGACTAGCCAGGATTTGGTGGCTGGTTGCCAATTCCTTCTGCATGTCACAAGCAAGTCACAACTCCTTGGCCTTACAGAAATTACCTTAGTAACTGATGGAAGCGCCGATAGCCAGACCATCTTCTTCATTAACTGTGGAAAGCCAACAGCTTTCCTCAGGTAGCGGTCATGTATTTCACAAGTGTTGAGAACATACAGAGCGCAAGCAATGGCATAGCCTCCCCAGTTAGAGACCCCTGCAAAAGAATGTCACCATGAAATCGAGCTGTAAAAAACCCAACAACAGTTATTGCAAGGATACCTCACCTGCACGAGGCATTAGGCACATACAACTGCACCTTGTGTAGTGATGGTGACATGGAACACGCACACAAATTAAATATCGACATGAATTTGGAAGGTTTATTTCAGAAATTGGTTAACATATTAAAATGGTTTCAGTAGTATTTCAGATTGAATTTCTGCAAGTTTCCATCTAGCTTAGTTTGTGGTTTGTCTTTCCAACAAAGCAAAAACTCAGATGTTCTACAACACAATTCCACTTGGCTTAACGTGAAGGCCATGAACTGTGAAGAGCTGTGTTACAGACTGGTGTCTTTTGCTTTTAACCACACAGAGGTAGAAGATTTTGACAAAGTAATTTCAACCAGGCAAATTTTCACTGGTGTCAGATTTTATAACAGAATGCTGGACCATTGCAAAGAACCTCTTTTTGGTCACAAATGATGACTGATTAAAGAGTTCAGCTATTTTATAAGATATGAAGCCACGGTGAAACTAATTGTGTCTTCATGATGTGTCCTTGAGGTTAAGTATCGTACACAAAAAGACATTCTAACATAGTTAATATCCATAAATTTTCTGTATGCTGTTATCAAATCAGTCCACACAGTCTTGTTGGACAGCTTCCTTGGCAAGACTCTACTGGAAATCATTACATTCACAAATTTGCTGTGAGAAGTCCTCTCTATTGCCTGAAACTTTTTCCAGAGACGCAGAATAGCAAAATTTTCAGAAAGTGTGGAACTTGTTTTAGTGCATGCAGTTTTCTACACTTCAGCATATTCAAAGCTCTGCCTCACTTCCCTTTGCAGGGTTGGGGTGTGGCAGTTGCTTTCAAAGTAAAAAGCATCAGAATCGCCAAAAGAGCCACCATAGATACTGTATACATACGAGCATAAGAAGTAGACTTAATTATTGCCACACTCTCATTTCTCCCCCTAGATTGCTGCTTTAGCATCAAGAGCATTAGATGCCTAGGTCAGAAACCTAGAAATGTGAGCCTAAGTACAACAGGGACCGCCCAGTTCATAAATTGCTCCTGGCTGAACACATCACTTTCACTGTGAATTTTGTTTCGTGCTGGTTAAGACGTTAGGGTAGAAGAGAAATTCAACTACAGCATTCAACTTCTGTTGTACATTAAGAATGTACATCTGTCTGCGAATGGCTGTTGACAGGGCTTATCATCTCTTCATGTAAGAGCAACACGGCTGATCCAGGCCTGACAGGGTCTCACCCACAGAAGCTCATCAATTATACTCTAAATTCATATGTGTGTAGACATTTTCATTTGCACACAGGTCACTTACGCAGCCTTCCCTGTTATTTTATTTAAGGTGTGATTTTTCAAGCATATTCAGGACTTGCCCAACTCTTTCCAATTAAATGTACTTTCTTCACAGAACAGCCTCAATTTTCAGTCATTCCTGCGGGAGCTGTAGTTGCTTAACTATCCAGAAAACGGACATAATACTGAGACAGATTTGTTGGCTAATGATGACTTGGCCATACAAAGAAAGGGCCAATACAAATTAGTTGGAAAGACAGACGTTTTCTTTTCAATTCTATTCTCAAACATCAACAACTCCCCCATTCCCCAAAAAATCCCCTTACCAGCTACAATCGTAAAATCAGCTTCAACATCACAAGCTATAACATCTCCATTTTTTATGTGCTTCTTTACAGCATCTTTTACTTTGCCCATTCCCAATTCATTTCCGCCATCTCCAACACCTTTATGAAAAGAAAAGAAGACCAAATGAGCATGGACCCATGATGCATACCACTAATAATCCATTCAGAAAGCATCCAGTGCCTTTCCCAACTGCCATGACAGTTCATAGCTCCACGCGAGATCATTAATCCTTTTTTCATCAAAAAGTGTCTAAAACCCAGGAGGTTGTGAATGAAATAGCTGGTAGCATCACTTTATCACATGCTAATCTGCAAGTGTGTATACGTGATATGTGCTGTACTGGTGCAGGCGAAAGAAATCAATATTAGCAAGCGCTCACGAACTGCAGACAGAATTAAGATAGTAAACTTTGCTTGCGGAAGGCCTTACGTCAGTGCTCTCTGTACTGCATGATCAGAAGCACGTGAGCACAAATAGAGAAAGACGATAGGCACCAAATCCATAACAAACCCGAGAAATTAGCCTACAATTCTACAATGCAGCAAGCATAGAAAACTTTGGCTTGTTACAAGCTTTAATTCAAAAAAGAGATTACAAGTAGCAATTATTGCAGAAAGATAAGCAAAAGTGTATGATTTCTTCTAATTCACAAGCTCATTGTATTTTTAATTAATGACATTTCATAGTATATTTGACTATTTAGAGAATGTTTAAAACAAACTAAATTCTGCTGAACAGATTCAAATTCCCACTGTGCAGAACACTCCAAACTCCGCCAAATCAGTAATATACTTTGAGCTGCTCTGGGAGTTATTATAAGAGATTAGGGTATTTTTATTAAAGGAATAAGGATGTGATGTCACCCAAGTAGCTGGAGAGAGCAAGTCCTTGTATCAACAGTCTAAGATCAGGGACAAAATAATTGAAATTAACTGCAGCAGATAAAGTTCTGAGGCATTTTGCTAAACTTCTTTATGAAAGAGAATTTTTTCTATCCTTATTCAGTCAATCTTCAGCTTCTCTGCTGAGATTGCCAACAGAGTGCCATCTAGAGTGCTGCTTTTTGAACGTTGAAAGTCATTCCTTAGGAACAGGACAAACATTGGGGTTAAATCTAAGTAAAATGTATTACAAGTTTTAAGATAATATGAAAAATACCAGTGAACTCCTCTGATACACAGCTTTTCAATGATTCCAATACAGTGAAATCAGACTATGCATTAGTTCTGCAGGAACTCTCTAAATTCTGTGGAAACATTTGAAAACATCACTACCGAGAAATCACAGTTACAGTGCTTTTGGTAATACTTCGGAGTGAGGCCACAGCACAAGAAGAAAAAAAGTCAGATCAGCAGACATGTTCTGACGTGACCGAAATCAGGCTGGCGTGGACACTTGTTTCTATATTTATATAGACTACATATCTCCTAACTCTGTTTTGGGGCACACAGTGTAGCACGAAGCATTTGATTGTACAAGAACAACATGTCATATACATCTAGCAATCCTTGATCTGTGCCATATTCTTTCAAAACCAGATACTAGTCATTTTTAAGGGAAAAAAAGGACTACCAACAAAAGAGAGGAGCACCATGTTGACAACAGCACTCTTATTAGATGTATTAGTCAATGCTAAGGCAGTTTTGGCACGAAGGACAATGTACTCCTTTAAAGACTATTACTGTATATTTTGTTAGAACAGATGCAAATATGCACTCTCTGCTCAAGAGGATGTACCGCTAGAAGGTGATCTAAAGTAAGATTCTACCCAGACTGCTGTTTTAACACAGGTGTAACAATCATAAAAATAACCACAATATTTCAATATGTAATGTTTCCATCCAGTAGTCATTTGCTTTCTATGCTACCTTTCCCCCACAAAATACAGAATAAAGTCAGTGTCAAAAACTACATTTAGAGAAATGTATGCACACACACAGATGTATCGATAATACACACATCTGGGCTTGCTTTTTTGTTCTTAAATAACTTTGAATTCAACCCTTTCATTTTTTCTGGTCGCAAGAACCCTGCAATAGAAACCTCTAATTTTCCTCCAGCAACAGTCTCTAAATTCAACCACGACAAACAGCTGTAGCCCACAAGCAGTTACTCAGCACCTGCCTCCTGCTCCTCTTCACTTCCCGTACGAGTTCTTGTTTCTTGCTTCTGAGAACATAGCACAAACTCACACATACCTGTTGTTGTGACTCCTGCAATGGTTTGTGCAGCTAAAAATAGATCATCTATGGGATCCACCAGGTGTTTAATGTTAACTTTCCTGGCATTGTAATAATTGCCATCAGCAGCCATCCCAGCACGCTCTATTGCAATCAGGTGATCAAATCTGGTTAGAGATGAGTGAAAAAACAGTCGTCAGGGCTGTGATTCTCACCTAGCAAACTCTTCTATTGACTGCTTCTCCTGTTGCACTTGGTTCTACTCTTTGACCATCTGGAATTCAAGGTAAAGCTCAGATATTGTTCTGTTATTTCCGAATGTAGCTCTCTACTGTTTATTTTCAAAGGTTACTCTAGTTTCTTTATCTCTAGTTTAGTTAAACTCCCTCAAACCGCATTTGCCATCAAGAAAGGGAGAAGTTCCTACAATCCTTCTCACCAGCAACCTGTCCTGGGTTTGGCCAGAACAGGGTTAATTTTCACCAGACTCCAGGAAGGGGCACAGCCGGGGGGTGGGGGCTGACCCCACCTGGCCAATCAGAGCCCGGTATTCCATACCATGTG
>Ga0065711_1002537_pt1 | contig 67719 bp, 45 predicted proteins | sample Hoacrofraction12_FD_59098 | JGI IMG/M metagenome (GOLD analysis project Ga0065711, IMG submission 59098) | Hoatzin crop microbial communities from Cojedes, Venezuela - Epithelial fraction 12 v2 (version 2) | ecosystem: Host-associated > Birds > Digestive system > Esophagus > Crop | place...
GGGGGGGGGGGAGGTGGTCCCCAGCCCCCCAGAGCGGGCACCCTGACGGGGTGAAGTGCGGATGCCTGCGCTCTGCCTGCTGCTGACCGGGCATCTCAGCACCTTTCGCACACTCTGCAGATATTTCCTTTTAAATATTAAAAGCAGAATGCCTGCTGTAGAGAAGTGTGATGGGATGCATTGATTCAGGGCTGAGAGATGAGAACAATTTCTAAAATATAAATCTTGTCTTCACCACTGGCATTGAAGTCTCACTTCTTGGCCACTCTGCCCTGTATTTTCATGCATAGATGTGCATATACATAAGCCATTAAAGGTCAATAGAAAACCAGGAAAATGTGGTAGGTTTTAGGCATGATATAAGTGTTCTGCTACATACTTCGTCCACCCATTCCTTGTTTAACCACAACGATACGAGAGGGCGAGACCCCCCCATCAGCTTAGCAGAATTTTAACAAAGGAGAAAAAAACACCTGGAATTTGCGATTTGGTCCTTCAAAGGCAGGGGAGGGAGGATCTGAGTGTGGTTTCGACCAAGCCCACTCCCAGCCTGGGAGCGAACACCGTGAGTGTTAACAACTCGCCCTGGTGCTGTTCCTGGTCTCTGAGCGCGGCTTTTGTGCGGCGGAGAGGAGAATGGCAAAGCAGCAGCTCAGCTGCGCGTGGAGGTGGGTGTGAAACCAGGGGGGAATTCATCTGCCGGGAGCCGGAGGCTGGCCCAGACGACCTCCGGGGCACCTTCCAACGGGGCTTCTTCTGCTGGAGGGGCAGAGCTTGCCAGAGGAGCGGCAGGCTCGCCTAGGGTGGAGGATTGCAAGATGGGGAGCAAACCGAGAGGAGAAAGAATGAAAGATGGGCGACGAGAGCAGCCCTTCAGCTGGAGGAGCCAGAGGCAGGGCTCGTGGGGAGCAGCGTGAGGAGAGGAGCTTCGCTTTGGTCCGAGGGGTGTCCAAGGGGCGAGATCTTTGTGACTGACACCAAAACGATCAATCTTGCGACTGGCTCCATGGAATGGCGTGGTGTTGATTGCACCCTGGAATTGTGTATTATTTGCTCCACATTGTCCAACATTGGAGCCATGGTCCTCCAAAGGGAGGGACAAAACTCGTTGTTTTGGCATGGCTCCTGCTCCTGCGCCATTTAAATCAGCAAGAAAACGTCCACGGCGCTCAGCAGGGAGAGGAGCTGCGCTCTCGGCACCGGCTGCCGATGCGTCCTGCTCTGCGACGGGGCTGTCGGCGCAACACTGAGTCACCCAGCAGGACTGCGACGACAAAAATATCACCGATGGCTAACAAATTATCCCAAAAGGCTCAGGGTTTTTAAAGCACAGCAAGACGAACAAAATTTGAAGCAATTTAACTGCATGTAAATTAGCTGCCGCCCAAAGAAACGCTGGAGAAAATTGTTTCATCAGAGACTCTTTAAAAATCACTGAAAACACTAATACTATAAACATTCTCTCAGAGGCATAAATTTTGCATCTTTCCAGATGTAGTTTTATTATTATGTCCATTTTATGGGAGGGAAAAGTGAGGCACAGCTATTAAGATTATTTTGCCCCAGAGATCACAGCAAAGAGTAGCCAAGAGCTACTAAAACCATCTCATCTTATCGAACTCCCAGTCAGGTGTGTCTGTGCTGCACCAGGCTGCCAGATCTAAAAGCCTTTGTCAGATTTTGTTTAGTCTTTACTGAAGCAAAACATTCCCCGATTTCAAGGTTTAGTGCTGACGGAACCGGGAAGCCAATACCTGTGATTCCTGCGAATGTCCATTTACCCGTGAAACAGAGCTGGGCAGGCAGGAAGGGTGCGGGAGGAGACTCTGCTTGGGGTTCAACCCCTCAAACCGCCGGGGAAGTATTTACAGAGTGCTTCGAGCTTTAGACAGTACTGGACTGTCAAAAACTATTTAGCACGTTTCAGTGCAGACTGAACTTAGCGTGTGGCTTTGTGGAGCTCCTGACCAGCCGGCAGCGGGCTGCTTCTGCGTCCGCTCTGTTGCTCCAGACCCCGTCCGCAGCGCTGAAGTCCCGGAGGTCGCAGCACGAGGCGCGGGCAGCTTTGTGCTGGTACCACCGGGACCAGAGAGGTCTGCGATCTCCCGGGGCCGAGGCGCCGGCGGGAGGGAGATGCACGCAGGTGGGGAGGGGAGGAGAGGGGACTCTGCCACCGCCCGCTCCGTGACGGCAGGAGGGGTGGGGGCAAGAGACGGGGATAACCGAACGCTGCGATCCCTCTGCGCAGCCCTGGAGCCATTTCGGTCCATCTGACCCTAACGCCGTTATGAACTCCGCTCCCCCCAGCCCTTCTTCCCTCTTTATGAGTTGATATAAAACGAAGACGAGCTCCAGCAACAGACGAGCAGTAACAGGTAAAGGGCTCCAAGTCTGCGTCCGACTGCACGCGTTGCTGGCAAGAGCCATGACCTTGGCTGTACCTCCAAAGACAAAGCCGCGCTTTCCTTCTCTCTTATTTAGCCACAGACGTTAACCCCCAAGTTAAATTCACAGCCTGCTGTGGCACGGTCCCTTGCCAGGGCAGCTGAAAGGGAGCAGGCACTCATAGAGACATATCAAAAACGTAGTTTCTGCTTTCTCTGTGATCTTTTCTGTGTTACTTGAAGTTATTATTAAGCTACTCTAATTATTTTTTAAAATCCAATAAAGACCTCTAATATGTGTCATTTTAGCATGAGGTATTGGGAACAGTGTGTAGTTTAGTGATGTTACCAGTGCTGAAATAAATGGTGCCCCTCGTGTAGCTGTGAGCCTTTGTTGTCACCATTAGCCTGAAGGAAGTGATCTCGCTCTATCTGTTAGAATCTCTTCATTAGGACCATGACATCTGACCCCCTTCTTTGCTTTGCCATAAGATGCTCTCTCTTCTTGTGAGCGCTGTGAACATCCGCAGAATTTTACTGATGTTGTGATCTTGATGGTGAAATAGGTGTAAAAAGCGCTCAGCAACCCACGCTGCGTGGCTCGGACATCCACGGGCCGCGTGAGAGAGGAACTCGATTTTTCCTGTTGCCACCAGATCCCTCCCTGGCCTCTGGCCTCAAGGAACTGATCCAATCTCAACCTGTGAGAGCTGGAGAGAGCACGGCCTGGAATAGCACGGCTTTAGGCAACGCGGTGCCGAAGACAGAGGATGCGGGCGAGGCTGCGGCTTTGCAACGATAGCAACGCAAGCGCGGTCGCCAGCATTGACGCGGGCGGGCGGCCGGGCTGCTGAGCGGCACGGTCCCGTGGTGGCGTGCAGCCTGGGCTGGGTGGCAGCGAGGGTCAGTGCCCACACGTGCAGTAACAGCAGGGTTAAAAATGTGTCCCTACGCCGATAGTCCCTCAGTAAACAGCAGTGTTAGCCGGGCTGCGTCTGCCCATCCTCCAGCCCCAGGTGACCTCCAGCTCGGGAGCGCAGGCACCGGGATGAGTTCACCCCCACAGCCAGAGACCCGTCCCCGTCTCCCGAGCGCCGACAGCGCTGGGGGGAGAGACGTGGTATCCTGCTGCCGCTGCCTTGGGCGACGGGACCTGGCGCAGCGGGTCCCACCGCCCCAGCCAGGTTATCCTGTAATTGTCACTGGCGTCCGTGGTTGTAGGAAGAAAACAAAACCAAAAACCAACAGAAAAACCCCAAACCAAAACCAAACCCAACAGTCCTCTCTTCTTTCATGGTGAAATTGTTATTTAAGGGAAAACCTGTGCCCGACTACAGTGCCAACAAGAGCTAGCCCCCTAAAATGCAGAAGTCCAGATACCTTCAGCCATGATTTTCCCTCTGTCCTGATGTCTCCACCTTTCCCTCCAGCTCTGTATCCTGCTTAGGACTGTTCATCCCACCTAAATTATCCCCCACACAGCTACTGCCACGTCTGTCACTGCGTTACGATTGAGCTCTTTGAGCTGTCCACAAATCCACTATATTGAGCTAATTATCTACAGACATCGTTCCAGTCTTCACCAGCCTCTTCACGCGTTTTTGCAACTTCTAGGCAACACGGAGGACTGAAGATTTTCCCTCCTAACTTTGTATATTTTCAATCACTCACAACTTCGTGTCATGTCTAATACCTTGCTTTATGTCTAGGGCAAGCTGCACTGAACATAAAATATCCTTCAGCTCTTTACCTCGGCGGCTGCTGCGTGCTGCTTGTTCTGCTCTGCATTGCACTGCGGTATTAATACTTATCTCTAACTCACAAGCTTGTTTATTTTTCCAGCAGTACGGATAAGAAATAAATTCAGCTAACAATGCAGAGCTAAACCCTGGCAGTTTAATTGCAGCTGTACAATATGCCTCCCCAGCAAGCAAAATGCAAGCGGGAACATTTCCCTCTCCCCTCCCTGATGTACCAGGCAGTTGCTGCTGCGGCTGCGTGCGCTGCCCTACAGAGACCGAGGTGGGGAGGAGGGACGGGTACTCATCCGCTTCAAACCTCTGGCGAGGCATTCAGCTGCGTCTGTGCCTTCCTCACCTCTCCCGCTGGTCTCCTTGGGCCAGCCCGAGCATCCTGGAGAAGCACATTGCCACAGCAGGGCCAAGCAGTAAAATGCACTTTAAGTTTCCGACTTCAACATGTCCAAGCTAATACTTAAGCATAACAAAAAAAAAAAAAAGAAAAAGCTTTTTTTTCTGTCATCAGGATCGGTCTATCAGCGTTGAAGACTCGCCTATCACGACGGTGTCGACCCTTCCAGTGGTTCCTGTGTGCTCAAATTTAATGAAGTGCAAAGTGCTGTATCAGGAGCTGGCTGCTGAGCCCAGCTTCAGTAAGTGAAACTGAGCTGGCTCCTTTGGGTGGGCTCCTCGTCAGACGCGAGCTCATTTCACAGCACCAGCCGCAGTGAAACACCCAGCTGCTGCGGCTCGTGGGGCAGCAAGGCCCTCGCTTCGCTCCGGGGCAGCCATCGCCCGCCTGCTGCTCCTCCGGCCGCAGCTGGAAACAGGGGCACTGGGGGGGAGCGGCCAAACCGCTTTGTAATTTCTTCCCAGCACTGATCCATGCCCTGAAACAGGAAAATGGATATTCCCTTTAGACCTGCCTGATAGGAATACGAAGGTTACTCTGCTCTTCATACATGCCCTAATACTGTATTTAAGGTCTTTCTAAAAGGACAAAACAGGTGAGCTCTGTTTTCCTGCAATCGTTCTCCAGCCAGACCAAATTTCCATCCTGCCGTTGTATTTTAGCGCCGCTATAACTAATCATCTCCCCCAGGTTAAACCTGCAAAGGCATCCCGAGTCATGTATTTAAATGACAGCAAAAAAATTCCCCTAACTCCTTAAAGTTAATGATCTTCATTTTCATTTTCCACCTATTTCTTTCCTTGTAATAGCCATGTGCTAAATCTTCATGAGATTTTTATAGTTTCACTGAAGGAATATTTGCATAATTATTAGTGCATAATCTACTTTAATGGCCCCACTGATTTTACTATTATAGCTAAATGTATGTGGTGTCAAATTTAAGCGTATAAAGTTCTGGACAGTTCTTGGGCAGATGCTGTGTCTGCTGGGAGCAAAGCGTGCCCGTACCGGCGCTCGCTTCGAAGGGCAGAGCATCGCCCGCGCCCGGCCGGGGCCCCTCTCGCCCGGCGCTTTGGTGCTGTGGGAGCTGGACCCGGCGCGACGGGGTGCGGAGCTGCGGGGCTCGGGGCTCAGCCCGCCCCGAAGGAGCAGCGGGAGGGAACCATCGGCTCTCGCTGGGCTTCACACGCCGTGCTGGGGAATAAAACCGCAGCAGGGACCCGCATCCCCCGGTACCACTGCGAGACGTGGGACCTCCACCTGCGGCTGCTGCCCCAGCTCGTGGGCAGCTCCGAGGGGGTGCGGGGCCCCGATGCAGCACCGGGACCACCCCAAACCCACCTGCGTTCTGTGGTGGGGACCCTGCACGTCTCCTGCAGCCCACCGTTGACCTTGACCGCTTTGCTGCCAGGAGAGCGCGTGGAAGCGGAGCCGCCCTGGTGATGGGCAGCGAGGGCAACGGCGAGGAAGGCTCTGGACAAAGATGAATTTGGAGAAAGGCAAACCTGGAGAGACAGCCATCTGCCTTGCTACGGCGCGAGGTGCGTCGGGGGTTTTACGCTCCGCTGGACGCAATCCCTCGAATCCCAGCATCAGACAGTGCCTGAAGCTTGGCTTTGGGGATCTAGGGGCAGGAGCCAACAGAGAACTGTGGAGTCAATGCTTTGCGTGGGTTTCATGCCAGCTGCATAGGGTCTGGCCTCCTGCTTTCCCGTTTTGGAACCTTCCCCCATGGGATTGACGTGAAAGTATATAAAAAGGCTCTCCTAAAATAAGAGGAGTGAGGGGTGTGGATGCTGTGATGACAGCAACTATAGAAGGAGGCAGCACAGAATTTTTGAAGGAAAGCGTCAAGCTTCTGCTATTTTCCAACCAGATCGTACTCTCTCTATAAAATGTCATTGCTAGAATTTTTTTTAGACTGTTCTAATAGACACTGATAAATGCTCGTCTCCTTAGGGCTTGTCAAGAGCGGAGGTGATTGATACTATCTTCAGAAATTGGCAAAAACGTTCAGTACAGTACCTACCAGGAGGACAGATCACAAAAACAACGGTCTAAAGCTAGTCTGCACGAAACTTTTTTAAAAAAATATTTTTAAATCCTGCAACAGCAATTTAGGTTTAAATAGTATCTCCTCATGAAAACTGCAGTAAGGACCTTTTGACTAGTAAAATCTGAGGAATAAATAAGAAAAGAAAGCATCTCAAAAAAAATGTAGGCAACAGTGTGGTTGGAGTAGTTTTGGGGCAAACTGCTTTTACTGCACTGGTTTAGAAATGTCATTATTCAATTATTATTATTTAATAAAAATACTTACATGTTCTAATTGCGAGATTCCCCAGGCTTGGGCCCAGAAGCCGGGAATCCCTCTTCTTTCCCAGATCTGAGCTCAAGCCTGAAATTAAGCTCTTAATGCCTTCTTAACAGCCGAGAGTTTGGAGTGTAAAATGATCTGTTCTTTAAATGATATATTAAATTAACTTTCCTTATGTATTTTCAGCTGGAAGTTGAATATTTCCACGTAGCTCTAGACAGCAAAAGACCATCAAGTGGGATTAGCTAAACCTTTTTTTCTCCGTTAGATGAGAACCGCAGAGCCCGAGCGGAGCCGGTGCCGTGCGGCGCCCATCGCTGGCCATGCTCTTCTTTCGCGTAATTTTTCCACTGAAATCCAGGAGGATTACTTACCTGGTGGGCACTTGTGCTTGGCAGAAGCCATACCAAGAATGAGCATCCTTGTGTTTGTTCTATCACCTGCGCTACTCCAAGGATTTCGGCGTTTGGAGACCCTCCACAGTGCTCCAAGGTGGCTCGTGCCCAACAGCCGACAGCACTCGTTCTTCTCCTCTCAGCTGTGTGCAGGCAGCTACTGTGGAAGTTTGTGGGTTGTTTTTTTTTTAAACGAACCTGTCAGAATAGCACGATTAAATGTCATATCCCAAAATTGTGCATACGTAATCCTCGGGTTTTTTCAACAGTTTTGATGGTGCCTTATTTCCGTAATAGCGGATAAACAACCGCGTAGTCGAAGGCTGTAATTTCATTGATTGTTCCTGGCAACCCTGTAGGCCGTGACGGCTCCTGCAGCTCCGGTGATCTGTCACGTGGGGCTCAAGCTGCAGCTCTTCCGTCTGACACGGGCTCACGTTTTACATGCGATCCACTTGCATTTCACATCCCCAAAATAAACATATGAAGATCATATAGGAATCTGGTGCTTCATTTTACCTCATCTACAGAAGGTCAATAAAGTGCCTCCTCAAACGTTTTGGGCATCGAACAGTGCTCAGCGCACCCGAGTGCAGCAGGAGTTTCCACTCCAGACCCCAGTATTCCCTCCGCTCCCCTCCCACCTCGGCACCCAGCTGGGACTGGGGCATCTGCCTTGGGACTTCGAGCAACGTTTGAGGCATGGAAGGGGCAAATGGCCCCTCCAAGAGGGAGCCTGGGCTGCGGCTGGCAAAGCTGGGCTGCCCTCCCCATGCCCCAGGGCTGTCTCCCAGTGGGACACCCAGCCTCAAAGACCGACGGGACAGTGCGCGCTCTGGAATCTGAGAGTGCTCGTGGAAACCACCACTACCACATGGGTGCAGAAAATACAGCCCTTTTGTCTCTGTGACAGACAAATGATCAGCGTCCTCCTTTGTAAATGATGCAGCTGTGAGAAATTAGGAAATAACTTCTGGATAAATAGATTTATTGGTGCAATTTGGTTTTACATGGCTAGAATGGTGTGTTTGTAAAATATTTATAGAGTTTTCCTTTGCAGTGATGGAACGAGAACCAGTTAAACAATGCGTGGGTCTTCATCAGTGCTATTTCACATGCAGGTTTTTCTGTCGCATCTTGTCCCTTCATTAAGTTGGCCCTCATGATAAATTGGCCTAGATCATTAATTAATAATTACCTCTTCTGTATAAAATCAGATTCCTCAAGTTAGCACTACTGGTTATGAATTTAAGATTGTGCATAAACCTGTATGCATTTCTCTGCTCCATATTTAAGTCATTCTGCTATTCATCCAAAACCTCATCAGAACAGATAATAAACCACTTCATGAACAGATGTGCCACTTATTCATCTAGTTCTATAATGATAATGAAGAAAATTTAATCTGGAGTGTCTATGGAAGAGGATCTAAAAGACAGATTGGTATGAATAATAAAGACACTACACAAGAATTTTAAAACTGACATGAAAAGGCAATCATTAACTACTCTACAATGCTGCCTTTGATATGGTCCAACAGTGTGTAAAAACAAGCACCTCTTGGGTGTTGGGCTCCACGAGGAGCTACTGTTGCTGCAGATGTAGATGCTCTAAATTGCTTTTACTTTAAACAAGCATAAAAGATAATTTCTCGTACAGCTGGAAGCAACATCTGACATTGCAAAATGCTGAAAACACATTGAAGAGAGGGTGGAGATGTCGTATACGTTCAAGGTGAGCGGGATAACATGCATAGCTGAACATTTACCCAAAAAATAAGAAATTGCAGAGACAAGTGGAAATTTGTGAGGTCAACTTGCTCTGAGGAGCCATTTACGTCTCGTTAGCTAGATATATATTTGTCTGTTTCCTCACATATGCTGCTATTGATTCCTGACAGTAGAAAAACACCAGGAGTGCAGTAGAGGCAGGAGACACTTATTGTAGAAGAATATTTGCAAAGCATTTAATGGAGCTGCATAGCTACATGATTTCTGTTAATGTTCAAAAAGATCGTTTAAAATCCCCAAAGTGTCTTTGAAGAAAAAAGCCATTGCATTCAATGCTGGTGGAATGTCCTAGGTTGACAACTGTCATCTATTAATTCCCAAAGCAAGAAAAGCACAAACTGTGCAGCACGAGCTCTCCAAGTGACATATTAAAAAAAAATAAAATAGAGACTGCATGGAGGAGGGGGCCACGGAATAGGACGTCATCACGATGTCCATGGAGTGGCACCAACGGAGATGTTTACTCTGGCTGCGCACTAAACACATGCAGTTCACCATGAGCACGTCAGCCAGAGCAGTAGGAAAGTCACCCTGTGCCTCTGTGGAGGACAGATGAGGAGACCTCAGGCAGACAGACGGGGGGACAGAGGCGCTTACAGCTACGGGTGCAAAGTCATTAGCAAAGTGATGTAGGAAAAATGAATCCCGGAGTGGGGCTGTTGTCTTTTGGCTGGAGGGAAGCTGACAAAATCATTCATTGCAACACCAATGCAGGAAAAAATTGAACGCTCGAGATCGTATGAACTTCAGAAGAATTACCTGTGCATCTGACTGCTTCCAGACCAGAGACCTTGCCCTAAAGAGGACCAGGGCTGTGCGTGGAGCAGCAGGGCATCCCCACCATCGCCCTGAGTACCAGGCCCACGGAAACGAGCAGCCCTCCGCACACGCGATGGCCCATTCCATTTGCATCTCACCACGGCACAGCAGCCACCGGGGCTGATGGAGAAGGCAGTTCCAGCTTCCTCACCTTGCTGGGTTGGAGGAGAAGCTGACTGTGCTCCCACCCGTGTGGTCGGTGCTCCCGCCTGCTCTGCCTCACTGGGACCAGCTCACGCCGCAGCTTTACCTCTCAGCAGGAACCAGACTTAGAGCCAAATCTCGTTAGCGCAGGAAAATGGGAAAGGAACTTGGCGTGAACAGATACTCGTATCTGGGCAAGCCTCTACTCTGAAGTACTTGTGTGAGCACGCAGGACACTGTCCTTCCCCGCGGGCCTCGACGTCTGCCTGTGCCTGGTGCTGTGCCCCCACACGTCCTCCGCTGACAGAGCCATAGTTATTCCTTCTAGAGAATGACCCTGAGGGGAAACAGCCCCATAACAGTAAATCTATTTTTTAACAGTTTGTCAACAGAGAAGTACTGCTTTTAGCACCAGAAATATTGCCAGCCTCTTTGAGCATCTGTCACAACAGCAGCAGCCGACACTGCCACAAATTCTGGGTTAAGGAGACGGGAAATAAAATGGGTTTGAGAGGGCAATATGGAAACTGGATTTCTCTTGTATGTCAGGTCCTTGAATCTGAACCAACAGGAGCACATGAGGGGAAGGATCTGGCCCTGTACTCATGGGTCTACGTTCTCTATGGAGTTAGCAACTGGGGTCTGCTAAGGCAGTTTCTTCACTCTTTGTTGTTTCCTTAAATTTTTGGTCAAATCCTGGTTTGCGAGCTTTCCTTCAGTTTTCCTATTGATTTTGATGGATCAAGGGTTTGCTTTAATTCACTGAGCTCTTATCTTAGCAGGCACGTTTTAGATTCAGGGAGTCCCCCCTGCTCTAGCTGTACCAAAACAGGGGACACACAACCGTATCTATGTGGGCTCAGACTTAGCATGCAGGAGGACAAATAAACCCACAGAGTTCAGCTATCAGCTTCTGTACACATTTGCTGTGGCAGCACCCAAAGACATCAGCCGGACCAGAGTCCCACTTGCTAGATACTGTCTGTACCTCTGCCCGTCTCTGGGCCAGGAAAAGGCACTGGTGTTCCTGGTTGGCCTCCTTCCGTCCCGGGTTGGGTTGTGGTAGAGGTCACCTTTCAACAACAGTTGTCAGACATCACACTGGGGGCTTGAGATGGCTGTAGACCCAAGAGAGCAGGAGAGCCGTCACCTGGGACCACTTGGTGCTTCTTGTCCTCGACCCGGGTGAAGCACACTGCCCCAGCCAGGAGCATCTAACTCAGCTTTGCTGGAGATGTGAGGAGCCACCAGCATTGTTCAGTTTCCTTGGTGATCACTGCCAGATCTAAAACACAAATGTGAAATGAAACTAGAAATGTATCAGGATTAGTTATATACATTCATATTAGTTATACACCTTCCCAAACAGATAGCCTTTCTTGGAGTAGCTTTTAGTACTCTTACTAGGTCTCTGCTTCTTAAGGACTAGCATGAACTGGTGGAAAGGATAAGTATTTAATCTTCTAGTGATAGAGCTGACATTTTAATGGTGAAATTGTTTTATTCTTAGGATACCTTCAATAAAAGATATACATCTTCCCAAGGACGAATAATTACTTGAGCAGCCTACAGCAATTTGTCAATGAGAATGACCCTGAGACTAGTTAAAGTTCATAAGGTGCAACATGAGTCACGATTAGAAAATAACAGAACTATTTCTCTCAGTGACACAAGGTGAAAATTCAATAGCAGATCGGTATGAAATATTATGACCCAAACTAAATCAGAGATGAGTAGATGAAGAATTGCAGTTGTTGCTCATTTGGGAAGCAAATGCGAGACTGTGTACTTCGAGTGCCTGGGAGGAAATTTGGTATCTTTGGTAACATAGATATAAAGATGTAAAGGAAGAACATCCAAATGTTTTTCATTTATTATGGTAGTCATGGAGCTTGAGAAGGCAATGAGTAATCCCAGAAAGCATTTTAAGGACTCCACTTTCAGAGTGAAACGGGTGGGAATCCGCAGGGATGGGCAAGCGTGCACAGGTGACCCCCTTGGGCTTTTTTCCAGCTCCATGCTGGCAGCCGCGCAGCCCCTGACATTTTGGTGCAGGACAAGGGGATCTGCTGCAGCATGGCTCGCCCCTTCCCAGGCAGCTGGACAGGGGCTTGCCCAGCTCTCCGGTCCCTCGCCCGGGAGGAGCAGCAGGCCAGCCCGGGCAGCCCCGGGCAGCGAGGCTCCGCTCCCTGCCGCCGCTCGGGGCCGACTGCAGGCAGATTTTACAGAACTGCGATGTAAAAACCTGACAGTGCAATGACAGAGCAAGCTAGTATGGCCACTGATCAAACAGGTGCTCTGATAGATTACACATGGTCTTAAATATTATAGGAGAATGTATTTCATCTAGACAGGGAACTTTAAGCAGGACACAACAGACATTTTTCTTACAATATTAACAATTTACCATCTGAACTTTATCTTCTCCTTGGATAATAACCACTAGACACTGGGTAAAGGAACAATTGATTTAAGATCTCAATCAAAAGAAAGCATTCTTCTTATCTGTATAGCCAAGCAATGAAGTAACAGTCATCTGGGGTTATTGCACACTTGTCAGTCCATTAAAAGCACAGACTTGAGATCTATATATGGAATGCAAGACATTTGTGGAAATGACTCCTGCAAAAATCTTTCGTGGTTAAGAGCTTGAAATCTATCCCTTTCCCCTGATTTCCACAACATTCACAAAAAAAGACAAGGGAAAAAAATTTTATACTTCTTACACTCAAACTTTCTTCCCTCTTTCCACATGCTTTTGCCTGATGATTTAATTGCTGCTCTGACAAGGAGCGATGTGGTGCATGCTTCCCTCCACCCCCCTGCTGTAAGCCGGGATGTCCTCGCCCGCTTTGGTGCAAATGCAGGGAGCTGCTTTGGCTTTGGAAACAAGACAACAGCACCTCAGTAGCAATTTCAGTTGTGTTATTTTGTGTTCTGAAATATTTGCCACTGTGAATTTATCAGTGACCTATTCCTGACAAAGCACAGTAGCCCAATGCGTTGGGCTCACAAAAAGAACTGGAGGAGTACTTGACGTGGCTCTTTTCAATCCTACTCCTCTGCTGAAGGTGGAGGAGGAATTCATCGCAATGTTAGAAACGAGAAAAGCACATTGGGCTTATATCGCACGCCCAGCGCAGAGTGTGAATGCAGTGTGAAATGCATGAACTAATGATGAATGGCAAACAAGAGCAATTTGGTAATGATTTTCCCCACATTCTGCCATCTCTTGTAGAGTACATACTGATGTGAGGCAGAGATGTCAAATCCAGACTATGCTGAGTTTTAAATCACGGTATGTTCATTGGAGAAATGGAAGTATCACACTTCTTTTTTCTTCCTAAACGTATTTCTAGCAATTATTTTAAGGCACAGCTTACAATCTGTGTATCTTCAACTGAGCTTACCTAGGATTTCCAAAGCAAGACCCTTGATATCCATGATTTGTTCTACTGTCAATGGATGACGCACTCTTTATCAGTCAAATCTGAATTATAACTGGTCTAGGCCAACAGTTATAAGAGGAAACATTGACTCCAGATGTGTTATCATGGGAATACATATGTCATATTAAATACAGTAAATCCTGCTAAAACACCAACTGCCTTCTTGAAAAGCTGAGTGGAAAAATAGCTGTGCTTAGTAGGCAAATGTATTGGTGTACCAATATATTCAGTGAATGTTAAGGACGTCTTTAAAAAAGTAAGAATGAAATAATACCAGAAATAACTATTAAAAAAAAGATCAGGGTGTACTTTGGTCCGCACAGAGCTTAGCAGCAAGATACCCCGTGCATATGTTGGACGGCAGCACTAAAGCTGCGGTGCTCAGATGGAAGAAACCATGCCCACAGCCTCTGGCACGTTGGGTTTGACTTTGGCCAAGCCTGTGGTGCCACAAAGCAGTCCTAAAGGTGGGTGCCCATCACACACCCACAGAGCTCCCGACCTACCCCGGGCACGTGGAGGCTGCTGCAGCCCGCATCACCCCACGGATGCTGAGGTCTGAGAACTGGGGAAGGGCACGTCCACCCCGAGCCCTGTCCCTCTGGGACCTGCCGCGGTCTTCCTCCTCTTCTCCAGACGCAGCTCAAGGAGAAATGGCGGTGATGGGCAGAGGTGCCGCCAACACCAACCGATTGCACAGACCTTGGCGTGCAACGCACTCACCCAAACTGCACCTAACCTTCTGCAGAAGGCACAGAGCGAGGTGGCAGAGGAATCTGGTGCAAGTTGTATTTATTTTTAACATGACTGTTCTGCAAAGATAATTGTGCCAGGCTGAATGCACAGCACACTGGATACATTTCTGTTGCAGTTGCCATGGTTGCTAATACTTAAAAAAATGCCTGAGAAAGGAAGAGAATTGTTCTCCCCATGCTAGGAAATGTCTCCCTGGCTCATTCCTGCCCACGTGGTGCAGCAGTGCTGCTGGTCTCCACTTCAGATGTGAGAGCTGGCCGAGATCTGCCTAGCCGGGTCTGCCAGGTGGAGCTCGGATTCTCATGGTTTATCACCACACTGGCAGAAAAAATCCCCTCACCTCCACGTTGGTTTTATGCAGGGAGAAATCTTTCTTACTATTGCTACCAGCAGGCATCCGTGGGGGAAAAGCAAAGCGCACTTGTATCCCAAAGACCGTTCTGCCGTACCTGGTCTGAGCCCGTAACGGCGTGCGGTACCGGGCGGACAAGAACAAGGCAAAAGCCGAGCAGAGCAAACCAAGCACAGACCGAATCCGTGCTCCCTAAGCACAATGCTCCCCTGGGATAAGCAAATAACTCTCCAAGCTTAAAAAAAAATAAAAGTGGACAGAGAATGGATATTTCCACATACGGTGGATCTGAGCATAATAAAGCGAGCTATTTAATGGCACAAGCCTTTTCCTTGGTCCTGTTGCTGAGCAGGGGCAGCTCGGCAGCTCGTCTCGCTTCCCAGCACAGGCTCAGCCGTGCCCCCCGCTCCCCCGGCACTGCACGGGGACCCCGGCCATCTCCCACGTGGGTCTCATCTCCTCGGTGCTACGGGCTGGGTGCGGGATGGACCTGACCCACCGCACAGCCTACCTGAAATCCCTCTAGCTGCCAGTTCCCCTCCGTATTCTCTGTAGTCCGGAGCGATAAAAAAATAGTGACTCAATATGGGTTTGAAAAGTCTTTTGACTCCAGGTCTGCTGCAAATCCTCCAGCAAGCTGATTTCCCTCTGGGTCTCTACTTCCCTACATCCATGAGATGATTCCTCATGTGCAAAGAACTAAAAATGTCACACCAAAGAACACCTGAAGTCTGCGGAGTTTAAATTCACAATGAATTATGCATTGTCAATCCAGCAAAACAATTAGCCGAATCATTAAATCTCTGAAATGGTTTCAGAGACAAAGGGACCGTGGTTCAATTTACCTTCGTTTAGGAGACTCAGAATAGGGTTTAGTGCCAGTTTAGCTGAAGTCACGCCTTTATCCACTTGCATTCACTTCTCTGAGCACTTCCCCGAAGATGTTTCCCTTTGCCCAAATGGTGCCTTGCCCAGGAATTACAACCAGTGGGTTCTCACCGTCAGCACCAGTTTCTCCTTGCTACTGGTTGGTGTGAAGCCCTTCGGCAGGAGGCTGCTGAGGAAGCCTTGCCCCGCGCGGCGGTGGGACATCCCTGTCCTGCTCCTCACGGTACCGGTGCCCTGCCGAGACGGTGAAACGCTCCATGTTCCTCCATGGGAACTTTTCATTTTATTGCTAATGCTTCAAAGAAAATTATTAAACATCTCCAGGAAAAAATACATTTCTACCAAAATAGGTTTTTCCCGTTTTCATAAAAAATGTTTTGACCAGCTCTTCCTAGACACCTTGGCACGCCATCGCCTGCTGCATTCCTGGCCCCAGTTACCTAAATGCCTGAGCAGCCATTTGGAAACCACTGCTCTGCGAGCACTGTTGTTTTTCCTCTGTGTTTCGGTACACGGCTGACCAGAAGGCATCATTGCGTGTGGTGAGCTGCAGCCACACACCTGTGCTGAGGCACTTGAATCCTACAGTCACAAAATAATACACCGGAAAAGGTCCCAAAATGTGTCCGGGACAAGACGCTGTCATGCATCCGTGCTACCCTGAGCCTCTGCAATGAATCCTTCTTAATCTTCCTGTCCATCTGTTCCCGGGCTTCACGTGCTTATTCTACCTTTTTACTGAAACTATTAATGAAAAACAGTATGTGTTTACGTTCCTGAGTGTCACCTGGTGCTCCAGGACAGCAGAGCGTCTCCAGTCAGACCCTGTAGTTCTGCAGCACATCGTTCGATACACGGCGGGTTTGGCTGGGAGGGATTTTGCCCCTGTGCTCTGGAGAGGTCAGCTGAGGTTTCACAGTGGTGTCTTTTGGCTCCTGAGCCTGCCAACAGAAACAAAGCAATAAAAACACCCGGATCATTGACACTTCAGTGAAAAAGAGTCACGGAATGACGGCTCACCCGGCTCTGCTGTTTCCTACTGGAAGAGAATCTGGTTTATTGCTCCCTATTCATAAAGCTATCCATCATTCCTCACAAAATTTGGTACAACTTCATGTGAAAAGTCATTACAATATTCACCTTTCATTATGCTCCTGTCTTTATGCCCATTCAGCCCAGCTGCAGAAGCAATACCAGTGCCCAGGAATGATCAATGGCATGGGACACAGTGGCCATGGCCAGGGACACATGCCAGCGGGTCCGGGGGAAGGCGAGGACACGAGGCAGTGTCTCATGCGTGCACATAATCCGCTCTGTCTCAATTACACAGTGCACAGGCAGCTAATAGCCCAGTAATGACATGCTGGAAAGAACTGGCGAGTGCTTACAGACTGCTACACCGGCAGAATATCAAGATGGAGCGGGGAGCTGCTGGCCATGCACAGGCTGAGACTCGGGTGGAGGGTTTTGTCCCCAGCTGTTTTCAGTCAGAAATTCTTCCTGCTGATGCCACTCATGAAAAACCCAAGAGCAGCAGAAATCCACGGGGCAAAGCCATTTCGTCCTTCCCAGCGCCGGCAGAGCCGTGAGCGCCGAATCCCACAGACTCCAGCCCACGCTGGAGGCAGGGCATCCTCCGAGCCGCTTGCTGGTGGCTTGAGACCTGCTGGTTTCATTATTATTTTTAAGCTTGTTTGAGCAGAGGCTCCTTTTTAGAGAGCAGTGCTCCCTTGGCAGCTCTGGGGAGAAAAGGGACATTGACATCTCTCTCCAGACATTTTTAGATACAAAAAGCAGGTTATGAATAATATGAAATTCCACTTGCAACGTGCATAATGTGTGGAAGAAGCAGAGGAGAATGGAGGGCACTGGAGAGCCAGGTCACAGAGTGCTCCACGGGCAGCATTTCTCATGAGCAGACCAAGTAGTGTTTTAGTGAGGCCTTATAAATATTAATACAGCACCTGGTTCAATTACTTCCAGCTAGCAGGAGCAGTCACGCCGGTGCGCGAGGTGACACAGAAAGGGAGCAGTTCGTACGAGTCTCCCATGTCTACTTTCATGCTTTTTTGCAGGATTGCATGGGCTTCTCTTTTAATTGGCACTCTGGGGTAAAAGCAAAGGTAATCTAACCACAGGCTGGAGAAGGTAAGACTTCATAATTTAGTAGATGTGCAGGAGAAGAAGCGTTTGGTGGGTTCCAGACCTGAAGCAGGGGATCTCAGGAAGGGATGCAGGTCTGAAGTACATATACCTGTTTTTAGAAGTGCCTTTGGCTACTTGAATTATTCAGAATTGCCAACATACTACCTTGCAGTAAGTACCCTCCTACACAGAGGAGAATGCAGCAGATATTAAATTTTTTCAGTGTCAGTATAGAAATTATTGCTGCCTTCGCACCCCATGAGACTCTGCTTTGTGACAGGTCAGAGACTGCACGCGGAGGCTGCCGAGGTTAAAGCACTTCACAAGCGCTGCTCTTCTGTAACGGAGAAATTACATTTTCAGGTAAAGGGCAACCCGTTCAGTTCTGCCCACCTGAAAATTTACAATGCTCGAAAGCGAACCACTGTGTTTCGCCTGCTCCTGAAACCTTCCTTCGCACAGAGGATCCAAATTGATTTCCGCCACCGAATGTGAAATCAGCCAGGACAGCCCGAGCTCGCAGCGCAGCGTCCTGCCCCGCGTGCCTTCCCGACGCCCGCTCCCGCCGTGAGGCTCCGTCTCGTCCCTCTTACCCGGCGCAGTCTGCGCACCGTGCTGGAGTTCAGGTGCTCATAAATAACAACGACATGGCTCAGGGATTTAAAATACGGGGGGAAGAAATAGAGAATAGCCACAAAACATTTGCTGTCAAACAAGCTCAAAGTGCTTTTATAACTATTACTCATGTCATGAGATACAGCTGCGATACAGTGATAAACACATCCAGCCATAAAAATATTATGTATTTGCTTTTCAAGTCACCTCCAAGCCTTTCAGTGCAGAAGACTCTGACAGAATACCGCTGCACCGTACCGCACGTGAGCACCTGCGGCTCCCGAGCAGCTCGCGCCCGCAGCAGAAGGAAGCGTGGTGGGACTGGCCTCTCGCAGATGAAGAACGGTCACAGGAAGAGACTTGCAGGGTCACAGAGGCAGGATGAACAAAACGGAAGCTTTCCTCAGCATCCCCTGACTCCAGAAGAAACCCGTACTCGGTGGACCCTCTTTCATCGCAAACACCATGTAACGAGGCGCGAAGGCCAGCATTCCAGAATAACCCAAGGCAGCGAGGGAGGAAAGAAGATACTGTAGGAAACAGGTTTCTGGATGATATTCTATATATCTATAGAATAGATATTGATATTCTATATAATGCCTGCTTATTCTCTCGCCCCTTTCTCTATCCCTCTTTTTCAGCAAGGACCCACATGAACCAGGGTGAATTAGAACTCGGTGGTTTAGGTATTTCAGTGCTTCAGCCTCTTACAGGGATATCTTGGGACCAAAATCCCGATGTTCTCACTCTCATCTTTCCCTTTTTGTTTCTGCCTTCCGGTTTTAGCCAGAGAGGCCTCAGCTATTCTTTGAAGATATATTCAGTTTCTGATGTATTTTCCATGAGCAAAAGGGGTACTTCTTTATTTCTTCCATCAGCAATTTTCTACAGTAAATAAGAAAAGGAAATGGAAAACCTCGTAGGAAGTCCCAGGCTGCTGAGGCTTTTTGAATGGGCTCCGAGCTCAGGCACGAGGCAGATTAATCACAAAACAGACATGTTGAGCCAGTGCAGAAGATGACATTTCAGGGCTAAAGTAAGGAAAAATTATTGAGTGAAGGGACTGGGAACAAGAGAAGCCTGAGCATGAACCACCAGGTACAGGAGAGTCAGGGTGTGACAGCACTGAGACTATTCAGTGAAATTAATCATGGCCATGGAAAAGATCTCCTTCGGATGATGCTGTGGTTTAACCCCCAGACAGCAACCAGGACCAGACAGCCGCTCGCTCGCTCCTCCCCCCGCAGTGGGACGGGGAGAAGAATGGACGAAAAGTAAAACTCCAGGGCTGAGATAAAGACAGATTAATAAGACAACAAAGGAAGGAATACTATTACTACTACTAATAATAAAGAATATGCAAAGCAAGTGATACACAATACAATTTTTCTCACCATCTGACGACCATTTTCGCAGTCAGTCCCCAGGCAGTAACTGTGGAACTCACGGATTTTGCAGAATGGGTGAATTTAGCAGAACTTGCAGAACTTGTGGATTTTGTGGAACTCATGGATTTCACAGATCTCACTGAACTCCTGGACCTCCTGGAACTCATGGGAAAGTTCCTGCCCCCTGGCCAGCCTCCACTTCTCTACTGAGCATGACGTCCATGGCATGGAATATTTCCGTGGGCTGCCTGCCTGGCCGTGCTCCCTCCCAGCTCCTGCACACCCGCTCACCAGCTGAACAGGGGAGACTGAAAAAAGAAGTCCTTGATTTCTTAGCAACAACTAAAAACATCAGTGTTATCAACATTCTTCTCGTACCAAATCCAAAACACAGCAGCTACTGGGAAGAAAATTAACTCTGTCCCAGCTGAAACCAAGACAGATGACCACTGATCTCATTCTAATGTGCTTGCAAGAAATAGTAGGTGATTAATTGGATATTTCCATGTCCTGTTCTTAAGTGAGGTACTGAAATGAAACCCTTTTTCTGTTGCTGCCTGACCCACAAACACAGAGCATCAGACACTCCAAAGAAATTTCAATATGAAAAAGGATGGAGTGATGAGCAGTACGTATTAGAGAGACAGGCAAAACAGTAATAGCCTCTGGGTCCCCTGAAATATATCCCGTTCCTCATGTTAACACTGCAAAAAACGTATCTCATGAAAATGTACCCCTCATTTAACAAAAATAAATAACGGAAGTCAAATAAGAGGTTGCTGTCGACAGAAAGCAGCCCTTGCCAAATATAATGATGCCTTTTCACGCAGTGTTAGTGCCCCAGAATGGTTAATCTTTGCTCAATGGTCCTTTTACCCTAAAAATACGTGAGATACCTTGCAGTGCTTTCCCCACCGGGAAACCTACAAGTAATACTACAGCCATCAGGACTGAGATTCAAATCCCTTTGTCACTTCAGCCCGCTCATTTGCCTACAAGTGCTGCAAGGTAAAGCCAAAAAAAGAAAAGAAAGAACGGAAGAGCTTCTGCTGCCTGGGGCGCACGCTCGCTCCTCGTGGACGGTGCAGTTCTGCTCGCCGAACAGCTGGTTCCTTCTTCACGCTGCATTTACTCCTGATTACCAAAGTGTATCTCCTGCTATATCTTCAGCCCTGAGTCTTTAGTTTTCCTGGGGCTGGAAGCTGGCTCTCAGAGTACCTAAAAGCTGGTTTCTGCATGTTCTGCTTCCACTAATTACTATATAGATTTTTACTCCTATCTGAAACCAGGCAGGTAAGCAGATGTCTCCTATCAGGCACGGAGACAAGCTGTCAGTGGGATTTTGTCTGGTGCTGGAAAATCTGGAGTGTGCTTAAATAGCTAAGGAATGGGGTAGTCTCAGAGTACAACGTATAGATGCCTTCTCACAGAGGTTTGTGGATTCTCTGAGCCAGTCGGGGAAGAATCAGCTTCTCAGAGACAAATCTCTGGAGATTTGAACCGAAAAGGTGTGGTTTCGGCTTGTGTGTCGTTCTGAAAACCTTCCCATCAATCCATGACTTCATTTCAGTTTCTCAGCATCTCTAACTTGTTCTGAAGCTGCCATTGATTTACTGCTCGGTTCCTGAGCGGTTTGAAGAGTTTTTCCCTAGACATAAATACCACTTATTTATTTGAAGTAGAAATTGAATCTGTTAGGAAAATGTCTTTTAATTTGCAAAACCGGGGAAAGTTAGAAGGTGTAGAGAAAAAGCAACCTCCTCAAACCTCTGATCGACAATTTTTGATATAGCAGTGGTACGATAGCTATTCCTGTACTAATTTAAAGGAAAAACCAAAACCACAACCACCTTTCCAACCGTTACATCACTGAGACATGCTGAAAGGACCTACCAGAGCCTTCCCAGCATTGAGGTCTGGCTCAGGAGCTTCACAAGGCAGGTACAGGAGGTTACAGCTCACTCAGGGTCTGGTGCAAGGTTTGGTACCACGTGTTTGCAGTGCATGATTCGAAATGAGGTGACCCTGACCTTTGAGGTTACATTACCAGTAGCAGTTTTAAAATGCTTTACAGATATGAACAAAGTAAACCTTAACACCATCTCCCCTTCTTGGTCTCCCATATGTGATATGAGGTAGCTGAGTACTCACCTTCTAAACACAACGGGGGACAGCGAAAGCCTCCATGTCCCGCTCCAGGACATCTCCAGTGAGATGGAGCAGGTTGCAAATCTCTAGATGAGTGACCTCAAGCCGTACTATCAGCCCAAACCAGTGCTCTGCATCTTTCCCAGCATTTCCAAACCAGGTTGCCCTCTCTTGCCATCTGTTGCCACTACTGCACCTCCGTACGCTCGCGTTTTCCGTGAGGATGGAGCAGACTTTCAGAGCGAATTCCACCGTTACCACGTGAAGCAGCACGGTTATCAAACTCTAGTAACAAACCAGCTCTGAAATGAACTAATGTAGTTCTCATCTGAAGTGTGCTGAGACACCTTACTGTGTCATTTTCCGCTAAATACACAGTGTTTCTCTTTACTGAATTTATTTGCCATTTACCCGTGTCGGCACATTTGCATTCTTTGTTGTTGCATGATGTCTGCAATGAATTTTCATTTGTACGTTGTAGAGCAATCTCTCAGTCATCACGCAAATTCTGCTTCTTGTTTCCTCATCCAATAACTCAAAAGCAGAGACTGTAATTTTCAAGTGTAGAGGAAAATGATGGTTTTGAAGATTGTGCTCTGTGCAGAATAATTCAAAGTACGTCATATTTCTTCCACTGTGAGATCCTTGATCATTGGTTTCTTCTTTCTGTTAATAAGCTGTTACCAGCAACACTGAAATTTAGATTTCTGGGCGAGTGTTACAAACCTAGAAGGGAAATACCTGGGACTGCTTTTCCTCGGAGTTCCCCGCTGCCTGCCGTTCGCAGAGGAGGAGGAGGCTGCCATTGCACCCCTCTGCCTGGGACGGTCTCCGACCGCTGCCGTAGGAAAGGCACAGTGCAGGCAGCTTGAAAAACAGAGGACGGGTGCAGGAGGGGCTGGTGCAAGTTAGCAAGAGGTGCGACGTGCACGGAGGAGATGCGGGCACAGAGCTGGCAGCCAGTGAGCAGTTCTGTCTCCTGCTGGGCTGCATATTGTGATGGCTTACTGTTCCGGAGCTAAAATTGCTGTTTTGGATATCATTAGCCTCCATAGTTCAGGATAGGACTAATTATGAATAACAGACTGTACTGTTCTTTTATCACAGGTTTTTGATTAACATGAGACATTGTCTTTGGATCTTTCCTGAGCCAAATTATCCATTCAGCTGCTGAAGCCTACATCCCAAGTATTTACAACTGGCTGTCTTCCTGAAGAACAGAAAGAAAAGGATGAAAAATAAAATTTTAGCTCTCCCTCAACTGCTGCCCAACACTCCTGCTGGCATCATTCAAGTCCTGCCTGTACCTACAGAGGGAAGTGAAAAAGCTTACTAACACTTGATTTTTTATTACGGCTTTTCACCTTATAGGCCAAGCTCAAAGCAGTGCTCTGACCTTCACAACAGACGACTCAATGTTAAGGCAAGACACACTCAAAGCCAAACAAATGACGAGCAAACCCGCTGCAGCCCGGGAGTGGCTTGCCCGTGCGTCGGAGGCGAGCGGGGATTGCGGCGGGATGGACAGGTTGCAAAGAGGGGGGCTGCGAAGCGCGGTACGTGAGCCTGTCCTGCTGCTGCCAGTTCTGCAGCAAGACCGAGCAGGGACGTGGCTTCTGGGAGACCCCGAGCAGGCTCTGAGCAGCCCAGAGCTGCTCTCCACCGCGTCCCTGCTCCTCTGCCCTTGGGGCTCATTGCAGCCCGGCGCGGGCGGCTGCGTGCCTGCCCCGTCACAGACCCATGGCTGCGGGAACCCCCCACCACGCGTCCCCGTCACCCGCACCCTGCTGTGCGTCCCTGCCGCGAAAGCAGCCTTGTGTCAGCCTGCGCCACTTCTGAGGGCTGAAAGTAGGTTAGATTAAATCTGGTGGACCAGATTTGGTCACCTTACAAACAACAACAACCCCCCCTTTTCCCTCACAGCCCTCCCACACACACATCTGCCATGCTTAAACTGGAAAATTAAATCACTTTTCCACTCAGCTGGCAGGAGTCAGCTGATAACTCATGAGAACACCGGAGTTCTAAAACAAATTAACCACTTCAGTGAAGCAGCTGAAGGCAGGGAGGGCCGGAGGGTCTGCCCTGCGCGGCGGTCGCAGCCGCGTCTGTCGCTGCCGTTGGGGCACAGCGGCGGGAGGGAGGGCTTGGCCAGTCCGCAATGAGATGAACAGCAAAGTCAGCGCAGAGCAGAGCGCTTTGCAAGGACCACGTCCACGCCCGGAGGGTGGTGGGGTGGGCTGGGCAGGGGGCTGCCTGCCCGCTGCTGCCCCACCACCTCCCAGCCCGGGGCTGGGGATGCTGTCCCTGAGCCGGAGGGAAAGGAGCAGGGAGGAGACAGGCAGATCCTTCACGTTTTTGTCATTCTCACTTTCCCCACTCAAAAAAAGAGACAAGCTTACCCTTACCTTTTTCTAGTGTATTTTGTGGCAATAGATTCGAGGTCTTGGAGGGAACTACAAATATTCATTGCTCTCAACACTTAAGCGATGCTTCCTCTGTCATTCAGAAATACAAGGTCACAGTGCTCACGATAAACGCCTTGACTCCATCTGCATTTCACACATCCCGTGTCCTCGCAGCGCGTGGACTGACTGGGTTGAGGTGAGATGTCCCCTGCCACATGCTAGACGAGACTTTTATCTTTCTGGAGGTGCACGTAAAGGCAAGCTCGGCTGTCACTTCTGGGTTAACTGGCATTTAGGTGCATTTCCAGAAAGATAACACTCCCTTACCAAAAATTAACGTTATTGTATCTTATTTAATTAATTAAGCCGTTTTGCTGACCTCCTCTCTGCATTGTATTTCCACTTACCTTGTGCTTCATAAAACTTGCATGAAGCTACCCAGCCGTCAGTGCCTTGCACTCAGGTTGCCAGGAACTAATCTGACAACAGATTGGAAATCGCCATGTAAAATAATAAGCAGCTCTTACTGGAGCTATGAAAATACCGACGTCATGCACGGTGCTGCAATTAGCAGGGAAGCAGCTGAGGTCCTAATAGTGAGAGAGGGAAGATGACAGACAGAAACGGAGCTCAATCTGCTCAGGAGAGAAAGGGGCTGGTGACAGCTCTGGGCTGGGTGGAAAGGGAAGGAACCGAGTGAGCACAGAAGCAGGCGAGGGCTGCGGCACGACCGCAGCAGGTTTTACTACCGCACTTTTATTTCAGTCTCTGTACTGAATTGCAATCCTGACAGCATAAAACATTTATAGAAGCACTGTGCCTCGTCTATGCCACCGCGATAAAACACGGCCTTTCGCAAGTGTCCCCACACAAATTTGATTCCATTCGCTAACACCCGGCTGAAACGGGTACCTGAATGAAATCAATCCCATGAGCGGGGCCAGAGCCCCAGCAGCCCCCGCCCGCCGGGCCCCCCCACGCCTCAGCCCTGCGGCGGGTACACGAAGAACTCGGCAGAGTGCTTGCTCCGTGACCGTGGTCTGTTGGGTCTGGCACACGCCCGCACGCAGACCTGGCCGTTGTCCCACACGGGGACGTTGGAGCAATTCCTAACCTGCAGGTTACGCTCCCCTGGGGACGGGTAACCGAGGGGAAACGCGGGGCACTGAGTGACAGCTTTCGCTCACTGTCACAAAAAACATTTTATCATTAGGCAACCCCAGCTCAGTAAGCAGTGACTGGTGCGGTGAAGGTTTGGCTTTGACAAGACTCTGGCATCTCTAATTTTTTAGAAAAAATATTTTCTGATTCCAGGTGACTTAACATTTTAGAGATTTTTGCTCACTTCTGGTGTAAAGAAGTTCCAAGGACAAACCCAGATGAAATTACAGGGTGATAACATCTAAATGTGATGCTCTGATTGAGAACTTCAATTCGTAATGCTGAGTGCGGTTTCAGGAAAATTCTTAGAATTTAAATTTTTCAGCCCCACTGAGTGAGAAAAGAGATGACATCTCAAAAACGTCCTGCCCATCTCTCCCACCCACATCCCCATGTTGCTTCCAGGAATCTCTAGAGGGTTATTTTTAGCTACTGATTTTCACATAGGATTCAAGTCCAAAGCATTCACGCTCGCTTCCATTTTAACAAAAGTTGTTTAGCATTCAGCGCGGAACCGGAGGGCGCGGAGCAGCAGGCGCTCCGACAGATCTCTCTGCAAAGCTTCCTGGCAGAAGGGGGCTTGCCCTGAGTCAGCCTGGCTGCGTTTGCAGAAGTTGAAAGCAGGCATCGCTCCCTCAGAGGCACCGACGGGCAGGGACAGCTGAAGGGTACAGCAGCCCCGGGTGAACGCCCGGCTCACGGGAAGCCCCAGGACACCCCCCAACCCCAGCGATTTGAACGTGCCTGGGATCTGGTTATTCACATTAGCGCGAGAGGATTAGTTTCAACATGTAGATATGAATAATGAAAATAAGGATGACTTTTTTTGGAGCCCTCCCTTAAAGCATTTTAAATGACGAAACGAACATAGAGGCAAACACTCCCTGGTCTACTTGCACCCAGCAAAACGTGACAAAGACGCAGCAATCAGGGCAAGAACACATCAGTATGAAATTATCATCATTAACAGAAATACGAGCGTGCAGACCAGAAGCAAACAGTGCCAGGAAGGCTGAACAACAAGCGAGTCCAACTCTGTCGCTGTCGAACCGGGGGATTAGATTCCCGCTGACTGCGACGTGAGCGGGGCCGTGCCTTCGGAGACGCGTCTCAGATGGGCTATCAGGGGACGCTCACACGGAAAGCCTGCCACGTTTCTCAAATACCCATAAAGACTTGAAGGATAAAAACAAAAGTAAGAAAAACCTATAAATGTAGTTCTGTGACCGAGAAGCTGCCCCATACACGGTGCAATACCTTACGCACATCAGGCAGTATTTGGTTAGACTTTCGATTTTTTCCTTTGATCTAAATACAGCGAGGAGCAACCTCAGAGTACCTCGTGCTGCATCAGCTAACTCGGGTTGAATATTCAAAACATGTAACAGTCAGTGGCATTTCTTTTCATTTAGCGTTAATCACGGCACACTGCATACTTTATGTAGCACCACGTTCCCCTGCACAGCATACTTCATATTCATAATATTCCTAAGTTCTTGCAAATCAGTAAGACTCCAGCGCGGTTGTTCACACTTAGGGAGATATCAGCAAACAGCAGAGTGCTTGAGAGACCACTCAGGGCACCCTGATTTTCAAGAAGGGAAGCAGTCTTTGACACTGCACCTGGAAAAAGCACTTTTTGCAAAGGACCTGTTCCCCACAAGTGCAGCCATCAGCTCCAGACACACACTCCAAGCTGATGAGAAATGCCGCAGTTCTGAGATGCTTTTCTCTGCTTTCCTCCTCACCCACCCTTCGACACCGCGGTGACTGTACCCCATGGCAGCTACCTCCATGAGCATTCTCCAGGGGAAGCAGATAGTGCTCAAGCCACCTCTGGCTCTCTATTTTTGGATTAAACTCTATCATAACATCTTTTTTCTTTTTTTTCTTTTTTTCTGTTTTTTTTTTAAATTAAGCTTAATTTTAGTATTTACAAAAATGATACAAGTAAGCATTTATGCAAGACCCGAGACCGCAGATGAAGGCCAGCGAAAGCCCTCGTGGCGTTGCTCGTGCTCAGAGCGGGCAGCGCTGCCGCACAGCCCAGCACCGCGGCACAAACGCTGCGGGCAGCCACGCAGCTGCGGGTGCCGCCGCGCTGCGAAGCCGCGTGTGAGCGTGGAAGAGGATTGATCCGGGGCACACCACGCAGCAGAGGCAGGACAATCCCGTGCATTATTCAGCAGAGCCTGTGATGGTTTTCCATTTAATCTATGTGAAAATTGGATTTATGGTATAGGAGTAAGAGCTATCTGAACATGGCCCATAAAACTGGAAGAATCATATTTTTCTCTTCAGCAAGCAACTTTTAACAGCTCTGCTGGGTGCTTATTTGCAGTCACAAGGCAAAAATTTTCTCTGTGCTGTTTATGACCCTTTTACTCATTTCTGTGACAGAGGGGGGTGGTTTGGAGAACGGTGCCAGTGATGCTCTAGTTACTGGGTGTTATTTGCTCCAGGGACTCTTTTGATAGGTAGTCCTCTGCTGTACTAATGTTCCCATTAGTCTTGATTGCCTCTGCAGGGGGTGGTAAAGACTGCTGTAACGAAGTGCCTAGGAAAATCCTTCTTGGGCCTTTGATATTTCCTTTGTAACATTTTCCTCATCTTTCACAAGATATCAGTTTGACTTTGAAGTTGTTTCCAGTTCTGTTGTTGTCATTACTTTACATTTCTGCCGGGGGGCCGGATGTTTCTTAGGGGGAGCAAGGAGCCACTGAACAGCCGCCCTTTGTCTTCCTCGTATGGCCCTGATCTCCTGAGTAAAGCTTCCAGCTACTGAAAGCATGCAGCCTCCAACCACAAGGTATTAAATTGCGAGTATCAAATGCTATGAGGTATTACTGCAAGGAAAAATGAAGAACAAAAATATGTATGTGGAAAATCATATACTTAAAACATCCCAGTAAGAAAACGGCTGGGGACCGAAGCTGTTTAACAGCCATAAAGCACAGTGGAAGGTCAAATTAAAAAAAAAAAAAAGATATTGGCCTAAAATATTCAGAAGTCCAGGTGTTTGTTTATGCCATGAGTGTGGTGGGTTTAGGAGGCTGAGATGAAAGGAATGGAGGTTTCCCAGTGAAATTTTGTAAAATTCCTCTTCATGGATAGACTGAAAACAATCAAAAGATTTTTATTTTCTCTGGGAAGCAATGTATGACTTGAAATGGAAAACTGAAAATGAGAAGCTAAGGGTTCTTCTCACAACTCTACAACCTGGAAAGAACAGTCCTTTTACAAAGGGCTTTATGTCCCCTGCAATAACATTTGCTTTATGAGTATGTCATAATTGCTGTAATGTTCATCATGATTAGCAACAGAAAGTATATTTTTAAATACCCAATAAGGAAAGGAAACTTGAACTTCTTTAACTTCGAAGATTACTGTGAAAGCCTGGGAGAATTCTGAGATGATTCAGAAAAGCTGTAACAAGGCTTCTGCTGCCTTGTCACCAAAAAGATGGATAGACCTCCCTGCAGCATTAAAACATGCCAGAAAAGAGTCACTCCGCCTTTGGATTTGACCTTTTCAGTTCTGTGGTACTCCAGTCCTGAACTATGGTTCAGGCACATTTCTGTAACACGCCATTCACGGAGCCAGACACCCATTTGCTGTCGTTATCTGCAGCTCCTTCGGTTCAAAGACCACTGACATTATTTCCCATTACAGCTCAGGCCTCCAAAATACAAAGCCAGGGCAAGAGCAGAGCTGAAAAAACAGTCACTGACTGCAAAGGCAAGCACGGCAGCTCGAGCGTGCAAACACAACGAAGGGCACTGAAACACAACCGAGCAGAAGGTGGTCTCCATTTTTAGTTCTTTACTTGTAACCCAAGAGCTATTAAGCCTTGAGCCCATGCAGCGTGACAGTATCGTCTGCAAGCAGCCCCATCTTTCCATCACTACCACCACCACGCACCTTTCCACGCTGGGGTCCCACCTGTCCTCGCTGGGGTGGCCCACGCCTGAGAGAGGACCCAGGGAGGTACCGGGTGATCCAGCTGCACTTGGCCACAAGCTGAGCCCATGAGGAGGTCCCAGGGAGTGCAAGGGCTTTTCCTGCACCAGTCTCCTGTGCTGCTGGTGCTGCTGGTTTTGTGCATTTGCAGGATGCAGATAAGAAGGGCATCGAATTTGAATGTTATGCTAATAAGAACATCTGTGTACTTAAATCAGCACAGAGCAGCTGGTACATTTAAAACAGCCTCCAGCATGTCTAAACACTCTGTAAATACAGAGTTAATATCTCCCGAGATCAATTTATCATTAATAAGTTCTAAAAACAGGATGTGATGCACGCTGAAATAAAAATAGTATGAAAAAAGCCTATTCTGTATTTCCATTTTTTCCCTCCTAAAATTTAGTAAAGTGTTTCTTGTGTGACCAAATCTATTCAGAGAAAGCAATTATTACAGTTAAGATATATTAGGCTGCAGTCCAAGCAATAACTTGAAATGTATTTTGCAATACATTTTGTTCTAAGTTGGGCATATTAGGACTTGATTGTCATTCATATAACAACAAATTTCACAATTAAAAACGTGTATTTAAAACTGACAGTCACTGACATTTTAATAAGGATGGAACTAAAGATTTCAGTACGTATCCATTTCAGTTCTAGGGAACTATTATCATCCTTCAGCGGACGCCATTCTGATTAGAAATTGTTGTTAATGATTACAGAAAATAAATTCAAATTGATCCAAAATGTTTCACGAATGTGTAGTCCATCCCTATCGCAAGTGGACGTGGCTGCTGGAGGGCAGGCGGGCAGAGCTCTGGGCAGGGAAGGTAGCACATCCTCGCCTGCTTCTCCCTGCCCCAGGCTGCTCCTGGGGTCAGAGCATCAGCCTTTCTCAAGAGCGTCTCTGAAAGTGAGATGCGCTTTTATACCAAATTTCCTCCAAACCTGGAGGGATCTTGGGATCCCAAACTGCATGGAAAAGGCTGAAGAGAGAGGACAGAGCTGAGCTGCCTGTGGTTATCACCTTTTGAGCCTCTGGTGTGTGAGGACCCCAGCCAGACATTGAGTTGCACAGAGTGACTCAGGGCTGGCCTCACCCTACCGAGGATATCTAAGTGCAAAGTGCACCCATCCCTTGACCCATGGGTGGTCAATGCAGAGATGCAGGCATGCCTAAAGGTGATATGGCCCACAACTTGCCAGTTCAGCACCCAAACACCAACTAGTGACTGTGTGTCCAGGCTGACTTCTGACAAGCGTTTTGGAAGAAGCCTTGACCAGGTTCCATGTTACACCAATATTTGGCAGCTGTTTTCCCCCTCCACAGTCACCTCTGCCTGGCTGTGACCATGGCTCAGCCTCCTCTGCACTGGCGAGGGACCCCTGCCACCTCCTCTCCATCTCGATGTGCAGGATGAGACCTTGGCTTATGCTGCTAAATGGTCCACCTTGCTTAGCATGCCCAGCTTTATCAAATATGCTACAAGAACCTGTATGTCCCCAAAAGACTCCAGATAACATCTGAACTTTTTTTGAACACTTTGTGACTCCATCTACGAAGTCATCAAAATTGAAGATAGTTACTATGATGAGATGGGTCACTTTTCCTCTCTTGCTCCCAAGCTGTTGTGAACAGACATTGGGCATATATATCCTGTACTCCACTTCTTCAGCCTCCTGGAGACACAGACTGATGACTGCTTCGTTACACGTATATTTTATGAATCCTGTAAGCTCAGGGAAACTGTATAATTCAGGGTGCCAGCCAGGGTGTGCAGGTGGCATTTTGATCAATGCTATGTGCATCTGTAAAACTAAGATACTCCTCTGCACATTTGGAGGTTGTTGGGTTTTTTCTCCTGCTCCTCTCTTCCTGGAAGACTTTTATCTCACTCCAGTAATTGCCAGCAAAACTCACAAACAGTAAAGCACACGAGAAAACCTTATCAGCTGTGCTACACTCACAGCACTCCGCTTCCGTGTGGGTCACACCTTGAAAGATAAGCACTGCTTTCACAGCCAGAGGGAGTCACGGGGGCCCACCTCCCCCAGGGTTTGATGCACTGGAGATAAATCTGGAAAAGGGTCCCCAGAGAGGGGACTATGTTATTTATTATGGTTTTATTATGGTCCTAAGCTGTATGTGCATGAACTTCTGCTATAAAAGGCAAATGTACACAATAATTTGTGATTTTTGTCTAGCTCCACCCTGTCTGCAACAGGAGAACTGGTGCATAAAATATGCCAAAGCCCATTAGGTTGGATTATGATCTGAAATACTCTCACATAAGAAACTTTGGAGCGAGACTGAAAACTCCAGAGCATTCAGATCAATTGTGCAGCAAAATGCCAAAGTCCTGCCCTTGCACTGATCGTCCGGAATAGCTGCACAGCTGCTGAGCTCCACCTGGTCTAGAAGACGCGTAAGATCTTTGGCAGGGCGATACAAACCCACCACGTTATTCCTATGATTTATAGTTTTCCACTCACCTACATCGCCTGAAGAGCATTAACACCTGGCAGAAGTTCCTGTAAATGCTGAGAAAGTCATCTTGGGCAAATTTCTCCAGGCAACTCATTTGATTGATTTTCTGGAGAGCACCATCCTGCCAGTTGGCCTGGCTGGGGAAATGTTAAGAAGTTTGTTTGCTTGGTTATCCCATCCCAGGGGCCTCGTTGGGATTACAACTAATTGAAGTTTCTAGGCTAATTTGTTTCTTAATATCCTTGTGTGAAATGTGAAAAGCTGCATTAAACTTAACACGGGAAAAAGGGGAGGAGGGTCTGTGCTTTGTCGTCGTGAAGCTATGTTGAACATTTTCACGCCTGTTCGTTGGCGCAGACGATCTCCCCTGCCCTGTGCTAGCAGCTCTGCCCTTCCCAGCGGGCGGCTGCCGTTAACCGAGTCGCTGACCAGGAACACGCCTGCACGTCCAGAAGCCCACTGCACGCACCGTGGCCGGTCCGCCTTCTGCCAAGCCACACCGCGCCTCGGGTTTAACAATTCCTGCTGACGCTGCAGGAAACGCATGCGGTCTGCGTGCTGCTTTGCGAGCTTCACGGTGGAAGGGAGAAAGACACGGAAGACGGTACATAACTGCTGGGCACACGCACGAGAACAGGTTTTCTCTCTGATGGGAGCTATCCCAACCCTTCTCTCAGCACCGCTATTCCCTTCCAGCACACATATCTTGTAAATCCACCTTTGGTTTCGCTGTATTCTGGAGGATTTTTTTTTTAATAGGAAATCAATGTTTTTTCCTAGGTAAGTGGAAAAGATAATAAATAGAGTTCTAGAAATGCAAAACTAAATCAGAATCTTTGATTCTTAATGCTGCTGTGAAAATTTAAATATTCACTGAAAAGGCTTGTTTGAGCCTTACAGGTGAAGCAATTCAGTGCAGCCGGCACAGAGCGCTGAGCTCACAGAGCACGACTGCCAAACCCAAAAGACAGGTTTGCATCACAACCCTGCCTCGACAGAAAGGAAAACAGGTTTCAGGACAGCCAGCCAGCAGCAAGGGAAATTCAGAAAGTCTGCAGAGAGGGCTGGTCACAACATTATTGTGTCTTTGTAAAAAGGCGCGTACCATAAACCCCCCCGTAACGAGAAGCAGAGTTGGGAAGAGGTCTGAGAGGAGGCTCAGCTCAGTCTGCTGCCGAGCCACCCGGAGCCTGGCACTGCAGAATTATTTACAGCCCCTGCGCGGCAAGGACGAAGCCGTGCACAAAGGAAAGACGACTGCGACCGAGATTTCTCCTGGAGATCGTGAAAGGCAGGTCTGATACTGGCAGAGACTCAGGAGCACAGGTTTCAAGTACATCAGGAGGAGGTCAGGTAGGCGAGGTACAAGGAAAGGCACAAACTACAAAACCATTCGCTTCAACCAGAACTCTGAACACGCATTTGCAAACTCGCCCGCTGACCGCCAGTCAGAAAAGCGCTGCCAGGTGAAGATGGCAATAACCGAGCTCCGTTTGCTTAAAACGTAAAGGAACTATTTCCCTCATCACGAATACCATGCCCCAGACCAGATGTCCTGCAGATGTGCCAAGATGGCTTTCAACGGGCCAGCGTGTCCTCCCACGCTGTGGTCCAGCTGCGGCTGGACAGGGGACACGGGACTGGTTTGCAGCTCGTGCCCGCAGGTCTGACCCACCCACAGTCACCTCCGGGAGCTCGCCTGCAGCCGTAGCAAACACGCGTTTCACGAGCAAGGCAACTCTCAAGGCGAGACGAACAGACCAGAGATTGCACTCACCCACGGTTCAGAAAGGACAAACCAGACTTACCCTATGAAGGAGATGAAAGCAGGTGCCTGAAGGACGCGCCCGTGAAGTGCTGCGAGATCTATCAGCTCCTCAGCAGCACTTACCAGGTGAACGACTCGTCGTGGTTTCCGTGACTTGAGCAGGAGACGGGAAGAGCTGGTGCGCAGACATCGAGTTACTTATGGTCTCGCTACAAGGGTGTTTCTCAGTAACTCCTTGGCCAGAACAGAAACCAAACTGGGCTCGAGCCCAGCCTAGGTCCTGTCTCCAGTCCTTGTCTTTCAGCGTCTACTTCAGTTCTCCTGCTTGCAGAAAGGGTGTAACTTCCCAATTGCTCTGAGCGCTAAAACGTTCTGGATAAGCCACGTATGAATTGTCATTGCTGCTTCCTTTCAGATCACCTGGAAAACAACCCTGAAGATCAGAGAAATGAAAATATAAATGCTGCAGAAGCTAAAGGGACACACTCACTAGAAATCCATCAAACACAGAGAGGCTACCTGAAAATGGAAAATTTAAGTGCTTTTGATGCTGTAGTCCAGTAATTCCCTTCTCCAGGCTCTTCCTACCATTTTTCCATTGAAGGGGAAATTTCTACATCCCACTCTGCTTCTAACTCCTGTGAGAGATGATGTTTGAGTTTCCTTACCCCATCTGCTGTTCTGTGCCCCACTCCAGTGCTTTTGCCATTCTGGGGCTATTCTCTTCTACTCATTTTATATTAGTCGTGATGGTCCTTTTCCTTCCTATTTCAATTCCAATCTGTCTTTATAAAAGCTGTTTAAATTTATACAACTGTATAATTACCTCTTTATTGCTAGTCTGCAGACAGCGAGGTGCAATCTGTGTATTTGTAGATGCTCTGGGAATCCATGCCCACACTTACAGGTGGGGTTTTTGTTGGCCCATTGACATATTCTTACAGATAAAACATTCCGATACCTGTGGTGCGATGACACAGCATCATCTTTCTTCCCCAACAAGCGATACGCTTTTTTCTAGAACCCCAAATGTTCTGATCTATAACCTTAAATCAGCAAGGGGTTTTATTTTTTTAAACTCTTGGTTTAGAAATTTTTTTGAAGATTTAACTGAGCTCTTTATAATACATTNCACTGTAATTCCAGGTGCTTTATTTGGTTTTACACTGAAAGAATAGCTCCACTTGTACAGGAAAAACTCTTTTTTTTTTTCTGCTTTTTCCTGGGAGGATAAACTGATTAGGAGAAACTTTCATCTGTTATCTGTCCTTTCATCCAGGATTGACAGCAATTTAATTCTTGAAGGTTTCTTAAATTATTTTAGAGCATGGGAGGGCTAAATTCTGATTTGCGTATCCTTACTTGGATGTTTCTCAGGGCAGCATTCACAGGGCTGCCAGTGGGGGTTTTCCACCTTGCTCAGGATTCTGCCTGTGACTTTGGGAGTGGTTTTCAGGGGGGTCCTCAGCTCATTCGACTTGTTTAATCCCGAAGACGGAGCGCAGATCACGCGCTGCCCTTCCGAGAGGAGAGGCGATGCTGCCGGGCTCCCTGCCCTTCCTCGCAGTGCTGCGGAGCGGATCCCGCAGGCGCCCGCGTGGCCGTGGACCTCACGCCGAAGGTTGGGGGGCTGTGCTCAGCCCTCCCGCACGGCGAGCGGGTGGGTGGGTGGGCTGGCAGATGGAGGGAGGCGTGGGCAGCCAAGGGCACCGCGCCAGCCCCTGCTGCTGCAACCCCATCTGCGAAGGATGAATAAGATGGATCTCGACTCAGGCATCTATGTGCTTAGTACGGGGTTTTTTGCTCATTTAATGCAGGTGCTCATTGAATGTGTCAGGGAAGGAGAAATATTGTGGCCTCGCGTCATTCGGGTTGTGCTCTTGTAGGGTTACAAGGACCTTGTAACCAGACCTTGCACCCCAGGATCCCCCGGACAGGTACAGTATTGCTGATACTGGAATAACTGGAATTTTTCGAAGAACTGTGTAAGCGAATGGTGGAAAGTCAGCCTACTTCTAGCAAGCTGTGTGTAAATAAGCACGAACTGTGTAATTCTTTTTTCCGAGCGACATGAATGGGACATTTACCTGGCCAGAAGCAAGCAAAATTTCCTGATGTATTGAGATACCATATACTGAAAATTTGTTGCATATTAAATTGAATTTAACATCTGTTCTCTCTCCTGTCCTATCAGCTGAGCAGTGCAGCGTTAGGTAGTCATCTGATTTTGTGCATTTCCTTAATCATATTTGTAAGAGACCTTACCCAATGGTTAATCCCTCCTTAAAAAACAGGCTATAACAGTCATCAGGTAGATATCAAATAAAAGAGGTTAGCTGAAGTGATCAGTTAAAACTGACTATAAAATCAAAAGCTATTTTTCTTCTACGCATCATAGTTTTCTGCTAAACTGTACAGAACTCCTTCACTTTACGCACTATTTCTGCTGGAGATGTAAAAGTTTCTGCAAGGTTAGGAGATGGTTTACCTTGACAGCAGGTGGGAAGGAGTCCAACCCCTCCAAACAGTAACCTTGCCCTTCTCCCTTCTGTCCACAGGATATTTCTGGACTGCTTCTCAGTAATGTCTGGCTGAACTTGTTTCCACGCTGCTGGAGAAAGTCCAGGACGGCAGAGAGCTCCTGGGGACGGGTACTGGCAGGCTGCTGTGATCTGCGGCACCATCTGTCCTAGGAAGAAAACGGTTAATCAGAAATCACATCCTGCGCTTCGCAACAGCCTTGCTTGACTGAAAGACCTGACCCAAATAATAACGAAAACTAACCAAAAAATATTGAGTTATGCAATTCTTGTGAGGTATAAAAATAATCCCAGTTTATAAAAGAGTACATCTTTCGGTAAAATAAACAAAAAAAGGATTGCTAATATTTTTTTATGGTGAGATAACCATCATTTTAACTGAGTTTAGTACAGTGTTTCCAAATGCTTTAAGCTTCAGAATTTCTTTGCACGTTGCCCATGAGGAAATCTTCTTACGCTGTATTACTAACCATTTAGTTATTTCTTGCACTTCCTAGCAGTTACGGCTCTGGACACTAACATCAGCCAACAGCCATCACCTGCAATTACTGAGATGGTTAAATCTGGTGACAAAGAATGCACAGAGGAAACAAAAGCACTACATATGTAAATAACAGAGTCACTAACCCTCTTTAATTTATCTGCTCCAGGAAAATGCCGCGCAGGCTGCAAAGCAAGATAATGCTCCCTGTGCCAGAGCAGATAGTGCTGGGTGGCAACTTGTCCTTTTCGGAGAAAAACAAGGATGAACAAAAATCCAGCATGTGAGTTATTTGAAAAATGCTGGTAAAATTCTCTTGATCTGAAAGGAAACGGTGCTTTTCCAGCTTCCCCTGGTGGCGTTTTGGATGCTGTGATTCTTTTCTTCATCTGAGGAGTGTTATGCTTTGCCAACTGCAACTCATCCTTCTTGCACAGCTGCTGTGGCACCTGCTTTTACATTTAGATTCCTGGCACAAGGGAAGAAACGCTGCCTATTGTCACTTGCCCTCGCTTCCTTCTGTAGTGATGTTGTGCTTACCGCAAGAGCAATTCATATTTTAAATTCTGTAACTGAACTACAGAAACCATGCAGTAAATGCTGATTGACAAGTAACTGTGTCACCTGCACATCTTGATCTTTCTTTTCATCCTCAGCATCAGATCTTCATCTCTTCTGCCCCAGCACTCGGCAGAGGGCAGCTTTCTGCTGGTCTGCCTGGGCACAACGGTCTGAGGCAGGACGAATGAACAAGAGCTACATGTGCTTATGTACAGTACAATCCAGCTGGAGGACACGGAACTTCCCTGCCAGACACGGCAGGCTCGCTGTGTTCCTCTTGGGATGGCTTGGCCTCTACACCACCTTCTTCATAAAAACAGAAATGGGTTTTTGAACTTCAGTGGCAGGAACAAACTGCTACCAGCGGAGACCCAACTGAGGAGAGCCACGGAGCCCTGATGTTTCACAGCATGGAGATACCCCTGCATAAATCCCCCTTGGGTCAGTGGGTCAATAATCCCATTTCTCATACCCCAGCCTCCCCAACCCAGACTCTTGCCAATGAGCAGACAGAGTTAGACTTTCCAGATTACTTTGTTCTGCAGGACTTGGGCAAATGCACAGCTTGAGACCCTGCCCTGCCCCTCTCAAACCCTCCTCTACCCAAGTATCCTCATTCAGTTCCCTGATAAATTCTCTGCACTTTTAAGGTTCTCTATATTTAATTCAATCACATTCCCAGAGGCTGGCAGGAGAGAACAGAAATAAAGAAATCAATCACTCCGTGAGAGACAGGCTTGAACCAGTGCCAGAACTAATAGTCTCAAATTCTGGGAAGGGTGTATTTCAATATTTATTAGAAAGGCACGTTTTTGTCAGATGTTTACAAGTCTGTTTTTCCCAGCACTGCCTGCAGAAGGCTCATGCACCTTCCCCGAGGCACAGAGGGCATTCCTTTGCAAAGCTCTCTCTGTTAGCACCGCAGAGGATTGCCACCCGCGTGAGACCGTCTTTCGCGGTGTCCTGGGGCAGCAGCACCGGTGACTGGAGACACGCTGCCCGTGCTGCCGCTCAGCCTACTTAGGTCTTTTAAATTTCTTTCTGCCCTTCGTGGACTTCGGGTTTCTCCCCCCTCCCTCTTCACAGCTGACTGCATTTTTCAGGCTGTTGAGCTGTACTCAGTAACCAAAGAGTATTTGAGGGCAACACGTAACAGCTTATTACCACAGGAAAGCCGGGGCAGCTGCCAGAGCTTTAGGCAGGGTACTGGGAAGCACTGGGCTCTGGGGTTCGTTCTCACTCATCTCAGGTGCTCAGTCAGTGTTTTCCATCCTGACCTGCAGATAAAAGAAAAGTTATTTGATAAATAGAAGCACACTGCTGTCTTTACCGCTGACCAAAATGAACTCTGTTGATAGCTTTTGGCTCAGAAATATAGACACCATAATTTCTCAGATCAAGAAGAGATAGCTGAAAGAGCTTTAAACATTTCATCTCCTGCCACTTTGTTTTAAGAAAAGAAAACCGTGTGGCCACGTGGAGAAGACAAGGGGCAACGGGTACAAGCTGCACTGGGAGAAGTTTCATCGCAGTTTAAACAAGAATTTTTGTTTGCCATGAGAATGATCGGTCACTGGAACAACCTCCCCAGGGACGTGCGGGGTCCCCAGCTGGAGGTTCCCAGGGCATGGCTGGACGGCACCAGATAACCGCATCTAGGCTCCCTTCCCACCAAAGGCTGGACCAGATGCTCTTTTGAGGTCCCTTCCAACTTGGACTGTTCTATCTGATTCTGAAACCGAATCCCTAACTCAGCGTTTTTTCAGGAAAACAAAACAAGAGAGTGAGGCAGAATCAATGGCTAAATAAGAAAGAGGTCAGATCATTAGTTTTGATATTTTACTCATTTACAAAAAGTATAGTCTATCATTGATGTTCTATAATACGTATTTAAAGAGCAGGTGATGCTTTACAGAAATTTTCTGAGTGCATTGAGAAAAACAACAATTCCACCTATGACAGGAAATCTATTTTTGTCTGCCATCATTTTTTATTAGGAGGAACATTCACATCAAAAAATGATGCATTGAAAAGCTGATCTCCCTTCTGAGCTCACAACTTTTGTAGTTACAGAACGGTTCTACAGAATTTAATTGCAAGCACCGGATCTTTGCAGATTTATTGACTGCCTTTATAGAGTTTAATCAAAAGTTACATTTGTGCTACAGAATTCACAACTATACAAAGATTATGATTTTATACTAGAAGTTATAGATTTTTGAAAAAATCTGGAAAACAATATTATGTTTCCTTTGAATTTCCTAAGTTTCATTCCATAATAAATTATGTGGTACTGATTACAAAATACCTGCAGAAATAGGACTGTTTAGGCAACATTATCCTGTGCTTTAGTTTTGTAAGTGCTATACCAGAGATCTATCGAAGTAGCATAGGCAGCCATTGATTTCTACCTGTGTGCCACTATTCCTGTCCATTCTAGGAGTCTGACAGAGCAAGATCTCCCGGGAAAAATTTTAGATAGCATTCAGGGTTTAAAAATAAGTTTTAGGACTTGACCGACATTTTCAAATGAATTCAGAGATAAAGTCTTAAAAACTCTACAGTACTTAGAGTGCCTGAATTTTTATAATCACTGATTATTAACTCTTCCCTTACATGCAGAAGAAGGGGTAATGGTTTTAAATTGCAAGAGGGTGCATTTAGGTTAGATATCAGGAAGAAATTCTTTTAGGCTGAGAGTGGTGAGGTCCTGGCCTAGGCTGCCCAGAGGAGCTGTGGCTGCCCCCTCCCTGGCAGGGCTCAAGGCCAGGTTGGACAGGGCTGGGAGCACCCTGGGCTGGGGGAAGGGGTCCCTGCCCGTGGCAGGGGGGTGGTATGAGATGAGTTTCAAGGTCCCTTCCAACCCAGACCATTAGGTCTATGGTTTTGACAAAGGTGTTTTGACAATTTGGTTTAGCAGAGCTCTTTAAAGCCCAATTTTTAACGTACAGTAGTGGCTCAGATCTCAAAGTCTCTATCACGTTGGACATTGCACTCTCAGTGGAAGCCCCAAACCACAGAGCCTGACCACAGGGCTGGACCACGTCCCTTCCACACCCGAGGTGGAAGGGCAGCATCAGGAGCTGCCACATTCCAGCAGCGCCGGACAGGAGAGCCCCGGCAGAAGATGCAAACCCTGTCATTTAGCAGCAGTCCATTAAATAGCCAGATGTGCCTGAGATCAGGTTCCTCCAGTCTATCCCATTATGGATTAAGTGGAGTCACTGAAGAAAATCATGAAGACCGTTTTGCTACCACATCCCCTCCAAATGACTAAATAATTTACTGCAGTGCTTTCCCCTCTGCAGAGGCTGGACCTGGCTCACGTTTGCTATGTGGAGAAGCCCCTATGCTCACCCACTGAAATAAAAATTCAGGCTGAATTTCTCATTTCCCATGGGAAATCTTATATCCATCCTTTTCATTACAAATTGATTTTTAAGTGCCATCTTTCAAAATCAGTATTTTAGTTTAAAAACTGAGAACAAAAAAGAGTCTTAAATACAAAACCTAACCCAAAATGAAAAAAAATTTTCTCCGGTATGTCTTATGGTTTTCTTTCATGCATAACACTGAAATTTGAGTTCCACCATATATCTGAACAGTTTTTGAAATGCTGACTTCAAAGAAAAATTTTTGTTCTGAGTTGAGTCCCTGGAGACCTATTATTCAGAATATTAAATTAATACAGTGACTGTCATTGGTACAACAATCTTATTTACTTGGTAGAAGAAAGAGCAAACATTAATGAAAAAGCCAAATTAGCCGAGTACTACCATTGAAAACTAAGCACAGAGCAGGCATGCCCTAATGCGAGCATAGGTGCAATTATCCAGATTACTTTTTATCCAGCTTTTCTCTTCTTGTATGGAGAGAAGGAATAAAGTGCTTTCATTCAGTTTGTATTCAGTTTCACTGTTCACAGCTAGATAATTAATGCTGTTATATATAGCCTTCTATTTATTGGTTAAACATCATGCGTGCGAACTGGCATACTCACATGTATTGCACATATATATATACAGACATATGGGAATGTGCAGTAAACGAAATGTGAATCAGCTGAACGTGGAAGCCGTGATGAAATTCCTGCACATCAAACAAAGCAATTAACAAAAAGACAGACAAGAAACAAGTGAGCATTTAAAATCAATGCCCTGAATGTCCACAAAAAGGAAGTGCTCATTAAAACCAACCTAATCAACACTTTTTGTCAGCTGTGCTAGGTCTTTGGCCATCAGCCAACCCATTTTAAAAAACATTTCTAACATCTGTCTTTGTTGAGCATTTGTTTTCATACACGCTAAAACCATTAAACAATATAGTTTCTCCTTCAGTGCAAATTCTATATATACACCAAAGAAAACTAAAAACTCCCTATAAAAAACCTGGCCTCTGGTTTGCACACAGAGGATCACACGGCTCCAGATGTTTGCAGCAGGCTGCTGCTTGTGTAAGAACTCACATTAGCAGAACAGTTCTAGGGACATGTTCTGGCAACCGGTTGCAGCACTATTACATTTCATTCCATAAACCACAACTTAAGGATACACGCCTAGGCCCACCTGGATATGCTCCATGTAAAACTGGAAGGTGTTTCCAAACTGAGCAATATTACTGAAAGTGGAACCTGCCCCAACTGCCCTGGCACCGACTTCTGCTGAGGAACTGGCTTTGTGGAAATCTCGCTTCGCTTCCCTAATATCCCGGGTATTAAACCAGAGGTCAGTGCAAAGCTTTTTGCAAAAACCAGGAGTTACTACATTTCACAACGGACTAACGACAGCCAAGGGTTTGTGAATTTTAGCCTTCATAAAACCTGCATTAAAGGGACAGTTGGCAGACACTGGTGGGAGCAGCAGGGGAGGAAAAAGCTAAAAACAGCGCATGTGGGAATGCTGAAGCAGTTACACTGAGGGTGGCCGGCGAGGCGTTTGAAGGAGTGGTCCATCTCAGGGGTGGATTTACTGTTAGATTTAATGTGGGTGTCACAGCAGTGCCCTGAGGGTAAGCACAGAGCCCTGCTGTGCCAGGAGCTGCCCCAAGGCACCAGCCCTGCCCGCAGCAGAGGTGCTCGCCCAGGGCTCTTCCCCTGCTGCTGGAAGCCCTGCTGGGCTCCGACCTCTGAGGAAGCGGGCACAGAGGTGTTGCGCAGTCCAAAATCACAGGACAAGATGCAGAGCCAAAGGAGAATCCAAAGTTACTATTTCGCAATTTTTCAAGGCATCTTCCAGTCACCTCCCAGTGACCCGGGAAAGATTACCCAGCTCTGGATCAAGAGCTCTGCTTCCTCATGAGCTACCTTGGCCCAGCAGCCGCCTACCTTACATGGTGCAGGTGCATACAGGGACACTTCCTTTTTTAAGCCTGTGAGCAGACTGGTTTTTCTCTGTCCCCCCTACAGCCGCCCCGCACGCTTGCATTGTCCACCCTGGGCCAGGGTCTGGCTGCTCCCACAGGTCCCCTCGCTGACAAGGAGCTCGCAGGAGCGATCTTAAGAAGAGCAGAAGTATCCTTGCCACCATTTCTTTTCAATTAAAAAGTCATTTAAAAAGTCTTAACACAAAACCTAGTAGTTACTGGTAAAAATGGATCTCCTTTAGAAAGGAGTCAAAGGTTTCACATTTTCTGCTAATTCATTCTGAAACTCTATTACAGAAGTAAGCTTCTAGCCTGCCATTTTCATGCGTATAGCGTTAGTTGTTACTCCTAATTTCTCAGTCTCATCACCAAGACACCATCACTTTTAAGACAAAATATCATGTGCTTCAGTAAAATTAGTGGGGACTATACAAATATAAACCCATAGATTATGGTGCTCTGTTACCAGCTAGAATAATATATTATTATCCTATTGATAAACTTCAGTACTATAAAAATCTGAAAGATACATTCTAGTAGAAAAAAATCAGTACCATCAAAATCTTGGAGATTTATAATTCCAGCAGTGCCCAGGACTGACAGTTCATCATGAGGAGACTGTGTTTGCTGAGCCCTCGCTCGGTGCCTTTTGACTCCGAGCAGTTATTTTGTGTCTTGATTCAGCTGGAATCCGCATAATGTGGCAGCTGTAAACTTGCTTGAAGGCTATAGTAACTGTGTTAGCATCTTCCCTTTAACTGAGTGAAGGTAAAGATAAATTACAGATCCCCACCATTTTTTAAGGGATAGACAGAAAAAGAAGCAGGTCAAATGAGCTGTCTGCTTGTCAGTGCAGGACGTTTTAAGCAGACAGTACTGCTCTTTTGGGCCCCTGTCTGTACAGGCAAGACCAAAACAATGTTCCCAAAGTCAAACCGGTCTCCTGAAGAGTACAGAATGCAAACCTGCAGCCCTTTGCTCCCGACCCCGCTCTGCCCATGGATGCTGGGCGGCAGGGGGTACAGAGCAGCAGTGCTTTCCCGGGGGAGCTGCGCCGGTCCTGCCAGCCCGGGACTCCTGACCAGTGCCGGGTAGAGATGGGTGAGCACAGGGGCAGCGGGTTTCTCTGCCAGGGAGTCACAGAGCCAGAGTGCCACAACTCCCCAAAGCTGTTGTAGTTTAACCTGGCAGCCGGCGACTCAGCACCAGACAGCCGCTCGCTCACCCCCTCCCCTGTCCCCAGCGGGATGGGAGGAGAAAGGGACAAAAGGGGAAACTCGTGGCTTGAGATAAAGACAGTTTAATAAGACAACAAAGGAAACACTAATGCTACTAGTAATACTGCTATTACTCCATAATTATAACGACAGTAATAATGGTAACAAAGTATATGCAAAACAAACTACATGCAATACAATTTTCTCACCACCCGACAACCGATTTACAGCCAGTCCCCAAGCAGCAACTGCGGAACCCAGAAATCACGGGTTTTGCAAATTTCGCAAAACTCCCGAAAAAGACCAAACTCCTGGAAAAGAGAAGATTTGAACTCACAGAAATGAGAAGAGCCGATTCTTGCCCCCCGGCCAGCCCCCATTCACAAGCTGAGCACGGCGTCCGTGGTATGGAGCATTCCCCTTGGCCAGCTTGGCCGTCTGCCTGGCTGTGCTCCCTCCCAGCTCCTGCACACCCGCTCACGGGCTGAGTACGTCAAACTGGAAAAAGTCCTTGGTTTCATAACAACAACAACTAAGAACATCAGGGTGACCAACATTCTTCTTGTACTAAATCCAAAACAGAGCAGCCACTGGGAGGAAAATTAACTCTGTCCCATCTGAAACCAGGACAAAAACTTACAGCTAATTTCCTCGAGGGACACGAACACTTCAGGAACACTATCAGCCCTGAAGGAAAATGAAACTGTACTTGTAGTCTGGGCCGTCTTCACTGAATCCGGGTGGTTCGGGGAGTGTTAACGCTGACGGGGTTACACCAACACCCCTGGAGCAGCTCCTGCCTTGTCTTCACGAAAGCAAGAGGAAAATAAAGGCCACCTAACACAGTCTGTGTGAATTAGGAATTGGGTCCCAGATCTTTAGTGGGCTTTTTTCTTTCCTTTCTTTTAAGGGAGCTGTGGGTCTATTACTTGGTAGTGACATCTGTTTGGAGAATTTTAACATATGGGAAAGAAAATCTGTAAATTCTGAGATTAACAAATACGAAAATCAATTTGATTAGTGCAAGAGTCTTCCTTCCCTCCCCAATATTAATAAGGGATAAATATTTACAGAGGCAGGGTGATGCCTGGAGGTGCGTTTATCTCCTCGTCCATACGGCACCGCAAGTCAGAGCTCTGCAGTAGGTGCAGAGGATAAGACCTGGTGCAGAAGCTGTCGCAAAGCCCCGGCCCAGCAGCCTTTTCCCTGGGGTGGGCAGATTAATCGCTGAGATGGCATTCGTGTTCTGCATCGCAGTTTTGGATGCGACTGTCACCCATCTGAGGCCTCAGATAAGAGCGAAAACCTGGTGCTACCTATCCGAGTGTGTAATATCCCTTCAATATGCCCGACCCGAGGATCGTGCACGGCTGTTGAAGACGGCTGCAGCTGGCAGGTGCCGTCTGGTAAAGCACAGCCTGTTTCCTTACGGCTTTTCACACCCCTACAGCTGGTTTTAAATGTGGACAACAGGACTTGAGGAGTCCCAAAGACTCGTGTCACCTATTTGTGGTTTAAAACAAGTGTTTCGACACTTGCTGTTGGAAGGAATGAGCAGTAACTCGCTGCATACCTGCGGCAGACAGGCAAGCAGAGTGCGCAAACCAGGTATCGCTAAATGTGTCAGCGGACAGCCGGAGGGCTGCCAATCAAAGGACAAGAGCTAGGCATCCGATTCAAAACTTGTGTTAAAACACGGGGAACATGGGCTAGCAGGGCTGAGGAGGATGAAGAGGGATGAAGATAGTCCCTACACAGACACACAGCGATGAACATACCTGTCGCAGGAGAATTCTGGATTTCCTGGCTTTCCCGTTGTCTGTCCTAAGTTGGAAAATTTTTTGCTACACATTTTTCCCTCCTCAGAAAAATTAATTGAAACCAGTCCATAGTAGTAGTTAAATCCTATTTCTTCCGTTTCTTTTCCAAAAAGATATGTTTCACAAACGGAGCTTGACTTTGTTTTAAATCATCTCCTAATAGATTTCAGAGGAAATTTAATAAATTGTTCTATCCTGAAGTGACTCAGTGATGGAAAATAGATGTTAAACAAAAGCAGAACAATTTATTTATCTGCTCTTGCACTCCCTTTGCTTTCATTTGCGTGTAAGCTGTTTGGCTAAATGGTGGGATAGGGAGGACATGAACACCGCGCTCTGCTTGTTCTGCTGATGTAATGACAATGGAAGGATTATTTCTTAATTTTCAGTGTGGTAAGTGGGTAATTATTGTCCAATTAGTCTTGCTATTAACCTCTCTGTATCTCATTTTGCCATCCGTAAAACGAGAATAACAGCATTTACCACTCTCACTGGGATATTGTGGAGATATATTAGTTAATGTACATACAGCACAATGAAAATGAAAAGTAGTGCACATTGGCTAGAGCATAATTATTAATAATGAATCGTTGTTAGCATTGTTAGCATGGTTATAGCTTGGGAAACTTGAGGTGTGATTTAATGCCTGGCACTAGGGTGCACCCGTAAGGGTTTCTCTTGTGAACCTTGGATATTAAGCTTGAGTAGTTAGATGGAGAGTCAAGAAAATGGGCTCTAGTGAAATGACAAAGCCAGTGTTAATTGTTGCAGATATGAATGTACCTTTTGCTTAAGTATAAAAAAAAAAATCCAACAAACTGGCAAAAAAAATTCTCCTAAAAGAAATATTAATTAGCTGGAAAAACAAATTCTTCAACTCTTCCTCTCTGAACCCATAGTACCTGAGCAAATACCTTGTGTCACATCTTGTCCACGACGTTCTGGTTCTTTAGAAGAAAGCTCTGAGGGCAGGGAGGAGACATCTGGAGAGGCAGCCTGCATCACTGGCAGCAGTGAGACCAGAGCTGCGCGCTCAGTCCCTGGCAGAAACGTGTCCTGCTGCAGCGGAACAAGCGGGAACGACGGGCAAAGGGGAGAGGGGGCAGGGACAGAAAGCACTTACTGGCAGAGTTGCTAATAACAGTCTGGAGTCGCAGCCAGTGGTTTTCCTTGCAGAAGGCTCCATTAACACCCAGCCCTGTCTCCTGTTGCTGTGAGTACATCCCCTTTCCACTCGCGCTGACATGAACCAAAACCTGCAGTCTTCTCTGTTTTACTGCAGGGATTCCATCCAACCTGGGAAACTCCTGCGTCAGGATGGTGCTCCTTCGGGGGCTCTCTGGAGACAAGGTTTGTGGCCGTGCCCGTGGTCACAGGCACTGACCAGGTTGCTGCAGGACCCTTTTGGTTTAGCACACTGCTTTCAGTAGCTTTAGAAGCAAAGCTGCTTGTGCAGTGACTGATTAAACTGAGTTCGATAACCACTGTGAGTCCAGTGCTAATTCACGATCAATCTCAGATATCACAGGAAAAAACAGAAGAAATAGAAACCTTGCAAGTTTGTTAAGATCACGTCTTCTAAAATTTCATCTGGATTTTATCACACCTCCTCCAGGCGGCCGTTTGTGATGGATAGGGAAGACCCCGACGTCCTCTGGAAGACGTGTGGCGATGCCAGCAGCACTGCCCGGGCACCAGCTGAGACCTCGTCCCCGCTCAGTCCTGGAGCCCGCAGTGCTGGACAGTCCAGTTCCAATATCGATTGCTTCATGCTCACGTACCAGACCAGAGGTTGATAACCAACGTTTGACTCGAGGAAGAGATGCCTGCAGGCATGTGGTTCCCTGCTCAGCTAGCTGCTCTTTTTCTCCTAACTACATGGAGATCAGCATCCTGCGGTGTTGCTGGGGCAGGAACCAATGGCCCCCAACTGTAATGGGACCAAAGGGCCAGGGGCAGCAGTGGGGGGTCCCAGGTGGGGCTGGTCAGGTACCCTCAGGACATGGAGGGCAGCATGGGACCAAGACTGCTGTTACACTCTATGCTATAGCAAATCAAAATAAAAATACTAAATTTTAAAAGAATCATAGTATTTGGCAAGAGCTTGCAGTCAACAGTGCAGCCTCCGAACAGGGGAGCTCGCAGCCTGCAGAGCCGCTGCCTTTTCTTTGTAGCCTCGCGCCGCAGAGAGCCCCAGTTACGACCGCTTGCACAGGCAGCCGCAGCACGGGTGCAGGTCGGCAGAGACCCACATAACCGGAGTTTTCGCAGTGTTAGAAAACCAGTAGCTTTCTGTTTCACTGGTGTAAATCCAGAGTTACAGACTGCATTTCCTGGAAGGACAGCTGAAACGGGGAGCACAGCCTGGGCTCCATTTCTGGGATCAGCCGGGATGCGCTTTTCAGCCTGGAGCCGCGGGCAGCAGTGTCGCGGGCAGCAATCGGGATGCAGAAACTTTGGAGTCCAGCTCTGCTGCTGGTCTGGAGGGGACTGGACCTGCTGGCCTGCAGAGCACTGCTGCGGTCCCCACAGCTCGTCAAGATTTCTGTTGTGCAGCGCGAGTCCCTGTTGCTGTCTGAGAGACTATGACTTTATATCAGTCAGGGAGAATTTAATTAAAGACTATACTAACTGATGCATGGGAACATACCAGTAATGAGTGTATTTTATCCACTAAGGAACAGATACATTTTCAGAAACGTTCTTTCTTCAGCTCGCTTCTCATTTAAACATTTGGATGATTTCCAGTAGCTCACTGTTGCTCCTTCTCCCATCTGCCCCACTGAGAAATACAAAACGTTGTTCTGCTCGTGTATGGATGTGTGCATACATGCACACACATATGCATTCATATATAAACCCCAAATTATATTAAACCTTCGGTCATACCATCTGATGTGTCTCAGGCCTGCGAAAGCAGCAGTCGGCCGCTCCGTGCCAGTGCCGAGTCGGGCCGACGTTGAACAGAAGCCCGGGTTGGGTATCGAGGTACAACAGCAGGAGAAGGGGTGCCTTGTCCCTTAAACCAAGGTGTGCTGCTTATTGATACAACTCCTGGGTTATGTCCCAAAACTGTGGCAGCTGATTAAGAGTTCAGTGGCTTATTCCTTCCCACATACTGTCAAGACAGAATTTCAACCAGCCAAAAAGACCAAAATTATATTTTCTCTTTGAATAAAAATAGAAAGAATAAATATTACCTGGGGTACTTGTCAGCTTTGCCTAGCACAAAGAGAAGAATTGATCTGACTTGCGGTCCATAGTCGCTAAAGAAATTAGGTGACCGAATAACTCTCCTTTTGCGATTGTCCTACCAACAAATCCCTTCTAACAAAAAGATCTGTGGACACAGAACTGAAGCACAATTGCTTCTCAAACACAGGAGATTAATATGGTGACGCATGTAGCTATAGCAATAACGTGTTAATGAGTTATTGATTTTTTTAATTAAACTTTGCTAGTATCATATTTTCAATCTAAATGAATGCATCATTAAAGGAATTAATAGCATGGCGATAACGAGAACTATCTGAAATTGCAATTATTCTGTAGCACGTGGTCCTCCCACAACACGCTGCAGGCGGACGAGGAGCCTGTGCGGTGGCACCGTACCCATCTCCGACGGACGCTGCGGGGAGCCGAGCTGCCGGCACGGGGAGCCAGGCTGGGGGTACTCGACGCCCGCACGGCCACCGGGCAGCCCTCACTGGGCTCTGCGCTGCTGCTGTGCCCACAGCCACCCCGGGAATTAGTAAACAGGCGATCACTAAGCAAAAAGAAAAAAACAAAATGGAAAAAAAAAGAAAAGAAACAAATCCAGCCATGCTACCTAAGGGCCAGACCGCTTCATTGAAGCCGTGCTCCAGAGCTGAGCCGTAATGCCCGTAGCTGAGCGGATGAACCTGCTCCTGGTAGTACCAAAGACCCATTGCCCTGAGGTTGCTTTGGCTTTTTCTCTTCTACTCTGCTTTCAATGCCCGGCCCGGCACCGTGGAAGCCCACGTGGTGTGAGCCCCAGCTGAAACCCAGCCCTGGCAGGAGGCTGCACAGCTGGCGTGTGCTGCACGCCCACCTCCCCCCTTCCTCCCTCCCCTTCCAGCTCAGAACCAGCAATCGTCGTTCATACAGCACTGAAATCCAGGAATCTGATTTTCCCCCACTGGTCATTCACATTCGTCAAGCATCCGAGCTGAACCAATGCATAGTTAGCCCTTCTCCCTCCTGCACACACCAAAACCAGCCTCAACTCCTGCAATTTGAAAGTGGCAGAATAATTTACAAGAGTTCTGGCTTTGCAAATAATTGCTTAGGACAGAAAACACAAACCAGTAAACACATTTGAAAGCTGGCATTTTTAAGCACAGCATAAAAAACCACCCTAAATCAAGCTCAACTGTTATGCATAATATGAATAATAATAAGAAAAAATACATAACTGGTTATAATCACAACACCTCGTGAAACCAAGGAGGCCTTTTCTTGAATGAAATAGAATGTTCAGGTAGGGTTTTTTTTTTAAATAGTTGTTTTCTTTAAAAAGAGCATCTAATTTTCTCTGAAGAAGATCTATTGAAGGTAGCATCCTTGCGTTGGGAATAGGACTACAGATCTGGTTGTTGATGCTCATCAGGTTCTAGCCCTTCCACAGCTTCCACATTTTCATCCCATCTAAAACCTCACCAGCTGTTTTTAGCCTGAGCTGATTTTTGTAGCCATATCTCTGTGGCAAACACCTAACAACAGACCCACCCAGAGCTACACCTTTCTGTGGCTCTTTTCAAGACTTGCTCTGACCTTCTTACCCTGCAAGAACAGTGCAATGAGAAATTCTGAATTCTGCTACAAACCAAAGACAGAAACGTCCCAGCTGAAAATGAGCTCTAGACAGCAGGCAGCTTACCCCCTCGTCTTGATGAAGACATCTTGCATTTTCCTCGCTGTGTGATGGTATCTGACCCATTGCAGAACCACGTAATTGCACTAATCCGACGCTGATGAGGCAGGAAACTCACAGGAGATGAGGTACAGACAAGCAGGTGACTTCAAGGGTGGGGGAAAAAACCTAAATGATTTGTAGGGGTTTATATAAAACGCAGCCTCAAAGCTCTTATTTAAACAAGTTGCCACTGCTAATAACATTATGTCCTTCTCAGGGAAAAACAAAACTGTTGTCCTATTTTAAAACCAGTGCTTCCTTCAGGGCTAATTAAGCTGACAAATAACACTTCCAAAGATTGAGCAGTTTAACTGATCACAGTGCCATGATGCTGGGGACCCTGGAGAGGACCAATTGCTTCTGTGCACAGCTGGGAAAATTACTGTGCCCCCTCTGTACCAGGACATTGAATGAGAGAAAAAATAATACCTCATTAATCTTCCTAATGAACCTCTTCTAAACAGGATAACTCACAATTTTATGGTACACATGGGGTTGCCGTGGAGATTCGCTGAGCTGCCTACCAAACTGCGAATCAAAACGCACAGAACCAGACGTCATTTGACAGCGGCACGCGCACAGAAAGCCTGTCCGTGGTCTTCCCCGCCATCGAGTTTCAGTAGTACTACCTCAAAACCAGGGATGGGACAGACGTGCCTCCAGAGAGGTGGGTTTACCTTCCATGATTATTGGCTGGAGGAGGCAGTCAAAGTAGCACAAACTGGCAAACAGGAGAAATAAAGCGTTTTGAGTCAGGAGCTGGGGTACCTGTGCTGGCACTGTGCATCTCCGGGAAAGTCTCTTGGCTCCTCCGGTCACACTGCTGTTGGCAGGTTGAGCACAGCTGGGAAATAAGAACTGAAGGGACTGAAGCGATCATGCCCACTCTTCACATTTTCTACTTACAAGGAAGACGATACCTTACATCCTCCCTAGGCATAAGAGCAAGACTGTCTTTAAAGTTCAAAAATAATCACTCTAGACATAGCACTGGTGATCTCACACAATCACAATAATCTTCTTACGTTCATAATTAAAGATTGAGGTCCTGACCTTTAGCAATATTTGTATGTTTAATACTTTCTCAATAGGACTTCTAATTATCTTTGAAGATCTGGATTTAAGTGTGCTGCAGTCCCTAAGAGGAAGATGCTTCACCACCGTACAGAAGTACACTGACTTTTTAAACCTTCGCTGGGTTTCAGTGAGGTCCCTAATCTACAGCCTTTCAGAGTCCATCTAGCACTTCTCCTATCTTTTGTTACTGAGTTTTAGAAGAATTCTGATAAAAATCTCAGTAGTAAACAGTATAGCAAACCCTCAAGCACCCATAGGGTTTTGTATTTCTAAGTAAAGAATTTTATTCACACAAACATCCTTACGAAAAAGACATCAGGCAACATCAGTATAGGAATTTCATCCCTAGAAGAAATATGAATCTTCGTTGTTGTGAAGAGTGTGAACAAATCTTTTTTGGCAGGTCCACTAGATACTGTAAGAGTGACCGTAAGTGCCATGGCAAGGCAGGTATACATTAAACCTTGAAAGCCAGAGCTCCCCTTGAAGCAGACTGGGTGACGCTCTGTAATGTGCAGCTCTGGGACAGCCTCATTCTATTCCACAGGCAACGGCACTGAGTAATCACGGATGGTGTTACAGCAGTTCAGGAGAGTCTCATGGATTTCTCAAGGTCCAATGTGTCCTTAAATCATACACATTCACATTTGCATGTTAAGCTTTTTGACAATCCAGATAGTCTTATGGGAATAAATAAGGATAAAGAAGCATCAAGTTATGTTTCTTTTTTTTTTCCGTAATGGAAATATAGCTATTATCAGATCAACAAGACATTAAGTAAATGATACTATTGCAAATATCCACCAATTTCCATAATGTTCCAATGCTGCATTTCCATAATTTCATACACTTCTTCTCTTTTATTTAATGCTGTTTCTTTCAGACAAGAGCTCAGAGCCCATGATCATTTGTGCATGCTGGAGACAGTGAACTGAGAGAGGAGGTAAAAACCCCCCCACCTTCTATTTTCCTGCAACCCAGTGGCTTTATCTTTAAATCCAAAATCAAGGCAGCTTTGCTGAACTTATCTACCAGCTGCTCGCCTGTGTGTGCCAAAGCACTGACCATTTCTGTAATTTAGTGTAGCCTGTGAATTATTTCATTCTGTTCATTTCCAATTTATTTCCAATTCATGTATGCACTCAGCAGAACCATCAGAGCCAAGGGAAAACTCCATATGGCAACCAAGAACCCTTCATTTAAGGAAGATCACCGCGGCCGCAAGGCACCCAGAGCCACTCTCACTGCTCTTCTGGCACCAGGCTTGTGTGGGTCCAGCCATGCCTGGGAGAGCAAAGCGATATTTCGCTCCTCCCACCAGGTCTTGGGCAATATCTGGAGAATTCTGCCTTCAGCAGACATCACAGAAATACACGACAATCATTTGAAAGGAGTCCACATCACCGCTGAAGTGTTACCAGATCTACTCAGACTTCATATAGCACATCTTATGGAAACTCCTAAACAGCAGCCAAAGTCTTTGCCCCACACTGGAATCTCAACCACAAACTCCCTTCCACAGTCTTATTGAAAGGCTTGAGACAATGAATGAAGTTACCACTTCTTTTGCCTATGAACACAGTATCGAAAGCACTAGCTCAGAAGAGCATTTAGAGATGTGTTGAAATTGAAGCCTGCTTCTTGTTCAAACTCTTTCACTTCTTTAGAATTGCTTTCCCACGTGAGAAGTATCCACACAGGTAAAGCCTTTACTCCTTTCCATGACACTACCTTCGTTGGACACAGAGCATTACAGAGACTGAGGGTGATGGGGAATTCGGCTTTGGGTCTGCATTCATTTTCCAGCCCCTAAATGGCACCGCCAGTCACACAGGCTGTCTCTAGCAGTAATGAATGAAATCTATCTTCCCTTGTTTCAATATTGCCACTCCCCTCCTAGCTCTTCCCTAACATAATCTTGTTATCTCTGGGCCTTGCATAATTTTTTAATTATCATTATTATTTATATAGCACAATGGACGCAGACAAATTTAATCATGTTGTTTGCATGAGCTAACTTGATAGACTAATGGAGAAATTACATATTTTGTTCCGACTGTTGGCACAAATGCAATTTCTTTTCTCACTTTCATTAACACAGTTAGTGTTTATAAGAGTCTGATGGTCTGAAGATGAAAATGTTTTCTCCAAAGAACAGGTAAACCATAAACAATAACAAAAGTTCCTCCCACTGTAGTCGCTCAATGAATGTGTTTCATTCAATCTCATCATGGAATGATTAGGTAAGGTACCCAAAGAACCAAGTCCAGATTAATGATATTTCATAAAGAGCTATTGGAAAGCTCAGACAAAATTCATGCAGAAAGACAAAGCAGACATTACTAAAAAGCAGATTAAAAAAAAACTTCAGAACAAATATGAAACCTAATCCTCCTGCAAAAAAGAAAAGAAGAGTAAGAAGCGGTGCTGGCCAGAATAGGTATTCAGCAGTGTATGAGACGGAGGAGCGCACAAGAGCAATCTAGAAAATAGGTTAGAAAAAACCCGAAAATGTAAACAAAACATAAGCCAAAACCCCACAGTAGGCAAGGAGAGGAAGGGAAAAAGAGCAAAGCTTAAAGTCACTCTTGCTGACTTACACAGTGATAAGAAAGGTCTCCTGCTGCCTGAACAGATGGGTCTAAAATTGCTCTCTGTCAGCAGAAACGTCATGGACTGTATTTGCCTGGAAGGGACAAACCCCGGTCGAGAGATGTGCAAGGAAGCAGTGCCATGTAGGTACTTAATTTGAGCACGCCCCCGAGCAGACAGACTGCAGCTGATGTGCCTCGTGCAGAGACACTTCATCTCTCCTTCCCCTCTCCTGGCCAACCGTTGTACAATTTGCCAGTTACCTCTGCTAAAGCACAGATTCAAGGAACACTGGAGCCAAAAATGAAGTAGGACAACAAAGACCCTTGCTCTACTATTCCAACTCGTTGAAAACATCTTACAAATTCCTATTTAAAAGTTCTATTCAGTCATCAGAAATGGAAGGGCAGATCTTTTTACCACATGTGGGTCAGCACTGACCTTCAGAACAGCCCTGGCCACTCCAGAGGCTGGCAGCCAGGGATGCTCACTGCCCAGGGGTGCTACCATAAAAACCGCTCTTGCAGAAAAAAATGGCTCCATCCCTCAAGATTTGTACCTGTATGCTGTACATCATGGAATTGAAGACACCCTTGATAAACACTTATGTTTCTGTACATTTACATTTTCCTTGGAAACCTTTCAAATTGAGGCATTTTAATCAATTCTCTGGTGGAACATCAAGACAAAGTCTTGCCTACCTTGTAAAACTAAGTACAGAAACAGAACTTGTCCAAAATTGCCCGTGCAGAAAATCTCATTAGTACACAGACTTCCAAAAGTACAAAGTATCTACCTAGCTTCATCCGTTTATTATCTGTACAGCAATGGAATAATTAAGCAGTTCTGCTGATTCCCTAGAAAGAGGAGAAATGTGTGACTACTGTGACACAAATAATGATGACTAAAAAACTTCTGCAACTGGAGAACAATTAACCATCAGCAGCACAAATTCTTGTTTAGGTACTTCTTTAATCTGGTGTCGTCAATGCACAGATCATGATGCAAAGGTACTGAAGACCTTAAAAGGAAACACGTCAGCTCAATGAATGCTTTCACATCGACACACTTGGACACAGCTGAACAAGAATAGCTTAGCCACATATTGGCTGTTGTTGCAGTGAGTGGCTGATTTCACTCCTGCATCTCTTCAGGGACAGCAGGATCCCAGTAAGTTTGTAGAATACATCGCAATGGTTTATGAACAATAGAATGAAAAAAGGCTGAAATGCCTATCTCAATAGGAATTTTAAAAGCTATTGTGTATCAGAGATTAATTCACCTTCCTTTGAACCATTGGAGAACTGCAGCTGTGACAGCGACTATCATCACATTCTATCTACAGACGAGTTGCAGGACATTGCTGATCAACACACGAGGAATGAGCCTATGCCATGCCTTGACCTATGCTTGCCAACATGTCTACAGCTACCACAGTGAGCCCCACCGCCAACAAATCCATGGGTCCTACAAACACGCAGCCTCAGCATGCAGCATCCATCATCCACTGCATCAGAAGTCTCAATCAAAAGTGTCAGAACCATCAACCACCTCGTGTCCGTCTAGATGAGTCCATACCTCCAGCCAGTGAAGGGCAGAAGCTCCTGCTTACCTATGGGAAAACCTTTCCCAAATAATAGCCGTTCCACTGCCAGCTTCTCACATGTCGTTCTCAGGAGACCTACAAATACCTTTGAAGAACAAAAATTCATAACCATACTGGATACTAAAAATTACAGAGCCAATTCCATATGGCTTTCTACAGCAAACCCTCTGTGTCCGTGAGTGATAAGTGCTTGCCCATCCCTCTGTCCCACAGGGAAGCGACCCTACCACCTCTCGTTTTGCAGACACCCTCCTCTGTTGCTCAGGTGTCAGCCTTGCTTCTATCTCATACTACCTTGGAAAATGAGTAATTCAAGGCAAGCATTCAAGCCTTTACTTACCTTGAAGTTTATTTCAATTTCATCCCTGAAGGCAGGCTTTTGTGCCTGAACACTTCTCTTTTTTTGCCTTCTAAATGAGTTGATCTACAGACCTGTCTTAAGCCGTTTGTTCACCATGCTTAAAACCAGTCTAAATTTCACAGTCTCTCTCCATCCGGTTCTGTGTTTCCCACAATATCCCTGCAAATGCATCCAAAGAGTGTTTACACATACAACCTATGAGACATTTTCTACATCATAATCCTCATTCTGGTCTGCCTCAGTGATGGACTGGCACACAGGTGGAGTTCGGTTGGAAGTGTTAAGGAAAAAACATTGCAAGTATGGTTAGTAGAGATCCCTCCAGCATGACCCTATTATAGCAACGCATATGGAATTAGGATGCTGATTACATGTTTAAGACAAGCTTAATTTTTCAGAATTTGTATGTGGTGCCATAACATACAGTTTGGAAAAAGAGAACTAAATTCATACTCCCCCTTTCAGACAAAGCTAGCTGGCAGGCAGCAGTGGATTAACATTTTCCTTCCCTGCAGAGTCTCCAGCTCTTTCTGATAAACATGCAATGGAAGTGAGAAGTTGGATTTTAAGGCAATAGGAATATTTCTTTGGTAACTGACGGACCTAGCTCTAAGTACTAATTTTTTAAAAGCAGCAAAACCCCACACTTTAAAGTTTGGTTTATAAAAATGACCGGCTGATCATAAAGCTAATCATAACAGCGTGAGAGAACAGAACCAAGTTTGGAAGAGCATACAGGCAGAAGGCAACCCCTGATCTGAAGGAGAAATCACTCCAAAAAAGATACAGGTCTTACAAGGGATGGGTCAGCTTCTCATCCCAAGGTCATTTAAGTTGGGTAATATGAAAAGCAGCAGGTGATGGAGAATAGCTATTTTTTTATCTGCTGGATTATCATGCTCAGATACCTGGGTCACATTCTGAAAGTCTCCCTGAGTGGCTCTAATTAGGCACCCAATGTTTACCATATGTTTCAATTTTGCAAGGACAAATGTACACATAGTTTGCTCATTGGGCACAGATTGGCTCTACTGTGCAAATGTACCCTCTGGAGACGATGCCCAGAGGACTCTGCAAATCTCTGGCACGATGTCTTTCCATACAGAAGGAGAGTACCAACTTTGTGAGGTGGCACCTGGGAAGAAATTTAACTATGTGAAGATCTGTTACGGATTTGCATTAGGTGTATGTTCATTGTGCCAGTTTCTGTGCCAGTATCCAATTACTAATGCAGTCTTTAAAAACAGGAGAGAATCACTTCAAGGATAATAAAATTTCATGAAGAGAGAGAATATTGGCGTTAAAAGTCTAAAGACATTGAGACTCTGTTTTCAGACCAGCTCTGACTCATCTGCTTTGTGGAAATCCAGTTTATGGTTTCCAATCACAATCTTTGACAATCCTGATAATCTTGATTGGATTTTGTTACGTTTCTTGAATTTCCTGGTATTAGATTCTATTTAAAAACAGAGAGACATAAGGAGATGGGTTTGCTTACCTGAAACCACATAGAGTAGAAGACTTCTGCCTAATGGCTTTCAATCTAAGCCTGTGTAAATTTTAGACTGGATGATCTCTGACATACTGAGATCTGTCAAGCAGAAGTCATCTCACTAACTGAAACGTGAATAGACATTCACGTTATCTAGCATGCAGCAGATAGATATTGCCATTAGAGAAGAGAGGGGAGAGGTGACAAAAGCGTCCCATTGCACGGCGAGCAGTGGTCACATTTCATTGCAATGGGAGCGCGAATCATTTGGCACTTTAATCAAAGCAGCGTCGCCCGTTCTGAGGACAGATAACCACGGCAAAAGAGGCTGCAGGATGACCTGTGCTCTTCGGTGGATCTCGCTCTCGAGAATTGCCTTGCGGCGTCGAAAGCAGAAGTGCGTGTGGAGGGCTAAGGAGAGCAGGAGAAGGCAGATACTGTTTGGGGCTATCTGCTTTGGGTTAGTACTTTAACATCTCATACCTAGCATAAATGACACACGGCGTTCGTTTCACTGCCCTTTGTTGGAAAGTCTTCCTTTCTATTCTGCCTGCATTGATAACCTAAGCACATAATTTAGACAGTGTTTTCCAGTCTTCTGCATCCCACCTCTCTCCCGCCGAACTATTCCACAGCACTGGCTCTGCATCTCTGTCTTCTCCAGAGACCTGATGCTGCAGAAATATATAAAGGCAAGAATTTCCTTTCAAAAAAATCTGACAACACTGGCATAACATTTGGAACAAACTAAGGCGTAATACTGATTCTGTTTTTCCTTTATTTTTGTTCGTTATGCATCTGAGTTAGCTTTTCTCCTCCTCCGCTTTTTTCTGCTGTTGTCGTTCTCAGCTTTTCATTTCAGTGAAAATGGAAATGAAAAAAGGTAAAGACTATTTGTCTGCGCTTCAGTTTCAGACTTTGAAGACTTGCATGTGTATGCAGATCCGAGCGTTCAGGTTGAAGGAGAGTTTATTGGTGTGGAATAAGAGCCAGCTCTAACCCTCGGACATGCAAAGCTGACTATTCCCTTCAAAGGTAGCCCTGAAAACAGTCTTGCTCTGCAAGGGTGAGTAAAGCAGTGGAGTTAATGCACAAACCTGGTCTTCCAGGAGGCACACCTGACTTCTGTGTCTGAGGACTAACTCTGTCCTTTTACCCCCTAAAATTGGTTCTGCTAGAGATGAACCTGTGTAAGAGACAGATACATAAAATATGAATTTATAATAAAATATGCAGAAACCATGAGGTCCACAAATATTCAGCTCTTTCCAGAAGTGGTTTGACAAAGAAGATTAAACTTCTTGTTATGCTATTCCCCAGTTAAAAGTCCACTTAATATTTGACTAAGCTTTATTAAGGATCAAAGACATCCAGAAAACAGCCCCTAATTCACTTCAGAAAATGACAGAGCGTTCAGATTGACTTGCTTATTTCAAAGCTCCTGCCCCCCCACTTCCTCAAAGAGATATTTAATCTCTTACACCATCACTTATTCATGCTGTGCATACGGGAAGCCGGAGCTAAGGGAAGGAGCCAGTGGCACAGAGTGCTCGTTATTAGGTGGATGACTTGCAAATCCTATTACTGAGCGTGGCACTCCAGCTAGTGAAAGCAGTGATCTTTCTCTAAGAGTCTTGAAAAAGCATCTTTAAACCAGTAAATAAGTGACAGCCACCCTCAGCTTACTGTCTGAACATATATAGTTAGCACAACCTCTTACATAAAGTGAAACCACTCAGCAGTTCAGAGAGCCAGCTCACCCTTCCTTGTACACCCAAGTCCTGTGTGGGATGAAAGAACATCACGAGAAGCGAGTAACGCTCAAGAGGAGAGATGGTCCATGGAAGAAGTCCCTTTACCACAGTGTGCCACCTTATGGATGGCAGCCCTGGGGTGTGAAGATGAAGTGTGGATAGACCCACCGGCTGGGGCCCTCCGCAGTGCTGGGTGGTTTGGCCATAGCCGCTCTCCCTTGTGGAGGACGAGGATGGGGCTGTGCAGCACCACTAAAGTCCTGGGCATGGGCAGGTAATTCTCCATGCTCAGTGCTTGCTGTCCAAATAGATGTAGTTCAGCCCTAAGCACCCTTAAAGGTAACAAACTCAGGTTCCTAATATTTAGAACTCTCCAAAATTATAAACTTCTTGTCCAGCTCCATCTGCTGCTGCTACAACAGTTCACTGCCAGCCCTCCTTCTGCTCCTTTTGCCTTCAGCCTCTGTAGACTTGGACCATAAACAAACCAATAAACCAGATCTCAGTCTGTGCTTTAAGCAACCTTTGAATACTGTGAGATTAATTTTTGTACCATTTCCATTCAACATCATTTTTATTTCCCACTAAATAGAAATAAAAAGGTCATGCTGGAAGCAGTGTTTTGCTCTTTCCTCAGTATGTCCCATGGAGGCAGCAGATTAAACTTGAGTTAAACATAAACATTAAACAAGTTAAACACATCACGTTACCTTCCTCAGCTGTCACTGTGCAAGCCATGAACCCCTGAGGTTCCCCTGTGTGATGCATACCCGGTGGGCTGGAAGCTCATGAGGGGCTCATCGGGGTGAAGTGCCAGAAAAGCAAAGTTGTGCGGGATGGATACATTTTCGTGACACCTTGCCATTTCTGTTAACTGTGACTTTCCAATGAAATCAATTTTGTCATGAAGTTCTTGACCTACTCTATCCACGAGCAGACATAATCTGTTGGAAGAATAAAGTCTATCGCAAAATCAATGGTATTCTTCTGCACTTCATTTATCTCTCTCATTGATTACACCACTAAAAACTGTTGAAGCACAACTACAAGAAAGGATCTAAATATTGAAGTTATAAATCCATGTAGTAAAGATAAAGTTCCAGATCCTCAGCTGCTGGATGTTGTCCTATAAAAGCCCTAAAATAAACTAAAATATTAAGTTCTGCATTTTTTTAATGCAGTGCAAAAATCTATTTTCAGTTGTAGCATGTTATATGCAGGTACTCCATAACATTAATTTAATTAAGCTAAAAATAATTTTATCATTTTATAATTAAGCAGCACCTAAACTTCTACAGACCAAAACAGTTTTGAACAAACCCTATCTTACAGGATTAGATCATTCTAATATTTCCGCAAAGAAAAAGCCAAACTTTCTATGACTTCATTGAGAAGGTTGGGGAAAACCCACGCTAAAACTGCTTTGCCAGAGAAACTATGAGGAGTGCATTTTTTTGTCTTACAAGTAGTATTAGTGTTTTAACAGCTAAACGATCTGGTATCTGTATGACTAGCACAGAATGGTGTTTTTGCAAGCACTGTTAAAGGCTAAAATATCCAGAGACAGTTTAGTACAAGGAAAAGAAATCCCATCATATATTTACCACAAATCTCCACCTGTCTCGAGTCAGCTCACGAGAAATCCTTCCTAGTTTCCTAATCCTCTGGGCAGGCTCCCCTGAAAGGAAGGACAGACAGACATCACCCCTGCGCGCCTCTCGTATGTCCGTAGCCTTGAGAGGCAGCAGCAGAGCACTGGGGTGAAGCAAACCCGTGGCAGTGCAGGGCCGACCAGTCACCCAGCAGCAGGTAAATCGAGTACACAGAGACATCTCACACCACTTTGGTTTCTTGAAGTCAAACTCAAAGAGTTCACTTGTCTTCCAAAAACTTGCTCTTTATTTAGACAATAAATTACTGCAATCTATATTTTTGTTGTGGCAAAAATCTGAAAACCCATTACCTTCTCTAAAATGTCACAACCTGAAATGCACCCAATAGATATGATCACAAGTGGACAGTGTATATCTTTTTTTTTTACATTTTTAAGTTAACATGGGATTCAATTCAGCAGTTGGAGCTGAACAAGAAGTTTATAATTTTAGAGAGTTCTAAATATTAGGAACTGGAGTTTGTTACCTTTAAGGGTGCTTAGGGCTGAACTGCATCTATTTGGACAGAGTCACCACTGCCTATGTGGTCAAAGCTCCCTTGAAGACTTCAAGTTACCCTGACATTAATAATCAAAATAAAAGCTAGTTAAAGTAACCACAAGATTTTGCAGAGCAATCTGTACGAATTCCCCAACACAAATTCCTGCCTCAGTAGCTGCAGTTCAGCATTCTGGATTGGATTTGGTGTTCTATCACCATGATCACAGCTACACAGCTGCAACGCACCACAATGATGTTCTGGGGTGGGGAATCTGTGTACACACAAGTTTCATAATTGCCTTTTTATTGCACTCTGTAGCTTCTAGACTTTCTTAAAAGATGGATATGAACATAATTTCCATAAAGAATATCAATAGGCTACAGCAGAGCAGTCAGGGTACCTAGCAGCATTGAGTCAGAGCGCAGAGCATCAGCTCACCCCGTCAGTCACACCAAGGCAGCTCTGACCCACTCCCGCAGCGCACAATTCCGGAGCCGTGCATAAGACCTTACTGCAAACCAAGGTATAAACCTAACAGTTTGACCCCCATTTCAGCTTCAGGAAATGATGGAACTTTGTTGATTCTTCAGCATCGCCTCACAGTTGCCAAAAGCACATCACAGCCCGATCAGCAGTACGCCGAACGTTGAAGGCTGCTTGCAGATGGAATGCCAAATTTCTCTGTGTAGATATTCTAGATGTGACACCAAGCAAGAGCACTGCCAGGGTTTTCTTTTCTTGAAAGCAAGACCAAGGTGCTTACAGTTCAAATGACAAGTTCTGATCCCATATGAAAAAACCAAGTGTTTTTAGGTTCAGTGGGCTCTCCCTACTATATATCAAGGTTGTAGATTTGCGCTAGCAAAAACTATGTCAAAAGAACAGCCCAAAGAACATTATCTAGGAGTAGCTGGCAGAGAATGAAAAAAATGGATAATTCCACTTTCCTTAAAGTGGAAACATTCAAACAGCATAGGAGACTGCATGGCAAGCCTAAGAGGTTTGGCATCCTTTTTATAAATGGCAAAAGAGGAGAGGAGTAACCTGGAGAAATGAGCTGCACGGATTATGAACTTCTCTGTACCTTTTTCCATTTCCTAGCACAGTAAATAGTGGGCACGTGTCAATATAAATCAGCACTCTATGTCTGTTAAGGCAAACATCTACTGTAAGCATACTGTGACAGTCACAGCCTTTGACTGTAGGATTTCAAACATTTTAGCCACTGCGTATTTGCAATTCTTGGTTCATTTATTTTTAACCGATAAAAAACCCTACCCTGAATGTATTTTCTCAAGAGACTCTTAATACTTGTACCAATTAATGCATGAATTCTAGCAGGTGAGTTGCTTCCCTTTCCTCCTGGGAAGGATATATTCAGTTACTGCCAGCAGATATATGCAAGTAGGGGAGCAAAACACAAATTCTTTTTATTTCTTCTCCACACATCGCTGAGTATTTCCAGCTCATTTTTATGCAGAGGTTTTTGTATTAAAAAAAGCTATTCTCTCGCATCCTATGCATTACATTGTGCATTTTTAAAGAGAGTTTAAATTATGCTAGAATGCTCCTGTCTCTAACGACCTAGTGAGCGATGCCAGCCTGTTCTTCGGACATCTGTTATTGCAGGGAGGCCTGCACAGAGATGAAGCATTCAGATCATGCATCATGCCAGGTCATGCACAAGTATGTTTCAAAGCATCAGGGCATAATTTGCACAAATGAGGATCCTTGGGAGTTTAGTGCCTGATCTAAGAGCAGCTAAATGATTATCAAAACATAATAGCCTGTCTTTAAAACTCCTGGTGTTTAGAATAACACTGAAATCAGCCACTGAGCCTGTTTTGGTTCAGAAGCCAGTAGAGCCCCTATCTCCATGAAAAAATTGTGCCTCGAGGAGATGATGTGCTATTCTCCTGATGGGCACAGAATGAAGTCATATTTACACCGAATGCGTATAGACTTGTGTGAGAAAACTCTTGAGCAGCCTTGGACCTTGAAGAATTTCACATTTGTATTCAACGTTATATTTTAACCTCCCCTGCCAAGTTCCTAGTCCTACGCACACCAAAGTGAATGCAGAGAACTTCCATGGACACAAAATCAGAAAGCAGGATACACTGTGAACTTGATCCAGGGCTGATGGAAGTTGGAAGAACCTTTCCTTTTCTTCCAGTGGGCATAACAGAGTCTTTTGGGCTGCAGGGACCTCAGGAAATCCCTAGTCCAACCTTCTGCTCAAGGAAGGGTCCATGCTGAATTCTGGCCAGGTTCCTTAGTGCAGTTGAGTCTTCAAAGCCATGAAGAGCAGAGACTCCACAAGGTCCCTGGGCCAGCACACAGTTACCCTTATAGTCAAAATCTGACCCTCTAGAACCTCCTCTCCTTCACTTTATGGCTGCCATTTCTCCTTCTGTGCATCTGAGCAGAGAGCCTGGCTTCATCTGCTTCAACCTCTTCACAGTTACTGGAAGGCTGCTGTTAGATCCTCCTCTCCAGGCCAAAGAAGTCCAATTCCCTCAGACTCCTCCTACAGGAGAAGTGCTCTGATTGCCTGGGAACATCGGCATGTACACAGCTTATTACATTTCTGATTTACTTTCCTAATAATCTGTTGCTCAGCCAACTTCATTCTGTGGCCTTACAACTCAGAGGCAGCGGAGCATGCTAGCTCTTTTTTTTTTTTTTCCTTTTTCAGAAAATCAACGAGGTCCCACTGTGGTGATTGCATAAATTACGTCTTCACAGAAAAGGTTTCGGAGAGTTATTTCAAAAGGACAGGTTCTGGGTTTTCCAGAAATCGGCACCGATACATTTCTTCGTGGCCTGAATGGGAGGGGATCATACGCTTAGCCGATGTAAGCCGTCATAGCACCATTACTCTTATGGAATTTTATTATTTTTTACTCCAGTTAAGGATTAGACCAACAGTTTCTACCAGGAGGCTAGCCAGCATTTCAAATCAGTGTCTTGTTGTTTCGGCAGCTTATCTCTGTGTACAGAAGCAAATTGTTGCTGGAACGCATACATTTTTTGTTCAGCTTCATTTTAAAGATTTAGCAACCCCTTCCTTCCACTGCTGTTCCTAGATCGCTTACAGAACACCGTAGTGGAATAAGCAGAAGGATCACATTGGTAAAGAAAAAATGGTGAGCATTTTCTTTTGAGCATCAGCACACAGAAATCCTTACTTAAATACCTGAGGACGTAACAAGTCATCTGCTTACATGCACTAACCAAGAATATTCCTCATTCCTCAGCACCATTTCTTCAAGTTTCTGTTCTCATAAAATTCCCCCAGTCCAGACCTCTGGAAATGCGGAGCTTCAAAGCGGCTGCACAAATGGAAAGAAGGAGCAGTTCACACCGGCAGAGCAAGTAACCAGACCGCCCTGAGCCACAGAGCCAGCTACAGACAAAGAATGGCTAAATAGCGTTGTTTTCACTCATGCTTAAGGTACTTCTGAGTTTATTCTCTGAATTCTTAGTACGGCAAAAGCCCTGGCCATCATGGCAGAGAAACAAAATCAAGCCCAAAGGAAAGTTTGTTGAGAGGTTGTAAGCTTTGTCTATCTCATTTCTTTCATTTTCATATTGGAGGAAAGGCAAGGTCCAAATAGCATTTGCAAAAGTTTCATCTCTCTAATAATTGTATTGGTCAGCCACATTCTTAATATAACAGAATTCCCTGCTCTGTACTTCCACGAAACCCGAGATATCATACCCAGTGCAACTGAACAACAGAATTAAAGATCAGCAGAGCTCAGTTGTTTCAGTTGCACAGCACCTTTCCTTCCCAAGAAATTAATTTTTTTGAGACTTTTGATTTTCAACTCTGAGTTGAAGAAAAGGCACAGAATGTTTTTAACCTGTCTTGGATGAACAGTAAGTAAAAGCCATGCTATGCAGAGACAATGTAAATGCAGAATTTTAGCACTGTTTATTTCAGCAGCTGCTATTTTGAGAAAAGGTCCAGAAAACTGGTTCCTGTTTTGACCTTTGTCCCAAGCTCCCAGGATGGACCTGCGTTCCTCTTTCTTGCCTCTTCTCTCCCGTTTCCATGAGAGCTGGGTGCCGACTACTTTGGGAAGACCAAGCTGCCTCCATGCCCCTTGGGAGGACAAATGGATGGGCCACAGATGCAGAGATGCTAGGGGAGTGCCAGTCACGAGGCTGTGGACAGGTGGGAAATGTTCCTTACAGAAGGAGAATTTGGGGTCACAGAAAGCTGCTGGAATAAAGAGGAGAGCCTGACATGACCTTTCCTGCTCAATAAACAAGAAATGACAGGTTTGATTCTCAAGTCCTTCTTTTCTTTTGTCTTTCGTATGTGTGTGAGTATATATATAGATGACACAGAAGAAAAGTTTCCTTGAAAAATACTAAGCTTGTGCAGTTTGAAGTGGAAATGTTCTCAAACTCTGGACCAGGCTGGTTTGATGTCCAAATGCTTTGATGTGTGTTTGGATCAGGGCAGCTCTACAGCTTAAAACCAGTTCTACCAACCTCTCTTTTCTTTTGCTTCCTTTGTGTACAGCTGCATGTCTCATCTTTAAAGAAGTGGGAGAAGGACTGCCTGATCATGGAAGAAAACAGCAAGAGAAATTATCATTTAGATGCTAATTACCATTACATGAAGAACTACCCAAGTGATGGGATAATTCAGCTGTGTCAACTGGTGAGACAGCAGCAACTGCGCAGAGCTTGGACTATGAAAAGAATACAAGGCTGCTCATTTTAAGCTGCTGTACCAGAGCCAATACATGGTGCTAGCAAGTAAAATCCCGGAGTGGTCTGACGGATAATACTCCTTGCTCATGTATTCTGCAGCTCTTCTGCCCTTGTGCTAATTAACTGATCCACAGAGATGAGGGCAAAGCTATGAGCTGAAACAGGTTAACTTGACATCCTGCTTTGCGATGGAACATCATTCAACATAAAGTTCACCCTTAAAAAAATCATCTTGTCACTTCTCTTGCTGTTAATACCATTAGTTCGGTCACTTACACAGCAGGAAAGCCCTCCTCTCCTTGCTCTCAAATAGTGTAGAAAAATCTGTGAAACACCCTAGAGATAATGCACATATTTACCAAAAATGAAACAAGTCTGTATCTACATGAAACAAAAAACTCCGAAGGCAAATTTTCCTGTGCTGTGCCACCTCCCTGTAATTGTTCCATGTGATCCACAGCTGAGTGAATTTGTAAGTGATCGACATCTTACCTCTGATTGGAATGAAAACCCATAAATTGTGTGCGAAGTATTGATTTTAGAGATAAAATATCAGTTTAACCACAAGTGGTTTGAAAGAAGGAGAGAATACAACACAGAAAATGACTGAACACCCAGCTCACACTAAAACTCCGTTCAACGTATATCATGCACGCTGGGTCTGAGCCAGTGTCCTTGGAAGCCAGTGGATGTGAGTGCCCACAGCGCTCTGCAGGCCCTGTCGTACAGGACCAAAGCTGGCTAACATCTACCTTAGCAAGACCCTTCAATATTAGAGGTGCCGGATTGTTAAAACACACAATTCTCTTCCTAATTCAAATATTGTTTTTTTAAAAAGTTTACAAAACCCAAAAGACTCTTCTCTTACCACTTATGAGCTAAATGTTGTTTTCAGCCACTGGACATTTCCACGTACAAGCTGGTGGGATCTGTTTTCTCCTGTGCATGTATTTTCCTGGTGAACATCAAGCGAGCTGCGTAGAGAGAGCTGTGAGTGGAGGGAGGTGGGGACATAAAATACTTTTCTACTCGCATGGAAACTTAAGGTTTCAACAGTTTCCGAATGCCACTGGCTTCAATACACTCTTTGACCACAGAAAGATTCTGATATTGTGCTGAAGCAGTTCAGGATCTGGCTGCTGGGAGCCGCACTGCCCAGGGCCTGCACCGACACCGAGCTGGGGCGAAAGGTGCCGAAGCCCAGCCTCGCGCTCCCTGCTGCTCGATGAGACGTTTCGATTTCATTCTCGTCAGGCACTACAGCCTGCCTGAGCTACAGCTAATTACACAAGATTTATCTGTACAAAAACGTGAGGAGCAGGCAGGCAGGAAAGCAGCTCAAATTTATTTGGAGGCTTTGTTTAATAAGAAGGTATAAAACCCAGGATTTCTGCAGAAACAAATCATTTCTGAAACACGTATCTAAAGGCAAGCGGGAGGAGATGAGCATTCAGTTTTTTCTTTTCTCCCATCCTTTCATGCTGCTGCCAGGTTAAATAAAAAGGAT
>Ga0065711_1026505_pt1 | contig 67696 bp, 42 predicted proteins | sample Hoacrofraction12_FD_59098 | JGI IMG/M metagenome (GOLD analysis project Ga0065711, IMG submission 59098) | Hoatzin crop microbial communities from Cojedes, Venezuela - Epithelial fraction 12 v2 (version 2) | ecosystem: Host-associated > Birds > Digestive system > Esophagus > Crop | place...
TTTTTTTTTTTTTTTTTTTTTTGCATTGTTGTTCCTTTAATCTCAGTCAGAATCCACTCTGACTGAAAGCCTCTGTTCACACTCTCTTTATGTAAAACCAGGACTGGTGGTGGTAACAGCGTAAACCTTTAAGAGCTAGATGTCCCCTCCCCAAAATGTTTGCCAGGTAAATGGAATTCCACTGGTTTGGGAGCAATGAAAGTGCCTGGAGATCTGTACCCTTCCTGCCGTGGCCAGTGGCTTTATGTACATCTGAGCTCCTGCACCCCAGAAAATTGGAACGACTCTGTGATATATCAGAGGACCTACAGAGCTAATAGGTCCAGGGGATTCCCTTCCAGCTCATGCAGCAGTGTGCTGTGAGGAGCAGAAGATGACTTTATTGCTATAAAGCAGCCCTAGGTGTGCTGCAGGATCCAAAAGCCCCATCGTAGTGCATCGTAGTGCATATGAACGGATATCGTAAATACAAGCACCCGACAACAGAACCCTCTCTGTGAGTACTGAACTTTACCTCTGGGAACGTCAGATAAAGAACCCTTATTCTGCATGGAGCACCTGGAGTTGCTCTGTAGAGCACCTATAGTAGGATATGTGCCTGATAAAGCAGCCCATGGATGAAGAGATTGTGCTCTGTTGCCAGTAGGACTGAAATCCTGCGGAGCTTTGGAAGCAGACCCAGAGGCTGTACAGGCTTCTTCGGGGAAGGAGCAGAGTAGTCCCATGCTCCTGCCCTCCCTTTGCTCAGGCAAAGGTGTCAGTGGTGGCAGGTCTTTCCCTGATAAGGTTTCATTCTCTGAATCACTTAGCTGGGCAACACTTGCAAAAGCCCAAAACCAAAAGTTTGGAGGTAAAGTCCGCTGGTTAGAGAGTTCAAATGGCCTCTTCGTTTGGCCAGACACATGCCTGAGGCAGACGTCAGCTCTTAGAGATGCCACTGCTGTCAGCCTGAAGTTTCCTGAGACTTATCTGCAGGCCAATGCTTTGAGTGCCCTCTTTCGTTTTCCACTGATAGAGGGCAAAGCACAATTTCTCAGTCTCAAGTGACTTTTATTTTAAGTTGCAGGGTTGGGGTAAATGGAGAACAAGTGTTCAGGAACTACGAGAGCACATGCACCCCAGACATCTGGGACAAAGGTGGCCACTGTCAGCAGAGCCTGGACAAAGACCAGGAGCTGTGGTGCCTCGTGGAGTGGAAGGAGGAGGAATAGCAGGTTTGGGGCTCTGGCTTTTGCAGCGAGCAGAACAACCCCATGCTTGGAGGGGGCTGGACAGCAAAGGCCTCAGCCCCATGCCATAGGTGAGTGCCAGCAGCCTGTTAGTAGATTGCCTGGCAGGGCTCGTTGCTGAACACTGATCACTTGGCAGGCCATTACTTTGAAAAATGAGCTCTGCCGAGCTTGCCTTGTGCTGTTACAAACTAATGATTTGCATTGATTAGCAAGTGGCTTATGAGTGTCTAATTTATCAATCAGAGAGCACCAAGGGAGCGTGTGTAAACCATGCTTTCAAAAATGATGTCATCTGTCTATTGACTCATGAATGTGAAAGCTGCGTATACCTGACATGCTCTCCCCTGGTGAGGGATAGGAAGGACCCCGTCATCTCCCGCTCTTGCCCTCTGTTTCCAGCTTGGTAGCTGTTTCAATTTGGGCTCGCCACACTTCAAGCTGTAACTATTATTTTTGTGGTGCTGGGAGCAACAGTCATAAACCCACTGTGTTAGGTGTTGTCCAAGCCCAGAAGCAAGGGTTGTTCTTTTATTTATGTTTAATTTGGATCGTAAATCCAATGCAGCCAGGAGTGTCTCTTGCTATAAAAGTTGGTGGGGAACCACAGCGGTATGGCACAGTAGTCATGTACCAAGGACTATGAAAGAAAGGGGATCTCTGTCATCTAGGAGTTCATCTCCTGGCTTGCAGGACCCTCTGACTCACAGCAGAAATTTCATTTCAGCACATCTCAGATCATTGCATGCTGGGTCTTCTGTGACACTGACCCACCATGAAATCAAAGCACCTATGCCATGAATCAAAACCAGATGGCCATCAACATCTTGTCCTGTTTTTCTCCTCACCCTGAGGAAGCAAGAGGAGTCCTCCTCTGCCTCAGTGTGCTACACTCACCGTGCAAGAGAGATCTCCTATCCAGCAGCCTGGCACATCTCCGTTTGACCTAATTTTGCAGCCTGGCTGGATTACACGAGAGGTCAGTGGGTGACTTCTCTGCAGGGATTAGACCCTGTGCCCCTGCTCAGTGCAGCCACCCGTGCTCCCTGCCAGAGCCCAGCTGAGGATGTGTGGATGGAGGATTACAGTGCAATGTCTGCAGATGACAGGGATTAGCTCGCGGTAGTCTAGAGAGGCTGTTTTCTCGAAAATCCTATTTTTGTTTTTTGTAAAAAAGGCCTTGGGAACTGTGTGGATGGAGAAGGAGGGAAGAACCATCCTCCTTGACTGTTGCAGTGCTGTAGCAAATAAGTCTTGCTTACTTGCTAACCGCAAGATTTACGTCTCCTGGACAGAAGAAATCTAAACCAGGAACCCAAAGGGACTGCAAGACCAACCTGTTTTGCTGCCCCTTCTGTTGTGTGGAGCAAACGTTTGCACTCAGGTGTATGACCTGCACTCAGGTCAGTCTATGGAGCAAGCATTCTGTGCCCATAGGTGCCTTCTGCGGGGTTATTTTTGAGTGTATGACTTTGGGTCTGTGGATATAATTGGATGAGTGATGACACAGACACTGATGATCTTGGGACAGTGTTTTAGAGGTAAGCCTTGCCAGGGTAAAAGCCACTTGCAAGTTTAGAGTGTGGGTGTCCCTTGGAAGCAAAAGGCTGGAGTCAACTCTCCTCTCCAGATCAGCTGGCATCACCTCTGGTGACAATGGCTGCTGTCAGGACACGCTGGGGACTGTCTAGCTTTGAAAGCATGAGTGTCGAGAAGATTAACCACCTGGTTTTCCAGAATCCTGCTCTCCATATGGCTGAAGGTACTTTGAGATCTGTATTTGGAGGGGCTGGCATCATCCATGCAAGCAGCACCTTAAAACATCTGTACAAGAGAAGAGAGAGGGCTGCTGGCTTCTGACTATTAGGTATGAGAAAGAGATACCTCACCCCTTGCTTTTTCAATTAGTGTTTCTAAAGGCCTTTAGGATCAGTAGATAGACAGGGCTATTGAAAAGCCATGTTTTATTAGAAATTGATCTCCTGTTAATAGGCTTTAGGCAAATTAGAACAGCTTATTCGACTGGAAAACAGATGCCAAAATGGAGGGAAATAGGAGGAGCATGGAGTGTCACCAGCCCCTTCCCTGTCTTTGCTGAGATCAATAGAGCTACATCATGTAACCCAAATCAATGGAAAAGCAGAAATAGATGATCATCATAACAGCCTAACATTAGATCATATACACTGCTGTGTCTTTGCCCCCTCGCCATACCGGGAACAGCAGCCAGCAGTCCCAGCGTCCGCTGGGGAACATTAGGTTCATAAAACAGGGAGGAACTGATATTGGAAAAGCAATGAAGTATTAGAGGCCCCTGTGCAGTCATAAGGCTGTGGCTGGGCACTGCTCAGAGCAGCTTGGATTGATGTGCTGGGCTCCAGGGCTGCTTGGATCTCCTAGAAATGAGGTCTGCAGATCCTTAATCCAATAGTGAGAAATAATGATGGTGATTTCAGTGAGAAGCCCTGGGAGAAGGAGAGGCAGGGAGGACAAAAAAAAGGATGCTCGGGATACAGAGGGGACAGAGATTGTCCTGCCAGGTCTGACTTTCCCTGCCCAAAAATATTTTTCCTCCTCTCAGAGGCAGTGCCACAGCCGTGTTCGCTCCCTAGTACACAGGAGGAGGCAACAGGGCCAGATTCTCTGACCTGTGGTGCTTTGCCTTTGAAATGCACCCTTGCAGTCTTCTTGGTAGCCACTTACTCACATCCCTTGGGAACCGGGGCAATTTCATGGCCAAAATAAACCACCAGCATGACTTGAGCAGGAGCTGCTGGAGCTCCGGCTGGAAGCTTTGGGGCTGGCGATGATGAATTACCTTTAACTTCATCAGCCCGGGGGCTGCTGATGCTGCAAAAAAGTGGAGTGGTGGGGAGTGACGGGTTGGCTGAGCGAGCCATGGTTCACCAGTTCCTCTTCTGCTAAGTTATTCATTTAATTATTTGTAATGTCTATCATCCAACTGGCATCTGCTCCTGCTGTCTGGCTGACCAGCCACCATGATCCTGCTCCTGACCACACTCTCAGGAGTCCTGGATGAGTTTCAAGTGCTTTATACAAAGGAGTTAATGGAAGGGGTCTCATTTTGTCTCTGGTGGGCTAGGAGTGCTGCTCTGGGCAGGAGGTGATGGTTTTAGAAGAGTAGGAAACAGCTGAACTCAATTGGTACAGTGGAAACAATCCATTCTTTTGCTGTCAGTGACCAGTCCAAGCTGATGGGACAATAAACTAGAGGTGAGGTAGTAGCAGGAGTCCTGGTTCAGAAGTGTGCTTTTGCAGTGAGTCTGAAAACAGTTTTGAAGATGATCGATTGTTTGTGCTTAATTTGCTGTGATTCATACATCAGCACAGTCTTAAAGTGGATGAACTGGATTTTTCTTGGATAAAACAAAACTGGTTGATGTTAATGTTCTCCAAACACTGACTCAGTCTGTTGGATCAGGCTTTGGCGAATCTGAAGTAAAGCTCCTGAAGCACATCTAGTATGAATGCTGGATTTTAGTAGAAAGAGTGTCCCTTTACAGGTAACTCCTTTTACATTATGCTATTTGCTAATGTAGACATACAGTTTGGGAGAGGGTTTCCCAGTTCTGCTGCTGGCGTGCTTGGTCGTTTCACCTCCTTCTCACCTAGCCTCCCCACCTGGACAATGTTGCTTTCCAAAAGAGACTGTCCCCATCCACCTTAGCGGAGCAATAAGAAGCTAAGAGAGGGATGTGGTCCTCTCAGACCACAGGACAGGATTGATAATCCATTCCGGAAGGCAGGTGTTTCTGTTGCTCTGATGAGCTTAAAGATATTTGCTTTTTGCCATGATCATGGTTTATCTTCCAGCAATGGGATCAAATTCTTGCTAGCACCAATTCCTTCTTTGATCTCCAACCCCACTGCTTTTCTTTGACACTTTTGAGTCCATATTCATCATTTCAAGGAGTTTATTGTGCCCCTGTCTTCGACAACCATATGATCCCAACCCCTAAAACCCATCTCCCTCTTAGAAGTGTGATTGAGTCATCTGCCACCAGCTTGCCTGGGAGACTGTGCTCAAGCATCACCCTCCTGTGGACCCCACAGCAGCTGGGGAGACTCAGATAATGCTGAAAAGCACCAGCCGAGTGGTGGAAGGTATCTTTTAGCTTCTTTCATCTACCAGACCCATGGGCTTCTCGCCAGGATGCCCGCAGGGCTAGCCATGACCAGAGTAGGAGCTCAGGGAAGGCCGAAGCCTGTGTCTTTAAAGATTAATAGTGTTGTTTGCTCATTAAGGAGATCATTTTGAAGTCAGTGCTAGCCAGAACATTCGAGTGCAAGCATCTGTTTGCTACTGGGAAAGGATATTTATTGTCTGATACTTCAATGATGTAAATAAACAGCCAGACCTAGATAATGTTCAGACAAACAAACAAACAGCTGCCAGAATAGGTCCCCTGGTAGTTGACCTTCGGGAAGCATCATGCTGATGTTTTAATAGCAGACGGATTTGCAGAACGCAGCCCAGTGTGTACAGCCTTCCGGGAAGCAGGATTAATGTGCAGCCAGATCACGTCAGTCCCCGGGAGCTCTGCACATGGGTGTTGGGTTAAAGGAGGGGAGGGGAGCTTGGGGTACTGAGTAGAGCATCTTGTGGGCCCAGGGGTGTGTGCCCATCCAGGACAGACATGTAGGCAGTGGAAATGGGTATTGCTGTGGTGGAGGTGATGGGGGTGTTTGTGGAGGAGGGTGCACACCTCTGGTAATGGTGGTTGTGGTGGGCTGAGCATTTTGAGATTCATGCATGATCCTGGAGTCCCATAGTTCCATCGCTCCTCGGTCCCCTGCCTCTTGCCTTGCAGATGTGCTCACAGGCAGTTTCAAGGAGAAATCCCCACTGGACTGTCAGTGAGGCTCTAATCCCACAACCTCATAAGAACATCTTGAATATAAAAATCCCCAGACTTCAGTCAGAAGACAACTCTATCGCAGCACCCCAGCTCCATGTGGGGCTTGTGGCTGAAGCCAGCAAAGAAGAGCAGGAACAGAGCGAACTGCTGGTGCGTGCTTCAGATTCCCTGCAATCGACAACTTGGGGAGATTTCTGAGCAGAGATTGTATCTATGTCCCTGACTTTAGTGGTGAACACTTGCAGGCTTTGATGAGAATCTTCTCATTTCCTTCACAGACTCTTCTTTTGATTTTTTCATGAACTCAAATGCCCTGGTTCTCGTGGGTGCCTCGGAGCCAGGAATAAATCTCTAAGAGAAATTGCTGTTGTGTTGTTTGATGCTCAGGACTGCGAAGAACGTGCAGGAAAGGTGGAGACGCTCTACATTCCGTGCTTGGGGTTGAACATAAGAAAGCCAGAGTTTAAGCCAGGTAAAGGGATGGCTTGAATTACGGGCCAGACTTCTGGCTGCAAGCTACAATAATCACCTCTTTGCTGGCACAGGGCTTGCACCGTCTGTGCAGCATGGGTTAATGTCTGCCAGACTTTCTGGCCTTCTTCTGAATTTTCTTTTTCCTTAGCTACTAGCTTTAGCTAGAGAGAGAGGTTTCTGCACTTACAGCTCTTGGGCTGTGTGTGCATGAGTGCGAGTGTGTGTGTTTGCACATGTACGGTGGAATGAGCCCTGCTCCACCCTCCCTCCCTCCCCTTCTCCAAAATAATGATTTTGCAGGCAATTAAGCTAGCAATAGCTGTTAAATCGCTTCCGAGTATCTCTGTTTTCCTGGTGTGAAACCTCTGCAATCTTTTACCTGCACCAAGCGCATAGGGGAGATCCCCGGGGGCTGTGCCTCCCGTCTGCACGGTTTGTTAGCTCCAGCCGGCTGTTTCTCCAGCCTGCCTCTTCCATCTCCGAGCTCTTTCTCCTCTAATGGGGCCTGGCAAAGGCTGAGGACAGTGACTGAGCCCCGAGGTGATAATTGGCTGCTTACATATCTAGCGGCCTACAGATCTGACCCTGACGATGCTGAAAAATCAAGGTCAAGGCAGCAAAGACATGAGGTTTGTTTAGCACAGCTATCAGCAGAGAGAGCGAGGATCTTCTGCAGCCCTCTGACCGGGATGAGCAGCCTCCAGGGACTGGGGAGGGAGGCAGAGCTGAAACAGCCGACAAAGCTCAGCGACGGCTCCCTGAGAGTGAGAACGTGGTGCAGGAAAATCTCGGTGAGAAATGGGAAATTCTTCTTCTGTGGGGGCATTTGAGCTGCCCTGTGCAGAGGCCCAACAGGGAGGCTCCTGCGTTTCCCAACCTGCAGCCCTTTCTGTCTCCTTCCTTTCTCCTGATTGTCCTAAGGGCAACGACCCATCCAAAGCCCGTTGGCCTCTTTGCCCTGGACTCCATGGGTGAATCACATTAGTGTCCACTTTCAAGAAGAGACTCTCTGAGGAGCTGAATTCACCCATTAGGGACCATGGACACAAGTGAGCCCCTTTCTCCCAGGCAGTCAGAGCCGGTAGGAGGCACAGATGCTTGGGGCTGGGCTTCAGGCCCTGACCTCTTCATGTGTCAATGCTACGGAGTGTGTTGCTGTCATCACAAGATCCATCAAGATGACGAACTAACTGCAAATCCTGCGGTGCCATTTGACCAGCCCAACAGCTGACGCCTGCACGTGCACCCACTTCTGCAGAGGCTGACAGATAACACGTAGGATCTGAGCATCTCTGAGCACCCTCCACAGGCTTTGCTGTCACAGGGAGCCCCTCTAACTCCTCTCTGCCTCATTTCCCCTATCTTTCCTGGGGGAATAATATTTCTTTGATGTCATACAGCAGGTGGGGAGATCAAGGAAGGTCAAAGATAAGAATCTGTGTACCATTGCTGCCCCTTGCTCATACAGGCTTTCCAGATCCTTTGTCATTCCCTCTCTTCCTTTCTTTTTTGCTTTCTTATGTAGAACATGATTCAGGCTCAGTTTCTTGGCTGAAAGGTCGATACAGAAGGAACAAGCTCATGGACCGTGCCAGGGAACAGTGGGAAAGGGTCTTGATACCATAAGTTCCCTACAGCTTGTTATTTCCTTGAATTGGGAAGGGTGCTTTTTGCTCTGCTATCAAACTGCACTAGTGTAAACCAGGGACTGGGAGCCTTTGGTCAGGAAGGTATGAAGATCATGGTGCGGAGCATGAAGCAGATCTACGACAACTTTGTTTCTTCTAGGGAATGCTACTGTGATGTTTGTGTTGCTGCAGGATAGAAGATTTCCCAAAAGTGAAAGGCAACACATGGAAAAAATAATAAGGGAGATAAGGAATGTGAATGTATATCTGAAACACATGGCCATGGGGTTTGCTGAAGTACAGAGCTTCACAAGATCCAGAAGGACCTGATACTCGTGTGGATAGCTATGCTTACAAATATCTTAAGGGCGGATGTCAGGAGGATGGGGCCAAGCTCTTTCCAGTGGTGCCCAGTGACAGGACAAGGGGCAATGGGCACAAATTGAAGCAGAGGAAGTTCCGGATGAACATGAGGAAGAACTTCTTCACTCTGAGGGTGACAGAGCCCTGGAACAGGCTGCCCAGGGAGGTTGTGGAGTCTCCTTCTCTGGAGATATTCAAGAACTGCCTGGATGCGGTCCTGTGAAGCCTGATGTAGGTGACCCTGCTTCGGCAGGGGGTTGGACTAGATGACCCACAGAGGTCCCTTCCAACCCCGAACATTCTGTGATTCTGTGATTATGCTGAATTGTGATTATAGTATTGACAGGGATTACAAACCTTCTCCAGCTGCTTCTGAGCCCAATTTCTAGAAACTGGTGTGAGACAGGTAAAGAAAACTTTGGTCCTTTGTGCACTTTCATCTGTATCGCTGGGTCACTGTCAGGGGTAGCCTGGGACTGTGCGTCTGGTTCCTTCTTATAATTCCAGTTATTGATGTTCCTAAGTGACACCCTATTATAAGATGTGGCTGGAATCATAAGGTGCCATATTTGTGCAGGACTAATTTCGATATCTGATATATGTAATCAACAAGAGAAATAGTCTGTGTTATTTTGTACACTCTGCAATAATATATTTCCCCATGGAATATCAGCAATGAGAACAATAATATTGTCTGACTAGCATTTGGGTGAGTCAGTCCTGCAAACTCTTGTGTGGTTTTTTTGTCTTTTGCTCATCATCATCACAAATTCTGCCCTTTGTGCCATCATTTTCAGCTCGGTACATTTGTCCAGGCGATGACAGTAACACAGTGATAATGCCAGAAAAAAGTGAACAGGCTCTGGATTGTTCCTCTGCATCACTCTTGTGTTGATGGGACCAGCAGAAGCAGTTAAACCGGCTTTATCCTTTAGACGAGGGGGCACGGGAAAAGTTTGCTTTGCAATGGCATTTGTTGTTGTCCAAAAGACCTGGATCACCAAGTATTTCTCTAATGATTATGCTACAGTGTCCATGGAAGGAGGAAAAATACTCATGTTGTCTCTTTGCTTTCGTTTTTGCTCCGCAGATTCGTGTGGACGGCACGACCAAGAACACACTGGAGTATGAGATTGTGCAGGTGGTGGATACTGGCCCCGTATTACGGGATATGGCCTTCTCAGTGGATCATGAACACCTCTACATCATGTCTGAGAGGCAGGTAAGAAACTCTGTCAGTCCTTGGTGTTTCGAAAGCTTCAAATCATGCTATGGACATCAGAATTGCACATGAAGTTCTAATAGTGAACACAGTTGCTACAAAGATGTACTCCGCTGTTGATCTCATGAATTTTTGTGATAGAAACCATTGCATTTCTATACTGACGCAATTTTTGAGGGGCCAGGGGTGAAGAACTAAGGGGACAGAAACCAGCCCCAGCATAGCTTTATGCAGTACATGTCCTGCTGGCTACATGACAAGGCATTGCTACTGCATCTGCTGCATGCCACATTGCTGTCCACCCCCTTTTGAACTGTGGCTACATCTGCCACACATACAGAGAAGTGTAACGCTGAATCATTTGGCTCCAACTGGAATATTTGGAGAAGCTGGTGCCTCTCTGAGACACAGTGATCAAGAGCGTAGGATGCTGCCTACCAGGGTGCAGGCCAAGTTTAGTGTGATGATCCTGTTGTGTGCTGTTAGCATTATTATTGAAAACACTACCAGTCAGATTCCAGGGAAGGACCAATCTGGGTGTTCAGCATGGAACTCTGGCTGATTTTGATAGAGTGCTTGGCCTTAGGAAGTTTGCTGCTTGGGGTAGGAGGAGGAAATAGTTTTGCATGAAGAAGTTCATTGTATATAATTAATCTTGTGGACATGCAGAGACATGAAACGTTGTAACTGGTTGATTCATGAGTGCTTGTGAGGAGCTATGGAAACCCAAACAAAAGGGAGCAATGAGGGATTTTGGTAGGATGACACCAGATGCCCTACAGTGCACCTTCAGTGGAGGCCACCAGTCCAGGTATGACACGTTCACCCATACATTAGTGTTCAATAATTCATTCAGCAAGTATAACCTACCTGACCTTGGATGAGACATCACAAATAAAACACCCACTTGATGTACTTCTTGCCTGCATGAATTGCCTAGAGGATGCCTACATGTTCCAGTAGCACTTTCAGAGCAGTGTGATTTCCTCCCAGTATCACCCAGTTCCCTAACACCAAAATCACCCCCAGATGTCATGTGTTATGCTCCAGCCCTCTGACAGCGCTGTGCTACAGTGATCAACAGTCAGCAGTCTCCAGCGTGGAGATGGGCCACAATGTCCCCTCTTCTCACCCACTTTCGTGTCAGTTTTACCACCCACCTATTCCTGCCTTAAAAGGAAGCAACAATGAATAATTGTTGCCTCTTCACTTGCCATGATTTTATAGAGCCTCCTCATACCCTCTTCAGGTGGCTGTTTTCCAGGCTGTGGCTAATAATGAAATTATTAGCCTTTACCTAAGCTAGCAGAAGTTTTCTCCTGGCCCATAACAGGGCTGAGGGTGTGGGTGGGTTGGGATGTATATGTGTTTTCTAAAGGGAGATGTTTATCAGGGTTGCTGTGGTCCAGGAGCTCAGATGTGTCAGGCTGGCTATTCCTCTCCCTCTGCAAAGTCATCAGGTTATAGTATCCAATCTATGGCTGTCATTTCTTCAGCTTGAATAATTTTATTTTAAATGTTTTGTGTCTCTGCGATGTCTCTGAATCTCTTCCGGAGCTATGGATATTTGTACCTAAAATTTGGAATGGGGAGGGGAGCAACTCTGTACATTTCTTTTATTAAAGAGGCTGTGAGATGATGATAGCTCAGGAGAAAGGACATGATGACAGAGCTGGGACTGCTTTCTCATCTGCTCCATGCTGGGCAAGGATGGAATGTCACCTCCAGTGCTGAAGTGAAAACACTCCCAGTCACCTGTTGGAATGGGGTGGGAAGCTGGAGGCAGGTGATGCTTGTGAGCACCTGCAAGACTTTGCTCAAGATGCTGTTCCTCTTTCTCATCCTTTTACTCTGTGGGTCCTTTTTCCTTTGAGCAGAATGGACCTCCACGCATGGTCAAAGCCCTTGAGCATGATGATACACCAATAATCAATCCACTGATTTCAGATTTGCCTAGAGTGTCCTTTTTGTGCAAGTCCATTTGGCAAAAGGTCACCTCAGATAGCACTGCTGGATCTGTGGAGCCTCTCAGACCTATAGAGAGAAGATGTTTGGCTCCCTTGGGCTGCTTAGTCTCAGAACAGCTAGGAGATGCCTTCATTCTCTCTAGAAGAGGTCAATGGGATAGCACTGTTCCTTCACTAATTTCCTTAAAACATGAAATCTGGAACAAGAGGAGCAATTTGGTTTTCCTCCAGAAACTTCCAAGTACATATTCTTGCTGGTATGCGGACTACCTGCACTTCCCTGACCATTACAACATGAGGAGACTCATTTTGTGGTTGGCTATACCAAAGTACAAGCTTAAGCCGGTTTTTTAGGGCCACAAGTTGTTGTTGGAGCCCTGTAGAGAACCCAGGAGCCCTGAGTCCCCTGCGATTTATTCGATCATCCCCTCCTACCCATCTTTGAAGCCCAAGACTGCCTGTATTAGAGAGGTTAGTGAAAAGGGCATGGACTGTTATTTAAAATCTGATCCAATTTCATGAAACACTCAAAACTACAGAAGCCTTTGCCCATCTCTGATTTTATCTGCTATGTAGCAAGCAATGAGAACGACAGCGCTGCCGTCACAGCAATACAGTCGCTATCTGTGTGCTCATGATATGACACACTTCAAGTGCTTGAATGAATTAACATTTGTAAGGCCTCGGTGGCTGAGAGTGGGTGCAGGGGTTTGCCCTTACTGGAGGCAGAACTATGAAATATGCAGCGGAGTGCAGGCTGGCCTTGGGGAGGATATATCTTATCCACTGTACAAGCCATGGTGTACGGTTCTTTTTATAGATGGATGAAGCTCTGACTTATCAGAGGTTTTCACTGCCCATAATAATCCCCCGGTATTGTGAAGTCTGTGGAGATGAGGGACAGGAGGGTGATGGCTTGACCTGACCTTCTCAAAGGCAGGCAGGCACCAGGACTGCTCCTACCCCTGGGGAATGAGGAGGTTTCTCCTCCCTCTCTGCTAGGCTCAACCCTAGCTGATAAGAGTCCTTCTTTTGGGTATGTAGCTGCTGCATTAAAAGCAGTTTTGGCAGGCTGGGCTCCTTCGCTCACCAGTCCTCAATGGGAATGAAGACCCCAATCATAAAGCAAATTTCTCCAGCTTGTCCCAGTCTTATTGTGGCTCTGGCAGTCCCAGCAAGTATTGCTCTTGCCATGCCCCAAACTATTCTGCAATGAGGTGTTAGGACTCAGCTCAGCAAGGCATCCTTTAACTTGAAGCACCTTCAAAGAGCTGTCATAATAAACCTGGCTACAAGAACAGGTATTTTCATGCTGTCAAAAAATATGTATCTTCCCTGGCCTTTTTAAGGTCAGCATCTGCATGGGAGCACTTTCCTTAGTGCACAGGGGGGTCCTTGGATTGCACATGGGGCTTTTCATCTGGAGCTGAACTCCCTGGGCTCCAAGGGGAACTGGGAACCCAGCTCAGCCCTCTGGTTTGTGGCTGAAACAGGTCCCTCCTTGCAGCTCCTGTGAGTGTTGAGAGGTGACAAGTGGCACTTGTTGGTACCACCAGACATGCCGTGCTCTCAGGAGCAGGATGCAGCAGCTTTGCACCATCAGAGGGACTCCATTATCATGGAATCATAGAATGGTTTGTGTTGGAAGGCACCTTTAGAGGTCATCTAGCCCAACACCGCTGCTATGGGCAGGGATGTCTTTATTATATGCAGATACATATTTACAGGGAGATTGATCAAATGAGAGGAGAAGATTTGTCACCAAAACCAGGTGCAGGCATATGCGTCTTTCGAGTGTGAACGTGTGTTTCAAGTCCCTGTCAACAGAGCAGGGAAGGCTTAGTGCATGCATGGGATCAGTCGTGATTTGTCAGGACGTCTGCCGTTGAGCCCCAGCCTTCACAAAGGCTCCAAGTGAGTTACAAGCTGGACGGTGTTTCCCACCGAACAGAGGGTCTTGTGTGGCGGAGGCAGGGAAGGGGCTGGTCTGGGGTGTTGTCTCCTCACTTCTCTGTCTGAATGACACTTGTCGCTGTATTGAGATGTTCCCTGGGGGTCATGGGGATATTGGTAAATTGGAGGCATGGGCTGTTTGTTTTTCCTTCTTCGTTTATGGTGCGCAGATGTTGGAGAGTCCTCTGCCTCACACACTGATCTAAGGGGATGAGGAGCAGATGGGAAATGATGCTGGAGGAGCAGGGGAAGGAGACCTGCAGAGTGTCTGCATCTCCTCTGCTACTCATCACACACGCACATGTCTTCTCAGTTCCCTTTTCCTGCTCTGACCCTCTTTCTGAAGCTCTTTCTCCTCCAAATGAGAAGCCTGAGCATATAAGCTCCCTGCAGCTCTCTTCAGGGGTCAAGATGCTTCTTTCACCCCTTCCTCACTATACCTGCCTTTCTCTCTGATCCCATCCCTCTTTGTGGCCCTGTCCTCTCATTTACAGGCATGCACTTCCTTCTCTGTCACTCCTCCAGTCCTGGGATCCCTATTCCTTTGCTCTCTCCTCTTCCAGCTGCCATCAAGCTGCTGGTGACTGCGTCTCCTTGCCTCCTTGATGCTTAATTATTGACATGCACGTGCAGCCCAGCTTTATATCTCAGGATGCATAAGATGCTCATTTTCCTGTTGTGGCTTTCGACTAGTATTTGGAAGGTCACCTCCATCAACCCCTAAATATCTCTGTTTCAGCATGTTGGAATCCTGGGTCTCTCCCAGTGCTAGGTGTGTTTTGCAAAGCTGATGCAGCACCTGGAAGAAATTCCAAGACACAAGAATCTCAGCTCTTCCTTTGATATAGAGGGATCAAAGGGAAGAGCTAGAGAAAATGAACTTAAAGGCTCAAAAAGCAGAAGGCAAACAGCAAGAGGCCCCAACTTTGTATTATTAAAATCCCAAGACTCTGAGCTGCCTCCTATTTTTGGTTTACTAATAGATAGGGAAGACCCTGTTCTGCAAACAGTTTATGAGTAACACCACGTTTGACTCAGAGAAGGAGATTTGCTGTCTCTCTCTGTGCAGGCAGGTTTGTTTTGTGCAGGTGAGTCAGCTTCACACTCCGGTGGAAAGTTGTGCTTCTTCCCTGCAAACTATGAGAAAGTCATCCATGATCTGAGAATAAATCACATCTGTGCAGTGCTATAGCTCCTTAAAACCATTACAGTATGTCAAAGGTGAAACTGGTAGGGTCATGCGTAGCAGAAGCAGATAGATATTTTGGGGGCTCTTTTAAACTTTGCCAATGAAATATCAAATAAATATGTACTTCAACTAGAGCATGGCAGCAACCACATTTGGTAAAAATTAAGTAACAGTATCACAAATCACATTGACAGGGTCTTTTTGGCCTTTCTGTGTCTGTTTCTCATTAAAATGGGGAAGGCTTATACCTGTTTGTCTCCTGAGCTTTATTCGTCTTCCCTTTGCCACAGAGTCGCTGTCTGCAACAGAATTATTGTGTGCAAATTAGCTGCAAAAGAAGAGGTAGTGACGGGGTTAGTTTACTTCTGATTTCATGACCAGTGATTAAAATCTTGTCTGCTGCTCATGTTATCATATCAATTAGTTAAAGTAATCATTAATAACTTTGCTTAATTATAGCTTAATTTCTTCAAATGTGGTCTTTGCGCAAGGCTTCAATTAGCATTAACTCCTAGGTTTGGAGTGGCTGTTTCCAGGGGATTGTCAGTTTGAGGCTGTCCCCAGAAACACTGGCTCAAGATCACAAGTTTTAAAAATAACTCAAGAATTTTTCCTTTTAATTTGCATTTGTTTGTTTGTGAGCCATCAGGTTGCATGCATACTATGTTTTTCATCATTGGAGTAGAACCAGAGAAGACGGAAATGATCTTTTTTGAAAGCGGAAAGCTGAGGTTGTCTAATCAGTGTGACTTTTGGACCTGTGGATTTAAAAGCAGCAGAGACACAGAAACTGTAAATTTTGGCACTGCTGTTGCAGATTTATATCTTTCAACTCTGTCTTGTAGATTCTTGGAGTATTGACTCTCATCTTGTAGAAAGGGCTACTGTGCATAGTGTGAAAGATGACCACTCTGTGCACATTCGGTCTTTTGAGATGGTCAGGTCTTCTACAGGACTCCACTGTTCAACTTCTGAGAGCCAGGAAGAAAAGAAAGAGTTGACAGTATAGTCTGTAGGAGTAAATGGCTGCTCGTAGACCAGACTGACATCCTAGGTAAGATCAGGGCAATCAGAACTTCTAAGTGGCCCAAGTAAAGAGTTGAAATGCACGCTCTCTTTGTGAAGATGTGTAAATCTTAGGCTTTCTCTAAATCCTCAGAAGCAGCCTCCTATCTGCCCATTTCATTGCCCAGCTAGGGCAGTCCTGCACAGAACAGGGAAGAACAGTTTGTAGAGTTCAGTCAATCTCCAGCAAGCAATGAGCGTAATCCCTGTTGGCAGCAAAGGTAACTTTTGTTCCTTTTGACTGTTCTTTCCTGCCCCTGAAATACTGCTCATCACCCTCAGCAATATCAGAGGCTGAACTTCGCTTTCCTTTGCATTTGCTTTTGCCTAATTAAGGGCCTGTTAAATAAGGTCAGATGCCTTCTGAGAAATGACTGCATGGATGGAAAATCCTGCATGGATGCTCAGCTAAGGATGGAAAAGACACTGTGTTAGTGCCTGTATTTCTCAGCCAAGAATGATAAAAGTGATTTGGCCCACCGGCAAAACTGCAACACATTGTGCTGCTGACTCTTTTGAAATAATTCGTTATCAGCGAAAGGCATATTGTTGCAAAAAGTCATCGTTTAGCTTGATTTTAACTCATTTACTACTAGCACATGGGTATCCTAGGAGTAAGCAATTGTGGGATAATTAAGGGAGTAGGGAGTCCCTTAACCTCCTGCTGGGTTGCTTGTGAGTTCCAGCGGGGAAGTAAATAACTCAGAAAGCTGGGCTGAGTATGTGAGGAACCAGTTCAAGGTCTTGGAGGTGTCCCAAATGAGCATTTTTGGCACAGGAAGAAATTCTGCCGAGGGCTGTCTTCATCCCATGAGATACATTGGCATCTGGAATTTCATCTCCCACTGTCCCTCAGTCTCGGTCTTTTCACACTTGAATTAAGCTCTTTTTATGCTTTGGAAATGCTTTTGTAAGCCAGCTTGATGCTGTATTCAAGTGCCCCACTTTGCCCTAAAACAAGTACTATGCTAAGTGCACTGGAAGGGAGAAAAGGTTTGAGGTTGAGAGACAGTCCAGGATTTGGGAGACCAAGACTCATACTCTGCCTTGCTCCCAAAGCCCTTGTACAGCTGTGGGCAAACCACTGTAACTCCATGTGTACTGAAGACACAGAAGATATTTCCAAGATCAGGACCTTTTTTGGAGCTCTCCACAATTCCTGCCACTGGCTGTTGATAACTCAGGTCTCCTCCTGACACCTGAGGCTGGTGTACATTCCCTGATGAGAACTGGAAAGCTTTCCTGGATCCCAAAGTTCAGAGGGACTTTTGCTATGTTACCATCAGGTATCTAGTCTGAGCTCTGCCTCATGAGTTGGAGAGGGAAATGCTTCTTAAGAGAACAATTGTTTTCCTCTTCGTAGCCACACTGTAGAAGACACTAAGTTATAGCTTTCTTGATCCCACCTAGAGGAACATTGACAAGCCCAAGCTGTGTGAACGGGACTAGCTGGGAGCAGTTTGACAGTCTTTCACTGGAGGGAAGGATTTAATACAAAATGCAGGTTGGTATCCCTTTGCTTCATGCTTGGCCTTGCTTATTCGTGCCAAAACCCTGTCTCTTCCAGACCTGCCCCACCCCAGAGAAATGACTTCTCTGCAAGAACATTGCATTAATCACTGGGATCCAGCTGGGGAGGAGTGTATCAGTGCAACTGCTAGAGTACTTTGAATACATCTATCTTCGCCATGGACAGAGTCTAAACCCTGCTTGCTGGCAAGACATGAATTAATGTAACTGCTCTCTGGGTTGGAGCACGGGTGGTGAAATTTTACAGCTGATGAGCAGAGGAGGCTGAGTGACAACGCCCTTGGTCACACCACATGCCTGTGACAGAGTAGTGCATTGGAGCTGAGTCTCCTCATCACCCCTGGGCCAGAGTCTGGGGTGCACTTATGTCCATACTGATACATTAACACAATTTAGTGCCTGATACAGTCTTTATCATTAAAGGACCTATATTCAGCCACAATGGTGGAATATTTGTGCCTGAAATCTACAGTTATGCCTTCTTCTATGTGTCCAGTGTTTGAGGGTAGAACTACAGCTTTCACACTGCCATCTGAGGTTCTGTATTTCGCTTGAAATTCAGCAATGCCTAATGTCAGCATTCATCTCTTAGCTTGCCAAAGAGTCATCCCCATGCCAGGATGCTTCCTCCACAGGCTGCTCAAAGAAGCAGTGCAGGAGCTGGAGGATGCAAGGAGACTTTCAAAGGTGCTGTGTTCCTGTAGAGAATGGTTTAATTCATTTTTGGGACTCCTTGCCTTAAGGTATCCGTGTGGTGAACACAATTGTAGGGGGTTGCCTGGAGTCACACACGAGGAATGAGATGGGTCATTCAGCCTAACCAGGTGTCCCTCCCTCTGTTCCCTGTGTTTTGAAGTGGGAACATTGGTCATTCTGATTCATGGGGCTCTTCTTTCACAAAGTAATAGCTACCCCCTGCCTTGCACAGAGGACAAAAAATGCATAAGACAGGAGGAAAGAGTGAACAATGCCCAGAAACGCAAAAATCATTTGTAGTGTCATTCCCCAGTCGAGAATCAGCAGGGACTATCGATCCTCAGGAGCGGGTGGCGGGTGAGAAGCCGCGCAGACGTGTCCCCTAGGGCAGAGTGCTGCCCGGCACATGGCATGTGAGTCATCTGGCACTATTGATTGCGGTGCTGTTCCTCTGCAATGTGGCCTCTCTTGAGTCCAACACCGACTGCTCAGTAGAGCTACCGTGCTGTTTGGGGAAAAGGAGGTGGATCCGTGGAGTTCAATGCATTGTTCCTCTTGTTTTAAATAAATAATCTGGTACGTTGTGGTTTCTGCTGGGAATAGGTCAGAGTAGTAAGGGTGGCTCAAGGAATTTAGCTGGAAATCTGAAAATCTCCGTCCTCCCCTCCCCCAGACCCTGACCCCTGTAACAGACCCAGAAGAAGGGAAGAAGAAAGAGGAAACCGAAGAAGCTGGTGATTACATGTGAAGCCTGGCAGATCTGTAATCCTGGACTCCATTAAACATCTGTCTCCTCCAATCTCACTGACAGCCAGGTCTCCTCCTCTCGGCAGCCTTGCACAGATCTTACATTTGCAGGTCACTTGAAAGCACCAGTTGTTAATCATCCCCCTGTTTTGGCATTTCATTCCAGCGTAGCCTGGGCACCAGTGTTCCCAGGGAGGGAGGATTTGGGTAACACGGAGACCCTAGCACAGAGGTATAGGCACTTCCATAACTCTCGGATTTCAGCTTTTGAATCCAGCACATGCTTGAGTGCCTTCCCGGATCGGTGCCTGGTGGCTGTCAGAGACCGTTCTCTTAATTATTGCATTTTAAATATGCTTCAAAAGTTGTTTCCGTTGCAGGCTCATTTGTCTTATTACTTTCCTTGAAGCAAGTATTTGCTCTCTCGAGGCTTTTCGTTACACCATAAGTGCACAGAGTTATCACTTTCTAATGCCTTTTCTATTTTTCATGGGCTACCTCTGAACTCCTGAGCATGCTCCTGGTTAGTAGGGACTAATATGCATTTTGTTGCCAGACTCAGGGAGGACTTTTTTAAGTGCTCCAGAATTTGCTGTGTCTTCTGCACTCACAGCATGGAGTCTTTCTTGCTTTTAGGCCCCTGCTAAATATTTTTCTTCACTTTATATTGCTTGATATAGTCATTACCAACATAGATACGTAGTAGGAACAGGAAAATGAAATCCATTCCAGAACCTGCCCTTGAAATGCAAACTGGCTTTTATGTTCTTTTTGCTTAAAAAAGAATTTTAAAGTCACACCGTGGTGTTAAATATTTTTCTGTTTTTTTGCGGGGTTTGTTTGGTTTTCTTTCCAGTTTGTGATTGGAGACAAGTGTACTCAGCTATCCTGAAAATTATTTTCTTGTTTTATTTTCTAACTGGATGAGGAAGTAATGGGAATCTTTGATGCCTAATTTAGTTTGGCTTGCTTTTTTTTTTACCTTTAGAAAGATATTTTGAACCAGCAAACCGAGCACTTGGTCAGTACTTTGTTGTATAGGGTATATCTGCATTTTTGTTTGTAGTGTAGGCTTGGCCACTTGAGTAGATGGACGGTGCAGCCCAGGAAGATAGCCAGTGTTCTAGTGACCTTCCCTAGAATCCGGGCACACATGTGTGCTTGTGTCTACATGACAAACGTAGCAAGCCCAGGGTTTTTGGTTGGTTGGGAAGACTTGAGGGGAACAACAAAATCAATGCAGAAAGTTGTGTGGATAGATCAGTGGGTGTTTGCCTGCACATTCAGGTGATGTTGTGTATGGACAGGACAATTTCTCTTCCAAATGCCCCATGTGTCATTGTCTGGAGAAGTGTCAGATTAAGGTTGGGATTTTTTGAAATAGTGGTCCTTAAACTCTTAGTTCTGCTGTCTCTTCCCAGTCCCAGCACTTTTCGCATTATTCTCACTCCCTAGAAATCGTTCCTTTAATTCACCTGATGAATGATCTTCTCCTCTAGTCCTGAACTCCTGCATGAATACCTGCTATTGTGTCCCTCCGCTGAGATTTTGGATCCATGGGTGCCTTTGTGATGTGCTTACAAACTTGTCCAGCCCTTTGGATTTCTTGACAATGAAAGACAATGTCTATACAAGATCCCTGCTCCCATGACGTCATTTGGGAAGCTTTCTCTGGAAGGAACTTTCCAAGCACTTTTGCAGTTCATGTGCCAGTAGTTTCTGCCCCAAAGAGCAAAGGTAACCCACGTATTTCCTCCAAGCACCACACCAGGAATGTGTTTTGATGGAGTATCAATTCCAGGACGATTCACATAATTAATGTTGGAATCACAGAGCACTGGCACAAAGGAGACAGGCAGACTTCTGCACTGATCTAGCCTCCGTCAGGACAATGTATCCTTTTTTTTTCAGCAGCAGTGCTAATAAATGCAATAAATCAAGGAATAGACTCTGGCGCTGAGGCCAAATGCTGCAGTGTGGCCTGTGCCTGTAGATCTCAGCTCTCTTACCTTCCCAAAAGCAGGATGATCTATCCAGACTGTGTAGGGAATAAACCCAAGCCATTCCTGGACATTGTCTGAGAGACTACAGTTTGGACAGCCAAACCCATGCAAGAGACCATGAAGAATTTGGCAGTGTGGACTGTCAGGGCTCTGCAACACCTACATCTCCAGATGTAGGAGCATCCGTTGGAGTTTGTTTTTCTTCCGGTCATCCCAAATCATTTAACCTTGGGAAGGGAAGCCTATGTAGTGTTCTCTTTATTATGGAGAGTTTTCAGTTAGAGGGATACTCTTTTGGCTTCGTCATGATATAAACTCATCTGCCAGCCGTTGGATGGAGAAGAGATACATAAATCCCTGATTGCCATTTCTGCATTCCCTATGACTGTTTCTGAAAACAGTGTTGACATTTAGGCAAGTCTCTTCAGGCAGCTGCTACTGCAAACACAGAGCACTTTGAGCCTCCCCATGTGCTCGGTCTGGGCTGAAGTGTTTCATGCTCCACTACAGCCGTTTCCAAGCGAAATGCTGGTGAGGGACAGGACGTCTTTCACCCACAGAAGGAAGTATCAAAATGAGCCAAAAGAGATTTGAAAACCCTTTCTTCTCCAAAACAGATGGGGAGATGTTTTTCTTTTCCTTCTGAAGGGAGCTGTGTGCTCTGTTTTCCAAAAACAGTCCTCCCGGGCTCTCCTTGGCTTGCAAACGTTTTACTATTGCTAGGCAAAGAGGGCTGAAAAAGGAGGTAGTAGAGTTCCCGGCAGACTTCTGAGCAACTTATGGGTGGTGGCTTATCAATCCTTACCCAGAGCATCTTTGCTTTCATTGTGGCCTCAGATGACACCACTGAAACCGAAGGGCATTTGGGAACTGAGTCAGACCCAGAAACTAGTGCAGAGGAAGGCTCCTCTTGCTCTCTGTGAGCTGCTTGATATGTAAAGGAAAACCATCTTCTTCCACACTAAGACACCAAGAAAGGGTTGTGGATTCACGTGTCTGTGCTATAGTCACCTTGAAAGTGGCCTTTTTCTTTGCTGCTTCAGAATTTTTTTTCCTTTCTCTCTCCAAGAGCATTATCTATCCCTGAGACTTTCACCTCAGGCCATTAACTGACAGGTTGGTCATTACAAAGCACTTGGCAGTGACTGATTGTGGGGGTCTCTTTTGCTATGGAAAATGTGGAACTGATTGTCTGCATGACCTCATTTGACCTCAGGAATTCTGCATTTAACCTGGCCTTAGACATAATAAACTCCAGTAATTAGCAGAGAAATTCAGCGGTGACATGTCTAATTGATTGGAAATGCCGGTCCCCAAAGAGATGCGACGTTGTGCCGGGGGCAGGCACTTGACAGGCAGCAGTGTGGGCTGCGAGGGGGTCGGCGCATGCTGTCGGGAGGCAGGAAAACGCAGCGAAGGCATGTGAAGCATGTTGTAGGTTTGCTTTTCTTTCCAGTTGAGCACGTTGCAGGTTTGCTTTTCTTTCCAGCTAATGGACCTGGTGAACATGCTATCCATCACTAATTATTGATCCCTTTACTCAGCACTTTCCCAAGGTTGAGCTTGCACCTTTGGGAAAACACACCTAATTTCTGCACAGTCCATCTTAACTGTGTTCTTTCAAAGAGAAAATCACCTTCTGTGATCCTCATCCCAAAATCCACTAGTTTGTGCTCCACTGAGGAGGCGGGTATGGGCCCTCTTTGGGAGAACATTTTCTTTTTCAGGTCATGGGTTGGTGATACATTATCTCCCATGTCAATATGGATCTCTGATATCCCTTCCCAGGTATTGCATTTGTGTTTCTAGACAGAAGACAGTTCAAAAAAGAAAACACTTCAAATTAATTTCTTGTTTTGGTTTGTACTTAAAGCTTTGCTGACCTGGTTCATGGCAGGACCTCAGAACCACTTGTGTGCACACCTTGGAGGATGGTACTCTGTGACATGGGACCAGGAATGGGTTTGAGACTGGAGAAGGGATTACTTCCATCTGTTATTGCTGCTTTTAAAAAAAAAGAATCATGGCCTTCTTGACTTCTGCAAGCAGTGAACTGGTAGCCACGTGGACTTTAGGTTACGTTTGTACCATGACCAGGTACTGGAGGTGGATTGTCTCACCCATTAAATTGGTATGATGGCACATGGCACATCCTCAATGTGGGGCCAGCATGCTGTCTGCCAGACAGTCTTGGACTTGGTTCAGGAATGACCATGGCCAGTGACTGTTTCTGCGAGGCAGTTTGGTTGCAGCTGCTCCGTTCGCAGGCTAAGGGAGTTTAATGATGTGTACATCTGCTATTACATACTCACTGGCCTTAGGACCAGAGAGTAATGCAGGGCACATTAAATTTACTAGTGCAGATACAACTTTACAGAGTAGTACAAACACAGTGTTACGTGATTTGTTCAAAGTCTCTGAGCTACTCCACAGGACAGGAGCTATTGCAAGCTGTCAGCTTGAGCGTTTAGAGTTTTTACCTCATACTCCTAAACAAACATTTGAAATATCGATTAAGACCTGACGTCTATCTTTTAAATAGGGGCAGCAGAGGAGAAGAGTGGGTACATGTTTGGAGAAAGCCAACACAGCCCACTGGAACAGACTTGCTGTGCACAGTGAGATTGCTGAGCTGGCAGCATCCTCTGGTTAAGGCAGTTTGTGGATGCATGGGTGTCCCTGGAGGCATCTGTCCATGCTTCAGGGGTAGCTGCTTGTTAGTTACCTAAAGCACTTTCCTGACCACAAGGACCCCATGTTTGCATGATGGAAGACAAGTGTCTGTGTCATAACAGGTCTAGGAGGGGCTGGGAAGGTCAGCCGTGATGGTCTCAAGACCTGTCAGTGGGGCTGACACCTGCTGCTGTCTCCTACTGCTGTTTAGGTACCAGTTCACCCACCTCTGCACGTCCAAGCTCCTTCACGAGTGGTTTGCTTGAAGTGCATCACCTCCTCCCAGCAAAGGGAACCTCCAAAAATCAACCCAGGGCTTCAGGGATGCTGCTATATCCTGAAATGATAAATTAAAAAGGAAAAAGAAATACAGTGACAACACCATATGCACTGAAGCATCCTGCGGAGATTGCAGAGTCTCAAAACAAACATTAGATGTGTAAACAGTGTATCAGCATTCCTTCATGAGGGTAGCTGCGGATCCATTTGTTGCCTTCTGATCATTTATTTTCATTACTTTTCATAGCTAAACAGATAAAAGTGCTTCTGGCAAATATCGTAGGCGCTCCCTCCTCCCACACAAGCCAAACAGCCCCCCTTTCGCTTTTCTAGACTGACAATCAATCCACCTACTACTAGTTGTGGCACAAAAGTTTACACAATGAACAATTTGCACTGACTCCTAGGCCCTGTCGTCAGTGCTCAGACAGCTTTGAGGTGTTGTTTTTTCTACTTAGAGGAAGAGCAGTAGTAATTGTGGTGCAAAAAGATCTTTTAGATACTGAAGTATTTGTGTTTGATGTATGTATTTGAGTTTGTGTATGTCTTTGCTTCCTCATGCAACTGTTTAGGAAGAGGAAGGAGAATTCACATGTGATAAAGAACTGCAGATATGAATTTCTGCAGATATGAACTGGAGATATTCAAGACCCACCTGGACAAGGTCCTGTGCAGCCTGTTCTAGGTGTCCCTGCTTCGGCAGGGGGCTTGGACTAGATGACCCACAGAGGTCCCTTCCAAACCCTGCCATTCTGTGATTCTGTGAATCATATTTTCTTAAAGCAGAGGGACTATTTGTAGAGTTTAGCATTGACAGTTTTGCCCTAGGGTCCTAGAAATACAGCAAAAGATTCTTTACTGAGAGGATCAAATTTTCTTGCTCAGCTGGGTCAGGACCTCAGAAATATCCTTTGCATTTCAATGGGACAATTTTGGTTTTTCTGCTTTCATTTATTTTTTTTTTCTACCATCCTGCACCTCCAAGATATTAACTTTTTTTTTTTTTTCTGCCAAGTGAAAAGTCACCCTGAATTTAGTGCTCCATTTGTGGGAAAAAAAATATTTGTTCTGGCTCCATGATTTGCTCTTAGCCTGAGATGCTGCTCTTTCTCCTGTTGGCCTTGAGACTGGTCATGTTCAACACAGACCCAATGTAGTTATTTATGGGATCCTTAGTGATTTCTTAAAAGATTTTTCAAAAGGCTACAGCATTTGCCAAATTAATTGCCCTCTCTTTTGGGTTGGACTGGAAGCAGGCTGTGGGTGAATGAGTTGCTTTAGTGGTAGGAGCCCCGCTGCATCTTTCCTCCATCATGCAACAGGTCTCTTGTGAGATGTCGTGGGTGACTGGAAGGATGATACACGAGTTCATCGTATATAGGACACACAGAAAACCTGGGCCTACTGCACATATGTGGATCTGCTGTAATGTTCATGCCAGGTCATAGGGCAAGAGGAAAGCAAAGTCACACAGACCTTACCTGGCATTCTTCTGAGTTGCATTGCTTCTCTTCCAGCTTAAAAGAAGAGGCAGCATTGCTCAAACATAAGAAAGTGACTACCTGCATGGGTTAGACAGATTTCTGCAAACCTCAAAGTACAGAAGACAGAAAACAGGGAATCAGGCTTATTTTTGTCTGGCTGTAAACATGCCTGTCATACGATGAACCAACATGCATCAGTTTGTAGATATATATCCATGCTTATGGAGGACCCCAAAGGGTGTTACAAATCATGAGCCTTGTTCTGTAATCCCTGTGTGTGCTCAAAATCTTCTGAAGTTGCTGACACCTTTGGATGCTCCAGTATATACTTTTATACATATATATATACAAAACTGTAAGAATCACCATATCTGCTTGAGGAGCACATCTGGAATGGAAGGCAGCAAGTGTCTGGCAGTGCACAGTACCATTACACTAATGCATCTGCAAGTGCACCGGGAGGCTGGCGAGGGACTATTTGGGTAATGGAGTGGCTGGGCTAATAAAATTAGCCTCGCATTCACAGGGTAAGTGGGGAGGAGGGGAGCTGTCCCTTTCAGTCTTCCCAAGCATCTCTTGACATCATATTCCCCACTGCAGCCCAGAAATGGAAGCAGGAAAGGGGGAGTCTTAAAGCGGAGCCAAAGTGTGCTTACTGCACTAACACAGTGCTGGTGTGTTCTGTCCCAGTGAACAAGAGTGGAAACCAAATCACTGGGCAGTGATGCCTTTACCTGGGTGAGATGTATGAGCACAGACTCCAGGAGTCCTGAGTCATGGTCACACTTCACAAACCACCTTTCCCTCAGAAGGGGCAAGGTTGGAAATGCATTTGTCACTTGAGCTCCAGACAGCAAACGACACTGATTTAATTAACCCGGTGAGCCCTGCTGGCTTTGTCTATGTGAGCTCAGGACATCATGATGTGTGGATGAGAGGAGGCAGGGTGTGGAGTGAGAGGGGTAGAGGGCAAAGACATGTGGCCGTTGGACCATCAGAAGCCATCTTAAAGCACTTTGCTTCTCACAGCCAAAAGCCCTTTACAATTAGTCTTGATGTGATTTACATTTACTTTAAGGCATCTGCATAATGGGATGTAATGCACAGCAAATGCAGTCACGAGCTTCTGAAAGCTTTTGGGGACTTACAATTCCCACAGAGCATGAAATCCCCCTTTTACTGCATCTGCAAGTGAGTCCAGCCTTTACAAGGCATGTGTTCATAGAGTAAAATGCCAGAAATCTACCTGCCAATCTCTCCGACCTGCCAGCTGTATTTATGAAATGCCTATTGTCATGGTGTCTGGACTTGCCCTTTCTTTTCCATCTTTCCTATGGATTTATTGGGACCTTGGACTTGTTACTTAGACACATCCCCCAGGCATTTTCATCTCTAGCAGAGCAGAAGACAGATGAATGCTGCTTCGCTGTCAGTCAGAGGAAGACCAGGGGTTGCAGAAAGCTGGGCCACCTCTGCCTACGCATGGCAGGCTTGGGGGGCAAGCTTGCTGTGAGAGAGATCAGTCCTACATGTAGAAAGTCACCTTGGCCTAGGGTCTGTGAAATTTTAATGCTCCCCACCAAATATTGACTCTCCGAGGGCGTCTGAGTAAGCCTTTTGCGGACAAGTCGATATTAGTCTGACATTCCAGTGGATAATGTTGCTTTTCTCTGAGTTGGGCTCTGCTGGCCTCTCTCAAACTCATTGCACAGTATCAGAAGCAAGATAAAACCATGCGAGTAGAAGGAAGCGTTCCCTCTGGAGTGTCATTGAGTGTTGTCTACTTCTCCCTGCCTTAACAAGACTTTCTGCTGGGTGCACTCCGCCCAACTCCACAGTGCATCTGAATGTAATCACTTTCAGCATAGAGCAATCCTTTTCCATTTGACTTTTCAGTGCTCAGTGAAGGAATATGGACAACCAAAACTTCGATGCTCAGATCCACCAGTGACAAATGCAGCGGGAACATCGCGATAAATGCAAACATATCAGCAATCTTGCATGACAAGTGTTGTTCTTCTTCCCACTGGACATAATGGCAGAACAATCTTGTCACTCTGTCACGAGCTGACTTGAGTGGGTCTGGTCTGTCCTGCTAGGTAAAGAAGCTCCAGCTTAGATTTTAGGTAGGGCTGTAGCCATACGTGGTTATTAGAAGACACACGTGTATACGCCTTGCTGTACTCCAGCTATCCAGTTAAATCCTGCGGCAAAGACTCCGTTCTGCCCCAGTGGTATAATTCTGCCATCTTGGGCAATTTACAATTTCTCCTGTACAGGTCTGAGATGCAGAAGAATGCCGGTGGGGTGAAAGTGAATTTATTACCTTTCAGGTAGCAAGAACACTGCTGCAGGTTAGAGCTTGCCAGTTTACCATCCATTTGGGACTCAGTCTAAGTTGACTGGGCCTCCTAAAAAAGAATAATCCTTTAAAGAATGTAGGACTAATACACTGAAACAATTAAAGCACTTTCTGATTGAAATTGAAATTCATTATATTTCCATTTCAAGGCAAGCCAGGCAGATTTCAAAATAAGTGATAGGAAGAACTAATTTATATTTCTGTTTCTGCTTGTAGGGGTAAGAAAATAAATCCAGGTACACAAGAAGAGGTAGAAGCCTTTAATTTCAATGGCAGTTTGGGCGTCTGATAGCTGTAGTAGACTGGTCTTAAAATAAATGCAAAGGAATTGTTTTCAGGAGTAAAAGACACAGGACTAGTGGGTGCATCTGCATTGCTGTTTTAATTTTATTCAGATCAGGGGTGAAGTTCTGTAACAAATCTCCCAGTTATCCCTACTTACTGGCTTTTCTTTTCATCTCACAACGGCTCAGACCATAACCCCCAAAACTCTTCGAACAGATTAAACGGGCGGATATGCTCCAGGACCACAGCCAATGCTAATACATGCTCAGTCCAGGTGACAAGACTGGGTACATCTTAAAGTAACCCTCCTGAAAAGTATGCAATGTGCTCTTTGGACACATCGTGCAGATCTTCACTCCCCCATGCCGATCTTGTCCCACCCAGATGCTTAGACTGCTGCTTGATGCCTTCACAGATCTGTGGCATGCCTGAAAGACATCCATATCTGGGTTTGAGATTTTTGTGGTAGTGACCTCAGCAGTGACTACCCACCACCCAAGCAGGGAAGAATAGGGCAGCTTGGTCTGGTGCAGGTCTGTTCAATATTTATCTGGCCAAGAAAAAGAGTGATGCTCGTATGAGCAGTGTTGTATTTAAAAGGTGTCTCCACTTAACTGGAGGTCATAGTGTATACTCTCCTTGAGTGGTGGCATCGTTTCATAAAAAAGCTTTTTCTTTAATTAAAATCCCTGAACCTTGCATCGTGCTCAGGGTTCGGTATAGAAGCTTCATTTCTCTGATCAATATATATTACCATATTTCCTAGAAAGAAGCTTTCACCCCCTCAATTAGCAGATAAAAATTATTGTGTGCATTTGAAAGCATTTTGTGCCTCTAATATCCATTAACTAGATCAGAGTTGCAGTTTTCCTGTTCTTATGGACTTTTGTCCGTATCAGTTACCCAAAGGAACATAAAGCATTGCTTGGTCTCATTCAAATGACGTTTCAATAAATGCTAGGGGAAAATGATGATTCTGTACTGCCTTTCTTTCTTTTCTTTAAGGTTGAGAGAAAGGGGATAAACAAATGAGAAATGCCCTAGCCCATGAATCAGGAATTTGGGCGCTGAGATTTCTACACGGGCTCTGCGTGATTCTACACAAGTCACTAATGGCCACATACAGCTCCTTGCAACAGGGTCTGGCGTTTATTTTTATGTAGCACCCTGGGCCTCTGTTTTTGATGAGATTTCCAGGCATGAACATGGTTATTAATTTATCCACTGTATTAATGGAATTGGGCAGAGGGGGAAACTGTTTTATCTCAAAAACCTTCCCTCCCTTCCAACTTTCAACGCTCCGGGAGGCCGTTAGGCTTCGCGGGCACTCAGCGTCTGGGGGCAGAGCCCTGCAGGTGGACTCACACACCAGCAAAACTTCCTTCTTTCCTCCCGCTGTGCTGGAATTAATATTCTTGTTTCAATCCCTTTGTACTGACAACCTAAAAATTAATTGCCTGTGCACATGAGAGGTGGATGACCAGATGCCCAGGAAAGCACAGCAGAATTATTGAGCGATTCTGCTTTAATTAAGTGCGTCAGAGATCTGGGATTGGTGGGGCCCTGTGCTTGATGCCAGTAATATCATTGAGAGGACACGAAGGGATGACTGCTGCCAAGGGATGATGGAAGCTACTCAAGGAATATAGAAAGCTATTTTAAAGCTGGGTTCCTTTGAGAAAGCTGGAGCAATAGCCAATAACCATAAAACCACTGGGGCAAAGCTGCAAACACACCAGGGGCATCCTGCAAGCACTCAGCTCTGAGAAGGGAGACCTTTCATCAATGAGAGGGGAGCACAACTGACTGGCAGCTGTGAATTGCCTGCCAAAAGGGCAGCAGGCTGCATTTTTCAGCTTCTGCCTAAAGCTGTCACCATCCAAAGCAACCAAGAGAGACCAAGTTGGGGAGGTCAGCACTTCTGAGCCTGACTCCCTGCTGAGCCACTCATGTTCTAAGACAACTTGGGTAAAACAGTTACCCCCTGTGTGCCTTGGCTCCCACAATGTGAAAGGTGGGCTGAACTAACATCTCAAAATAAGAAACCATGTTAAACAACATCCGTTAGTTGATGGACTGCAGTAGCAGCTACTGAAGGTTTCCTGCACAGTCTTCTGCAAACCATGTCATGGTGGTTCCCGTCCTCACTCAGCAGAGCACAAGCCACTGGGGTCAAGCTCACCAAATCCATCTCTGTGTTTTATATGCATGTTACAAGGGACCAGTTCACTGTGAAATGCCCATACAACATCCAGATTTCCAAGGTCCTCTTGGTTCTGATCTTACCTCCCTTGGAAGACACGAAGCTCCATGGCCTGAGAAATTTAGGGACCCAGAGCTTTTGTTCGTAAAGATCTTCAAGCCACATTAATGGAAGATACTATCTAAGCAGAAAGTTTCCGTCTTTCTCCTTGCCTGTCCTTCCTACCAGTGGCAGCAGAGGCTGAGCGCAGTGCAGCCATTCGTTCTGGTACCCAGCTGACAGAGGAGCTGGGACACTGTGCCTTCCTGGTAATGCATTCATCGTTCTGGAATGGGAGGCTCGTCTGCTAACGACCTGTGGGTAGAGCAGACTCATTTAGGCAGAAGTGGTGGCATTCATCTTACCTAAATGTAGCATGTTTGTCAGCATCTAGGTAAAACGACCAGACACCTGCTGTTGTGGGAGAGAGAAACTGGCTTTTTCTGGGTAAAATACTCGCAGCTTCCTGCAGGTTCAGCCTTAGGACAGCATGAACCACCCTCAGCAGCAGCTACGTTACCCCAGTGCTTATAAAGGGAGTCCAAGCAGCTGATTTGTAGGGAAGCATTTGCACCGCCTGTGAATGAAGATGACTGTTCCTAGGTGTCCTGTATACCACAGGTAAGGGATCTTGGCTTGTGTCCAGCCTCCATGCTCTTTTTTGCTCAGGATGTCCCTGTGATCCTTATGGAGATGCTTGGGACTGGCTGCTGTGCCACTGACAAGCATCCTCAGATGTTTGTCCAAGACTCCCAGCCAAAGCAGAGACCAGGTGGTCAGTATTTCCAGTCATTTTGGCACAGTGTCAGCATGTGGCCTGCCTCCCTTGGGCCATAAATACATTTTTCCCCAAGGAAGTAGTTCTCAGTCCCTTCGGAGCGGGCAGCAGTTTCCACTGGCCTTCACTTCTTTCTGTCCCCAGCTTTCTTGCATAGGTTGTTGCTCTGTGCATCTGAGATGAGCTAAACATAGATCATTTTGGGACTGCTGTTCAAAGAATGACCAGAAATGGAGTCTAAGAAGTCACATAATAATATCACTTCTTCAGCTTTAAGTCTTAGGACTTGGGCTGAATACTCTAGCAAACTCCTGCCGTACTTTGCTTACAGCCATTGAGATTTTCTTGTCACCCTATTCTGGCTACTCAAGAGCTCCCAGCCACTCTGTAAAGTAGGTGGATGAGAGACCAACAGCTTCCAACGACACAGGTCCCAGAATCTGAGATGACCCTCCTGGAGTTAGTAGCATGGCTCAGACACCAAGGAGTGGCAGAACGATTACTGCTAACCCTCCAGTAATTAAAGCTGTTAAAAGTATTTTAGCCCTCACTTCAGTGTCTCCAAAAAACCAACCCCACATTACTGCTGTAGAACATATGGCTGGGGAACCTAGAGGCAAAAGCGCTGCCAAAGAACTCCAGAGGAATTAGAAAAATTGGTGATCCATGGCAAAGTCCTTCTAGGACTTTTGTGGAGCTTTTTCTCAGAGTGCATCAAGCACACAGAAATACAATGAACTTGTGGAGATGGCTCCCTGGATGAGCTGAGGTGTGGAAGTTCCTTGGTTCAGTTCTTATGGACAAATTGCAGAAGAGCTCAGGACACTCCTCCAAAAGTTTTGTTCATCTCCTGCGCTATTTACTTTCTCCACTAACCTTCTGGGCAGTATGACTACACATGATCCAGCAGCTGTTGTTCACCTGGGTCAGGTCTGTGCTCTCCGCTATAGCTAGGTCTGTGTGATCATGATAGAAAATGCATGGTGTAATACATCTAAAAGCCCAGTGACTATTTTTGTGCTGAATTTCAGGAAAGCCAGAAAAATGTCTGCTATTAGGGAATGGTTTGCAAAGAACTGACAGTGCTACAAGAGAACCTTCACTAATCCTTAGATGTCAGAGGATGATCTGTTGAACTCTGGAGTTGTACTTCAATGTATAAAGTTGTTCTTGTACATATCGTGAAGCTTAACTTAATACAGAGCCCCCAGATGAAGTGCTAAGGATTTAGAAACAGTGGAGAATGGACTTCTAGTTCGATTATTGACTGAAGAAAAAGAAAATGTGGACTAGCTATCTACATTTATCGTTATGACCAAAACCTCGAATGTGCTGTCAAGTCTTCCTAGAGGTACAACGGAAAGGCTAAGCATAGTCTATGAAAGGAATAACAAATAACTGCGAGAGATCAGTAAAGAAAATGAAAAATAACTTCAAAACCATGGAGATTTTGGCATGTCCAGTGCGGTGTTGCTATCAAGCAGCATGGGACCACTGGAAGCCTTTGGGCAGTAATAAGATTGTGGCCAGACAGGAAATTATTGGTAAAAGATTAAGAGCATCTAGGGGTCTAGACTGAAGCTGGGTGCATGGAGACCTTGCAGGACAGCCCTAACCACAAGGTATATGCATTTGCTGTGGTAGTCTGGGGCAATGGTCCAAGTCTAGAGTGGTATCCCAGTGCCTGAAGATATAGAAGTGATCATCTGGCAAAAATCAGCTCCAGCCCAGTTAAGCAGAAAGTGAACAGCCATCTAAAGCAAACTACACCTCTGTCTTTTTACATGCCTACAAAGATACTGGATTTCTGCACTGATCCTTTAATTTTTATGGCATTCTTCTTGTTTCTGTGGTGTGCATAAACTAGCAGTCTGTTCATAAAAATATAAGATCACGGCATGGTCTGCTTTATATCTGTATATATACGCAGACACACAATGTTTCTCCCAGCATGCAGAACGAATAAATTCTGGAGTCATTTTTCATTGTTGCCTTTATGAGTTTCAAGGAAAAAAACCCTCAAAAATTAATAAATTATTTATTCCAATGAAATTGCCGTTTACTATGCTGCATGCTGGACCTTAGCTAGTCCAGTCAGCACACGGGATCCTGGACATCTTCTCTATGTTGTTTCTCATTATTTCTGTATTTTCATGAAGTTTCTGTGTGTGTATACTCATACAGGTGAGAGCATGCATACGTGAAGGCAAGAAACAGGCTAAAAGAGACACAGTTTCTTTCTATCTGTACTTGTTTTCTGCATGTGTGTGAAAAAGAAATCTCACCTTCTATTTTAGATGTGCAGGCTCCCTTTGTAATGCAACACAAATGGTGGATTCATGACACCTCTCTTCAAAGTAGGACTGATCACTGGTGGTCAGTAGGGTTCCTGGGGAGATTTTCCTTTCATCCTAAAAAGGAGTTTAAAGTATGCCAGATGAACTATGTCCTCTTTGTAGATACATAAGCATACAGTGTAAACATGTGCGGCTTTTATGTAGTTGACTGTAATAATAAGGTTTTGTGTGTTTGCATAATTAGCACATTACAGTTTTGCTTAGTGTGCACGGGGGCAGGGGTGATGTATATACACGTATGTGTCTAACCACAAGACACATGACTATACTGGCATTATACCGGCATTATGTTACAGAGCATAATAAGACAATAGGGAAAAACCAGAAGGAAAGTAAAAATGAATGAATCTGTGTATCTCTTTTGAGGATGTGTCTTAGAAATACCAACAAAGTGATGTTCAGTGTTACCCTCCGAGCTTGTTGTAACTGCTGAGGAGCTAAGGTTACCTATGTGCTAACACAGAGTCATAGAATCACAGAATGCTTTGGGTTGGAAGGGACATTTAAAGGTCATGTAGCACAAACCCCCTGCAATGAGCATGGTCATCGACCACTAGAACAAGTTGCTCAGAGCCCTGTCCAACCTGGCCTTCAATGTTTCCAGGAATTGGGCATCTACCACCTCCCTGAGCAACCTGTTCCAGTGTCTCACCACCTTCATTGTAAAAAATTTCTTGCTTGTATCTAGCCTGAATCTACCCTCTTTTAGTTTAAAACCATTACCCCTTGTCGTTAGACCCTACTAAAAATTCTGTCCCCATCTTTATTATAAGCCCTTACAAGTACTGAAAGGCTGCAGTAAGATCTCCCTGAAGCCTTCCCTTCTCCAGGCTGAACAGCCCCAACTCCCTCAGCCTTTCCTCACAGGAGAGGTGTTCCAGCTCTCGGGTCATTGTTGTGGTCTCCTCCGGACCCGTTCCAACATCTTGCTCTGTGTTACATGGTTTAAGCTGTAAGGCTTTCATCCACGTGGCCATAGCTGATGGTGGCTTTTTGCTCTCTTCATGAAGCCCTACCCATGTCATTGCTGATAAGGCTGGTGCAATATTGTTATTTGCATCTCGAAGTTCCTTCCTGATTTTGGGACTTGCTCGTGAAATGGTCCCATGGTCCTCAGTGCGATTACTCACAGGTGCATGATTTACACGCAGGGGTGGGAGATGCAGTGCAAGTACAAATGCATTAGCAACCAGGGTGCTGGCCTGGGCTTTAAGAAACGGGGCTTTGCTGGTTATCCCCGAGGTAAATAATTCCTATTTTTTTCTTTGTTATTCTGACCTTTAGGAGATCAATGAATTTCATTTCCAGTTCCTGGAAGCTCCTTTCTCCCTGAATTTTCTGGCACTTTTGTCCATTTAGACTTGGATCAAAATGCCTTTTGCTACTTGTCTGCAGCAGGGCACAACACAGCAGGATTCTTCTCTCAACAGGGGACTCTTGCCATATAAATAAAATAGCACAGATAAATGATTACTCTGCCACTGGGCTTGTTCGATGGCTGATGCTTAAATGAAACAACCCACAAATTCACACACAGACACATGTAAAACAACAAGTTGGGAAGAGCAGTGCCTGAGCTTTTCCTTGCTGATTCCAACAGCTGGTTTGCATTGGCAAAGGAAGACTAAAACCTGAGAAAGGAGCCTGGGATGTGACATCCCTGCCAGATCAGGTCTTGGGGAGATGAGACTACAGGTAGGGGAAACAAAAAGGAGGGGAACAAACAGCGGTTTGGGTAGCTGTTGCTCCAGATTATTGCTGCCAGTTGCTCAGGCACGCTCTATTTGATTATCATTTCCAAGTGAGCCTGGATCTGTATTTCCCTTAATGTGCCACGGCTGCTACTCCTGACCTCTTTCACGCTGCCTGTTACCTCAGCTCCGCTTCTCCTCCTTTCTGATCAAATTACTAAAGCACATAGTGGAGTCTCTTGGCTCAACAAAATTTAATGACAGTGACAACAGAGGAGGATAATAAAGATAAATCAGCTGCTCCCAGGAAGGGAAGATGAAGTAAGAACAGAGTGAGTTAGAAGGCTACACCATTGAAGTGACCCTGGCAAGTGCATGGTTCTCACCATCCCTTTCATCTCAATGTCTGCATTTCTTCTGCTTTTCAGGGATTTTAACAGGGAAGAGTAGAGGGGAGAGGGGACCAAGGCACTAGAGGTTTGTGCCTTCAGCACACACTTGCTGGAGATCTTGAGCACATCGCTCCACCTCTTCAGTGTCTCCTACCTGAGGCTATAGATTGAGAACAGAGCAGGAGAAGTCTTCCTTTAGGCAGACTGTAAAGAACATGTAAGCTGTGGGGTTTTCATCCCATCAGTAGCCCTGTATGCTAAAGTGATCCACACAGTTAGTAAAGGGAGACGGCGTTTGTAAAGGGGCTCCAGTAAAAGCACCATTTTCTCAATGTCTATAAATCCACAAGCTCATCAAGTTAAGTTAATCCGTTTTTTTCCAATAAGCTGTTCTCATGTAAGCCAGAGAAAGCAGGCTCATATCTGTGTTTCACTAGCAAATTATGCTCGGCAAGAGAGCTGAGAGAGGTTGAGGCTCATGTCTAGCCTTGCCCACCAGCTGATGTTGGATGAGATATCCAGGGTTTCAGTGAATGGCATTTAGAGCGTGATGGGCACAGAGGTCATCTCATCTCCCAGGTACAGCGGGAGAGAAGTAGTAATCAAACTGGATCTGAGCTTCACACCTCACCCAGACCTCCTCAAACGGGAAACCAGCTCTTCGGAGTGCAACAACTGTACCTACCACCTCCACCTCCCTCCTAAAGACAAACAGGGCCAGAGCCTGGAATGACTGTGCCTATTGCAATTGCTTTTCTGGCATTCACCATGTTTCCAGTTGCAGAGCACTTGCTGTTTAATGATAATTCTTGAAAAAAAAACACCCTTCTAATTGCAGTTACATTCCTCGCCTCTCCCCTCCCACCAGGTTGTTAAATTGTTAAATGTTTGCTGCATCGATCTAAACAGCTGAGCACGAAACAGTGAGCTGTAGTTGAGACCTCCTGCAAGCTCAATAAACTTAATGGACGTCCTCAAGAACTTTAACAGGGAAGATTTAGTTCCCAAAGAAGAAAGAAACAAACACCCAGAGCAGCTTTGTCTGCCTGTTGTCCCTCATTTTGCCAAAACCAGCTGTTCACGCTGGGATTAGCTCAGAGGTTTGTACTGAGCAGAGGCTGACTCACAAGAACAAAACCAGGAGATCATTACATCTCAGCGCGGGCTCCAACTGCTTCAGGCTGCACAGTGAGAGAGAAAATTAACTGGAGTAGGAGCCCAATCTGCAGAAGCACAGCACAACTTTTGTGAGTGACAGACGAGCGGGAGAAGGGAGCAGCCCCGCTCTGCAGGAGGAGTGCTGCAGGTCTCGGGATGGAGGAGACAGTTGCTGAGAAGACAAAGGTGGATTATCACACTGATTGTCTTGCTCTTGTGCCTTCCCTTAATGAAGCCTGTTTGTTCAGGATTCATGTATGAACTGCTCAGAGCAGGAGGAATTAAACTGATCATTTTACAAAGACCATAATTACTCAGAAGTTCCACACCCCTGCAGGCACTGAACACAGCATTGCTGGTGTGGGGAACAAGCTATCTTCCTGCCTTATCGAGGGAGGTGGCAGAGTCTTCATCCTTGGGTGCATTTCCTTTCTATGGATAGTCTCTGGGTTAGGTTAGGGGCATCAGCTTGGCTGTTAAAATGGGTGGTCTGGGTTGGGAAGTCGTGTTGGACTAATCAAGAGCTGGTGAAACCCCAAGTGGAGAGTATGAGCAGGAACACCAGACGGCATCAGATGAGCGCTCTCCATCCTCAGCTGGTTGCTGCCATTAAGAAAGGAGCATCCCTCTACTCACCACAACAGGACAATTTAATAAGATATGTACTATCAGAGGTGTTACAGCAAAAGAACGGCTGTTGGTTTAGCAACAGTACGTGGCTTTGTAACAACTTACTTTCTAACAATGAGGAAAGCTCTGGAGGGGAGGAAAAGAGTGAAGGAGGTTAAAAGGGTGCTTGGACAGTCTTTCACAGTAAAGCTGTGTTCGTAACTCAGGGGCTCCTCTCTACTCATCCTGGTCAGCTCTGCAGACTGTTCTTAGAAGTTCTGAGTAGCCCACAGGGCTTCAGCAGACAGATTCTCACCCCCAGTTTAATGTTAACATGAACTCAGGGTCACCCTTCTCTGTGTTTCTGTCTTTCAGGCTAGGACTTCCTCCCCCCTTCAGCTCTGTAACATAATAAACAATGACCTCAAATGATCAGTAAGCCCATTCCTCCTTGTGTAAGTCATCATTGCCTGAAACAGAGCAGTATGCACTTCCATCATCTACTGATGGCTGCTGCTAAATCTTGTCTTTTTTCTTTTTTATTTTATTTTTACACTACTCATAAAATAACTCACTATTGTCATGGCCCAGTAACCAAACCACAGAGCACCAAAGACCGTAGGAAATCCCCACTGGCAGTAAGACCTAGACTTGCTGCATCAGGGTTTAGGTAACTCTGTCTGAAGATGGTATTTATAGGCCACCCAAACTGACCTTGTGCCTTTTGCTGATGTGTGACCACAACGAATGCAACTGAGATTGCAGACAGGTTGAAATGCAGTCACTGCCAAGGAGGCTTGTTCATGGCAGCAACATGTGTGGGACAGCCAGCTGAAGGACACAGAGCCCAGATGAGATGGCAGGAGCAGATTCAGCACGGTGCAATGACATTGCGCCTTGGTTTGCTGTAATTAATGGTCCTGAAGTCCAGTATACCCTTCCATATTGGCCAATGACCTGGAGTTGTGTTTTACTACTCAGCCTCGCAAGTTTTACCTTGCAGAAATGGCATATATGTATTGGTGTAAACATGCTGGCACCGTCTCTTTCTTCTCCACTGGGGAAACAGATGAAAATTCATGTTTCCCTTGTGTTAGGTCACAAAGTGTTATTTTGGGCACCTTCCAGGATTAGTTCATTACTTGTTGTCTTGCAGAGTGAGGACAATGCAAGGCTCTTCCACATGCCATATTGATCCCTTGACTTGATTAGTCAGTGTATCGAATACCTCTGCTTTTCTAATCTAATTAATGCAAGATAAATACTCCGTGTTGGGGCCTGGAGTCATGTTCTAAGAGTAATCAGCGAGTGGGACTGATTAAAACCAGAAGGCTTTAGGGATAATTTATGGACTACTTGACACTGATGGCGGGTTGGGGTATTTTGCAGGGCTCTGTGTGGTCTCTGGCTCGAAACTGCCTCTTTGGTGGGCTCCACATCCAAATTCTTCCTCATTCCTCAGTATGATAGCTTAAGGTTTGAAGAGGGCTAATCTCTGGGGTAAGACACAACCATGGGGGTCAGGACATCTGGTTTCATACCCCACCAGCAGTGGGACACTGTGCCAGAAAGGCAGACAAGACACTTCGTTTATGACCTTAAGAAAATCACCAAATGGTATGGTTTGATAAAACTATACAGAGCCAGGCACATGTGGACTTTGCTTGTTTTTAGAAATCTGTGAGCACATAGAAATAAATGATTGAGATGTAGCTTAACTCCAGTTTGTCCCTGTTTCATCCAGATCTTGGTGTTTCAAGACAGGTGAATGCTCTGGATCAATAGATATAACTGGACTAGGGAAGGTGATATTATTCATGTCACATGCATGAATTAATTAACTCATCCCGTCTCTGAGGTAAGTAACACAATTACCATTGTGATGCAGAGGGAAATGAGGCAGAGGAAGTTTTCATGGCTGACTAAAGGGAGAGTGTGCTGCAGACATGGCAAGCTCCTGGGAATGAGCGCAGTCCCAGTCACCTCCCAAGGTGGATCCTATCTCTTAAGAGAGGGAGCCTGGCTGGGTGAATTGTCATAAGGGATTCAGCTTCCCCATGCTTTGTGTTGTCCTCCGTCAGTGAAGGCTCTTATGACACCCTGGCCAAATGATGTTCATCGCCCCACACCTTGATGAACATCTGGATGTGGGATCACCTCCTGCAGCCCCTCCCTGAGCCTGGAACACACTGCAACAGGGAGCAGACAGGCTGTGGAGGAGAAAAAAGGAGTGGGAGAGCAGAAATCCAGTGCAGGTTAGGGAGAAAGTGGTCTTCAATGTCTCTGGGGTCCACCAAAGGGCAGGACAAGAGTCTGCTGTGAGATGAGGAAAGGTGCGATGGGCAGTGAGGGTTGGGCCAAGGTCTGTCTCCCCTGGATGCAATCACACCGTGCTTGGGATGGCGTGAAAATTTTTCCAGAGAACGGTGAGCAGGGGCACAGGGTCACTAATGGCAATGGCAGGGCCATTTATTCCAATTTCTTTCTTTTGCATATGAGTATTCCCAGGCGAGAGCACAGCGTATACAGCCAGGGGAAGGCAAGGGCAAGTTCAGCAGCCAGACGTAATTGCATTTTCCTCCACAATTGCCCCCGGGGCTGAGCCAGGGCCCTTCTGCGCCTGTCTTTCTCCTCACAATGAATCATAGAGAATTGGTGTAAAATCCAGTTAAAAGGCCACTCTCGGGTCTCAGCTGCTGCAGCATAAATTGCGGGTGAATTTTTCCTCTCCCGTATACGCCTGACAAGTTTTGTCATCCAGCCCCATATGGCTGCGTTGCATTTCTTCTCTCGGCTTGGTCATCGGTCCCTCTTCACAGCCCTGCTAGCTGCTTCCGAGCTCTTTCCAAACACGGCTGCACTTCAGGCTCCGTGTTTTACAGCAGTGTCATTACGGAAAGATATCTCTTCCTACACGTGTAAAAGGGAGCCCGAGATTAATGGGGTGTTGGAGTGGGTAATCACAAATCCAGCTGCCCCGAGGAAGCTGAGAACAGAAATGGTACAGTGCAGGGGGGAAAGGGTAGTGGGGCCTGAGGGAGGTTTGGAGGGTACATTTATCAAACTCTTGGCAGAGAGATGCAATTTATATGGACGGAGCATAAATTCTGTTCGAGTTGCACAAGACTCCATATGGGCAGCTGAGCACCTGGGTCTTCTGTGATGCTGGAAGCTGGGGTCTGAGATGGTGCTGGCATGGCCATCCTGCCAGCTCTCTGGCTCTTCCCTTTGCCTTTTCTTCACTGCTGCTTCCCTTTCACCTTTTGGTAAACCCCAGCCTCTGCCCACCTAAGAGCCAGCCCCTCTCCCAGGCTTGTGCAGAGGTGCTGGCTCTGTCGAGGGGGTTGCAGGTGAGCGGGATGGGCATTTCCCTGTGCACTGCTCACTGTGAGACATCTCTACTGGAGTTACTGAATCCGCTGGAGAACCTCTTCTTTCTCTTCACCAAGTTATTCACTTGAAGAATGTTCTGCTCTAGGGATTGCTCTCAAAAGACTTCATGGATGCCAAGATATTGCAATGGGCAGTGTTGATAGCATGGTCTAGAAGAGCATGGAAATGATCTCATTCTGCTTATCCCCAGACCATGGAGGGCATCTCTCATGTTCTTAGCTGTCCCAGGGACAACCCCTCCATGCCGTGTATGTGGCGATGAGTGCAGATGTGCACCCTTCTTCTGCTTCATCAGCCCCAGCTGCAGGTCCACCTGCACTCAGCCTTTCACACAGGGAGGGTATAATTGCATTTTCCAAGCCCAGGAAACATCATTGTGCTTGTGTCACAGCACGTGGGCTCCCGTGGGCTGGTGGCTGCACATGCACCTGCGTGGGTCTCCACCCTGCCCTACCTCATGTACCGCCAAAGGCCCTTGTCTCCGTGCATCACCGTCACCGTGCTGGTGGTTTTTGGGTGCAACAGTTGCTTTCAGGGATGCTTGGGCCCTTCTGCATTAGGATATGGCTGTTGTAAAGCATACTAATGCCTGTCCAGGGATGGATTTATTTGGGATAAGGATGCTGTCACACTAGTTCTTGCTGGGTTACATCCTGTATTTCCATACCCTTCCTGACAATCTACATTGCATATCCCACTTATATCTATTAATTTAATTAATTATAGAAGGCTTGTCTGCTTTTTCATAATCCTGAAAATAACTCCTTTCCTTTCAGTCTTATGTTTTGGAACACAGAATAGTAATTTCTCTATTCTTGTGTCCCTGTCATTGTACAGTCACTCTTCTCTGGAACTAGGCCATACTTTGTGCACCCCAGTTTCCACTTCCAGCTTCCAATTGCGGATTTGCTGCTTGGCAAGATTCTGCAGACACACACACAGAGCAGTCCTAAGAAGCTGGAATAAGCCTTGGAAATTAAATAATAAATGAAGACACCCCTCCCTTCCCAACACATGCTACGTGTTGCTTCAGCAAACGTTGAATAACTCACCGAGCTATGCGGTAATAAATCTTTCATGAGATTAGGACCATCTGAACTTCAGTGATTGTGTGGGGAATGTATAAATTTCACATGCAGATACAATGTAAAAAAAAATCTTTAGATTAGTTATTAACTTTGGAAACACTTGATGAGTTTTGATTCATTAAGTGTTTCACAGTCTTGTTAATTTAATAAGTACCGATGAGGCTGTAATGTAAGACAACAATCAGTAATTTGGCGGGGGGAAATAATAAAGTAGTCATTACACAGCAGAATGTTTAATCAAAGAATGTGGAAACTTACAGTTTCACATTAATTTGAAAAGGTTGGAGATTTAAAATTAATATTAGCTCTGACACAGGGAGGCTTTCTCTACAAGCAGATAGGGCTTATATAATTGCTTAGAACTGAATTAAAATGCCTGCAATTTTAATGGCTTCGCCTCTTTAACTGGATCCCCAGGCTCCATAGGTAGAATAGAAATAGAGCTAAAACAGTCGCGGTCCTTCAGATCCCTGGGTAAAACTCACCTGTGGAGATGTGACTACCTGTAGCATTAGGGTGACAAAACCAATGCAATTAGGCTCCTGTTGAGGAGAGCAGTTAAGCACCTGCTTTAATATAAACATATACTCAAGTACCACCCTAAATGGGAAAATCCGTAGGGAGGAGGTGAATTAATTTACTGAATTTGGGCTTCCAAACATATTGATAATGCCTCAGCAGGACTAAATCAACTGTTCAGGGGAATCTTGGGTATTGATTAATACTCAGTGTTCCTGAGTCTTGCCCTGGTTCTGGTTCCACCCAGCTTTATCTGAAGTTTATCTGGTGTCTCATGCAGCATCACTGCTTTTCACCAGCTCTCTCTTGCCTTGTGGTTGGTCTATACCTTGTTTTGTGTTAAACCTGTCAGTCTTAAGTGGGAGAAACTAAGAAAGAGAACAAAGTTTCTGCATGACTGCTTGCTGACCACTCATTAATTTTGGGACTCATTCCCAACTGTCAATAAAATAAGACACAGCTAAAGGTATGAGTGTTGTGATGGCTGATGGTGGGTGATGTTCTCTGGGAAAAGATTAAAAAATCTTGCCCAAGAAGTGATCTGGAGAATATACACAAGTGAGGTCCATCGGAAACCTGCCTGCAGAAGGACTTGCAAAAGACGTGTTTGCTCAGCATATAGCAAAGCCCCAATATCCAACAGAAATTGTCAAATAATTGGCATTGTTCCATAACCAGGTGTAAGAAAGACCAAGTGCAGATAGAGCTGTCAGAAATAGATGGGGAGAGCTAATCCATCAGTCTTTATAGCTTTGTTCTTCACTGATCTCTGCCCACTAATTTTGTGGGATTAAGATGGTATCGCAGAAGCCATGATGACATCCTCAGTGGGCAAGTGTAGGCTTACAAGAAATGTTATGATGGATTTTCAGAAACCACAGGGATGTGTGAATGTCAAGTGTTGCTTTGACAGCATGGTGTTTGGCTATCTAAGGTGATGTTCTGGGGTATCTTCTCCACAGCTGTATTCAAGGCTTAACAATAGACAAAAAAAATAACCAGTCACTCATTAATCCATCCCACATTTTGCTCAGAGCCTGCAGCTACGTAAGAAATTTGGTAATTTTGGCAGTGCTGAGCTCATCTCAGACTTAGGTGTTCTTCTGGTGTCCAGTGCTTGAATGGAAAGATCTCACAGGAAACTGAGACCTACCAAGCAAGTCTCAACTAACCTATGCCTCCCAGTGAGACATCTCCATATGACTTGTTACCTGAGACTCCATTGACCATCAATGGAACAATACTGTTTTTTTTATGCTGTGACCCATCTCACTTACTTCAGTGTCTATACTGGGATTAGACTAATCCTTCCCCAGAAGTTCCTGTGTCTTTCTGCTGTCCATGGAGGGACCCTAGACAGCTTGCTTACGTGTAGCCATCAGTATTTCACCTGTTGAATTTTACCCATAACTGCACGTGCATGTTTGTGTCTGTCTGTGTCTGTAAGTGTGTGTTTGTAGCATGGAGAGGAAATGGGCCAGGTGGACATTGCTGCTGAGTGTCCAGCTCCAAGACAACTAAACCAAGTCATTGCATAAGTGTTTCTGAAGCAAGGGCAGCTGGATGTGTTCTTCTCAGAGCTGCTGATGCTTCATATTTTCCTGGGCAAGCCCTGTAATTCTATGACAAATTATTTTCACATTTCTCCTTATCCCGATGGGGTACGCTCTACCCATGACTCTTCATTTGGTGTGTTTATATGGAGAACAGGGTAACACTCTCCAGCTAAGGATAGTGGGAGTGATAGTCCGACAAGCAGCAGGAACTGATAAATGTGATCTAATTTTTCCTCTATCTGGACTCATCTTAGGTAACCAGGGCAAATATGTCCAGCAACAGTTTGTCACTTTAAATGGGCTGTCCAGACTTTCTCCCAACCAAGGGCAATGAGAGCAGAGAGCAGTCGCCTCAGAAAGTCTCGTGGCTCTGAAATTCAGCTGGTGATTCAGCTTATAGAGCACCATTAGCAGGCTGAAAAGGTGGAATAATTAGATGGATTTCAGGCCTGCATGGGCTCAGTGTTGGCTTTGCTGTTGCTGCATGTGTCCCTCAGGAAAAGAGCAGAAACCCTTTCCAATTTGCAGTACTCTTTCTTTCTGCTTCCAGTATGCAAATCATTAACTCTAGTTTTTGGGTGAAAAAGGATTTTTCCCTCTGCGGAAACTCTACCTTTTTCTGCTCTCCCTGCGAAGCAGTGAAAGAGATCTTCATTGTATTCTGGAAAAAGAAAACCCGAGACAAAACATTGTTGCTTCATTTCGAGGAGTCTGTTAGTCAGTTTGGAAGGGAAGAGTAGAAGTTTCTGTGGATTTCAACCACTTTGGAGAGCAACCACTCTCTGAAGGCATTTTCCTACATCTTGGATGTATATTTTACCTTGCAAACTATTGGTTAAAAGGGTGCTGTATTTCCTCTCTTTTATATACGGCTGTTCATTTCTTTCTCTTCCTTGCAGGACAGTAAAATGGAATAATTTTTTTCTTTACAGATCACTTGAACCATGCTCGTTGTTTGTTTTAATATAATTCTGGTAAGGGGAGGGAAAAAAAACCAGAAATACCCAAATTTCAGTTTGATCCCCATCAATAGATTTGTTCCTTTATTGAAGACTGGCTGACATAACAAGGGCAAAAAATGTTTACTATCAAATATTCTCCTAACTTCTACTCCTGCACAACTGCAACCTTCTCCCAGTTTTTTACATTATTTCCTGTGCCCATTGAACAAGTTGCTCTGTATTTTTTGATCCAGTTTTCATTGGTTGCATCCTTGGATTGACAGGTCATACTTTTAAATGATCCATATTCTTCCAAGTAAAGTTCTCAGTAAGATTTTTTTGTGGTTGTTTTTATTATGTACTTTCATGACACCAGAAGATGCACTGGCACTGCGTCCAGCTCTGGACCCCCTAGCATAAGAAGGACATGAATGTGTTGGAGCGGGTCCAGAGGAGGGCCACGAAGATGATCAGGGGGCTGGAGTAACTCTCCTATGAGGACAGGCTGAGGGAGTTGGGGTTGTTCAGCCTGGAGAAGAGAAGGCTCTGGGGTGACCTTAGAGCAGCCTGCCAGTACCTGAAGGGGCCTACAGGAAGGATGGAGAGGGACTTTTCACAAGGGTGTGCAGTGATAGGACAAGGGGGAACAGCTCTAAACTAAAAGAGGGCAGATTTAGATTAGATATTAGGAAGAAATTCTTCCCCATGAGGGTGGTGAGGCCCTGGCACAGGTTGCCCAGAGAAGTTGTGGCTGCCCCCTCCCTGACAGTGTTCAAGGCCTGGATGGAGCTCTAAGCACCCTGGGCTCGTGGAAAACATCCTTGATCATGGCAGGGGGGTTAGAACCAGATGATCTTTAACATTCCTTCCAACCCTTACCATTCTATGATTCTAAGATGAATAATGATAAAGAAGAAAAGGCGCCTAATATTTATAAGATTATTGCAAACTGCCAGGTATCCTCAGGGGGTTATATGCTCAGCAAAGAGACTTATTTAGGGGTGAATAGTAGTTTCCTGATATATCTATGTGGATGAATGGATCATTTGTAAGTTCTGCTGATTTTCCCACAAAGAAGAAAAGAAGATTTTCCAGCAAGAACTGAATGGCTGATTTTTACATTGTACCCTTGATGTAGCAATGCACTTTGTTCTTCCTGTGACAACTGCATTAGTTTCATGCAATGTTCAGGCAAACTGGAGGGCCGGCAGCTTTCAGTGCTGATCTGCAGCATCACACACTGCTCTGGTCCTGCCAGCTCTACCAGATTATGTACCAGTGAACATGGAGGAAAAAAGAGGTCATCTTGGAGAAGGATGAGATGAACTCCAATAAAATTTGTCTCTTTTCTTTGACAAAAGTCAGGAGATCTTCTACAACAATGCAATGGGACTGAAAGGACTGACTTTGAAGAGAAAAACAAAGGTAGCGAAAAGGTAGAAGAGCCTGTAAATGTAATAAACATGGAAACAGGGAAAAATGTTGATGTAGATGAGGAAAGATGAAAATGATCACGGCTGAAGAGTGTTTGGGCAGAAGACTGGCGCAGAAAGAGACCTGGAGGGCATAGGAGTTTGGGTATCTGTGTGCATGCGCATGTTTGGGTGTTGAAGTGCGTGTACAGACACCTGGTTAAACAGCAAATTTTTACAACAGTTGTTTGCTAACCACAGGGTGTTCTCTGATATGAAACTGAATTCTTAGAGTCCTGTCTGTATAGCCAAATGTTCAGATCTGGGCAGGGAAAGTCCCAGATTTCAGATACTGAGTCAAAACAAAATAAAGAAGGTAAAAAGGATCTTGCACTTTTGATGTTACACTGGCCATATGCAAGCTTGGAGCACTCTTTTTATTTTATCTTTGAACATTTTAAAAAACTATGAAAGAACTTTTTTTGACAAAAAAGATGAGAATAGTTTAAAAAAGCAGCTACTCTAGTGCAAAACACCTTTCCCATTTACCTTTCACTGTAAATTCATCAGTGTAAATCCATCAGTAAAAATGAATGATGGTATGCATGGACAGATGTTTTCAGAAGCAGATATCAGATTATAACAGCGAGTGAAACTAAGACTTCCTGGCTGTTTCGGAAAGCTGTAGGGCCCAGTTCAGAGCCTGATTTAACCTAACCTCTTTGGCTGTTCCGTGTGATGTGGGGATGAGTACTGTCCTCACTCTGAGATTATTTGCGGATGAAATCTCATTCCTCTAGCCAAACTGTTTTGGTCCCTGACCAGTGTTTGTCGTCATCGTGGAAGTGAAGGAACTGCCTGTGTCCAACTTCAAGTGAACAGACTGCCTTACTCTGATCAGGGAGGGATGGGCAGCGATGGAGACGTCTACAGCTGTATCTTATACCTATAGAAAACTCTGAGCTTCTCAGTGAAGAGTTGGAGGAAGGAGTCCTCAGAAGAGAGCTGATGACTTTCAGAACGATGGAGTTTCCCAGGGCATGTCTTCATTGACTGTCATAGTTACTTAGTCCATCTTGTCATTCAGGGAGTCCTCACATCGTGGTGAAATTAAGTGGTACAAGGGTAGAAGGAGTGGGCAGGAAGCACTTGTACGTGACTGGGTAATAGATCTACAGGGAAGTGTTGCATCTTGTCTAGAGGAAGGGTGCCCTGACCTCAGAGAGCTGAGGGATTCATGTAGCACACGAAGTACCTGGCATAGCCAAGAGCTATAAACACCCAGGAGGTCTTAAATACAGCATTCTCCTACCACCTTACCAGGAGTGGTGGCCCAGACCGTTTTTGGTCTCAAGCAAGTCTGAGTGCAGGAGCAGGGCTGCGTTTATATCGTACACCACAGAGACTCAGCTCTTTGACCCTTGCAGAAGCGTCCATGAGCCGGTGGGGACGGGGGACAAGGACATTCTCGGTGCACTGTGCTTGGCCATGCCATGGAGTAATCAGACGCTGTGATGCATCAGTGCAGCAGCGCTACTGGTCGGGATGGCTGTTCCTGAGAGTATTTGCAAAGCAGACGCTGGCCCGGAATTAACTCCATCTGTTTCAGAAGCAGGGACTGTGCTGCCTGTGTTGTATAATGCCAGAGATTTCACACCGAGCTGAGCAGTCCTGGTTCACTTTCCAACAAACTCTGCCTTCCACAAGTCATTGCAGGACAGCTGTCCCAGAAAGAGCAGTCTGCTGTGTACTGGATGGACGCATGGACCTGTCCAGGCTGGCAGACGGTTTTCTTGAACAAACCCTGCAGGAATTTCTCAAATCCCTCTGTAGCCCCAAACCATATTCGACATACCAACTGTGACAACTTTAAGGGGACAGTAAACAAACCAGCCCGCTCTTCGTCAGCATTGCCAGACCCTGCCTGTCTTTACAACCAGCAGAGAAATGTAAGAATTGTCTTCAAGCCACCTACTATATACGTGTGCTGAATACATGTTTCATGAGTGTTTCTCTCCATTCGCTGTGTAGGGATTTTGAAGTCTGGCATTCCTGGGTAACAGGCCATCTCAATGGGTCATCGCCCTCATCGAGCTGGATGTTAGGTGTCTAAGTGTTTCTCAGGCACCACAGGTGCTGGGCAGATATCCTACAGTTGGTCTATCACCCTCTAAGATGGTGCAGAGATGCCATAGACCATAAGAGCGACTTACATCATGGACCGTAAGATGCCTTAAGACCATAAGATCATCTTATTTTAATGAACAAAGTACTGTCCATGGCACATCTGGTGATATCCGTGACTTTACTTGCCCGGCTGTGTTGTTGCTCTTTACCAAATAAGGTGTATGAAACAATCCTCAGTTCTCAGTTATCATTTTCCACCATTCTCTATTTTTGCCCTCACCTGTGAGTCCTGCTGGAACATAGGGATGTGCAGTGACAGGCCCTACAGAAGAGGCCCCTGCTCTTGCCAAGTATCTTTTAAATATTCTAGATGTCTTCTGCTAACAAGCTTCAACATTTTCCTATGGATTACCACAGCCCTCCATGACACGACAAGTGGAGATGGGCTACATTGTTATGGGACAGTTGTGAGTCATCTTGCATAGGTTCAGAGCCATGGTTTCAGAGTCACAGCCCTATACTAGCCCAAAGGGCATCATCCACAAACATTATAACCAGCATGTTCCCATACAGGCTACTTCATTTCTGATTTGTCTTCATCTCGGTACCAGTATGTGGCATGGAGCCACAGCCTCTACTTTGAATACCACCATGGTGGGCTGTGGAAAGAGGTACGGCAGGTTTCTGTAAGAGGCAAGGCTGAAGTGTTGGTGGTTGATGGCATCAGCAGGGGAAAAGACATGTTCCACGTGCCCTGGCCAGATCTTGTCAGATTTAAAGAGCGCAATGAAACTGCTCAATCCCCCACAACACAGTGGTCTTATGTCGGTTGATGCCGCATCTATGGAAGGGTTTTATTTCTGCTGTCGCTGCACAAGCCTGTCCTAGCAGCACATGCTAAAATGCAATGCATCATGTGCTAACAGTTAATAATATTTAAGCGAAACAGAAAAAAATAGCCTGTGTACTACGGGAAAATGTGTGGGAATTTTTTCTGTGTCTGAAAGTCAGCTAAAGTGTTCAGAAAAAATGAGTTCAATAGAAATATCACCCTGTGGTAGATCTAATAATCAGCTAATATGTCTAGAAAAGACAGGCATGCATATGGAAAAGGGAACACTCTGGATATTCAAGTCTGACCCAAAACTGTGCCTGATTTATTCAATTTTGAGTTGATCTAATAAACAGTGGCAATTCGATCCATCCTGTTCTATTCTGTTGACATTTTATGCACAAAGACACAGATACAGAGCAGCAAGAAAAGGGTTGGAACTGGTTGGTGGGCTCATCATTGCGATAGGAGCTGGACCTACACAGTCTGAATTTCCACTCGGGTCCAAAACACCGCGGTCTGTGCTGAAAAGGTTAATACCAGTTTCTAACAGAAAAGAAGACATTCAGGAGGTGAGAGATGAGATGGAAGCAAGGTGACCTGGATTGCCAGGGTCGGGTGACGACCCAGCTGCTTAGATCACGTTTACAGCTGTATCTTTTGTTAAAAGAGGACTCTTTTTTTTTTTTTGGCTGTTATTCTTTTGTTCATATTCAAAACTTCCTCTTTTACCCGTTTCTTCTGTTTCCCATCCTCCTCCCTCCATATTGCTCATAACATTTTTTGGAAGGAGTGAGACAGCGAGGGAAGGCTCAGCGAGTTTCGTGCGTGCAGCGCTTTCCAGCCTGCTGCTTTCGCTGTCCGCATCCTGGAGATTAGATGCAAGATGGATCTTCCTTTCTCTGACTGTTTGACAATCTTCATGCGCAGTCACATAAATTTTTTTCCCTCCAGGCAGTGGAAATGTCCTGCTGTGTCTCTGCTGGTGACATGGGCGTATTTACACAGGGTGCTTCTTATCAGGCAGCATTTTAGGGGACTCTTTCCTGTCAAGCACCCCTGCATCCTTCCACATTGGACAGTGTATGGGATCCGAAGCGCGCTGTGCACACGCACACGGCACAGCGTGGGATACACAGCACTATTTGTAGTGTGCATAATGAACACTGTTATTACAAAATTCACATGATCTGGAGCCCACACCTCAATCTAGATTACAAGTAGAGGATGAATGCATGACACAAGGCACACGCTCATAAAATAAAAGTAGTATATAAGCTCCCCAAAACATGCAGCACACGCAGGTTTGTATAATACAGTAGATGCAATACGAGCATAATGTTGATAGAGCTATGTCTCACCAGGCATCACGAGGACAGCGTGCACCTCCTTTCTGCATCTCGTGATCAGCGTGTGAACGCCTGCATACATGGTCCACAGATGCACACCAGCATCCTGTCTTCAAACACATCCGTGCACAAGGGGCTGAACAGAAACGCAACTTGTCACAAATGTGACATTTGTTTGTATACACATAAATGTACCATGTGCTTCACTACGCGATGGGAGAGACACATCACACGTGTACATCAAACGCCCATAATGCGTCTCACGCACTCGTATAGCATGTACTTTTAGAAAGCTGTATCCATAACACATATTTTTACAGCAGTTGCACGAACAGATGCCCAGTGCATATGGATATATATCACAATCACAACACACATACAGAATAGGCGCGTTAGGCTGGGCATAAGGAAAGCGCTGGCTCTTTTTCCCATCTGCAGAGGAAGTGCCTTCTCAACGTCAGCTTGGTTCTCTCTTATTAATCTTCTGGGAAAAGCCATGCATTACAGATGTCAGCTCATGTTGTATGGCACATTCCTTGGCTTTTCTTAAATAATTGACCCTAAAAAAATGATTTGTCTTGGAGGTGGTTTTATGCAGACCCAGAGATTGTAAGCCTGAAGGGGAACCCATAAAAATTCCTCATAGGGCAAATGATCAATCATGCATTAAAATATGCTGGAAGTTGGGGTTTTCATTTTAATAGTATGGGACAGCAGGCACATGTTAGTGCTTCCAGTATGGCCAGAAAGGCCTTACTTGTCCAAAGAATCATGTTGCTTTGCTTGTCTCTTCTGATACCCAGAAGTCCTTTCCTTTAAAGAGGAAGAGCACGGCTTCTTCTGTTCACAGAATCTTAGAATCGTAGGTTGGAAAAGACCTCTAAGATCATCAAGTCCAACCATCCACCCAACCCCACCGTGCCTGCGAAACCATGTCCCAAAGTGCCACATCTACAAGTTTTCTGAACACCTTCAGGGAGGGGACTCAACCACCTCCCTGGGCAGCCTGGTCCAATGCCTGACCTCTCTTGCAGTAAAGAAATTTTTCCTAATATCCAATCTAAACCTCCCCTGAAGCAACTTGAGGCCATTGACTCTTGTCCTATTGCTAGTTACTTGGGATAACAGACCAACATCTGCCTCACTACAACCTCCTTTCAGGTAGTTGTAGAGAGCAAGAAGGTCTCCCCTCAGCCTCCTCTTCTTCAGACTGAACAATCCCAGTTCCCTCAGCTGCTCATTCTAAGACTTGTGCTCTAGACCCTTCACCAGCCTCGTTGCCCTTCTCTGGACACACTCCAGCCCCTCAAGGTCCTTCTTGTAGTGAGGGGCCCAAAACTGAACACAGCACTCGAGATGCGGCCTCACCAGTGCCAAGTACAGGGGCGTGATCACCTCCCTACTCCTGCTGGCCACACTATTCCTGATATATTTGAAAACAGTCTAGTCACATACCGTGGTGGTGAACTTGGGTTTCCAGACCCTTCTTTCCATTCACTGAGTAGGGAACCAGTGTCAGGCAGCTCTGGTTAAGAGTTGACTTGAGTCTTCCATCATTTCCTAAAGAGAAAGTAGAATAAGAGATGTTCAGATCCCTCCTAGGTGCTGCACTAATATTTAGACATCTCTAGACACTTAAAATGATTTATTCCAGGGTGCATTTTGAAACTAAAGTATTTAAATCAGCCCAGCATTCTATGTGCATGATGTTATATCTATTTAATGATAGCTTGTATATCTGTTAGTTGCTTTTGGATGATCCAGACTACTAGTTTAGCTAAAGAGGAAATAAAAAAAGAGTTTTAAACTGAGATAAAAGTCAACAAACAAAATGCTCTGTTTTAACTAAGATAGTATTCAAATTCATATAATTCTTGTGTATAGACAAATCCAAAGTATTGCAACTTAACTTCTAGATAAGGGGGGCTCACCTGTGGTTTTGCATGAGCATTACCTCACTGAACTCAAAAAAATAACTTACAGTGCTAATGTTTTGTTCCATATTGTGTAAACTCTGGTGAAGAAAATTTCTTATTTCTACCATGTTGTAAGAGGACAAACCAATGAAAAATGATTTTTGAGATTTAGTGCATAGAAGAACACAGTTTCCTTAATTTTTAAGGGTTTATTACATTTTTACTAAACAGAATGGATAAACGGAAACTAAAGTACTGCAGACAAAGTTTGTCCTAGGATGGGGCCTGGGAGCACTTCTGCAAACAGCATTTGCAAAAGCAATCTTTCATGGTTTATATCTTGTCGCCAACACCTAGGGACTATCAGCATTTTGCAGTTAGCTGTAACACATGCCTTGGGGAATAAACACAGGGATACAGCTAAACTGAGGATCTATATATAACTCCAACGAAGGAACGTGTGAGCTGTAACTTGTCAAGTGTTTTCGCTAATGAAGGTTGATCTCTGAGAAGTTAGCACCAGGGAGGTCTGCAGAGCAGATGCTCCAGCACATAGTCCAGGGCTGGGAGTTTTAACTCTGTAGTCCACCCAGTATTAGCTCTCTGTTTCCCTTCATGGCACAGATGTGTCAGGTGAAGCTCTCCGCAGCCTCCCACCACTGTGGATCTGCAGTTGTCCCAGTCCAGGACTTGACTACACTTGACTAATGATTTTCTGACGTAGGGTCTGGCCACTTCTCCGCATCTGATCTCCATGCTAACTTTGTGGTCAGCTTAGGTTCAGGTCAAATCAATCGTATTGGACACTGGATCCCAAGAGCAAGATCAGATTTGTTTCTCCTAGAGATCATTAAGGGATAGCTTTTTCTGGGGGAAGGGCTGTGTAATAATCGGTGAGCTCTGGAAATCAGCAATAGACAGAAGACAGTTAAAAACTCACTCTTTCTCCCTTGGGAGAAGGAAGGCTTCAGCTTTACTTAGCACAGAAAAAATACACCACAAAATAAAAAAAAACCAAAAAACCCCTACTGTCAGTGGAACAGACATGCCCCAATTTCGCGATGTACTGAGCGACCTTGGAGGAAATGCAGAAAATCAGGTCAATAGTTAATTTGCATCCTTGGGCCTCACTACCTGCAACCTCCACATTGACCTCCCAGTCTTCAGGCCTTGCTGATACTTTCTTGAGCTCTTTACCTTCTTCTGATGCTCGTCTTTCTTCTTTCCCCTCTGCCCACAGTGTCCCTTCTTCTCTTCCTCATTGTGCCACTGTTCCTGGCGCTGGTACCTAAAGGTTACCTGTATAACTCACATATGGCTCAGCAAGAGCCATCCACTAAGCTTGGTCTTCTTGAGTTCTGGGATGGGATCAGCTGCACAGAAAAGGATCCAGGAGAAGCTGGTTTCCAGACATCTTTTCTAAGTAGTATGTTGTAAGGGCTCGTTCCCTGTCTCTCCAGCTGGCTTTGAGCAATTCGCAGAATCACAGAATCACAGAACGATTGGAGTTGGAAGAGACCTCTGTGGGTCATCTAGTCCAACCCTCCTGCCAAAGCAGGGTCACCTACAGCAGGCTGCACTGGACCTTGTCCAGGCGGGTCTTGAATATCTCCAGAGAAGGAGACTCCACAACCTCTCTGGGCAACCTGTTCCAGTGCTCCTTCACCTCAGAGTGAAGAAGTTCTTCGTCATGTTCAGATGGAACTTCTGCTTCAGTTTGTGCCCATTGCCCCTTGTCCTGTCGCTGGGCATCACTGAATTCCTTTTGTGCTCTCATTACTCTAAGTTCAGCTCATTCTTTCTGGCCTGATGACAGACTTGTTATTCTTGATCTTTTTTGCTTTACGTTTTTTCTTTTTCAGACAGACAAGGCATTTTCTGGCTAAATGCTGGAGCACTTGTAGCTTAGTATTTAATGTAATTACCTTTATAATCTAGACAGTTATCCATTATAGTATTAAAAAAATAGAAAAATAATCAATGATGAATAACTGATATTCAGCCAACAGGGAATCAGCTGATCATGTAATAAAATGGCTAATGCCTAGGACTCTTGGAGTTTTTGCTGAGTTAGCCTCTGTGCAGTTTTTGCTGAGTTTGTCTCTGTGCTGAGTCAGACCAACTCAGATCCAATGGGATCCTTACCTGGCATGAAAATGTATAATATAGCAGGATCAGGGCTACGAACCGTAAGGTGCTCTCCATTTCATTGACTTTCTCTGCTGCCTTAGGAGCCATTCCTTGGTGCACTCATATTTGTCTTCCAGATTTCACTCTTTAACCAGCAGATACTGATCAGGTGGATGGTGGGTTAAGGTCTAGGTATCAAAATGAACAAATCCATATGATTTAATTAAAAGAAGACCTCAGAATTTATTTGGCAAGCAGTTCTTCACTTAACTGATTTTGAACTGAAATCTCTGCCAGTTTATTTATGCAAAGTTGTGTGAATATCTGGGCAGCATTTGTCCTCCCTGGAAAATCACATTTGTTCATATTTTCTATGCTTTTCCACAAGTCCTCTAAAGGTTTATTTGGGAATATGAAATGGGTGCAGATGAACGTGCTGAATAGATAAGGTTATAGCAGGCAGCTGGGGTTCAGGAGTTTCACTCATTGTCTTCTGCCTCTGATCCCACTGTCACCACCTAGTACATGGAAATTGTGGTTATTTTCCACTCCGAGGCAACTGGGAGAGTGTTCAGGAGGATATTCATCTACAAAACTTGCAGGGTCCTGTGTTATGTTGCCTGCCTACAGTCTCCATTCTCCATCTGCTGCACAGCCTCCCATTATGCAAATGAAGGAAGCTTGCTTAAAGTTTATTTCTTAATTTAATAAATGTAATTTAATAAATCTAAATGTAATACATTTCTAGTGAATGAAAGGATAGCTAACTGCATAAAATAGCATCAGCTGTCAGACAGCCTGCTTGTTCTCTAGGATCTCAGACTGCTTGAGGGATTGTTTTTTAAGAAGACAAGCATCGCTTTGCCAAATCTGATCTGTAGCCCAGCTATGGCTGCATCTTGCTTTTGATCATGACCAGAAGTAAAAATTAACTGACCTGTCACTACAGTGGAGCCAGGATAAGGACCAGATGGCCGTTGTGCTGTGCATGTGCAATGCGACACTAGATGTGGTTTTCTGGTTGGGACCGCAGTGTCACATCTTGTTGATCTCCCCTCTCTGTCCCTACACAACAGATTTCATTTCAGTTATTTTGCCTGTGCTTGCCAGTAAAAGCAGAAGCGAGTGGGCATTGCATTTATCCACTTCTGTGGAAATAATGTCCTAGTGCATCCCACCAAGATTTGAATGTGCAACGTGCCAAAGAAATGTGTTTGAAAGGACCCACTTTTTGGACATGAGCTGAGACAGCTTAGCCTGGTGATCCCTACTTCTGAAGAAGATTCGCAGTATCTGATGAGATTTGATACTGCAAGGTGAGAGCGGGCTTTCATAATCACCTAATCACTTTGCCTAATCCCCTGAAAAAAAAGCACAAATTAAACCAGAGTATTCCCTGAATTAACTCCACTTTGAAACAGAGAAAAGGCCTTAGAGACTCTCAGATGTTTTTGATGACGGCAACGTGTGTCTCCATCAAGGTGACATGTTAAGCTGTCCATTCTGGGCTAGAAAATATCTACCTGAGCACTGAAGGCCAGCACAGTTCTTGCTTTGACAGCCGGCTCTTTTAAACTCTGAATTCAAAGGCATCCTGGAGAGGATGGTCAGCGTTTGAGAGACTGGGACATCTTACATCAAGGGACCCTAAAGGAGTTTTAAGGTTTCTGAGCAGGGGGCTATACTGACACCGCTGTACAATGTGGCTGTTCAGACATGGGTTTGGCCTATGGACAGTCAAACATAGTCCCCGTGCTGATAATTACAAAAAGATCTAAAAATGGTAAAATCTACCATCCATAAGAAAAATTTCCCTAGCAAATAACTAGGATATATCCTTCAGCTGAAGCAGGAAATCAAAATGGAAACTGAACTATTGAAACTTTGACAAAAGCAAAGAGGAAAGCAGCAATTAATTGGACTCTCATTATTTAGACTCCTTTCCTGCAAGGGTGACTATTCTGACCTGCCTGCAGCAGCGATGGCGATAACCTCACGCTGAAGGATGGAAGAGCTGACTTTTGAGTCAAATGGGGTTTTTTGTATTTTTTGTTTCTTTTTCTTTTTGCATCATTATCACTAAAAAGAAAATATCCCCCCAAAACCCCAATAGCCCTGCCCTTGTGAAGAATATTGGGGTCAAATGTTCAGCCACTTAAAAATTATGTAGAGGAAAGCACGTGCATGTGCTGAGAAGGCAGTTGCTGGGTGATGAGTTACATATGCCAGGAACCACCATACATATGCAAAAGGAGACTGCGAAGGCAGTTAATATGAGGCGCCAACAAAGGCATATATACACAAATGTACTTTTTTTTGCATCATTGAAACATTGTCGTCAACACATTCATCTTCCTATTAATATCAGCATTTATATTTATGCATGAAAATTAACTGTTATTTTTTGGGGAAGACAATGAGACCAACTTTATGTCAGTTTTTACTCTTTTTCTCTATTTTTCCAGTAAGAAAAAAGTATGTCTCTGTGTGTGGATTTGTTAAAGCAAAAATAAAAGGAATTCAGATTTTTTTCTATCTACCAAAACAAACAAGAAACATAATTTTCTTTGTAAAAGCTAAACAAAAGGGCATTTTTTTAAATAAAACCCACTTTCTTTGTGGAAAAAACCCTGTTTTTTCCTCTTAGAAACATGGAAAAAATATCACCACTTGTCCCTGACACCTGCACATGAGCATCTTTATTTGTCCTGCTGGAACAAAAGGTTTGTCTTTGAGGTCCAAGCGTAAAAGTGAACAGTTGTTGCCAGTGGATTTAGTCAGAAGTAGGACGTATGAAACACAGAGCTGTCCTACGCCCCAGGGAGGAATCCTGACTGCATATGGTAAAGGAGATGTTCAAGATCCCACCTTGGTATGCAACTACCACCTTGTGTCTTCCACGAAGGAAATTCTTTTATGAAACAGGTGAGTGTAAATGTGTACCATTTAAATCGAAGTGTGGGCACAAGACATGTTCACACCTACCCCTCCTCATGCTGTGGGTGCTGTATCACTAATGCCAGTATAATCTCACTCTAACCATATGTAGGATTTTCTACACAGGTTTTACTGGTGCAGTGATAGTTAGATGTGCCTTCTTTGGCCATACCAGAAATATAATTATATTTTCCCCCATCTTGTTCAGTGGGGTGAGAGATGGGCATTCAAAGCAACCGAGGAAAACAACTTCACATCCCATCTGCCCACCCAGGTGAGCACCTGCTGCTCCTTTTCCTCAAACACAGAGCAAAGGACCCATTCTTCTGCCTGCTGTTCCCTTGTTAGGTATTAGGGATATCAGAAAGATAAAAGAGAAAATTGCTCTCACTTCTGAGTTTGAATGTGTGGGAGGAATGTTGGAGAACTCAAATTTCTGGTCCTAAGCTCTTTTCAACACTCTAGCAAACCCTTTAACTATTTCCTGCAGATGCCTATAATAAAACTTTCAAGATAAGCAGGAGAAAGGAGTGCCCAGCTAATATTAGCATCTTAGAAGGGCACTGAGCACAGAAATCCACGTTGCTCCTCTGGAAGCCAGACCATGGCAGTAGGGACCATCTGCAAAAAAGCAACATTATCCTCCCTCAAAATCACTCTAACACTGCTAATTCCTAGAAAAATCTTCGTTGTGTATCAGGCTAAAGTGTAAAAAGAGGACACGGCAGGGATGTGGGTGGGTGTAGACCACAAAGATGTCCAACAGCTGGCAATCCTGCTGCCACCCAAAACAGAAAAAGGGCAGAATAATTGTGTTTGAAAAAACGCTGGTCCCGCCACAGACTGCATCACATGAAGAGGGCACCTTGGTCCTGAGGTCCAGCTTGTCTCCAGTGGGGTCTTACTGACACAGGATTGGGGACAGAGCTGGTCAAACAGCTCATGTCTTATAGCAGCAGAGACCAAAGTTGTCCTTCTGAGGTTACAGTGAAAATTATACAGGTTCTGGAAACTGCATCCACCAAGGGATCAGCTGTGTGCCATATATGCAGAATGATCAGGAGAAGATGCAGCATGAATAGATGGACTGTAAGGGGCAAGTTATCACCTCTAATAACTCCTGAGGATTTAGCACCTAAAGGAACTGCCAGAGCTCCAGCAAGGAGCTGTTATCACCTCCAGTGGGAAGGTCTGGCTCATCCTTTGCTGACCCTGTGTCTCTGGAGCATCTCCTTGTATTCATCTGGGTGCTCACAATGTATCAGGGTGATAAAAGAAGTATTTTTGCAAGAAATGTCTCTGTTCACTGCCAAGGAAGCTCTTTTTCTTCACTGGCAATGGACAGAGCTTTGTTTTCTGCATCTGAGACTTGTTATGGCTGACTCCCTCAGGTTTGGATGCAGCTACTGGGTCCAGGACAGAGGGTGGATGGAGGAAGTCTCTGGGCTGTATCCTTTTCCCAGAGTCACTGTTTCTCACCTCTGTCTTTTTGGAACTGCCCTATAGGTTTCTCCTGGATCTTTCACCTGATGAGCAGTCAAAGGTGGGGGTTGCCATTTCCTTGCAAAGGCTGCTCATTTGTAGCCTGCCTGACATATTAACCAGAGAGGAATGAGAGCAAGGGAGAATGATGTATAAGACTGTGTGAGGCTGTTCCTAGGTGCATTTGAATAGCTCGCTGAAGACAATTTTTTACCTGTCTCTCGTGCTTGGCTTTGCAAGACGTCGTCTAGATTTGCAAGGGAAAATGCAGAAAGTCTCTAACACAAGTTCTTGGTAGTTATACATCAGAAAAAGAGACAAACCCCAGGCTTTTATTTGAATTAGGCTTTTCCCAGGAGGGGCAAATCTACATAAATCCCCAGAGTTTAGCTCAGTAGTAACATAGGGGTACATTCTCAAAGGGCTGAGCCCCACAGCCCATGTGGTGTAGATCAGTGCCCAGGGAAACCGTCTGGGGCTGATGAAAGCAGAGCGTAATGCTTGTTGCTGTCTCAAATAGTCTGTGTGACCATGGCTTCTTGTTGTGGGCTGTATCTCTGATCATTTAAGCTTTTTCTTCCTTCTGAGGTTAGTGGTAGCAACCCTCTATATCCCTTTGTGGATGTTGACTTGAAGGTGCCTAAATACTTGTCAGATTTGGCTTGATTTAACAATGACAGCCTTTCCAAGAGTGCTTGAAGTTTGGCATTTGATAGGGCTTGGATTCCTTCTGAAAAAAAAGGGTTTATCCATCATAGTATAGGAGTCTTTTGGATCTGACATCTGTGTTCAGTGGTACCATCAGTACCCAGCTGTGCCTGATGATATGTCTTGCTGTTGGTGTCTTGTCCCTTAACTGGGATATCCACACATCTCTGCCCTACCGTCTATTGAGGACTGAGTTATGATTCTGCAGTGGGTAGTGTTGGGTACCTTGGAGCTGCTTGGCTGTTTTGCAGTGGAAGATGCCAATTTAGACCTACCATGACTACTCCCCTGCTTTTAACTTGGTCAGCTCCCTCTGACCAGTGTGGCAGAGCTGGGGGAAGCAAAGAACAGAAAGGCTTACCCCAGGCCAGCAGCAATTTTAATGGTCTGAAATCTAAGAAATCCTATTTCTTGGCACGAGTGCTGGCTACAGCAGAGAGGTGTCTTGTCTCAGCCTTTGAGAGCTTGGAGATGCCTTCCCTACTCACTTTACCTCCAGAAAACAGAACAGGAACCTGCTCCAACCTTGTCTTCCATACCACCACCATCCGGACTGCAGCTTCTTCCCTATTCTGACTTTGGGTCTGACCTGAAAAACGTTGGAGTTCATGGCAAGCCCTCTGACCCAAGCACAGAAAGAAGAAACAGGGCACTGTGCTATTACTGTGACTCTTCCCAGACCCAAACCCTTTTGCTCTCTGTAGCGGTGTACATCCAAGTAAGAGTGTGTCTAGTAATAATGGTGATGAATAATCATACATTTCGGTAGGTTTGTCGGAAGAGGAAGAACGATGCTCTGTGTAGTCTCCTTTGATTCCAGCTGTGAAGGATTAGTTAGCTTTCCAGGATGCAGTTTGGTCAGTTCTTTTCCCCTGATAAAGGGGACACTGTGAAACGTTTTCCAGCCACTTTCCTTGCCACTATCTTAAAAATAAAAAATAAGAACTCGTTTCAAGAGGTCACCGGGAAACCAAGTTTCAACAAACACTATTTGTTTAAAAACGACTCCAGTTCCATTCATCTCCCTTTTATACCCCTAATAATACAAAAGATAATGATGCTGATGAATATTGTCCAGTGAATGCAAGGAGGGGCCCAATGGGAAAATGAGTCATTATCTCTCCCTCCCTCCACTTCCAGGTGCAACCTTCTGTCTGTGTCTCCAAGGCGTCCCCAGTGATTTATTGATACGGAAATCTGATTTTGGTAATTAAAATTGATTTTCAGCTTAAGCTTTGTAAATACACTGATCCATAACAAACTTGGGTCGTATTCTGGGGGGGTGCGGGTGGAGGGGGAATAAGAGAACTGGGATGCCAGGAGGAGTGGTGTGGATGACAACCACAGCACTGGTAGAGGAGAGGGACAGGGTGTGATTATGGGGGCGGGTGGCCAGCGGACTGTGAGCTGGAGCCGGGTGTGCAGGGCATCCACCAAAAGCCTTGCCTAGTGCCTGGGAACGCTGCTGATCCCTGACCCAGTCACCGTTGTTGTTGGACGGCAGCAGGGCTGTGCTGAACCTGGATTCCAACGTTATCGGCTCTGGTGGCTCCAAGGGCAGCCAAGAAAAGCAGCTGGAGCTGAGAGAAAAATGTTGCTTGCTACAGAGAGATAGTGTGGAAAAGAAACAGAAAGAGCAACTGGTCTCTTGGGAGAGCTTCGGGGACTGTGATATGAATCTGGCCACTCAGGTCTTCTCCTTAGCATGCTTTTGGTGTAAATCCACAGGAGTTAGTCTGCTGGCTGCAGATGGGGGGCTGAAAGTACAGCATCTGCTGTTGGAGGGCTCTGTGCCAGCTGCCAGCACCCCATCTGCCTACTCCTTGATGCACCCATCTCTCCCAGAACCTCTCCCATTTCCCTGTGAGGGTGGCCTCTCCCCATGGCAAATTTAGGTGTCGTGGGGCTGAGTCTGGCTGTGCTCACCCTGCTCATGCATAAAAAGTCCTCTGCTTTGAATGTTCTCCATGGCAGCACGAGCCAGAGGGTAAAGCCCAGCCCTGGGGGATCTGCGCTCCTTTTGGCATTAACTGGGGGAGATCAAGAACATTCTCCTGCCTGCTTGTGCCTCAGTTTCCTCACTTGTTCAGTGGAAGTCAAGTTTTGTTTTCCTTCTGCAGGCAGCCTTAAGGATGGCAGATCACACAGGTTGTGCAGCCAGGCTGCCTTTGAATTGCACCCCTGGCTGGGGGAGGAATGATCTCCCTGGGCTGTTCTCATCCTCGGGGCAATAAACTGAGCTCATGTAGGAGATTTACACTTTGCGAGAGGCTGGGAGCTCTCTGAAATCTGAGCAGAAGAGATCTCCAAGCCTGAACTCCTCCACCTCCTTCTTCCCCAGGCCAAGCGCTTAAATAACTCACTTTTGAGGTAGAGAACGAACATGGCAAGCCAGCCCACGCACTGGCTGTTTTCTGCTTCTGAGCCGTTTTTCTCAGCCAGCCCGTTTTTATAGCACAACTTCTTGCATTAGCCGATAATCTCGCTGTACAACCTCACCGATTGCTTTTGGGAAATCTAAGTGCATAACATCTATTACATTTCCCTTGCCTACCTTGGCAGTAATACTGTAGCTTCAAAGAACTCCAACAAGTTAGTTAAGCAAAAGACCTCCCGCTTGTAAATCCATGCTGGCTGTCTCCTCTAATCCAATTATGCTTTACAAGGTGCTCCCTCACTAAATCCTGAAAAATTGTTTCTGATATTTTTACCCACAATTTATGTTAAGCTACTCAGTGTATAATTGCTTGTCTAATCGTATGCTCCTATTTATGAATAACGGTGTTAGGTTTGACATTTTTGCAGTGCTCCTGTGTCATCTGAGAACTGCTAAAATATTATTACTTAAGACTTCCCTCAGTTGCATGATTGTTGCCTCCAAAGCTGGTGGAGTTCAGCTAACTTATCTGCATCGATGACATGGAAGGCTTTTGTTGCCTTTAATGTCCACTTCCAGCTGAACCCTGGTTTTGATGAAGAATGGGTGAGAAATGGGGAAGAAGTAGTGCAAGCCCTGCTCACAGCAGCAGTCCAGCTTCTGGTAAGACTATGAGCACAGGGAGTGATGGGACTTAAGGTCTGGGGAGCCTTGAACAAAGGTTGTGGGGCGTTCTGCCAAGGTCCTTAATGTTAGTAAGGAGGTATAAGGAACAAAGAAGTGGGTCTGTCACACCCCAGAACGTGAGGGTCTTGCCACCAAAGTCTGGGATTTTTTCAGATTCAGCAGGTCCAAGACATAATACACCTGACCTGGGAAGGTGGGTGCAAATTTAGAGGATGCTAGCAGGTAATCAGCAATATCAGAGGAGGGAGCAGTGTTGGAAGAGGTTTATTTGCTTGCCCTTTTTCTGTTTTCAAAGACAATAGCAATTTCACATGCAAATGACTCTGCCTCTGACAGTGGGATCAGTTGAGAATATTTTCACACAGTTCTGGCAGGGAGTTCTGTTGAGATGTCACATCGTCACATAACCAAGATTTAGTGAATAATCCGCGATGTACAATCAGGCAACACGATGGTTTTGAGCCAGCAGAAGAAAAGTGGCATCCTCTCGCTTGCAGCCAGGCAACAAAAGGGATGGAATTTAAGCGGGGAGCAACATATGCTTTTGAACCTTAAATAGACTGGTCTTTTAAAACGAAGAGGAAGAGCGGTGATTCCTCATGCTGGAATCCTTCCTAGCCAAATATCACATTTGCAATCTTCAGCCTTTCCTTAAAGTTTAACTTAAAAAAAAAAAAAAGAAAAGAGCAGAACAGCTTCCCTAGCAAATACCTCCTCTAGAGGCCTAGGTTTTTAACCTTGAGAAAAGATTAAACAACACCTCCCCAAACCAGCCTTCACGTTGGAGAAACAAGTTTAGGCTAGCTGGAGCCATCGCTGTGGTTCTTTTTGTTGGCATTTTTTGCAGTGGGTTTTTTCATGGGTTTTCTGTGTTTTATTTGTTTTTTTGTGGGGGCCTTTTTTTTTTTCTCGTGTCTTTCACAGCTACATGCAGTGTAAAATATGTGCATTATGGCCTCCTGAAAATGAGGTTCATAATGGAAACCAAGTGATCCTTAACTATGACACAGAGAAGCTCATCTGTAGTGTTACCGGGGAAAAGGCAAGCGCTGGTGATGGAAGCCTGCTCTTGTTGGGTCCCCAACCACACATCTTACACAAATTTTTCATGCCATCGCTTCCCCTTACCATGTAACAGAGGAGCTTCCCACTGAGATGGGTTCTTCTCTGATAGAGGTGTCTGATCCTGCCTATCAATGTGATTCTACAGTGCAAATTTGCCTGGCAAATTAACGGTTTTGTCTTAAACTTCTAATCCATTTTCAACACTTTGTCTTCTGTCTCGTCATTGCCCATCCCTCGTTGTACCGTTCTTCAGATGTGCATCTCCAGGAAGGGGTGCTGCTGTTGGTCTGTTCCTTCTTCAATGGCATAGAGATGGACTGGGTACAGCTTGCCTAGCCCGACTGCACTGGTCAGACTCAGATGTCTAGAGCCCAGAAAACTTCTTCTAATAAGGCTCAGTGATGAACACGTAGCAAAGAGCTTCAAAAGAGAGAGCAAACAGTGATACACTCTCTTTCCAGTAGTCTGTGGGTCAGGACTTCAGGAGACAGAAATGAACTCCTTGCATTTCATATAAGCTACCCACCTCTGCTGCTTCTTTTTCCTTGCCAGTCTGTTTACTCCCTTGATGAACCACCTATACGGAAATTGTTTTCTGCCCTTCTTGATGTGCCTAAACACTTGGAAACCCTCAGGGGAAGCGGAGAGAGGTGAGCACAGAGATTTTCTTTAGCCTCTCAAAGTTGTCAGTAGATAAAATCAGAGCTATTAGGCTGCATGGTGCCTTCAGAGCGCTGTTTGATAGACCCAGCTCTTTCATATGATCAAATCTCCTGTCCTTCCTGGCTCCTTCCTGCAGTTGAGTTATTAAATCCTCCCCCTGAAACAGACAGGCATTTTTAATGGAAATGAAGAAGTCACTTATTGACTAGCCCCAGTGGCAACTTCACTTACTTTCTGCTGCACTCTGTCCCTGGAAGAGGACTTCGTCCTCACTTTATAGCCATAGGATATGCCAGAGAGGTGCTATACAAACAGGACTGGTTTGCAGGGTGAATGTGGTTAGCGTGTCCCCCAGCCTGGGCTCCCACAGACAAGGTGTGCTTCTCCAACACGAGCACCGCCGCGGAGATTCGAGTTTCCAGTCCTGCCAGACAAAGAGTTAGTGATTGCAGGGACCTGGGGAAAGCAAAGTGGAAAAGGTAAAAATGAAAAACAGTTTGCTGAAGGTGGAATTGCACTCTGACTCTGCTCCTTTCCCAGTAGATTTTCTGTGGGTTTTGTCCTGAGCTTATCAACAGCCAGCAGATAGAGGAGCTAAAGGATGCTCTGGGAATTCAGCTTTGTTTACCGAGCTTGGAACTGCTCGTCTAACTACCAGTAGATGTTGTTTTAATTTCCTTCCCTTTGGTGGACAGTTTGAAGAGCATCTCTCAATCTTACCTTTTCTTCTTTTTGCCTTCCGACTTCATGAAAGGTGAAAATTAATTGTCCTCACTCACCATTTTTGCCACTGTAAATGTGCAGTTGTCTTGGCTTCCAGTGGTCTGTTATAATAGAGGCAATGATCTCCCAAGCAGGAACAGAATAGCTAGAATAGATAGATCTCCCAGACTTCTGCTCAGTATTGGGCTATTAATGCTTGTCAACAATGTATGTTTATACAAACCACCATCTATTGAAGATTGTTCTGTCTCAGACCCTTCATCTTCAAAGCTTCAGGTCTGAGCTCCTGCTCACCTCCTACCCCTGCAGCTCTCCCAGGTAAACTGCTACCACAGGTATTTTGAGCATAACACTTGATCCTCTAATTCCTTTCTGGGGAAAGGTTTATTTGGAAAACATTATGCTTTTTGCTCCAAAACCAGCTCAGCATTTCTAAGTTCAGGTGCACAACTTGCAAATTGCTGGAAGATTTCTACTCCCTTTCTGATGTGCTGAACTTAATAACAGCTCATTGCAATCTGTCTGTGCTCAATGAATTGAATTCAGTGAATCAGCATCTCCCCATGGAGTTTCTTCTGCTGGTGCTTTCCCAGCCAGCCCAAACCATAACCTGTCCTGCTGTTCAGTCCTTGTAGTGGGCACTGGCAGTGACTCTGCAGGTACGTTGCAGCAGAGAATTTCTCCAGGACAGTGAATAAGGTGGTAATTTATTTTTTTGTCCCTCAAGGTTTCATTCTAAACAGCATCCATGGAGATGTATTTTGTAAGCAAAGGTAGAAAAGAAAAAAAATTTTGGAGCTTAGTGCTTAAATGTGGTTTGTAGTTAAAAAAATAAAGTAGCCTAGAAGTTTAGAAGTCTTAACTGCAGTTCTTCAGATTAGAAACCAGTCTCTAAGTATTACAGAACACAGAGATACCCAATACAAAGTCCTGCCTTTTGTAGGTTGGTGGATATTAGGTTTTATTAAGTCTGTCAGCTCCTAAATAATTAAGGAAGCATTTTATACAACCCAAACTTCCAACTCATGCTTTAATCCCAGTTATTTTGCCAAAATGGTTTCTTAGTGAGTCTTTATGTTTAAAAGCACCCCTGGGCATTTGCTACCCATCTGTGTGATGATGGGGTAGCTGGTGGCCTTTAGCTCTGCTTTTTGCTGTATTCAGCTCGTCATTCAAAGAATAAACCTCCTGATAAATGGCAGTGTCAACCAAAAGGTTAATATTTTTAAAAGCTAGATATATCTTTATTTAGCTGCCATTTTGTGGCAGTCATGCAGTCATATTAGGAGGAGTTTGCCAGTTTCTAGGTTGACTAATTGGTCTCCACGCTATCCTTTTCAAATAGAGCCATGCATCAACTTCTGCTTGACAAATTGTATGAAAAATTCACAAAAAAAGCCAAGGAAATGGAGAAGCTAATACTAAACTATGACTAAACACTCTGTTGAAATGGAACTTTACTGAGATCAGACCAGTAAATCAGACCTATGAGGAGTCATAGGAAAATTAATCCTTCAGATTCTTTTATGAAAGTGTTAAGATTTCTGCAGAAAACAAACATGGTTTGGGGGGAACTGTTGAGTCAATCCAATTTTTCATTCAAAAAACCCCAATTTTGGTGGATTTTAATGGGGTACTCTGAATTAAAATTTAGGAATTCAGAAGAGGTAATAGGAACTTCCAGCGATAGTCTTACTGATACTATAGGGCATTTAAATAGATAACTGCTTTCCATAATTGCCTATATAAGAATGTTTAGGATTCTTGTTAGTTGAAGAATTAGTGATAGAAAACAGCAAAATTTGCAATAATGCAAAAAATAAAATTAAAAAAAAAATAGGAAAAATACTGGAAAAGTAACAACATTGAAAATGGCAAGGAGATCAGGAATTCTATGGTTTTCATTATCTTCCAGACCTCTTAGTGTAGTAGTTGGAAGTACAGCTGAAAATTCCTCTTGTGCTGTTCTTCTCATTAACACATTGCGCTCGGGCAGAGCCGGCAGCGGAGGATGTGACTTGCTTTTGGTTATATGGACTTCTTCCATGGATGGTGATCGGAGGTGGGGTTTTGAAGACTGGTCCTCTGTATGAAGCCGTATTGAGGTGCTCCTTTTTGCCTTCCCCTTGGTTTCTTTCATTTATAAATAGCGCTGTTTTCCAGGACATCTCTCCAATATCTTGGAGCAAATCAACAGGAGGGGATCAGGGGTTTTTTTGAAGCCCTTCTACCTGGTCTAATCAAATGGGAATTCATTTAGTTAATCTCAACTTGGTTAATACCTCTTACACAACCAGTCAACGTCCTCATCTTTCCCAGCGTTGCCAGTATCGCAGGTGCTCTAAATCTGTAATGCACTGCAAAACAGCAGGAAATCCAGATTCATACACTAATACATGATGGTGCTGGAATCACGGAATCACACAGAATCACAGAATGGTTGGGGTTGGAAGAGACCTCTGTGGGTCATCTAGTCCAACCCTCCTGCCGAAGCAGGGTCACCTACAGCAGGCTGCACAGGACCTTGTCCAGGCG